>Ga0163150_10000896_pt1 | contig 52988 bp, 58 predicted proteins | sample OliLakLV19P2IB_FD_148628 | JGI IMG/M metagenome (GOLD analysis project Ga0163150, IMG submission 148628) | Freshwater microbial mat bacterial communities from Lake Vanda, McMurdo Dry Valleys, Antarctica - Oligotrophic Lake LV.19.P2.IB | ecosystem: Environmental > Aquatic > Freshwater > Lake >...
GCAATGATCTGCAACTTGAGATCATCAAGTTTCTGGATCTTAAGTCTGGCCAACATCTTGTTTACTTCGTCTTCTGGATACTTCATAAACTTGGTGAGCAAATCAAAATCACTCATTAGTTGTGAGCCTTTAAGCGTCGAAATATTAGTGATACGGTTAGTAAGAACCTCTGCTCTTGTGAGTTCACGCCAATCAGATGGAGGCGTCATTTTGATTTGCAGATCTTCATACAACTCTTCTGGGTATCCCAGAAGCTTCAAGTGACGATCACAGATCTCCCAGAATGAATCTTCGATGTGGCTCTGCAATCTTTCGATCATACGAGCAAACTTCACGTCCTGTGACGACAGAGCGATTCTGGTGCTCTGGGCGTCCTCGTTGTTGAAGTAATTCTTCGGGAAATTCAATGCTGTAAACAGCTTGTTCCTGAAGTACACGGTATCGTCGATTTCTCCAAGGTTTTGGGCACCCGGCAACGTCTCAACACGAGTGTTGGTGTTGGCCTTGATCGGAATCCAGTAATCCTCGTCAGCAGCCGGAGCGTGCCATCTCTCTTCCACAGAAGATGCTCCCGGTCGTCCGCTCTGAGTGTTAGCAACCTTCTTCTTCTTGAACTGATCTTTCATTCTGTCAATGAAAGCCTCGGCCTTGTAAGGTGGCAATTGCTGAACGTCGATGTAGAATACACGTCTTTCAGGTGCTCTTGTATTCATACTGACTACGCCATTTGCCACAAAATTGTGTTCATTGTGATCTACAGTAAAATCATAAACTTGTTGGTCCTTTGCTTGTTTTACAGACCATACTGTATCATATTTTGGAAGTTCTCGATCTGTAATTGTAATATGATATGATTTAGTTTCTGGCATTATTCTATTTAATGATTTTCTAAATTTTGCCGGTCTAATTCTTTTTCCCAATTGACCGCTGCACAATCCAATGCTGTGCCAAACCTCTTTGATGTCTTCTATTAAATTTTTGTTACTCATAGAAATTGTTGAAAACCATAATCCAGATTTGGTGAATCTCTCACATCCATCAGCATCAGAAATTCCTTCTATGAATGCACGTCTGATTTTTTTAGAGGCTGTGTAGACCCAATCTGGAATTCTTTTCATGTTTGTTTTACAGACATATCCCATTTCTAACATCAATTCTACAGCAGATACAGAACTCACAACATGATTTCCGCATTCAGAATGTATGCTTCTTTTGTCTTTGCAAAAATGAACATTGCCAAAATATTTTTGCAATAATCCTCGATATTTATCATTTAACTCTTTATCGGGGGACGCTGAGAAACACATACTTGTCCCTGATCTTCTGATAGACCCGTCGCCTAACATAAATCCAAATAATCTAGCAAAATCTTCATCAACAAATTCTGGCAGAATTACTTCTTTATGCTTTCTTTTTGTTGTTAATAGATTTTCTTCTGACAATCCAAAATGATTACAAACAACATTTGCGTAAGTTTTTCTTAAACCATACATGTTTTTACATGTTAGAAAAAGTTTTATTGAATTTCCTATCTTAATTTTGTCAATATTTTTTGTTAAAGCTATTTGTTCAATGCACAGTTTTAGTTTTTCTTCATCTATTTTTTCAAAGCAATATTTTTGTTTTAACATTACCACAGAAAAATCTAATTTAGGAAAAGAAACATTCAATTCTTCATCTTGTTGTACGTTGACAATTTTGTCGATTTTTGGTTTTATATCTTGTAGATCGACCCATTGGATTGTCCCATTCCTGTTAATCAATAATGGATGTGTTAATGTGCCACTAATTTCCGTGTGCTGTGTTTTTACTTTTAATATTTTTTGAACGCCATTATTGACAAACCAACTTACCTTTACTGGTTTAACTTGTCCGGATTTTTCCATGCAGTAGACGATATCGTCTATTTCAATATCTTTGATGTATTTGTAACCATAATTAGTTCTAATTCTTGTATCGCCTGTAAGACACAGCCGGTAGACCAACATGGCGTCTTCCATCAATCTCAACTGGTGGGCAGGCCCACGTGCAGCTTCGATCAAAGACACGCCATAAGGGTAGAACGTCTTGCGATCATCGCCAATTCTGATGTGCGTAACCTGTTCTGGTGCGAATCGAACAGCCGTAGCTTGCTGCAAATCTGCATCTGTAGCTTGCGTGACTTCAACTCTGGCCAAACTTTCATAGTCAGGCCCTTCTTTGCTCTGTTGGAACTCAATCAACTTGCCCTTGGTGGTTTCGATCCTGTACATGCTGTCTGCTGGCAATGGCACAAGATTCAGAATGCCATCTTTAGGATTCTCTGGATCAATTACCAGTTCCCAGAAGAAGTCTCCCATGATGAACAATTGCTTGGCCACATTCCAAATCTTCTTCTGATCGAAGTTGAGCATCTTGCGATGGAACAACAAGTATTCCAATTCGCTCTTGATCTCTTCGCTGGCACATTCAACCGACATCACTCGGCCTTCATCATCCTTCTGGCAATTGTGGGCTACACCCCAATCTGTGCAGAAATTCTTGTGCTTTTCTACAGACAAATCGTATACGTCTATTTCTTTGTGTTGCTGAACGCCAATGACTCTACGACGGTCAGCTTTCTTTCCAAGCCACTTCATTTCGTTGTTGGAGAATCCGGCTCGTTCAATTCTGTTCCTGACAGTTTCGAAGTCATTACCAGTCAACTGGGTGATCTTCCTGACAGAGAGACCATCTGCAATCATGCGGCAGTAGCTGTTGACGACTTGCAGATCTTCTTTTTCTTTGCCAGTGCTCCATTCATCAACGAACTGTCTCTCGTGAATCCAACCTTTGTCATGCGTCCAGATTCTAGGGAACTGATTTGTTTTGATTCCGGTCAGTTCTTGGCGAGCCTGCAATCTGTAGAATGGCATCAATTCAGAGCCATATTCCAACTTGCCAGCATCTAGCCAGTTTCCATCTCTCAACATGATCAAGTGATCTGGAGTACAAATGAAGTCGCTGCCGTCATCTAACAAGACCCTGATGGTCATTGCTGTCTTAGTCTTTCTGGGGTTGAAAGCCCAGCCCAGTGTGTAGTCTCTTTTGTTCTGGTCGTAGCAATAAACCAAGAACCTTTCATCTTTCAGATTCTCTGCCAACCATCTGAGAGTGACTGTTCCGTAAGTTGGCGTTTCAACTTTTGTATCGCCAGCGAAACATGATTCATCTGCAAAAACTGTCATGGCTGTTTCTATTTCAGCCATATTTCTGAGACGTTCATACTCTTTATATCTGTGAATACGGTTTGTAACCGTAGACAAGTCGATGAAGTCGTTTGTGTCACGCAGACGAACAGATCCTCGGCCCCCGCCTGAAAACCCATCCTGTCCGCCACGAATATCTGGTATTGCATCCGGTTGCGAAGTACCAGCACCGCCCATGTCTCTGCGACTCCGCTTTGTCAGCGGATCTTCAGTGAATGCGTAAGTGAATACTTTGAAAAAATCCCACCAAGCCATATTGTTTGCTCCTTGTAAAGCCTAAGAACTACTTGTTACCTGTCTGTAGTTATTAGGGTGGCGTCAATTTTGGCCAACATATACTCGTATTACAGTAAGGAGAATCAATGAACTATTGGATAAGAAGAAACCACAAGAAAGAATCTGATGCAATCATCAGTTATGTAAGGTCTTGTTCGCCTCTCATTTCGATTGGTTTGAACTTGTACGCCCGTAGCACTCACAGCATTCAAGTTGTTGTGTCTGAAAATTACTCTTTCACAATCATCAGAAGACAACGAGATTGGTTTGTCCATCATGATGAGTGGCTTGTTGGAGAAGACGGACAACTATTTTTCAGAGCCTCAGAGTTCCAATTGGAAGAATTTAATTCCGGGTTTTTCTGGCAGCAAATCAACACAATGATTGCTTCTTATCTTCCAAAACAGATGCAAGATGACTAATGAAAAAAACATTGTTTCTGATGACCCACCCCGGTTCTGGGTGGCAGAATCTAGTAGAACTGTTGAATACAGATCCAAGAATCGAGATCTCTTTGACAGGACTGGAGTATCACCACCCAGATGACACGGACTATTTAACCAGACAGCCACACAAGACAGGAAACTCGGCTGCGATCTGGGGCGATGTCCTTTTGCACAACCACCAATTTACTTGCCAATCACTTTTCAACCACAGTTACTTCATCTTTTTGAATTCAGGGTTTGACGCCAGTCATCCCGAATGGAAGACATACACAAATGCTCTTCCTTACTACCGGCTGCGACTGTCTGGAATGACTCAATATTTCCACAGAGCGGCCAAAGCAATCTGGAATCCGGTTCCCGGAGACCTTCCCACCTTTTTCAATTAGGAGACATATTCATGTCAACAACTACCGCTCCAATGGGCATTGGCTCATTGGGATCAGAAATTCGTTTTATCCGTAAGTTCAGATGGACTCTATCCGCAGAATTCCCATCTGGCAATCTACAAGAAACATTCGTCAAGTTGGCTTCACGTCCTGAAGTGCCTGTGCTTTGTCCTTTGACTGGCATTCTTCACTGGAAAGGCCCAAACACAGTCATGACCACGTTCTACGATTATGATACAGAAAAACTCAAACCACTCTGGGATATCTGTATAGGTGTTTACAAAGCTGGCGAGAATATGGAAGTGAATTCGCCAGAATACGAAGCGGCCATAAAAAATATGATTGGTACATTGACGCTGAAAATGTATGATGGCTGTGGAACTAAGTTGGATGAATACGTTCTTAAAGATGCGTGGCCAACGTCAATCAACTTTGGAGACCTTGATCATAGTTCTTGTGACGAAACAATGATCGAAATCACATGGAAATATAGATCTTGTGAGTATACCCAACAAGGATTGCCGCCTTGGAACACAGAGACTGTAAAACCGGTTACTGATGAAGGCATTAAGTACCCAGAGATCTATGGCTTCAAAACTCCTGAGAAACACAAGTTTGTTTTCACAGACGGCGAGCCGCCTACAGAGCAAGCTTCTGTTTAGTGCCATTCTTGGAAGAGAAGACAACATAATCTGTTTGGAACTCTTTGCCTTTCCATTGATCAAGTCCATGGTACTTCCACCCTTTGCCTTTCTTAACGTAGGCTAGGGTGATGTGCGGCTTGTACTCTTTGTACTTGCTGGTGAATTCGACGTTGCTCGTCAATTTATTGTTGAGTTCGTCAAGGTCGTCGCTGATTACTTTAACGACCACAACGTCGAATTTATCTGGATTTGTGAAAACATCTATCTCTCCAAGCTTGACGGATATTTGCTTGTGGCCGGATATGATTTTTGTGACTTCTTCTGGCGATTCTGAATGAATGCCATAAAGCACAGTGACGTGCATTTCATCTTCTCTGCCGAAGCTAGGATCTACTTGACTGACGAAGATGTCTGAGTCTTTGATTTTTTCTTTACCCCAATCAATCATTTTGTCCGCCAGTGGATTGGGAACATCTATATGAACTGAAGAGTAGTCATACTTAACATTTTGCATTTCGAAGAACTTTCGGAACTGATACCTCATAATCTATAAATGAAAAAGGCCCCGAAAATCGGGGCCTTTTTCTTATCAACATCTTGATTTTTATGTGCTTTGTGGGGCTGGCTGTCCCATTGGCGTTGTTTGAGGCATTGATGTGCCTGCTGTCGGAGCAGCTTGATCCCCAGATTTGATTTTAATCGTGTCCATGTATTTGTTGATCTTGGCAACAAATTGCTTTGCAAGTTTTTGTGTTGTGGGATCTTTTGAGTTATTCATTATGTTGGTCATGGCTGTATTCAATTCTTTTTTGATTGATGCCATGGCTGTATTCGCTGCTTGTTGTTGATTTTGGTTAAGTGGCGGTTGCTGTGGAGCTTGGCTTGGATCTGCCTGTTGTGGCTGTTGTGGCTGTGGTGCATTTGGGTCTGCCTGTTGTGGCTGTTGTGGCTGTGGTGCATTTGGGTCTGCCTGTTGTGGCTGTGGTTGTGGTTGTTGTGGATTAAAGAATCCACCAATGTTTTTCCCCATTTTCGATTGGCCAAATCCGATTCCGGCTCCGATTCCGGCCCCAGCAATGGCTCCCCCAGCAGTTTTAGCAGCGGCTCCAAGTCCTTGTCCGATACCACTCAAAGCTGATCTGCCCAATTGCCCAGCAGCCTTGACTGTTGGATTGTTTGCCAATCCTTTCCAGTCCCAAGAAGCTGGATTCCATCCTTCCATAAGCTCTTCTTCGGTGGTTGCACCGCCGCTAAGGAAATATGGAAGTCCGTGATTCTCCCAAAATTCATCAAAAGGCACACCAGATCGGACAATGGTTCGACATAGATGTTCGTACTTCTGTCCAAAATCAAGGATTTCACGGGTTTCTCGATAGTTCTTAAATGACTTGTGCATGGCAACTCCTGTTTTCATTATCTATGTCTAATCTTGCAATAATTGATCTGTTGTTTCGGAAGCGGCGTTAGCAGTGATGTCTGCTGCTTTAGAGTCCAACTCGCCCAATTTAGATTCTTCTTTGGCGATCATGGCGTTCAATTGTGCCAAACTCTTCTGGTGTGCTTCGGCACTCATATTGGCCATGCCTTGGTGAGCCTCAGCAGCCATGTTTGACGTGCCTGATTGAATATTGCCCCACCACGTCTCAAACTGCGTCTGCGACATCTTTCTTTTTGATACCTGTTCTTGAGCCACTCCGTCAATCTTACGGATCGCCCTGCGGATATCTCCAGCCGCTTCAGCCACGGCTCTGTTGTTTGGCATGGACGCCAAAGCTGTTCCGAGGGCTTGCGTCAAAAGAGATGTTGTTTTTTTTAGTTCATTTGATTTGCTCATATTTACCATCCGAATTCTTTAAGGAGTCTTGTGTATTTTTGTGGATCGAGGAATTGTGAATCGTCTTCTATCCCAATGTTTCTATCAACTTCTGCATGAATTTGACACTTGGCTGTGTGAATCACCAAATTCATTCCACAAAATGGACAGTATTTGATTTCAATAAAGCTGCTGCCGCCATCTAACACGGGCATCCCCCATTTGTCACCAAAGTAAGAAATCCTTACTTCGTATTGGCAGGACTTGGTACTTCTTTCCAAACCTTCACAACACGGCTTCCAATCTTTAGGAACTTGTTGTGTTCCTTCGAGACATTCATCGCCAGTCATTCCATGTATCATATTTACCATCCGAACTCTTTGAGCAGTTTGTCATGTGCCCTAGCATACTCGGAAATTGCAGCAGCAGAGACATCATATCCTTTGAGAAGTTCGAGATCGTCTGGGTCGAGCCAATCTTCAGGACTGACTTTTGCAAACTCTCTCTTGATATCATCATAGATCTCGGCCTTGAATTTTTCTGTGTATTCGTCCTCGTTCTCTCCGATTCCTACAGGCAACTGACGAACTCTTACATCTCTGGCGTATAACGCCAAACACAATGCCATAATGGCATCATCGTGGAATCCTTTGGTTGCTTCTGCTCGCTTGGTCTGAGCGTTCCAGATGAAACCCTTGAGTTCCTTAACAAACCTGCGGCTGCGAATAGCAATGCTTTCGTTAATCAATCTGGTCTGCATTGTTTCTAGGAACTTTGGACGTGTGCTGCGGCTTGTTTTGATTCCGACAGATAGTGTTTTACTGTTACCGCCCTGAGAGCACTCAAACAAGTTCTCGTAGAAGAAGTCATGTTGTAGTTTTTCAAGAACTGTCAAACCGGCACTTTGAGACTCAACAATGATCAGAGCGTTGTTGTACATCCTGCCGATCATGGCAACAACCTGCGAGAAGTTGTGTGGAGGACAAATGTTGCTGTAGAATTCAGCAACCTGCTCGCATGTCACAGCGTCGATCACCTCAAAGCAGCTATTGTCGTTTTCTTCATCCATACCTTCTGCGGCATCGACACCAATGATGTAATCTCTTCCATCAATTGGCTCTCTCCAGATATGCAGAGCACCACGTTCCCATGTGTCAACGTCTGCGATTCTGCTTTCTCGTGCCTCGTAATGATTGTTCCATTGTGGGAACAACATTTTGATTGGTTCTATATCTTTGGCAACGAGGTCCAAATTGTTGATGACTGAGTTTGGGATGAATGACTCACCAGATCCGAGGAAGTCACGCAAAACTTCCTGACGCCAGCCTTTTTCTCCAAGCTGTGCTCTTGTCATTTTCACCCAATCAACATCGTCATAGTCTGGGTGGTCCCAGTAATCCAATTCGATAACATGAAAATCGTTTTGGTTCTTCTCGGCACCTGTAAAAATGTCGTAGTACCAGTTGCCAACGCCGTTAACCGTGGAAATACAAATACAGTGACCACCGGTGCTGATGGTAGGAAACATAGCTTTCCAGAATTTATCCATGTTTGGAATGAATGCAGCTTCGTCCAAAATCAAGTATGTGATAGCTCGACCACGAGCAGCTTCTGGAGTATAGAAGAACAGTTTGCAGCCAGTGTCTGAGAATAGCTTCTGATGGTCATTGTTCTTCTCCATTTCTGGTTTCATCCAGACTGGTAACTCAATCAATGCTCTCTTGACGATTTCTCCAGCGGCAATAGCTTCACGATCTGATTTTGACAAAACCATGATCGTTTCATCTAGCTTAAACAAACATCTCCACAGGGACCAAATTACAGTAACTGTGGTCAATCCACCTTGACGAAATTTGGACAAGATGTTAAATCTGTTGTTTTCGTATTCTTGGATACACCGCCTTTGGTATTTGTACATAACAAACGGCAGCAGTCCACGTTTTGGATGGGTGATCTTAACATATTTGTGACACCAATATGTGAAAGACATCGCACATTTGACGAGTTCTTTTTGTTGGACTTCTGGTGAGTATGACTCGATGTCCTCGAAAGGTTCCATCGGATCAATCTCAAACTCAAACTTGTTGAAAGAGTAGTATTTCTTGTCATATTCTCTTTCGTAAAACTCTCTTAGAGTGCGATATCGCTTTTTCCAATCAAAATCAATTTCTGAACGCATATATGAAAAACCTCATTGTTACCTGTAAGTAGTTATTAGGAAGAATGCAAATTTGAAAGGATGCCGCATGAAAATCAAATATTTACTGTGTGTTTTGCTTGTTGCCAGCACTATCTTGTTGGCTGTTGTGGCCAGCAAGAAGTTTGTCAACACAAAAGATCCAGTACCTCCAGCGACTGTCATAGATGGTGGCGAAGAATCAACTGACCAAAACAAAGAAGGTGAGAATCATGACTAACGAAGAATTGATTGATTTACTCCAAAAGGATTTGGAGAATGAAAGAATGCACTGCTTGTTCTATCAGCAAGCTGCTGCAACAGTAAAAGGCTTGCATCGAGAGGAACTCAGAGAGTTGTTCTTGAAGGAAGCCCAAAGTGAACTCGTTCACATTGATGAGTTCGCAACACTGATTGTTCAATTGGGAGGAGTCCCAGCAACATCTGTGGCTGCAATGCCAGAATGTATGTTGCCAACTCCAGACAATCTATGTCTTAACGCACACACGATTGAGTCTGCTGTGGCTTCCACCTATGCACGAAGATTGGCACAGACAGAACAATCTGGCGGAGAAACACACACAGAAACCTCATACGTTCATTTATTCTACGAAGACCAACTGATCGACTCTCAAAAGTCTGCTTTTGAGTTCAAGTTGATGTCATTGTCGTATTCGAGAATTTCTTAAGGAGACTCATGACAGACATCCCAATGACAGATAGAATACAAATTTTGCAATCGGCGATGACTTGGTTGTCCAATCAAGACAGAACCATTTTTCTTGGGCAAAACATCTGTTATCCATACAGTCAGATGTATCCGACGTTTGCTGACGTGCCGCCAGAAAAAAAGATTGAGATGCCTATTGCTGAAGAAATGCAGATGGGGATCACTCTCGGACTATCGCTGGAGGGTTACATCCCGATCAGTGTTTATCCGAGAATTGATTTTGTGGTGCTGGCGTTGAACCAACTTGTCAATCACATTGACAAGTTGGCGGAAATGTCTTCTGGCATGTTTAATCCGGGTCTAATTGTTAGAACTCAGATTGGGCACAAGAAGCCGCTCAATGCTGGCTTCCAACACACAAATGATCACACAGAAGCTTTCTCTTTGATGCTCAACAATGTCAAGGTTTATAAGCTGACATCTCTGGACGCCATTATGCCTACTTATGAGATGGTTTATGAAGAGGCCAAAAAAGGCAAGGCTTCTGTTGTAATTGAGGACATAAAATGATAACAAAAGAAGAAATGATTGAATTTGAGAAGGAAATGGAATCGGAATTCATTGCTGCCAAGATCCGAGCACCAGTTCATTTGTCCGACAACAATGAAGATCAGTTATTTGAAGTGTTCAAGTTTTTTGATATTCAGAAAGATGATTGGGTGCTCACCACATGGAGGAATCACTACCACGCACTATTGCACGGGATGCCAGTTGAAGAACTTCGCAAAGAAGTGATGGAAGGCAGAAGCATGTGGTTGTTCTGCGATTCTCCACGCATCTTTACTTCAGCGATTGTTGGCGGGATCTGTCCAATTGCCGTTGGGTTAGGGATGGCCTTGCAACTTCAGAAGTCTCCCAAAAGAGTGTTCTGTTTCATTGGGGATATGGCTGCGAATACAGGCATCTTTCATGAATCTCACAGATATGTTTCGAACAAAAACTTGCCTGTCGTTTTCATTGTGGAAGACAATGGCAAAAGCGTCGGCTCCCCGACACAAATTGCGTGGGGCAAGTCAGAAGAGTCTCCATCTCCAGAACAATACTTCAAAGATCACATTTACCACTATTCTTACAGCAAGTCACTGTATCCACACGTAGGCTGTGGCAAATGGGTGACGTTCTAAATCTGGATTGCATTTTTACAGATTCTTCGGTATTCTGTAAGTTTGCTTTGCCTCGAAAGGGAAACATGCCAACAGAACATGAGTACAAGTACCTATTGTCTTTGGAGCTTGCCAAGGACTTTGACCATCCCACACTGCTGAAAATGGCCAAAGAACACCAGCACATCAAGCAAGGGTATCTGGCCTTCAGCAAAGGCATGACTACCAGAATTCGCTGCATAGATGATGGCGAGAAACAAAAATGGTTCCTGACTTTCAAACAGAAAGTCGATGAGCGTGTCATAGAAATCGAGAAGAGATTAGATGATCGTGACGGCCAAGATTTGTGGTCGGTTTGCGTTGGAAAATTAAAGAAAGATCGTTATGTGATCGAAGATAAAGGTATCACATGGGAAGTCGATTTCTTTAAGAAAGGACATCACCTCTACTTCGTTTTAGCAGAGGTTGAATTGCCTGAAGGGGCGAGCAGGCCGAAGGCGGTTCCAGACTTTCTTAAGGAATACATTCTTTATGAAGTCCCATTGACAGATGACCGATTTTCCAATAAAAGATTGGCAGAAGTCGAATTCGCAACAAACCTTTACCATCAGATACTGAGTGGAGAAACCAATGGCAACCAAGAAAACTTATGATCTTGTGACAAAAAAGCCTGTCGCAAGATTCTACTACCAAGGCAAGCACAGTCATCCTGTGCGAAGAACAGTTCTGGTCATTGAAGACCGGGAAGACATGATTGTTGGATACGAGATCAGAGTTGGCAGCACAGTCAGAACTGTGACTGAAGCTCTTGATAGCGTGAAGAGCTATCGCAAGGACAGGATCGCCAAGTGGGGCGATTACAGCCGTTTGCGGATGTCCTCGAAGACGTTCATGAAAAACCCGAACGAGACAACTCTCGAACGGCTACCAATCATGACGATGTTCACAGATGGTGCGTAACGCCTTGTGATCTTTACGTGCCCAGCGAATTCGCTGGGCATTTTTATTGAAGGAGAAGAAATGAAGGAACTTTACAGAGAGATGATGAACCAAGGGTTCCTCATTTTTGAATACGATACAAAATTTGTACTGGATAAAATCAATACACCAGCAAATCAGTTGCCTCTGCTCATCAACACCAGCCCGTTCAATTCTTTCGACGAAGCATTGGATGCTGTCAAGAAAATGATCGACTGGAAAGAAGATGTACAATTGGCTTCAACGGCACCTGTGCAGACATCATCGACTACGTGGGTGATGCAAATGATGTATCGACACATAGGCATGGGAACCAAGTTTGTTGACTTGGGGGAATTGGGATCAACATCTTATCAAACAGCATTGGATGAAGCTCATAGACGAGCGGAGTCTTACATCATCCAGAGCAACATCGAGAAAGATGTTCTTGGATTTGAGGTTAAGGTTCGTCCATGTCTCAAGCAATAGGCACAAAAAAATCATGGCATCAAAGATGCCATGATTTATCCGTCTAGGTTGTTGTCCCTAATTTGTTACATTACAAAGAACATGTAGCCGAAGAACCCCAATTGGGCCAAGAAAATGACGCCCAGCACGATATTGATGGTCGAGTCACTTTTGCTCTTTTCTGCTACATTGTTTTCAACCACAGCTTGTGCTCGGAAAATCGGTTGTGGTTGAGATTGTGGCTCGTCCTTGTGGTAAACAGGCTCCATGTTCTCCATGAGGGCCGATACACCAGCAACGACACTATCTGCTACAATCTTTCCGATCTCTTCTTTGCGTACATAGTCGCCATCGACTATCTTGGCATGATTCGCAACACCGATTCGATCTACGACTTTAAGAGGCACTTCAGATTCGCCTGAGCGAACTTCAACGTGTGCAACTTCTCCGTCTTTGATTGTTTCATGAGTTTCTTTCGCAACGACATTCTTGAATTCACGATGAATTCTTTTTTCCAGCTTAAGGGGACGCTTTTCCTCGGCGAATACTTCAACTACTTCGTTGCCCTCTTCGTCTATAGAAACGTGCCTCTCTGCGTGGCGACCGTCATCGAGAGTCATTTTGTGTACTCTGACTTCGTTGTGGTCTTCTGAGCAGCAGTGATGGTGCTTGGACATAATTCCCCTCCCGTGGGTAAACGAGATGATCTACTTGATCTATTCGTATGTATGATTGAGAATTGGAATTTAGATCGCCAGAGTATCGTTTCAGATATCGCCACAAGTGGGGTGGTTATTAAAGACCCCACCGTCGTCGCAGGCGTTCCCAAAACGAAGTCTTTTTGCGTTCTACGGCCTCCAAGAACTCGGCTTGTTCTATGTCCTTGAGTTCTTTGTGCTTTTCCTTAGCGTGTTTGTACAATCTGGTGACAACACCTTCCCATTCCTCATTTGGCGAATATGCTTCTAGCTCGCCAGCCACTTCTCTGTAAACCTCATATCCTTTGTAGTCAACTCTCAGGACGTGTTCGTGACGCATGTACTTTATCTCAATGTGGATTCCACGATTCAACCCATCGAAAACGTAACCTAAGAAATTCGGGTTTTCCTCATACACCCCACCAGCACCTTCGTCGCCGTCAAGAATCTGATCACGCCACGCTACTGGTCCATCTTGTCCGCTGAGAGTCTTCTCGTACTCTGTATCCGTAAAATCAGCATAGGGATCTTCTAAGTAATACGTGTCAACATAGCACCCGCCTTCATTCATGATTGGATGGCCCAATGCTTTGACGATGATGCCGAGCTTGCCTGACGGACCCATCATGTTGTTTTTGACAGCGAGACTTGTGCGTCTCTCTCTGATGACTTTTTCTTTTTGCGAGTAACTCATGATACCTCAATGTTAAGAATATATACCTGAAAGGTTATCTAAAGCCTTGGAGAGCTTATGAAATTTTTCGACAACATCATTAAGGGGATTGACAAAGGCATAAACGTCGTCTTCAGAAGAAAGCCAAAGACAAGACCAACACAGACGCCAACACCAACACCAACAGTATTTGTTCTCGATAAACAAATTGAGTACATCCTGAATGATCCTACCACTCCCAGCTTGGTATCTTCTGTAAATGTTCCAAACATCACAGGTGGCCCTAAGTTCTCAGTGCAAGCATATCATGGCGGTGGATTCCCAAAAGGAAGCCAAGAATCACAAGCAGCTAACTGCGTTGTGACAATTGCACACACGATTGAGTTCTTGAACAAATACACAGATAAACCGATCACCAACTGGTCATCAACTCCAACACTTGCCGTGTTCCCACGAGCCGGAAAAGATCTGAACGCATATTACGACAGAAGACATTTGAAATTCTTTTATTTCACACATGAGAAGGTTGGCACAATCTACACATGTGATTCTACAGAAGTTGTGGCACATGAACTTGGGCACGCTGTATTGGACTTCTACAGACCAGATATGTGGAGTGCCGCATCTCTTGAAGTGGCAGCTTTCCACGAAGCCTTCGGTGATTTTGTGGCCATGATGAAAGACTTGTCCCACGATGAAATCTGTAACTATGTTATTCATCAGACTGGTGGAGATTTTGGAAAACAAAATATCGTATCAAACCTTGCTGAACAAATGGGCAAGGCTTTGTTTGCATTGACTGGACCAGATAGTGGCAGAAATCCTAATTGCCTGAGATGTGCCATCAACAACTTTAAGTATGTTAGCCCCGGCACACTGCCAGAATCAGCACCAGACAACCAGCTTGCTGCCGAGTGCCATAGCTTCGCCAGAATATTCGTCGGTGCCTTCTATGACATATTTGTGATGATGTACAACGATATCAAATCGACCGGTGTGTCGGACATCGAGGCTATTCATCAGGCTCGTGATACGATCATGAGATATGTAATGAAAGCGATCCAGTTTGCTCCATTGAACGTCAATTTCTTTGAATCAATGTCCAGAACAATCTTGTGGGCCGACGTGACATTGGGTAACTGGAAGTATCACGACAGAATTCAGCAAATTTTCTTCAACAGAAACATGCTGACTCCACAAGTTAGAATGTTGTCTGCTCCAACATGTGACAATGACGAAGGCGTAGTCAACATGGTGCAAACCATGTCTTTGAAGCTTGGAGACCATTTACTCAGGGCGATGTCTGATGACAATCCTCTGTATGATGTAGAGGTTGAGATTCCTCACTGCCAAGCACATCTGTACGACAATGAGAAGAATTTGGTTGACAGCATCTTGGTTTCTAAGAACGAATCGTTCAGCGGTGCCCAAGATATGATTTCGTATCTTCACAAAACCAAGTCTGTTAGTGACGATCCAATGACTCCGTTCCAAATTGTGGACGGAAAACTTGTAAGAACCCATTTTATCTAAGGAGGGATTATGTGTTGCAGTGGGAATCCATCAATTGAAGCCCCGGAATACAACAAGAGATTTAAGCTCGAAAACAACGGCGGATGTTGCTGTAAGGGTCTGGATAGTTGCGATTATCCGTCAAAGGCTCGTGAGGGGTCTCCGTTGTGGGAGTGGGAACAAATTCATGGCAGGTTGATCGGCATATTTACAGAAGAAACTGGTGCAGATGGTAGAAAACGTACTGTTTACAGCAAAACAACTTGCCCAGAAACTCCCAAACCAAGAAAGAAGGGATGTTGCTCCTTAAATTATCGTGTTATTAGGTGATTTTTAGTGTAGACATGGTTCTGACTTTCTGTAATAATTCTCCTCTGTCGCCTGCAAAATTGACGGTAGCGTACTCAATATACTCTACCGTCTTTTTGCTGACCAGCATTAAGGTTTGACACCGCCAAGAGGAGGACCGATAAATGGCTAGACGTTACAACGAAGAATGTTTACCAGATTGGATGCAAGAGGTTTATGGACCTAACGGTCCAGCAAGCATTGACCTGTTCGATGACGATGACATCGACGAGGAAGATGACCTCGATGATGAAGACTGGGACGACGATGACGATGATGACCTAGACGACGACGACGATCTCGACGACGACTGGGACGACTGGGAAGACGACGATGACCTCGACGACCTTGATGACGATGATGACTTCGAGGATGACGAGGACGACGATTGGGAAGACGACGAAGATGACGACGAAGATGATTAGTCGCCAGTAAAAAAAGCGGTTGGCCTTAAAAACCAACCGCTTTTTTATTTTCGTTTCATCATTTGTCGGCGGCGATGTTCCGGGTCAAGATACTTGGTCAATGGCGACTTGCCAGTCTTGGGCGGATAGTTGCCAACCTGCGGCAATGCACCAGCAGATCCTTTGTTTGCCAAGTACATTCTGGCCAAATCAAATGGTTGTGAATCCGGGCCATCGCCGGGTCCAGCTAAATTTTCTTGCAGCCATAATTTGAATGTCATCATGCTCTATATATGGTATGAAAACTTGGAATGGCATCTTAACTATCATCGAAATCCAGCACCGCAATTCTCAAGGAGAACTCCTGTGGGAGCAGAGGGACATTAAGAACCTCCTGCACCAAGAAGGAGAAGAATTCCTGTTGAAAGCAGCGTTCACTGGAGGACAGACCAGTACAATCATCCCGGAAAATTATTACTTGGGCCTTGATAACAGGCAAAGTGTTTCGGCCACACAAGTAATTGATGATTTGATCGGTGAGCCTTCATCTGGAGGCTACGAACGTCAGGCCGTGACATCATCTGGCGATTTTGTGATTAGCTTCCAAAACAATCACTTTATCGCCACAAGTCCAATCGTCGCCTTCAGATCAACTGTGTCTGGATGGGGTCCAGTATCCAACTTGTTTTTGACAACAGCCAATGACAACAGCGGATACCTCATCTCCACGGCTGTACTTGGAACACCAGTGACACTTGGAGCGGGTGACAACGTAACCATGAGAATTGGTATGCGTTTGTCTGGTTGTTAAACCATGCTCTTGTTGAGAGCTTCAATATCCATGATGTTGACAAAATGAATGAAATTCACAAACTCATCATTTGATTTGATCTTGTTGTGCTCCCTGAAGCTAAGATATTTCGATCCGCCATCTTGAATATCCAATAGATTCTTTGAATTAGACGCCTTTGGACATTTCTCATAATATGCGTCAAGTTTCGCAGGATCGTTAACGCTCAGATATCTCCACTCATCATCCGAGAGGTTCGGAACTGCACCGGGCCTATTTGGCAAAGTAATTTCATAACCATTTTTGACTATCTGAATTGGTGCGTCAAATTTGGGGTTCTTCAAGTAATACTGGCAGAACACCTCTCTGGCAGGTTCTGAAGTCACCCTGTTGTTGTGAACCCAAACTGGCACGGAAACTCCGACGACTACGAGTTCTATTCCCTCGTGAACGGCGTACCTTTGGTCTCTCGTAAGCCAGATATTGTGATGAATCGCTATACTCAACATTCTTAACACTCCATATATACAGATGGCTTACTATAGCGTATTTCACGGAGTTAATCAATCGAAATGCTTCAAAGAATCCTCATGTGCTCTTCTGTGGTTCTGAGCTTGTTAATGATGGTGTGTGTTGCAGTTAAAACACATAACGTCAAAAACCATATCATTGATAACATGCCGTTGGTTCAAGACGATCCATACGCATATCTTGCCAAAGGATTGGCTCCGATAGAACAAAGAGACGCTCAATACAGAAAATGGTTGGCGGCTGGAGTAAAAATCAGAGTCTCAGATGCTTCTGGCTCTGGAACGATTGTTTATTACAGCGAAACAGATGGGTATGCTTACGTTCAATCCTGCGGACATTTGTGGGATGGTAATATGACTTCATCCGAAGGTGTCCGTAGAAATGTGACTTGTAATATCATCACTTGGTATCACAACAACAAAAAGCTGGAATCCCCTGCGACTTATCCAGCCGAAGTGTTGTATTACAGCAATAGTCGTGGCAAGGATTGCAGCTTGCTTAGATTCAAGCCAGACTGGAAGCCAGAATACTTCCCAATCGCACCCGAAGACTTCGAGTTCAATGAGAACACCAAGTTTCATTCAGTTGGCTGCGATGGAGGCAATGAGGTGGCCCACTACGAAGTGAGATACGTTGGCATGAGAGGCGATCAATGGCCAGATTTGGTCACTACAGACAACAGCCCTCGACCGGGAAGATCCGGTGGAGGGCTGTTAAGTGAAGAGTTCTATGTGGCGATCTGTTGGGGAACTTCAGCTTTTGATGGTAGTGGAAACGGTTTCTTTACGCCACTCAAGACCATTCGTGAACACAACAAGATGAATGGCTATGGATGGCTCAATGATGTTGGTTTTAGTCTTGCCAGACAGATCCCAATCATTGACCGCAATAACCCACAAGGTAAGTACCCCAAGGACTACATCCCTCTGCCACATTAGTCGTCTTCTGTAAGAAGCTTGTGTTCGGCCCAAGGATCATGTGAATGTCCGAGATCCACCAGTTCTCCGCTCCAACTCGCCTGTTCGGCTGATTGTGGTGAGTAGAACGGACAGATCGTGGCGTAATCACAATTTTTGCAATGCCAGCCGACTTTGCCCCACACCTTGTCTGGATCAGACTTCTCGATCTGAATGAAAGCGTTCTTCAGTTCCTGTTCGACTTGCAGCAAAGAATTTTCGCTGTACTGACAGGCAATCAAATCTTCGCCTTCAACGTAGTACAAAGCAGCTTTGATGTTCTCGGCCTTGATGCCAAACTCACGCTGGACAACTCGTGCGTAACATCGCAACTGAAGGTCGTCTTTTACTGTGTCCTTATTAACACGCCACTTGCCTTTCTTGGTTGTTTTGTAGTCGATGATGAAGGCTTTGTCGCCTTTAACAATCAGACGGTCAATAAAGCCTGTGACGTGTCTGCCGTTCGGTGGATCGAGATCATACCGAAACTCCCATTCCACGATCCCATCCGTCCCAATGCGATCTGTGAGGTTCTGGATGGCCCTGAGATGCTTCTGTAACTTCTTGGTGTATTCATCAGGGAGTGGCGGACACGGCAAACCATCTTCAAGTTCAATCTTGCCTCGCAAGAGATCTTTGGCAATTTCACCAATCGGGGTCTCGCCACGGTTTTGAACGTAAAGTTCTGAGATCTTATGGACGATAGTACCATAAACAAAGTAAATTGGTTCTTCGCCGGGACGTGGTAGCTTGAGGTGGTATCTGTATTTATACTGTTGGGTGCAGGTGTCGAAACACTTCTTTCGACTAACCGAAATGTGATTGATGTCCATGAAGTAAGCCTTTCTTTGGAGATGCCGGTTGGCATCGTTACTCACTTGCATTCTCGACGAAAGAAGGTTATAACTCAAGTGGAATCTTACAGATTACAGGAAATTTCCCATGGCCGTTGATTTTGACGTTTTCTACGATTGGTGCAAGGATCGCTTCGGCGACCACAATCTTAAAGTACGCAACACTGCTCACGGTGTTGAAATCTGTACTCACAGTTATTTTGCTCAGCGGCGTGGAATTGAAGACAACAAATTCCACTTATGGATGAGTCCAAGTGGCGGTAAGTCAAAACATCCGGGCAGTGGTTCTTACAGATGCTGGAAGACAGACGAGATGGGGTCTTTGGTCTCTCTCGTGGCTCAGTATGATGGCATCGACTATGACGATGCCGAGGAAATGATCTGTGGAGCAACCTCTTTGCGTCTGTTGGAACAGCGTGTCAATGAATTCTTTGGGATCAATGAAGAAAGCTCTATTGTCATTCCAGACCCAGAGCCAGAAACTACAGAACTAAAGTTCCCAGATTTCACTTTTTACATCGACAAAATGTCTGATTGCAACTATTGGAAGATCAGGGCACAGACATACCTTTCTGAAAGAAAGATTCCAACAGAAGGTTTGTATGTTTGCACAGAAGACCCAGAATATGCAAACAGAATCATTCTGCCTTGGTACGACAAAGAAGAGAAACTTGTGTTCTGGAACGCTCGTACAATGAGCAAGAACAACAAGATCATCAGATACTTGAAGCCAAAGAAGGCTGATCAAGACAGTGTTTTGTTCATGACGGAGTGGCCAGCACCCGGAACAAAGATCTACATCATGGAAGGTGAGTTCGATGCCATCAGCCTACAGATCATTGGTCTGGTGGGCTGTGCGTGCGGCGGAAAGTTCCTATCAGACGCACAAATTGAGTTGATTCGTTCATACGAACCAGTGCTTGTTTTTGACGCCGATGAAGCTGGTCTTAAAGCATTGATTGATGTTGGAACTTCACTCTTGGAACGTGGTTTCCCAAGAGTGAATTATGTTCGTCCACCAGTTGCATACAAAGATTGGAACAAATTCCTACAATGCCGTGACAATGAAACAGTCAAGATGTACATCAACAAGTTTGAGAAGAGGTTCACAACTGTCACACCAGACATGCTCAAATCAAAGCATCTTTAGGAGTTCTTAACTTCGACCCATTCACGCCATGTCAAGAATGATTCCTTCTTGACGAAAGGATTGTCCTTCTTTTCGGACTTGTCTTCCTTTTCTTCTGGCTCGTCTCCGCCATCATCTTTCTTGGCGAATGGGTTGTCACCCTTCTTCTTGTCGGACTTACCCTTCTTGGCGACGAATGGGTTGTCCTTCTTTTCTTCTGGCTTGTCTTCGCCATCATCTTTCTTGGCGAATGGGTTGCCACCCTTCTTCTTGTCGGACTTGCCCTTCTTTTCAAATGGGTTGTCCTTGTCAGACTTTTTGTCCTTCTTGGCGAATGGACTTTCTGACTTTTCGTCATCAGTTGTGACAGTTACATTGACATCCATCTCTTGAAGATATTTCTTCCACGAGGTTTGTTCTTGAGTCATTATTTCCTCTTCCAAAAATTGTATTGCATACCTGACTATTTATGTCAGTTACTATGATAATTCCATGAAACCACGCACTTTAGAACACTTACAGTATTTCATAGGTAAAGTATGTAGCATCGTCACTACATCTATGAACAGGGCCTTTGACGAAAAAATCTCCCGTGAGCATTTCGTCGTGTTGATCCAAGAGATCGACTGCGATGGTATCTGGGGCACGCATCCATACAATTCGGATCTGATTAGCTATTTCAGCTTGGAACATGTAATTTCTATCCATCAAGAAGAAGTCATTGATCCAGAAAATCCAGAACATGTGCAAATGATCAAGGAATTTGAGGAGAAGACTGGCAAGAAGGTGCAAGGAGACCTCAAGAACTCTCCGCAAATTGAAGTGGCTCCGAAGGTTGAAAAGAAGGACTTGTTCAACATCCTTAAAGAAAAACCGCCCGTACCGAGTAGCCCCAGTACGGGCGATGCGACCTTTGTTGATATCGAAAGCCTAGAACGTCTGGCTGAAGATACTCGTAGAGCGTTCGACCAGTATGATTCTTTTGATTTACGCAGGAAGTCCTAGTTTTTCACGAAGCTTCTTAGTTGGCGATACTATCGCAGACTCTTTGATGAGTTTGCGGTATTTGTCGATCTTTGCCTTGTAGCTTTCTCCAACTGGAGTCTCTTTTGGAGTAATTCCAAGTTGTTTCATCTTGGAAATCAGCAAATCTTTCTTGAATCCTTTGATTGCTGATTCTGCATCAGGACTGTTTACAGCTTGAGCAAGTTGGTTTTTCAGATGAGAGAATTCATCCTTGCCAGCCGTTGGATTCAATTCTTTCCACGCTGCCATCAGATCATCAGCAATATATTCAACGTCTGTATTCTTGATCATATGATCAAGTTTTTCACCGTATGAACGTAGTTGTGTCTCAGGATCTTTATTAGATTTTATGTTTTTCACCATATCGGACATGCTACTTAATTTTGCAGGACGTGCTTCTGGTTGAACTGGAATGTCTTGTTCTGGATCTTCCTGTGGCACTGCTGCTGGATCTTCCTGTGGCACTGCTGCTGGATCTTCCTGTGGCACTGCTGCTGGATCTTCCTGTGGCACTGCTGCTGGATCTTCCTGTGGCACTGCTGCTGGATCTTGTCCTGTCATTTCTGGAGGAGCCGCATCTTGTGCTATTGGATCTTCCTGTGGCATAGGAGGATTTTCATTGTATGCTTTTATTGCCTTGACAATAGCAGGGAACATTATCATGTCATAAACATCATCATCTTTTAGAGTAGGATCTACTCCATTTTCTAAAGACTTTTTGAATTGTTCATAAGCCCATTTTTTCCCACGAGATTTATCATCAAGGACTTTACTGACTGCCGGTTCAGTATTTTTTAGTTTCTCAAATTCATCTGTTGCAAAATTTGCAAGATAATGTTTTTTGGTTTCTGGAACTTCATTTGGAATAGGTCTTACCCCCAACATCTCTGGGCCTGCTTCCGGTGCGGCTGCTGGTCCAGAAGCTGCTGGGCCTGCTTCCGGTGCGGCTGTTGGGTCTGAAGCTGCTGGGCCTGCTCCCGGTGCGGCTGTTGGGTCTGAAGCTGCTGGGCCTGCTCCCGGTGCGGCTGTTGGGTCTGAAGCTGCTGGGCCTGCTCCCGGTGCGGCTGTTGGTCCTGCTCCTGATCTGATATGAGATCCATAATTGATTAACAAATCCAACAGTTGCTCAATTCCTTTTTTGCCACTTGGTATTGGTCTCTGAAGTTGGCCATATATCCAAAACAACACTTCATAACGATCCTTTGTTGAATGATTTAGAATGTAATGTATGTGGCTTAATTTTGGATCTTGTGCAGCGTCTGGTATTTTTGCAAGAAGTTGTCTTGCTATGTGGTCAATAATTGGATGTTGAATTTTTTTATTTGCCTTTGTACCTTTTTTGCCACTAAGTGTTTCTGGAGTGACTTTAATATGACCTTTTGTTGGAATCCCCTCCAGTTTATATTTCTCGATAACTTTTACAACATTTGGATTGACCTCTTTAATATCTTCCAATGCCGCCATAATATCCAAATTACGCACTTTTACTTTCTTTTCTGCTACAGGGTCGCCTTGTTCGGCTTTCTCTTCCTGTTGTTTTAGATCTTCAACACTGCTTCTGTTTGGAGGAATATCTTGTGTTTCAGGACCAACTGGTCTTGCTCCTAGCATTCCATTTGGGTCTTCTGGAGTTGCTGAGTTTGGAGTTGTTCCGGCAGCATTTGGTGATGTTGGAACTCCAGCCGCACCCAAATCAATATTGGCGTTTCTGGCGATTTCAACACATCTTGTATCGAACCATCTGAGAAGTTCTTTTTGGAAGTTGTCAATTACAGCACCGATTTCATCGCCTTGTTCAGAAAGCATCGACTCGATCAGTCTGCGGTTTTCTCCATACCAGTTCTTCTTGAGGTATCTGCCAGCATCACGGATTGGATTCCAGAGAGATCTCTTGATGCCTCCGAGCCATCCATCCTTTGGACGCAAAGCCGCCTTCATATCTCTCCATGCACCGCCAACTGTAGGACCAGTGTGACCTGATGAAGATGGTCCGCCTCCCATGCCTCCACCGGCTGGACCTGCTGGGCTTGGGCCACCTGATGCTGGGCCACTGCCTCCACCGGCTGGACCTGCTGGGCTTGGGCCACCTGATGCTGGGCCACTGCCTCCACCGGCTGGACCTGCTGGGCTTGGGCCACCGGAGGATTGTACGGTTGGATCTTCTTCGTCATCACGGCTCACCATTGGGGAAGCAACAGCACCAGTGATGTCAGATTTGAGTTGAGCCACCATGTCTATGATTTTCTGCCTGACTTCATCACGCAGCATTCTGAAAGCTGCGGCTGGGTCAACTGCTGTACTTGTCGCCAAGTCAGCTTCAGCCATTAAAACATCATAAAAATGATCTCCAGCATAATCACAAACTGTAGCAACGATATTATCATTGCGAGCCTTGCATTCATTTCTGAACAAATTGAATTCAGTTTTTGCGATCACATTTTCTGTCAGTAGTGCTGGCAAATCTGTGTGTTCGAGCAAATCTAACTTGAGAATGTCAAAAAGTGCCTTAGAGCTTCCACTTGCCGTAAAACGATTGAGCGATTCTCGAATACACTGCTTTCTGTAGTTTGAAAAACTTCGCATATCTTCCCCTTAGTGCCTAATACCTTCAATGTGGTATATACCATCATTGGCTGCTATTTTGCTCGGAAGTCGCTTCCCGGCATGTACTCTCCAATTTTCTTAAGAGCCATAAGATTGGAATCATAAGTTTGGAATTGACTTGGCAAGTATTGATACGACCTACGTTCGAATTCATGACTCTTGCCTTCTGGGTGCTCGAAATACACGTATTTTCCACGTTTTCCAACCACCTTTACTCCGATGCGACTTTCTGCATCGTATTCTCGCATCAAAAGATAAGCTGCAACACCAAGATCTGAAACAACCTTGTGCGTGCTGTCATCAATATCTTTTGGTTCATGATCGTTGATTTTCTTCAAAAACATCAAGCATGAATCAAATGTGTAGAAGTCATTTGGTGGTTGATATTCAAGCACCAAATCATCGAACTCAGACGCTTCCTGTTCGCTTTGGCACTCGAAGTAAATCGACCGGCCTTTCTTTCCAATAACTGCATAGCCGTGCATAAGCAAATATGCGGCAATCCCCAAGTCATTAACGAATTTGTGAATAACTTCTCCCATAGCTTTCCATCCTTTCAAGTTCAAGTCCAGTCACATATACTGCCCACGTCGCCTGCATTTCTGTGTAGTTGGCTCTGAGGATCGGCATCATCTGATGATCCTCTAACCCTTCCCAAGAAAGTACAATTGGCTCATAGTTTTCATAGAATGACTGTTCTGCATACGTTCTATTTAAGTGTTTTCTCTTCCAATGATTCTGCATCTTTTTTCTCCAAGAATAAATTGTCCAGTTTTGATGTTATGGCTTTCACAGCAGAATCAATCGCTTGTTCGTAACCGACCAGTGAGAAGATCCCGTTGTAAAGATCTCTCACATCGTCTTCCTTTATAACAGTAGGAATTTTGTTAACACAAAGCCTGTCGTTAGAAAAACTTAGATGTAAGTCTTCCGAGTATCGACCAGATGACTTAATAGTATCTATGATTTTCAGATCAGGTCTTGCAAAAACCTTGTATGTAGGCAGCGTTTTGGCATCTTCCGCCGAAACGAGTCCAGCCATCACCAGCATGTCAACTGCCATGCCTTCGTTGATTCTGTCCTCAATTTCTTCAATTCTTTTCTTGCTTGCCTCAGATGCTTTCACCCAAGAGTTCTTTATTTCTTCGTATTCAGGATAGATCTCAGAGACATCACTCCAAAAGCTTGCCAGATCATCCACATTGTTGAGTTCTAAGGGTTGCTCAAAATCTGGATGCCCGACAGGCTTGGCGTGACGAGCTTCGTATCCATTGATGAATGCTTTCTGCTCTTCACGAGTCATTCTTCTGAACTGGTAGGCTTGCGGCTTGTATTCTGGCTCTTCATCTTCCAAAGGCTTTGGATCTTCTGTTTCTAGCTTCCAATCCAATCCCTTTTCACCCAAATGGTCCTCGCCAATCTTCCAATCCTCAAGACTTCTGATCGCTTTTTTGAAAGTTTTTGCACGCTTGGTTTCTTCGCCTTTGTTAAGACTTTCTACAAGCTCTTGTGCCGCAGATATGTCCTCGAAGAACTGGAGAGTGTCATTCATCTTCTCTTGTGTGGTTCTGGTGTCTGGTTCTAGGAATTCACACAGAACCTCTTGTCTCCATCCTCTGCCGCCAAGTGCCTGTTTCGTGTTCGCAGCCCAATCCTCGTTCGAGTAATCTGGGTGGTCCAGATAACTGCAATGGAAGACCTTGAAGCTGTTTTCCATTTTCTCGGCTCCGGTGTAAATCTCATGGAACCAATTTTTTGTGCCATTTGTTGAAGAAGTCGCATAGCAATGCCCACCGGTGCTTAGCGTTGGCCACATCGCCTTCCAGTGCCTATCCATATTAGGAATGAAAGCTGCTTCATCCAGAAACAAATATGAGATAGATCTGCCACAAGCTGCTTCTGGCGTATAGAAGAACATCTTGCAGTTAGTATCCTCGAAGTGCTTTTGATGATCGTTATTCTTGCCCATTTTTGGCTTGAGCCAATCTGGCAACTCTTCAATTGCCCTTTTTATGATGAGACCAGTGTAAATGGCCTCTCTGTCCGTCCTAGACAAAAACATGATGCTCTTATCTGAAGAAAACATACACTTCCAAAATGCCCAAACGACATTGAGTGTAGAGAATCCGCCTTGACGGAATTTCTTTGTGATCAGAAAGCGATTGTCTTGCAATGCTTTCACGTATCTCTTCTGATACGGATGAAGAATGAAGTTGACCAATCCACGAGTTGGATGGCTAATTTTTACATAAGTCTCACAGAAATAAACGAAGTCTTCAGCACACCGCCGAAGCTCCACTTCTTGTGAGATACGGAGTTTATCGTCCATATATCCCCTTTCATACTGTTACCTATAGTCTAAACGGCTACCCCTAACCGTTGTTGTTATTATCTATGCCGTTAATTAGATTTTTCGGCACGGACAATCAAATATCTTCTAGTTGGGTTCAAGCATTTGATGTTTACAGAATCAAGTTGAATCCGTTCGAGGAACTTTTTCATATACTCAACGCTGGAAAACTTCTGTCTGAATGCTTCTTCTTTGATGTCGATCTTAAACATCTTCAAGCATTCAACCAGTTCTTCCTTGCTATAGAATAGAGACTCTCTGAGGTATTTCGGCAAGACTTCAGACATGTCGAATACAGATTCGATTCTGAGCAGTAATGTGCCGTTCTGGGACAGTTTGCTGTGACACAAACGCATGACATCTACCAGATTTGGGCAGTAGTCTTTACGGATTGCACAGTTGGAAATGATTAGATCAAGAGATGGGATCTGGTGCCAAACTTCTGGAGACTGGAAATCTCCACAGATGAAGTTGATCTTTGGGTTCTTTTGTCGAGCTTCTTGCAGCAAATGCTTTGAGTTGTCTAAGCCATGAACAGTGGCGTTCTCGAAACAAGCTGCGATTCTGCCGCCACCACAACCCAGATCCAAAATTTGTAATCCAGATGTGGGTGGGAGCCATTCCACCAAAGCAGAAGGCATACCAGACTTGTTGGTCCAGTATGCCTTATGTTGGTCGAATGTGTTCATTATTTATTTTACAGACGGTCCAGCGTTCTCTGCTGCAATCAAGCACCCACGAGCCACAGAGTACAGAGGATCGGCTGGTCGAACGACCGTTCCGATTTCTACAGGCATCTCTGCTGATCTCAGTAGGCTGTCGAACAACTTATCAAATCCCGGAGGACTTGCTGTTCCGCCAGCGACAATGATGTCAATTGGCTGATCCAGACGTGCTCTCATGTGAGCATTGTCTGTAAGACCTTTCTTGATCCCAGATACAGTCTTCTCGATCATCAATTCGTACTGAGTGCGAATGGCTCGTTCGACAAGTGTAGCAGGTTCTTTGTTTAAGTCAATCTTGGTCTTTTCTTTGTTAATGAAAGCCACGGTCTCACCAGCAGCACGAGCGGCTTGCTGATCAATCCAGTCTCCAGAGTTGACGATGGAGAAGCTAAAGACTTCTGCACCGAACAAAGACAGGGCGACGTTGACCATACCGGCTCCGCAATTGTGAATTGTTAAATTTGGTCCAGAAAATGAATGATCTCCGGGAACTTGCAAATCATATACAGCACCTTCATATTCTTCGTGTTCAATAGCTTGGATTCGACCACAACAAAACCCATCTTCAATAAATATTTTTTCTGAAATTTGGCTGTTTTCACAATCCAAATTAGTCATTAAATCTGATAAAGAATATGAAACTTTTTTGCCAGCCGCACTAACAACCCATTCGTTTAATTTTCCAACAATATTTCTTCCATCTTTCAGATGACTAATCCTTGGTTCTCTCCAAGAAACACTAGAAGCAATTCCAATTCTTGAAAATAATTGTTTTGCAAGTAAAATTAATTTTGTATTAGAGTTTCCAAATGTGATCTGACTTTCAGAAATAGTCCCATCAGAACGAACCAATCCACATAAAAGATTCATACATTCTGAATTGGTTAATTTTTCAATTGACCAAGGATAATGTTTTTTCCCAGCAGAATCATAACAATGATTGTTCATCCAATTTGCCAATCCTTTGCTATAACACTTAAGTCTAATCACATTGTCTGATTTGTTGATTTCTGTGGAAGATTTATCAAATCTTTTTTGCAATATTTCTTTGGAGTCGTTAACAAATTGTTGTTCTTCAAGTCCAAAATCTATTTGAATACATCCTTCTTCTAAGTTAATGCTTCCATCGCCCATAAAATATCCTAAAAACCTTTGTAGATCAGGAGTTGATTCTATGCGTTTTTTATTCCATTTCTTAGAACATGTAATTCTTTCACAAATATTCATTGCAGGTCTTGTTGAATTTCTATCTTGTTTAAGTATTGGCTCTCCAACGATATCTCCAATTTCTAGTTCTTCACAGCCAACCCATGACCAAATTCCATTTCTTTTAACATAAAGTTCATGGTTGTCTACAAACTTATATTCGTCAGTGTTATTTGAATATCCGGCAATTTGTATCTTTGTCATTGCACCATTAAATTCTTTTGTAATAATATTGCTGATTTCACTCCATTTGCCCATATGTGTGATTACTTTATCCCCAATTTTGACATCTTGTATTTCTACAATTCCCTTGTCTGTGTATATTTTTGTTCTTGGACACAAACACGAAACGCCGATGCCAGTAAACATCTTGTCTGCAAGTTCTGCATAAACTAGAGCCATGGCTTCGTTGATCGGCCTAGCGTCAACTTTCCATCCGCTTTCGCTCTTGAAAGCCTTGAAGATAGCATCAAGAATTTTTCTGTGGTAATCGGCATCTGTATTTTCATTGATGGCGTTGGCTGGCACGGAATAGCACAGAATCTCTCCATCACCTTTAATCTCTTCCAGAAGACTGTGAATCATGATGTTCATGATCTGGAAGGCGTCACGCTCATGTGGGTTAACGCAACCGTCTTTCATTGGACGTTTCAGGTCCATGTTTCTCATGGTGTAAGCCATGTTGATCGCAGCTTCGCCTAGAGCATAAGCGACGTTAGCGTCCTCTCGAAGAATCAGCGGCACTCCAGATTTCTTCATCATATTGAACACGAAGTCGTTCTGTAGTTCCATCTCAAGAAAAGCATTGACCTCTCGCTTGTAGGCGAAGTTTCCGTCTGCATTTCTCTTGCAGCAGACCAAGTTGTATGTTCCAGCATCAAATCCAATTGACATTTTTTACCTCTTCTGTTGTTTTATTATAGTTTGCCAGAAACTGATTTCCTGATCAGATTCCAGATTGCACCGGGAGTCATGTTTCTTCTGAACCAAGTTCTTGCATTGAATCCGATTTGCGTTAACATTTCGTGTCTGCCATCCACTTCTTTGAGAATTTCAGCAATGTCTGAATAATCTTCTCTGCAAGAAATGTAATGTATTCCATCTACGAGTTGTTCGTTGTGGAACACATCTGGTATTTTTGGAGTGATCACGCCACATCCAGAGGCCAGTAACAACATCAATGTTCTATCTGGTTGTTCTGGCATAGTTCCGGGTGCAGTTATGCCAACAAGACACTCATTGACTCTTTCTATTATTTTCACAGGCATCGTCGGAGAGGAATCAATCACATATCCTTCTATGGTCTTGCTAGTTTCTTTCCAGACTTTTCTGTAAGTTCCCAATAATGGATACACTGGAGTTTCAGGGAATTCCCGACTTGTGTCAAAGTAAGTAAAGATTTTGTTGCCAACAGCTTTGTAACATGTCTCGGCACACATCTTGTCGTAAAGTTCCCATGTGATTGACGGCCCAAATACGCCAGCATGATACCCGAATACCATGGGGCCAATGTTGATCAATCTTGGTATTGTTTTTTGTTCTTCAATGATCCAATTGCAAAAAGCAAATTCAGCATCATGATCTCTCATCACATCACGGATGTCGAATTGACCGGGATAGTTAATGAATCTTAAGTATGCACAACGAACGCCGTCTATTTCCATCATCGTGACAATTTTATCAGACCCAAGATCTGCCAATTCGTAATCCACATTTGCCCGGATCAACAGATTTTCAATATACTCCATCATCTGAAGATTTGGCTGTGATCTCGATATCCACTTGAGAGTGTCTTTGTCGTGTATTTTGTATTCCGGCAAATCTATCTTAACTTTCATTATTTCTCTTTTCCAAACTTAAGCTTCGCACCAGACATGAAATCTGGGATCATAAGTTCTGCATCTTTTTCTTCGTCTTCTTTTACAACTGAGACACTTTGAGCGTTTACGGCAGAAGCTGACACTTGGCCATCAATTGAAATATTGATGTTCAGAGTAATTTCGATCTCGCCCTCTCTGGGGACAATACGAATGCTTGTTTTCGGTTGCTTGATGATCTGCGGCATACACTATTTACGATTCTGCCAAAATTCTTTAAGCCCTCAACCTATCAAATGCAGAAAGCACAGACGCAGAGGCAATTCCTGAACAACAAGGGACTCTTGTGCCGTCTTTTATTTTCGGGCATTTGCCCCAATCGTAGCATCCAGAATATAGTAGTGGACATGGACCTTGCACCAATTCCACTTTTGGATAGTGCATTGCGTATGTCTTGCCATTGACGAATGTGAACAACCCAACGACTGGCTTCCCCATGCCTCCCGCAGCATGGAAATGAGCCGTGTCAACGCTAACCATGTAATCTGCTTTGTTTATGACAGACAACAGTTTTCTGGCCCTGATGCCGTGAATACTCGGAATATCGTTTTTGAGAAGTCCATAGATTGGTGATCCATGAACTCCAATGACACAAAAACCTCGTTCTTGTATTCCTCTGGCGACATCTACCATCAGTTCATCAGACATGTTTTTATTGTGCATAGCAGAGATAGGAGCGAGTAAGACTATTTTGCCTTCTCTGTCTCTATGCGTTTCGATGATGTCACAAGCTTCTTTCATTTCGTCGTCTGTAAATCGAAAGTGCATATTGTGTGATTTCAATTCAACGCCACAATGATTGGCCCAAATATCGCTTCTATGCTTGCCAGACATCGGAGCCATGGCCATTTCCCATCTGCCGCAGGCCGTGCTAGTGTTGTAGTGAATGATGTAGTCGTGCATGTTTGCGACGTTGGAATCAATCAACTTGTCAATGAATGGATGATCTGAAACTACCTCGTGGTATGCTAAAGGACAAGCAAAGTGAATTTCTGCATTCGGCAATAGATTCTTAAAATCCTCAAACATCATTCTGTGCATGAGAATATCTCCCAAGCCGCCACAATTTCTCTGTATGAGTATTTTGTTGCGTTTGTTGTAAAAGTCACGTATGGTCATGGTCGGTCTGATTTGATTTGGCCGATTATACTCGATGCGACTTCTCACTGGAGTTTTGGATCTTATGACTGGCATCCAATAATAGAGTGGGTACAAAAGAAAAGGGCACAGTTCCGAAGAACTGTGCCCAAGTAGTTTTTACAGTTTAGCCAAAGTTAATTAGCTGGTTGGTGTAGACTTGATGGATGCCATCCAGTTAGCGGAAGAAGTTCCGCTAGAAGTCTTAAGTCTCAACAAAGTAATTGCGAGATCTCCATTGTTGAAGATTTGGCTCTCACCTGCGTTCAGTGTGAATGTGACGTTAACGTCTCCATTCAATTCACCTGTAACGGATTTTGTTCCATCCAAGTTCTGAATCTGCAAGAATCTTGCTGGTCCGCCGTATGTGGTAACGAAGTCAATTGCGTTTCCAGACAATGCGGTCGTCAAAGTTACTGTTGCACCCTTGACAAATGTGTTTTCGTCTGCGACATCGCTGTAAACAGAGCCGTCGTCTGTGACAACCTTAATGAAGGCACGGTCGTAGGCAACCTGTGGGTAAGCGAATCTCTTCCAGTAGTTGCAGTCGGTGAACGTGTCACCGTCTTTCAACAGTCTGTATGTGCGGTTTGGTCCGGCAACGTAAATCTGACGCTGCTTGGATGTGGCGAATGCTGTGCCGAGTTGCCCGTAAGCGTGTCCAGCAACTGACGAGCTTGGATCGAGGTCCAGCAAGCCTTGGTTTACATTCTGAAGTTGTACTTGAAATACTGACATGTTATCTCCATGTGTTCTTTGAGTGTGAATTGTCCGTCACAATTAGATATGCACAACTTGTAAATTTGGAAACATGTTTTTATACAAGCGGAGACCGGTGCCTGTTGGTACTAAAACAGTCTCAATTCCTCTGGCAGCAGCCTCACACAAAGCAGCAGATTCTACGCCCATTACCAAGCCAGCCCCAGAAATGTCTGTGTCTATTTCACAGTGCATCGGAGTTCTTTTCTTCAATCTGTCGATCCTGTCTTTTTCCAGAGGCTTCGTTGGGAAACATCCGCTGGAGATAATTACGCACTTATCTGTTTTTGTCGCTTTTGGTATATCCAATGCAAATTTTGTAATACCGGCCCCAATCAGTAGATCCTCAATGGGATGAGTTTCTCCGTTAGATTTTATTTCTGAGATGTGTGCGAATTCAGTTTTGCGAATTTTAAGCTCTGATAGCTTAAGGATTCTTTCACAGTCTCCTAGAATGTGTGTTTTTTCATCTTTGCATCCATAGTAGATGTTTATTTCCGGGAACGCTTTTTCCAACAATGGCTTAAGTAACCTCAATTGTACAAGGTATTCATCTGCGTAGCCGAAATAGCAGATGCAATAGTTGTTTGCGATCTTTGCGTAGTCTGTGAAACTGATCATAGATACTATAAGATGAACGATCAAGAAAAAGCTGAAGCTGGAACACGTACAATTGTTGAATTTTTCCAACAGTTTGGCGATGACATATATGCACAGATTCTTTTAGAAGAACTATTCATGGGGTTGATGTATGAAGAGACTTTATTTGTATTTGGCGAGCCGCTCGAAGAGGGACGGGATCAAACTGGTGACGGTATTACAGAGCGAATCTGTGATAACATCGAAGCTGACGGATCTGGAGGAATTGGACCTTCCGATTACATGGCAACGCCGGATCTCCCAGATTATCCATGACAATAGAATGCTTTATGAACCTTGGATAGAGACCGCAGATAATTTCAATGAGTTGTCTGCTCGTCTTAAGGGCAGAGGATACTCTAATATACCAATGGGGGCCACTCCATTACTTGATTTCAAAGCTTATTCCACAGCACCAGTTGCAGACACAACATCTTGCAAAGTCGCAAGAACGATGCTCAGGAAAAAGCAATAAGTATTGCGGTTTGACAGAAATATCAGTACAATTCGTTGTTCTGTAAGAAAGGATTGATATGGAGATTTTCAGAGGACGCCATTTCATCAATGGCATGTGGAAAGAAGACGCAGCTTTTTCATTCCCAGCAATAAATCCAGCCACCGAGCAAATCTATGGTGTGTTCCCAGCAGCATCAGCCGATGCAATAGAAGAAGTTGTCTGTGCTGCAAGAACAGCTTTTGACTCATGGAGAAAAGAAAGTCGTGTGAAGAGGTCTGATTACTTTGACAAACTTGCACAGTTGGTCAAACGTGATCATGACAAGTTGAGAGATGCAATCTCCATTGAGACGGGGAAAAACCTTAATGAATCGCACGCTGAGGTCATTGAAGCTCTACACATGTGTCAGACAGCGGCAGCGTCTGGCAGAGAGCCATACGGAACATGTTTGGCATCCGAACTTGCTACTAAGGATGCTTATGTTATTCGCAAGCCTCGTGGGGTGGTGCTTATTGTTAGTCCTTGGAATTTCCCTCTTGCTATTGGTAGTTTTTGGTGTGCCGGTCCTGCTCTCGTTGAGGGTAACACTGTTATACACAAGCCTTCCGAACTTACTCCAATGGTCAACCAACTTGTCGCAGAATTGTACGAGGAGGCGGGGTTCCCGCCCGGCGTATTTAACCTTGTCCACGGAGAGGGATTACAGGGGGCCGCACTGGTAAGATCCGATGTAGATGTCATTCTCTTTACCGGATCTTCTGAAGTAGGCCAAGACATTCGTCGCCATTGTGCCGAGACATTCTCTAAGACATGTAGTATCGAATGTGGCTCCAAATCAGCAACCATGGTGTTTGCAGATGGAGACCTAGATATTGCCGTGCCAGCCACAATCGCCTCTGGATTCAAGCTCTCTGGACAGAGATGTGTTTCTTCTAGTCGTATTCTTGTTCAACGATCAATCTTTGATTCATTCAAGGACAAGTTCATTGCCAAAGCTTACAGCTTGACTGTCGGAGATCCGTTTCATCCAAAGTTTGATACTGCACCAGACTATGGCCCGATGATCAGCGAAGAGCAAATGGACAAAGTTGTCGAATTCAACCATTTGGCTCGTAATGACAGAGATGTCACTGTTTGGCTTGGTGGCGGGAAAACAGATGATACCGGATATTCATTGAGACCGTTTGTTTACAGTTGTGAATGGGCAGACAAGCCATTCCTCAAACAAGAAGTCTTTGGACCACATGTGGCTTTGATCCCGTTTGACACGCTCGATGACGCCATCAGGATCTACAATGATACAGATTACGGATTGGCGTTGGGAGTCATCACCAATGACTTCAGGAAGCATCGTAGGATCGCTCAGGAATGCACCACGGGCATGTTGTACATCAACGGCGGTAGTATTGCTGCTGAGTCTCATTTGCCCTTCTCATCATGGAAGAAGTCTGGCTGGGGCGGAAGTGCAGCATCAACTTGGAAGGCAGTAACCCACACAATGTCTGTAACAGTAAATTACGAAGAAGGCAATGTGAGTTGGGCACAAGGAATGCGTTAAAATGAATACAAAAGAAAAACACAGAATTAGCCAAGAAAAATACAGGCAATCTAACTTAGATGTCGTTGTTGATAGAGTTAGAAAATACAGGAAAAGTCCACGAGGAAAAGCAGGGACAATGTGGACCAACATGAACCAAAGATGTGGTTCCGACAAACCAAAGGACAGAGCATACAAGAATATCAATATTTGCATGACTAGAGAAGAATGGATGTCTTGGGCTGTCCCAGAAATAGAAAAGTTCATGAGAGACAATCCAAGCAGCACACCTTCTGTTGATCGAAAAGACTCTTCTAAACATTACGAGCTATCTAACTTAAGAATAATAGATTTCTTGGATAACAGCGAATCATCTACTGGCAGAATAGGATCTGCTTTCTCTAAGATGAGAGATCTTTATGGCAATGCTTCTGATGATGTTAAAGAAAAAGTCTTGGAAGAATTCATTTTGAAAGCTAAAGAAGCATTAGGAATGAAATGAGAGTCGATAATTTTAGAATCTGGCGTCAAACACACCCTCAAAACGGCATGATCATAATCAACATGGTGGCCGATATTGATGGTCGTAGATTTGGCGTGTCTTCAACTGTTTCGCCAGAAATGATTGAAAACAAAGTTGATGTTATTTTGGATGCTATGAAAAAGGAGCTTATGAGTATCGCTATGAATGTTGCAGAACCGACAAGAAGATTGAGAGCCGTTTGGACAATGGATGCTCAGCAAGATCTGCGAGCCATGCACAACTTGAACGCAGAACTAGAATTGACAGAGATTTTAGCCGCAGAAATAATGGACGCTATGCCTGAATTTACTACAAGAAGACAGAGGGCCGAAAGAGATGGAAGAGTTTTTACTCTTGGTCGATTCGGCAGTGCTGTTGAAGTAACTAAGCTGGCGATAAACTGGAAGAAAGAAGGATTTTAATGACAGATACAATTGGAATTATTGGCACCGGTTTTGTTGGAACTGCTGTCATGGAAGGAATGCGTCACGCATTTGAGATCTGGGCCTATGATAAATTCAAGGGCGTACATGGTATTTTGGGCGGCAAACCATTTTCAGTCAATTCAGCGGATGGATTCGATCAAGTGGCCACGAAGACCGATGTGATTTTCGTCTGTGTGCCAACCCCGATGAAAGAAGATGGATCTTGTGACACTTCGATTGTTGAAGGTGTTGTCGCTGAATTGTCGAGAGCCGCTAAAAGACAAACAACAGTTGTAATCAAATCAACTGTCCCTCCCGGAACAACAGCGAGGCTGGACGAGATGTACTCGAACCTTAATGTGTGTTTCAACCCAGAATTCTTGACAGAAAGAAAAGCCATTGAAGACTTCAAGAATCAAGATCGAATCATCATTGGTGGGCCTCACGATGGCACCGCTGTTCTGAAACAAATTTACGAAACGGCATACCCAAATGTTCAAGTCACAAAGACATCTTCTACAATCGCTGAAATGGTTAAGTATACGACCAATTGTTTCTTGGCTACGAAGGTTGCAGTTGCGAATGAAATTGAGCAAGTATGCTCTAAACTTCAAATTGACTATGATAAAGTGGTGGAGTATGCGGTGAAAGACAAGCGACTCGGATTGTCGCATTGGTCTGTGCCCGGACCAGACGGAAAGAAGGGATTTGGAGGCTCATGCTTCCCCAAAGATCTCAATGGGTTCTTGGCGTTAGCAGAGTCTCTAAACGTCGATTGCCACACACTTGCTGGTGCATGGCAAACGAATTTGGAAGTGCGTCCTGAAAAAGACTGGGAGCAACTCAAGGGTCGTGCTGTAGTTTAGTTCTTGACGATCTTAACACAGAATCTTGGAACGTAGAACTCGCCAGAGTCTACTTCAATTTGGACCCTCTTCTCTTCTACAGAGAGAATGGTCCCACCATCTTCAATGAATTCGTCGATAAGAGTTTCGGCATCATTGTCGGCCTCAACTCTTTCCATGAGCTTGTTCTTGCCCACTTTTGTCTTGACAGCTTTTCCGACATACTTGTCGTATGGACTATCTTGTTCGGCACCGATGTTGAAGAAACTGGATAGATCTTTTTGTTCTGAGATCCAGTTCTTAAAATCTTGTAGCGAAATTCTTTTTTGTGGCTCCATTATTGGGCTTCCTCCCCATTTACGAAAAAGTTTATAGCATCCTTTTCTTCGTTTATATATGAAGCATTAAAATAATCTCCACCGTCAGAAAAATCAACTACATCAACTTCTTTCTCATTTTGATGAGTCAGCCAATACAGATTAGCGTCAATGATCTCCTTAGATCTTATGTGTTGTGGGTATGTCCACAAACCGTTTTCTAGTTGAACTGCGAAGTCACGTTTGTCTTTGAATGACTCATCGCAACACATCAGCATCAACTTCTCAACACCGAATTGGTACGCCAATCCGATGGCCGCACATACTGGGTTCCTGTAGTCATCAATGAAGTATTTCTCGCTGTATTCTAGGCCAAAATCGTTTTCTGGTGTTGGGCAATAAACATACACATCGTTCTTGTATCCCTTTGTGAAATTGTAATTTGTTCTTACAGAAGACACACAGATTGGGTAGTATCCTTTTGGTTTCGGCATAAACCGAATGCACTCTTGATATGGGTTGTTGACGACATAGGCGTTGATGGATCTCTTGCCAGTAAGCTTCCAGTCTTTCAAGGCACCATTGATTGCCAGTACACATACATCTTTGGGTAGCTTTTCTATAATCTGATGTCTTTGATGAAAGTTGTATCCATCAGAGACAATCAAAACCTTCTCAAATGACAGTTTCTCGTCAGCGATCTTTGGCTTTTCGGAATTGACCTGTTCATTCCTGATCACCATACTGTAGTCTTCTTGTTCATACAGATGTGATTCGCACAAAGGAGTGTTGCTCTTAAATGCGAAATTGCGTACCCAAACGCCTCCGCCTTGAATGTATTCGTTGTTGTGTGATTTCTTGATCTTCATAGTTCTGGATAGATTTGCCTGACTAATGGAACGGATATTCTTTTGTATTGATGCTTGACACGAGCATCAAACCCCCACAGATACAATCTTATTGTGTATCGTGGGATGAAATGCAGATAGATGCCTTTCCAGTGTTTTGTCCAAGACACAAAAAACACATTCTGATTCCACCAGTCTGCACCACACAACTTTATTAGATCGTCGAACATCTTTATCTTACGCACGGCGTGATCATCACGCAGTTCTTTCCTTCTGCACTTCGGTCCATGATTTCATCCATCGTGATCTTGACTTCAATCGGGGCACCACGATATACGATCTCCATCTCAGGCATCTTCTCAGGGAATAAAACAGGAATTCCAAAGTTTTCTGGCATGGAAATGGGGATCGAGATTGGCCCTTCAAGAATGATCTTATCAGGTAATCCGCTACTGTCCAAGATGATTCTATCTGGGATTGGCTTAGGAATGTCGATTACAATTCTGTCTGGCAAAGTGCTTTCAATCTTGAGTGTAACTTCTGTGTCAATTTTGACTGGAATTGGTCCGCCCCTGTAAACCAAATCAAACTCTTCTGGTAATTCACTTCCATCCAAACGGATAGATGTTGGTATTGGAGTATCAGGACCGTAGATTTTGATGTCAGGAATATGAACTTCACTGGAGTCGATCTTTATCCTGTCAATCATATTCGATGTGTCGATTTCGATCTTCGGCATATCTGGAGCGATGATCATGATCTCAGACGGCAACCCGACTGGTTCATACTCAATCTTCATTGTTCCAGATGCCTCAAACAAGTCTGCAAACTCAGCACCAAATTCTTTCACTATCGCCGGATCGGAAGCAAATCTTTGTGGTGTTTTTACCTGCTTGGCGAGAGTCAATGCGACTTCCATGTTTGGCGGCATTCCCCAATCAACTTCCAGTCTCGGCAGATCTGAAGCATCCAACGCCAATACGATACTTGATTGCGGAGGGATGATGACAATCGTCGGAGGAATCGGTGGCTCAATAATGATTGTCGGAGGAATCGGTGGTTCCACCAGAATGATTGGTGGAATCGTCGGCCCTGTAATTTCAATTGTACTAGGAATGTTGATCCCGCTTAGACCAGTAACGACAATTTGACTAAAGAAGCTTGGACCAGTGATCACTGATGGGATTGGTCCAATTTGTCCTTCGATTGAAATACATGGCACGACCAGTGGTGGCAAGTTGATGTCAGGTTCTGGAACAGAACACGGAACAAATGTGAAATTAGGAAAGTCAGCACATTCTGGAATTGGAATGTTGAAGATTTCCTGAATCTGAGCCGGAGGTTCACCCGGTTGCGAACGCTCAATTGGCGTCTGGATAATTTGACACTGATCGTTGGTGACTGTAACAACTGGATCTACAGTAGAATTCACAGCATATGTGTGGGTTCCCCTGAAATCTGTTGTTGTGAAAGACCCATCGCCAAAATCTAATCTGTAACTACTGACGTTTCCGCTGATCTCAACCAAGTAGTTTGCCACAATACCAGTTACTGGATTGTTCTGCACGACGTTGAATGTGAAGTTGATGTCTGGACAATCAAAGTCATCAAATATAACTTCAAGGGCTTGGAGATTTCTAATTCTCCAATCTAACGTGGGCCTGCGAGGGTCGAAATTATAGCCGATAAAGTTTTCTGTTTTCAGGATCGCTTCGACCATTTGATTGTGATGTTCTGCGATGACAAAGCTTCTAATCCAAGTCCCTCGCTTGTTGAATTTGGTATGTTCTCCTCCCAAATTTCTAGCACATCTTCTGAGCTTGTTGACTTTGCCATTTGTGTCAAATCCAACAGTGTCATAATACAGAAGTTCGCCTTCTATGTTTGCGAAGCCATTCTCTGGCCAAATCTCTGGCTTGTCAGCCGGGACAGCAATGATTTCTATCTCTTGAGACCAAGCAGCGTTGTCAGAACACAATCTGGTTTCAACGGTGTTGTTCACCAAGAACAATGTGTAATCACTGTCTATCGCTTTTGGATATACTGGAACGGGAGGAAATGTCATTTAGTTAATCCCCAGCAACCATTGTTCGCCATCTGGACGAGGAGCCAACAACTTGAAGCTTAAATCAATTTCACTGAATTTTACGAATGCGTTAGGGCTGTAGTCAAAACTCAAATAAGCTCGTTTGTCTCCATCCGATGTAAGCAAAAGCGTATTTGTTGGATCGTCGAATCCTTGAACTGCTGTGTCTTGCAAGTTTCTGTAAAGAAGTGAGTTTACTCCGGGACCACCTGTTGTCCATGTGGAAGCGGCATCGTCAAATTTTGACACAGACCCTGTATTGTTCAAAACATATATACCAGTGCTGAGGTTGGTTAATTGACCTTCCAATTTGGTTGGCCCTTGAATGTCTTGCATTTTTCTGACTGATGCAAATGGGTTAGACACAGATCCTTCTGTTCTGTAGAAGCTTTTGATCCTGAAGAATGGCCCAACTCCATCGTTCCTTGCGAAATACCCAGTGCTATCTTTCCATGCACTTCTGTAAACGCTGAAATCGCCATAGGTGCTGTCTCCATCATTATCATACACCGTTGGATTAGACTCTAGCTCCGAGGCTCCGTTGAAGTAATTTGCATCTAACAAAGAAACACTCGATGTGGTCAATCCAGACAACTCAAGTGATGTCTTTGATGTGTTTGTTTGAGACGTGTAAGGAAGTCTGCTAGGCACATCGCCAAAACAGAAATATGAAATTGCTGGAGAGTTCAAGTTCAACCAATTCCACTGTCTTGTGATTGATGGCTTTGTCGTATATGTCCCAAGGAATCCACTGAATTCTCTGACATTGATCACTTCATTGCCAACAGGATCTGAAGGGCCTCTACCGCTTGCCCAATACAACATAGCTGTTCCATGCTGGCCAGATGCCAAAGAACCTCTGGGAGCAAATCCAGTATTCCTCTTGAATTCAGCTATCTGCTTGTCTTCTTGTGGAGTTCCAACCAAGAAGCTATCATCTCTTGTGACGTTCAAGCTGTTGGTGGAATTTGTCTTGAATGTCTCGCTGATCAGTCCGTATTCATACGATCTAACAGTGTCATCGTCTGTAAATACCCACATCCACAAATTGTAGTTTTCAATAACATCAATGGCGGCTGTATAAGATGTGATTCTGTAAGCATGGAATTCTGTATCCGCTCTCAATTTAACATCATAGATTCCACCAACGCTGTAAGATGCCTTGGTATCTGGAGAGTTGGGATGAAGCAAATCATCTCCCAAAGACCAGTTGTATGTGATTATTGGGTCAACTGGGTCTCCCAAACCATCCAAAGCCTCTCCGGCGTATGAATATCCGATTGTTGCAGGATTCTCACCGCTGGGTATTTCCAATTGTATCAATGTGTTGATCGGTGATCTGATTGTAGGAGTAATCTCAAACGGACCATCTGGAGGAACTCCGGGCGTTGCCTGTTGTGTCGAAGTGTTTTCAATGAAACGAATGATGGCGTCATTCGGGGCTTTAACACGAGCATTGACGAAGTTGGGTATTACAATTACATCAGACCCGAATCCATTTTCAACAGTCAATTTGACATCATAAATTCCGGGTTGTTGGTAACACTTTTTAATCTTTCCACCATCTGTATCTCTGACTAATACGTTCATGGCATTGTCTGGAACCATGCTTGTTTCGTTAATGATCGACACGATTGAAGTTGTGTTATCCCCAAAGTCCCAAGTCAATGTAACAGTACCGGCATCACCATCTGTACCAAGTCGGAAGCTCAAGTCTTCAAACTCCACACAAAGAGGTACGTTGCCAACACGGTTAGTTGCCGTGAACCATGCTTTTGGTTGCATAACCACTCTTCTCAGGAAGTTGATTCTACCTTCTAATGTTGGCCCAAACGGTTCTGTGTCTTCTGTACCCTTGACGCCGCAGAATTCTTGGATTGCAATCAGTGTGTCTTTGAGATTGTTGTGATGATCCTTCATCACATTGACTGTGACATTTGTGATTCTCTTGGATTTTGCAACATCCTCAAATCCTTCAAGAAGAGTCAAATCTGAAAACACAACACTTGTTGGATCGAAGCTGGCATAGTAGAAAGAAATAGCTCTTTTTTCTAGTTCGCTGCATTGTTCTGTGAGCGTGATCTGGCCTGTTGGCGGAATCCTAGAGATTACTACTGGATCGCCTTCTGCATAAATTGAACTATCTCCCGGATTGTAATCTTCTAATACTCTAAGTCTCAAAGAGTCATGTACAAGATACAAGTTGTCATCGGAGTCAAATGTGTCTGGATATAGTGGTACTTGTGGCATCATGTTATCACCACATGTTTCCAAGTTTTTCTACTTATAATATGCCATACAGTTGACTCTGATATGTTAAATTTTTTTGACAGATTTTTATATGTTTCTCCTTCTGATTTTTCTTTTAACAATTGTATCACCTTTTCTTCTGTCATTTTAGAATTTCCCGATTTTTCCCCACATGCTTTTGGTTTTGGTGGAATGTATTTGCTGGTGTCAATTTTGTAATTAAAACAGTTCCAATTGAAATTGCTTTTTACAATATCAATAAAATTAATATACTCATGTGTTCTAATTCTTATATTTGGTTTTTTGTTGAAATTAAGATACAGATATGATTCAATTCCAAGATCTCTTTTCATTGATTCAACTAAATAATCTACTTCATTTATAGTAAAACTGTCAGTGCATAGATTGATTGTTCTTGTTGTTGGGACATTACAACCATCATCACAATACCAGACAGACAGCATAAGTGGCGTTAATATTAAATCATTAGGGACAATTTTAGTGAGCTTATCTGAAATCTTGACATACCATTTTTTAGCCAAGTTTGTAAGTTGCTCGTTTGAACATGTTCTAATGCAATAATATTGTGATTCTTTTGTAATGTTTTTGTTGCCACATATTCGCTTTGATTTGTACTTACCTTCATATATGTTTGTTTTTGAATATGGATTTAGTTCATTTATGTGCCATTGCATGTAATCAATTTTATCACATCCGCTGTGAGAAAATTTACTTTGACACTTTCTAAAATACCAATTTCTATTTGGATATTTATTGCAACCAGTAAGCGATCCATCTCCAAGTAAAGATCCTTCAATTACTTGTATTTGAGTATTGTTTATTTTTGGGAGTGATAAAATTTCTGATTGTGTAAATCTTTGCATAAGATATCTATGTGACAATATCACAAATAAAGTTTGAAATTCACAAAACTATCAGAGGTTCTGGTAGCTGGCATTTCTTAAGTCTGCCGTTGCTGAATTGAATCAGTTCTGTAACTATGTAACTTCCGGGCAAACTGTAAATATGGCTGATTGTATGAATGTCCGGGTCTTCTTGCGTATATGTTTCGTTGTCCCCGAAAATCCAGTTCCTTTGTACGATGTCGCCATCTGTCTGATCTACGAAAACAAATTCTTTTGGAGTCACACTTTGTTCTGTAGCTGTTTCAACAGAATACGGCAGGTCAATCGACTCAACATAAAAGAATGGAGGAGATTCTTCTTGACTAACTGTAATGTATCCAATTTTAGTAGCGATTCCTTGAGCACCTGTTGTGGTTACAACATTCAGCTTTACAGTATACGTTCCCTCTGTGACGTATGTATGAATCGGGCTTTTGTCCAGAGACATGCCGCCGTCACCAAAATCCCAAAGGAATCTAGCTATATGCCCAGTTGTAAAGTTCTGAAACCTGACCTTGAGTTCTGGAGGGCCTTTGATTGGAAAAGCTCTGAACAATGGCTTGGGGGCCAAGAACCGTATCTCTTGACTCTTTAAGATGCCATTCAAAGACTCAGGCTCTGGATCAACTTTGACTCCCAAATCTGACTCAATGTTGATGATCGCATCTTTAATTGCATTGTGATGCTCGGCGACCACCGAATTTGAAACCCATGTTGTTTTGGCTGGCCAGTAATTCACAGCAGATCCAGCGTATCCACGCTTGAGTTCCTGAAACGTGTTGCTGGTTCTTTTGTTGTAATAGATCAGTTCATACTCTCCGGCCTCGCCCGGCAATGGACCAACACGTAACTCTCCCTTGTCTGGGAACGAAGCTGTATCTTCTACAACTATGATTTTACCGTTGTATGTCAGAGCTTGTTTGAGAGTGATGTTAGAGTTATTGGTTGCTTCGAACAGAACGTCTTTATCGTCTAGGGCCAAAGGGAAGATCGACAAATCCCCTGTTCTGTATCCAGCGTCTAAAGATGATATTCTGTCTGCCATTTATCTCGCCTCTATTTGTGCTTTGGTTTCTACTTGTGGTGGCTTTGCTTGCGTGAGCATCTTCTTCTGAATGTTCTCAACCAACTTAACCACATGCTGCTTTACAGGAGAATCATCGCCAAGACACAACACAGTCCTGACAAATTCTGGCTCCAACGGGCGTTGTAGAATCACTCGAAGGTTGAATTCTTCAAGCAACTTTTCGTTCCACATTTCTTTCTGAGCTTCATCATCGTCGATTGGGCGAATCTCGCCGTGATTCTTTGTGATGTTCTCATACGCCATTGTTAAAAATGCTAGTTCTTCCAAAACGCATTTGAGTTTTTTGTTAACTTTTCTTGCCGATAGAATGAGGGAGTCTTTTTCACGCTGGAGCTTTCTGATATTTATCTCATACTCCTGCAAATTTAGATCGCTGTAAACTGTTACAGACTTTGACTCTTCTCGAATTGTCCTGTTTTGACGCTCAATCTTGAGATCAAACAGTTCCAGAGTGTCTTCGGCATCTTCAAGTTGTTTCCTGTAAGAATCAACAGTTTCAAGACGAGCTTGCATTTCCCTGACAATTTGCCATAATTGAGCCTGAACGGTTGGCTCTTTGCCAATCACGAACTTTTCAAGCTGAAAGAATGTGTGCCGATCAGGGAGATCGACTTTGTTTAAGATCGTTTCGACCTTTTCGATGAGTTCAGTTGACATTTTCACCTCCATTGTGTAAGTATCAGAGTAAAGGAGTTCTCAAATGATTGATGAAACTGGATGTTCCGAGTCAGGAAGACTCGATGGAGCCTGTGGATATCTGTCTGGCCCCATGGAGTTTGTGGCGGACCATGGTGTTGAGTGGCGTCGGAAATTTGTCAAGTTGGTTGCTGAGTCAAAACTCAAGATCGACTTGATCGACCCAACTAATAAGCCGGGCGGGATTGACATTAAGATCGGCGAAAACAAAGCCCATCAAGAAGCCCTTCAACGAGAAGGACGCTGGAAGGAACTCCGTCAATACGTTAAGGCATACCGCAGATACGATCTCCGGTTTGTGGACATTTCTGATTTCATGGTTGTTGTGGTTGACCCTCGTGTTCCGCAGTGGGGCACTTCAAACGAGGTCTACACCGCCGAACAGCAACACAAACCAATGTTCTTCATCTGCGATGGCGGATTGTCAAATTTGCCGAGATGGCTGTTTGATGTGATCGACTTGGATAGTCCAGAGAAGAACAGACGTTGCAACGTCTTCCAATCAGTTGAAGAAGTTGTTACAGAGCTTGTGTCTCTCGACATGGGATTGTATCCACTCAGTAATGAATGGGTTCTGGTTCGTAAAAACTTGGAACTCCAGAGATATCAGAACCCGTAAACCTTCCAGTCCAAATTTTGTAATTTGACTGGCTTTCTGAATTCTCTAGGCGGTAATGCGACTACGTTTGTGACGCCTGAGAAACGCCATATCATTTCTGTTGTTGTTTGATCGTCATCTGTGTAAGACATGCCCCAATTGACAGAAGTAAGTATGGCGTTGTCATATTGGGCATTGTTGCCGCCAGCTTCTAACGTCACTGACGCTTTCCTGAATTCAGTTCTTGCGAACATCCTTTCGAGGTAGTTGTTCCATTGAAGTGCTTGGTTTTGTGGAATCTCCAACTCGATTTGTATCGTACCATGTCTGTAGAAATTTGTGGTTTGGAATCTGTTCTCACGATTCATGCCATATTCAAAGCGGTCAGAATCATATTCGACTTCTATTTTGTCTGTGAATACATTTGTCAAAATTGGTGTTCTGGCTTCATCTACTATGCTTAACGTCCATCCTTGAACTGTAGCTGTCATATATCTCCTTAACAAACCTTTAAGCCAACTATCGCCTTGAAGACGGCCTGCTTATTGGTTGCGGCTAAACACCAGAAAAGCTTTGCCATCTCAAATTCATTCATTCCATCTTCCTTTAACATAGTGATATCTGGGAAATCGCCGATCTCTTGAAAGAACTTTGTGTTGATCAACACACCATCAAATGATCCAGAAACAAAATCGCATCTTCTGTCAACAACAGGAAACAAAATATCCTTTTCTGTTTGTGCGAAATGCAATTTTTTCTCCACATAGGGCTGCAATCTGCTTCCTGCGAACACCAAGAATGCCCACTCGTGCTTGAGTTTTTTCATGCCGACGTTGATGAGACTGGTAATTGTTTCTTTGCCCTTGTGAATTGGGCAGAGTTCCTTCATTTCTTTGATTTCTGCGGCAGTCGCATTGCTGCCAACCACTGCTAGAGCTTCTCTGTTGTAAGAATTGTTGTTGACTGAAAACAGAGTGTTCCTAAGCCCACCGATATTTCTATCTGGGCACAGGATGATAAATCCTAAATCCATCGTACTTCCTTAAACGAACGAGATGTCGTAATCAATTTTGATTATGTCGTCTTCTGAAATTGCAGAAGACAATTCAAATGCACCGTTGATTGGATCAGGAGTAAATGACAGGAGCGTCCATGGGTCGTCCGCAAGTGGTCCGGGTGCGTATACTGCCTGATCTTCAAAAATCCTAACACCATTCACAAACACACGCAGACTGCCCTCTACGAAAGCACTCGGAATCGAGTCCACTGTGTAATTGATGTAATCTGGGTCCAACAGGTCTACAGAGACTGGCGTCAATCCATAGAAGTGTTGATGTGCGGCAGCTACTGGAAATCCAAGTTCAAATGTGAGGATGTTTGGAGCCGTCACAATTGGTGTCACACTGGCAGAAGCCTGAAGCTCGATTACACCGCCATCAAATAATACAAAACTTGTGCCATCTGTGTCAATCTGAATTGACAAATTTGTAGCTTGATCTGAAATCAGATCAAGCTTGTCAGACTGTGCCTTTGTCATTCTAACAAAGTCATCTGTGTCTGTGTGTTCTGCAATACTATGGGACGCAGCATCAATAGCAGCAGCTTTCAATGAACCATCTTGATTGATCGACTGGTTCAGACGATTAGCCATAGAACCTTGAGTTCCAATGGCATCACGTATTTGTTCCAATACGTTGTCTACAGACAAATTGATGAGGTTTTGCCTTCTGATGATGTTCTTCAGAGGCAAATTGTCTACCTCCCAATGATATGGATCTTGGGGATTGTAATAGACTTCTGGGATGAGTTCAATTCTTGGCATTAGGCTCCTCTAAGGACTCTCGATACTGTGCTCTGATTGATATTTAGTCTCTCGGCAATCTGATTCTGAGAACATCCTTGAGTTTGTAAATCTGTAATCTGCTGCTTGACTTCTTTAGACAAACGTGGCTTCTTGACCTTTGGCATACTTAGCCCCAAGTGAGACCACTGTTCTCCAGACAAAATCGCAGAGATGTTGCTGACACCCATTTTCTCTGCTATGTCTTTTTGTTTCATCCCGTTGTTCCTGCATGTAAATATTTCTCTTACATCCAATTCTGTAAGAATAGATCCAGAATGCAGTTCTCCCCTGTGTGGTTGCTTTGTGTACCCGCTTGTGTCAATCTTGTACTTGAAACAATCCCATTCAACGTGCGGCTTGATCATCTCAATAAACTCAAAGTATGATCCTCGCCCGATGTAAATTTTGTATTGTCCTTCTTTGCCGCCAGTCTTTTTGTGACTGTCTATTCCTAAATCTTTCTTGAGTCTCTCGATGAGGAACTCAATTTCATCAACTGTAAAACTCTGTGTGTTCAATTCAATGTTAGCGTCTGTCTGATTGTTCGATCCATCATCCATGTGCCAAACGCACAAGGTTAGCGGAGTCAATCGGATGTCTGTAGGAACTATCTTACGTCTCTTGAATCTTGGATGGTCGAGTCGTGGCACATACCACTTTGATTCAAGTTTCTCCCAAAATCTTAAATTGTGTGTGTAGAACACGTATCTGTCAAACATCTTGTCTTCTGCATATCCTGCTGATGGAAACATTTTGTTTGCTAACACAGAAGATTCTCTAAATTCAACAGAAAAATCATCAAAGTTTTTCATAAAGAAATCAATATATGATATTTTGTCATTTTCTTTATGATCCAATTTTGATTGACCAATCTGAAATCTACACAATCCACCGTTCTGCCAATTCTTGACTATTGTCCCGTCGCCGAGCATAGACCCAGTGAAAATCTGCAATTGTTTTTCGTTAAACATGATCGCCTCCTTAGCGATATGTATTATTGCAGATTACAAAAAATTTGTCAATATGGCCCATTAAATAAAGTTGAGTCTCCAGTTAAATGTGATCTGCATATCTTCTGTCTTGTTTAGATCAGCAAATGTTGTCATGCTGTACAAATCGCCGTTGGCCATCTGCAATGCCATTTCATTGAGCGTAACTCCAATGATCTCATCAAAAGTAATAACCGATGTGAGAATAACTTGAGTCGGAATCGAACCGTCGATTCCAGCAATGACAGGCTTGGACAATCTGGTTACTCCGAACAAACCATCTCGACCAGCGTTGACATACTTCTTGACGCCACTTTGTGTGCCGCCATCTCCAAACAACATCCGAGTGATGTAGAATTGATAACTGTCCCCGATTTGGTTCGCCAAGCTTTTACACAGAGCACGGCGACCAGACAAAAGGATTGTGTTTTCGATGTCATACGAATTTCGTCTTCCATCTTTCCATTCTTGAACGATCTCGATATCTCCGAGACTCAAAATCTGTGTATTGATCATAGTGCTACTCCTTCTTCGGTTTCGCCGTTTCTGGTTTGAATTGAGAAGGAGATTCCCTCCTCCTGACCTACGTTTTCTTCCATGCCTGTGCCTCCAGATGCGAGGGCGACAATAGACAAATTGCCAATCGGATCTTCAATTGTTCTAATCACTGGATCGTGTCCGTCACGATCTAATTCGCTGAATACTGTGAATCCCACGTTTACTCCAATTTTTGGAAACTGCACCAAACTGTAAGCGACAATTGTTCCACCAGCAGTATCTGTCATCCAGTATTGGTCTCTGCCTGCCAGCTTTACTTCTTTTTCATCCCATTCGAGGATCTTAAAGAAGTCTCCGTTGATCTGGAACATGTAATTCTCTTTGAAGTTGTTGTCATCCAGAACAACTGTAGGAGGATTAGATCCATTCTGAATTTCAAATTCAGACTCATGGTCCGAGAATGTACTCAGATGCAGACCACGATATCCAAATTGCCCGATTCCCTGATTAACAATTCTTGATCTGACATCAACAGTGATTCCGGCCATATCGCCATCAACCCATCCTTCAATCCAGAAGTTCTGGTCAGAGAAGGCTACAATCTCATATTCGTCGCCACTGTAATATAGGAAATCTCCAAGAATTATGTAGTCGTGAATATTCAGAGCCGAGTCGTTGAAGTCGATCAACGCACGTCTTTCAACAGACAATTCTCCAATTACAGATGAATAAATTTCGTTGTTGTTGTCGTCAAGCAATGTGTAAGAAATATTAGCAGTATAGACCACTGGAAGATTGGAATCTCCGTCCAGAATCAACTTTCCATTGATGATATCTCTAATCAAATAAGTCGTTGAATAGGCTGGGATCTGAATCTGCCATGAACCACCTGTGTAATCAGGAGTGTTTTCTATATCCCACAGAGTCTTGACGCCGATGTCTTCAAACAATACAGAACTATCTGAGAACTGGAAGTAATCATCTTGTGTTACAGATGTTGAGAAATTTCTGTATGTCACGTTCGACAAATTGAAAGTAAATTGGCTTTCATCTAGCGGTTCAATCACAGAGGAAGAAATCTTGGCTGTTCTTTCCTGAATGTCTTCGATTGTGTATGTCCCTGTGTTTACAGATGGAGACAAAACTTCAAGAATGTGATTCTGTCTCATTATTCCAACATCTCTTAAAATGATATCTGGCGTAACAATAGATACAGACTCATTTGTGGCAGTTCCAAGTTTGCCTGACAACACTGTCATTTGATCGGCCAGTTGTGATCTATTGACGATCCACTGAGATTCAACGTGTCTTGTGAAGATTGGATTGCCTTGACCAGACAAATGATTCTCAGTTCTGTCAACATGGATCAGGAAGTCAATCGACTCCACTGGAGGCTGCACGAACTCGTTCACCTCGCCGGTGAAGTTTATAGTTTGAAGTCTGGCATGAAACGGCATGAATTCTTGGAGAACATCTTGAGCTTCAATCATTCTATCATTACACAAATCCTGAACGCCAACATCAACGCTGTAGCTGCTTCCAATGCAAGCACCGCAAGGATCAATGAAACTCTTGTCGATGTTACAGGCATCATACGATGGTCTTGTGCTGCCGTTGTATTCTTCCATGTTGTAGATGTTTTCTGAGTAGGCAAACTCAGTTCTGACATATCCAAAAATCAATGGGTCTGCGAATGGATGTTTCACAGGTATCAGAATTGGGAACAAAGGATCTTTTTCATCAATGATTCTGATGTTCCAGTTTTTTGGCGGATATTCCTGTGCGAATTCGTCCCTGTTATCCAACAGTGGCAAGTCTCTGAAATAATTCTCAAGTTGCTGTTCTGAAGGATTTGGAACTTCATTGAATTCGTAAAGAACTCGAACAATATCTCCTTCATACAAATCAACAGGGCTGGAAGAAAGTTGATCTCCGATCCAAGTCATTGTCACTTTGTCGTTGCATACCTCGTCTACTTCAAATGTCACATAGTCAGAAGAGTATTCGATATATGACGAGTCTCCCTCTCTTCTGATCCACAGTCCAAAGTTATCTTCATCTATCGGCAGTACAATGCTTTTCTTAGCCAATACAAAATTTGCACTCGATCCAACCCTGAATGATTCTTGATGCGTGTATCTTGATGCTAGTTGCCAGTGTTGAGTAAAAGAATTCAGGATCATGCCAGATTGGGCGAAGGCTGATGTCAGGGCGTCCATTGTTCCTTTCTTCTTGAACAATGGAATCGCCTCTTTAATTTGACGCCTCCACAATGTAGGATCATCAGACTTAAGCCTGAGATCAAACAAATTTGACAGATACATCAGCAAGGACTCATGCAGAGCGTTGGCATCAAACAGATCAATGATCTGATTGGCGAAATTCTCCATAATAGTAAAACCGCTACCGACAGCTTTATTCAACTGATGTGTCACATCTGGAGTCAGATCATCATCTGTAAGATATGTCTTGTACATCTCAGGCAGATATCTCTCCAGAAGAGTATCGTACTTGTCTTCCGGGGCCACATGTGTTGGAATTGTTGTTACGGCTTTTGGATCGCCAACAACATTGAACGGCATGTGTGATGTGAGTTGCTCGCCAGCAGGCAATGGAGTCCACGTCCAACAAAGGAAGAAGTTGCCCTCTCTGATAGAACCATCTGGCGTCCACTCAAATTCATAGTTTCCAACAATTGGATTGTCATCTTCATCAACAGATTGTGTGAATAAAGAATTCACCACATCTGACGAAAGCCAAGCCGGATAAGAAGGCGTGCCAAATACTTGTACAGGAACGCTTTCTTTGTAGTGATAAGGTATAGAAGTTGTGCTTGATGATAGTTGCTGTTGCAGGTTGACGACTAACGCCAGATTCTCAGGAGTTGGATCAATACATGCAGCAGCGACTGCGGCATCAAGTTGACTTCTGATGTCAGAATCTTGAATCTGGTAGTCGTACTCTCCGTAGTTGTGGCCAAGGAAGTTTCTCTCTACATAGTAGACAGTTACCGAGTCGATCTTGTACGGATCTATCAAGCACCCACTTGTATCTGTGATTTCAACCTTCAACAGAATTGAATCTGTGATTCTTGGTTCGTCTGTGTAGTTCTTTAAGGCCATGGGTTACTCGTAAATAAAGTTGATGTCTATGACTCCCGGTCTTACGATCTCGAAGAATCTTGCAACAACCACATCTCCTGAATTGTTTACATTGTCTGTAACGAAATTGACTTCAGTTCCTTTAATCTCGCTGATGTCGGCAAGTTGCTTAACCAAATCAGAAGATTTTAGATCTTGATCATAATCCCAGTTGTTCAATGAAAAGAATGTGTTCATCTTGTTATTGATTCTGGTCCTGATTTCGTCCTCGAATTTTCTGTAGAACTTATCTACCACAACATCTAGTGCCACATCTGTTCTGATTACCACGCCGTCTCTGATACAAACGTAATCTGTAATCATCTTTTTGGTGTTCAATTCTTCAGACAGAGCCGCCTTCAATTCATTGTTTGCTTCTTCAAGATCATTGCTTCCATTGAGTGCCAATATGTACAAGTCAATGACATTCGCAGCACAACCGTATTGTCTAAGTATGGCTTTTGATTTGCCAATCTGACCTTGAAACTCTGTAGCAAATTGATCTGTCAGAGTTTCATAGTCATCTCCGCTGACGGCTCTGTTTTGAGTTCTGAGCCAACTTGGCAGCTTTCGTTTGATGTCTTCAATTGTGTCTCCGGCATATCCAAATTCTCCCTTTGTGTAGTTCTGGAATGTTACAGTGACTCTAAAGTCAAACCCCGGAACCAAGAAATTGTTTTGGAATTGCAATGATCCAGTGACTATATTGCCAGCAGATCCGCCGCCGACTCTATAAGCCACATTGACGATTGATCCCGGAGATGGGATTAGTCCCGCTCTGTTGTTGCCGAATATCACGAAGGCGTTATATTCTGAGTCATACTCAACTCTGTATTCTCTTCTTGGTTGAGAATCAGTAAAGTAATCCACTTGCGTCCATGACATCCCATCAACATATACACTAACAGAATTCCAGATTACTGGACCTGAACTTAAAGAAATGGATTGATTTGATTCTCCGGTTCCACTGAATTGCTGATTGATTGTTCTGCCTTCAACTCCTATGATGCTTGTGTTGATGAATTGTCCAGCACTGATAAATATGGAATCAAAAAATCTCGGATTTTTGCTTGAATCAGACGCAAACAATTCTATTGTTTTTGGACCATCTTCTGTTGAATAATCAATCAAAATTGGAGTAGGAATTTCTAAGTCTGTTTCCAACAAATTGTTGATTGATGCCGTCCAGAATGATCTGCCAGCAATAGGTGGTTGTGGCTTGAACCCAACCAATGTTGATAATCTGAAAGCATTGTCAACCTCTGTAACTGTGTCAATGAAAACTTCATTGGCGATTTGGTCAATTTTGAATGACAGAGTATCAGCAATGAACGCCCAGTTCTCAATCAGCATGACTGCAAGATCTGACTCCACAAAATCGTTGAATGTGTCTGTGAATTGCTGCTTGATGTAATCGACAAGTCTGGCTTTCATCGACCAGAAGTCTTGATTTGTATAATTGACGTTTACCAACTTTGGAGTTTTTACCAAGCTAGATAC
>Ga0163150_10000897_pt1 | contig 52978 bp, 45 predicted proteins | sample OliLakLV19P2IB_FD_148628 | JGI IMG/M metagenome (GOLD analysis project Ga0163150, IMG submission 148628) | Freshwater microbial mat bacterial communities from Lake Vanda, McMurdo Dry Valleys, Antarctica - Oligotrophic Lake LV.19.P2.IB | ecosystem: Environmental > Aquatic > Freshwater > Lake >...
GGGTCAGCGTTCCCACCCTTTGTTCCCTCTCCCCCAACACGTCTTTTGTGTTGGGGGAGAGGGTTAGGGTGAGGGGGCAACACCTTGCCGATTCGCGAAACTCACGCTTCGTGCCAGCGAGACCGACAATGACGACGAAACGCGCGGCTTGCCACTCTGCAACCAGTGGCCCCCCTCTCCCGACCTCTCCCCCCGAATCACCCAAAGGCGGGCGATTCGGGGGGGGAGAGGGGAAGAATGGGTCGGAACGCTGACCCAGGGCGGCGCGAGGGGATCCTTCCCTCGCTTGCCTGGGCTACATTCTCACGCCCCTACAGGGCTTTCAAGATGAAGCAGCGGCATCCATGCCGCTGCACTTCTTAAAAAATGTCCAATCTCGAGGGGCGGCTACGCCGCCGTTGTAGCTACGTCGCCGCCTCCTTGGACTAAGTACGCCATTCCATAAATACGGTTACGTATTTGGAGTGCGCAAGCTTGCTTGCGCTTTGGTTCGGCGCAGCCTGTTGCGCCGACTGGTTGGCAGCGTGAGACGCCTAGCCTTTGGGGTGCGGCCGCACGAGGCCGCTCACGGTGGGCGCGACGCGTCGCGCCCGAGGAAAACGGCGACAACGTCGCCGCAGTCCTAAAAGTCCAAGCTCCAGTCGGCGCACCAAGCTGCGCCGAGGGAATGCGCGTGAAGCAAGCGGCGCGCTATGAAAGCGGCAGCAAGCTAAGCAAGCTGCCGCACTGCAAATGGGCTTGAAATACGTTAGCGTCGTTACGAACTGGAGGGTGCGTGAGGACTCATTGGGTCGCAGGCGAGGCGGGCAGGGGAGAGTGCCGTTGGAAGGCCCTTAAATCATCTCTTCAGTCTCGCTCCCGGAAAAGGTTCTCGAAGCGGGTATATTCCCTGACGAAGGCCAATTCCACTGAACCGATGGGGCCGTTGCGCTGCTTGGCGATGATGATCTCCGCGATCCCTTTCTTGTCTTCGTCATCCTTCTTGTAAAACTCCTCCCGAAAAATGAAGGCCACAACGTCGGCGTCCTGTTCGATGGACCCCGATTCGCGCAAGTCTGACAGTTGCGGGCGGTGATCGCCGGTGCGTTGCTCGGGTGCCCGGCTCAGCTGCGAGAGCGCAATGACGGGGATGTTGAGTTCTTTGGCAAGGCCCTTCAAGCCGCGTGAGATGCTGGAGATTTCCTGCTGACGATTCTCGAATCGTGACCTGCCGCCCGACATGAGCTGAAGGTAGTCCACCACCACGAGATCCAGTCCCTTTTCCGCCATCAGCCGGCGGCATTTGGCGCGCATTTCCAAAAGACTGATTCCGGCCGTATCGTCAATGAACATCCGGGCTTGCGACAATTCTCCGAGTTTCCGCGGGATCTTGTGCCAGTCTTCGCGTGACAAAAACCCCGTCCGCAGCTTGTGCGCGTCAATCAGGGCCTCGGAGCAGAGCATGCGGAGCACGAGCTGGTGAGCGGACATTTCAAGGCTGAATACGGCGACGCTTTTTTCAGCCTTGATCGCCGCATAGGTGGCCATGTTCAGGCTGAACGCCGTCTTCCCCATTGAAGGCCTGGCGGCGACGATGATGAGGTCGGAAGGCTGAAGACCCGAGGTCATCTCGTCCAGCTTGGTGTAGCCGGTGGGAATGCCGGTCACCATGGTCTTTTGCTTCGAAGCCAGCTCAATCTTTTTGAGCGTCTCTTTGGCAATCTCGGTGAGCGGCACCAGGCCGCTGCGAATTTTCAGCTCGGCCAGATCAAAGATCGATTTCTCGGCGGCGTCGAGAATCGTGCCGGCATCTTGTTCCTGCTCATAGCAGTCGGTGATGATCTGATTGGAGCAGCGAATGAGGTTGCGCAGCGTCGCCTTCTCCTGAACGATCCGGGCATAGAACTCGAGATTGGCCAGCCGGGGCACGCCGTCGATCAACGACGAGATGAATGATCTTCCCCCTGCATTCTCCAACTGGCTCGCCCGGCTGAGTTCTTCGGCGAGGGTGATGTAGTCAACGGCCTGGCCTTTTTCGGAAAGGTTGAGCATCTGCTCGAAGATCAGACGGTGGCTGCCGGCGTAGAAGTCTTCGACCCTGAGAAGCTCAATGGCCTGGTTGAGAAGTGCGTTGTCGAGGAGAATGGCGCCGAGGATGCTGCGCTCGGCTTCCAGATTGTGGGGCAGCCCCTTTTCCAGGGTAACGTCGGCCGGCATGGGGAAAATGGCTTGCGTTCAGGAAGGGATGCAGAAAGAGTGAAATCCAACCCAGGTCAGCGACCTGGCAAAGCCAGGGTGGGACAGAGAGGGCGAAGAATAAGTCTCGAAAGCCTATTCTTCCCTCAGAACCTCTACCTTGATGAAGGCGGTGACTTCCCGATGCAGCTTAAGGGGAACATTGTGCTGGCCAAGAGACTTGATTGCTTCCGGCAGGTCCAGCTTGCGCCGGTCGATGGTGAACCCTTTGCCTGCCAGCAATTCTGCGATATCCATGGCCGTGACCGAGCCGTATAGGACCTCGTTCTCGCCTACCTTCCGGCTCACTTGAATCACAACTTGAGACATCTGTTGAGCGAGCGCCTCCGCATCCTTCCGTTCCAACGCTTCACGCCGGACGGAAGCAGCCTTTTCCTGTTCAATCTGCTTCATGTTGGCTGGCGTGGCCAGCACGGCCAGTTTTTTCGGCAAAAGGTAGTTACGGGCATAGCCGGAGCTGACGCTCACAACATCGCCGCGCACGCCCAGTTTTTCGATTCTCTCACGAAGAATGATTTCCATAGAACGATCCACTCCAGAAGGCAGTTATTAGAATCTAGTTGGAAGTAAACGGGAGCAAAGCAATGTTGCGGGCACGCTTTAGCGCTTCCATGAGCTTCCGCTGGTGAGGCGCGCAGACTCCGGAAATGCGCCGAGGCAGAATTTTTCCACGCTCAGGAATGAACTGAAATAGGAGGCGCGTGTCCTTGTAGTCGATGAAGTCGATCTTATCGACGCAGAACTTGCAGACCTTCTTACGCCGAATGAACGTTCGTTTGGGTCCGCCTGGTGTTGCGGGTTTTCGCATAAAAGCCATGTTTCAATCTCCTATGAAATTCCCCGTCGCGTGGGGGAAGGCGAAGTTTTCAGGGCATTGCCTTGATCGTATCTCGAACGCGGCCGGACAGTCCCGATCGCTTCGCGACTGCCCCCCTGTGCTAAGGGGGACTGTTTTGGTTTGTTGCTCATTCAGCGTCAGATAGCCGACGGTGCAGCCTCTCCCATTTTCCGGGAGGCTTTCTTCTTTACCTTCTTCAAGCGGCCGGCTTTGATCTTGTCGACCCGCTTGAGGTCCTCGTCCACGCGCACCGTGATGTAGCGAATGACAGAGTCCACCACTCGCAAGCGGCGTTCGAACTCTTTGACACACTCGCCGTCAGCATTCAGTCTGAAAAGGACATAATATCCCTCGTCAAACTTTTCGATGCGATAGGCAAGCTTCTTCTTGCCCATCTTCTCCACGCCGATCATCTCGCCCTTGTGCGATGTGACAACGCCTTCCATCGCAGTAATGAGCTTGTCATTCTCCTCGTCGGTGGAGCCCGGTTTCAGGATAAACATGATTTCGTAATTGCGCATTAAAGCTCCTCTAAAGTCTCTTCAATTTCTTCCGGCGCCGAAAGACTGTTGAAATAATTCATGGCCGGCAACAATCCCTGCTGGGCGATCATGACGACAGCTTTGCTGGCCTGCTCAACCATGGTCGATGCCAGTTTCTCAAATCTTTCTCCGATGGGGCGGAGCACGTACTCGGCTGCGTCGGAGATTGCAATCCCGGGCAGAATCCCCAATCGGACTCGGGCGAACTCGTTGCTGCCGGCACACTCAATGATGGATTTCAGTCCGTTGTGCCCGCCAGCACTCCCTCGGGCGCGAATTCGAATTTTCCCAAAAGGCAGAGCCAAATCGTCAGAGATCACCAGCAGTTCGCTTAATGCAAAGCCAAACTGCTCTAGAGCCGACTTTACGGCTCGTCCCGAAAGGTTCATCCAAGTTTGCGGCTTAACGAGAACGAACTCCGATTGTTCTCGCTCCGCCAGTGCTACCAGCGAGTGACATTCTCGCGTCGCCCATTCGATCTGGAGTTTTGCTGCCAGGTCATCCAACACTTCGAAACCCAGATTATGCGGCGTTTGTCGAAACTGCGAACCCGGATTTCCCAGACCCACCACTAACATTCTGGAACTCATGGGACAGGGGCGTTCTGAAGACTATTGCCCTACTTCTTCTCCTTCTCCTTCTCTTTCTTCTCTTCTCCCTTTGCAGGCGTGCCTTCTTCTTCAGTGGCCACCTTACCCTTCTTGATGACCTCTGGTTCGGCAGCGACAGCTTCGACTACGGGTTCAGCCGCCTTTTCTTCCTTCGGAGTGATTACGTGGGCGATCACCAGTTCGAGCTCTGACAGGATCTTGATTTTCGGGTCAACCCTCAAGTCGGACACTCGGAAATTCGATCCTATGGCGAGTTCAGAAATGTCGATGTTGATATGTTCCGGAATATCCTTGGGCAGGCATTCCACCACGACCTCTCGCAGGACGAACTCGAAGATTCCACCCTCCAATTTCACGCCCTTGGCCTCGCCCACCGCTGTAATTGGGACGTTGACCTGCAGAACCTTGTCCATGGCAATGCGCACCAGGTCGGCGTGCAATAAGTGTCCTTTGACAGGGTCAAACAGCCAGTCTTTGAGCATCACGCTGGTCGTTTTTGCGTCCTGGAAGGTCAGCGTGAAGATGGTGTTGTGTCCCGTTGCGGAATGCAGGATGGAGTTAAGTTCTTTAGGGCTGACGGACAGCGCCACGGCACCCTCGTTATTCCCGTAGAGCACCGCTGGAATTTTCCCTGACATGCGCAACTGGCGGGCCGCATTCTTTCCGCGCTTCTCGCGGGCTTCGGCGGCGACATTGTACTGTGGCATTGCTAGGCTCCTTTACTTTCAGTGTCCAAAGAGGGCTGCAGGCATTGGCAGCGCCCAACTCTGCACCTATCATCAAGTTCTGAGATTCAAATAAACAGCGAACTTACCGAAGTCTCCTCGTGGATCGACTTGATCGCTTTCCCCAAAAGTTCAGCCACGCTCAGAACCCGGATCTTGCTGGTCTTTTCAGCGTCCCTGGACATGGGAATCGAATTCGTGACGACAACTTCTTCGAGACAAGATTCTTGAATACGCTGCACTGCCGGACCGGAGCACACCGCATGGCTGCTGCAAGCGTAAACCTTCCTCGCGCCTTTCTTCAGGAGAGCCTCGGCTGATTTCACAAGGGTCCCGGCGGTGTCAATCATGTCGTCCACGATCAACGCCGTCCGTCCTTCCACATCACCGACAATATGCACGATCTCGGCGATGTTGGCTTCCATGCGGCGCTTGTCGATGATCGCAAGATTGGTGTCGAGTTTTTTGGCGTAGGCCCGGGCGCGCTCAACGCCTCCGGCATCCGGCGAGACCACGATTAAATCGGGCAGATCAAGCTTTTGAAAATAGTCCACCATCACTGGGGCTGCAAAAAGATGGTCCACCGGAATATCAAAGAATCCCTGAATCTGCGGCACGTGCAAATCCATGGTCAAAACGCGGTTGGCTCCCGCGGTCGACAAAACGTTGGCTACCAATTTGGCAGAGATGGGAACTCGCGGCTTGTCTTTCCGGTCCTGCCGCGCGTACCCAAAGTAGGGAAGTACCGCCGTGATCCTTCGGGCTGAGGAACGCTTGAAGGCATCAATCATCAAGAGCAATTCAACCAGCGTGGTGTCGACAGGGCGACACGTGGGTTGAATGACGAAGACATCTTCCCCGCGAACATTCTCAAGAATCTGAAAATAGACCTCGCCGTCACTGAATCGCGTGACCGATGAATTCCCCAGCGGAAGTTTGAGGGAGTTGCAGATTTCCTCCGCCAGTGCCCGATGCGCCGTGCCAGTGAATATTTTCAAATCGTCTTTCAACTTCCTGATCGCTCCGCCAACGATGTGTCAGGTTCGCGCGGCTTGCACTGCCAGATTCGAAGCGGGTTCTGGCTGGGGCGGGAGGATTCGAACCTCCGAATGCAGGTGCCAAAGACCTGTGTCTTACCGCTTGACGACGCCCCAACAAATTCACTGCAAAAACTCGACAACTCCCGAGCGGTAGTCTGTTCGCCCCAGGGTGCGAGTCTGAATGAACCGGAGGTCCAAGCCAGCCGCCTTGGAAACCGCGCGCGCCAGTTCCCGCTTTTGTTCGAAGAGACCAAACAAGGCCGATCCGCTTCCCGTCAAGCCCGCAGCCAGCGCGCCCGCAGCCAGCCAGTCCACCTTTACTTTCCGCAACTGCGGAAAACTCTCAAAAAAAATCGGTTCGAAATCGTTTTCCTGATGCTTCTGACGTTCCAGACTTGCCCAAAAGCCTGAACAGAAACGCGGAATCATACTTTCCGGGTGGGTGTTTGTCAATTGCAAACTCAAGCGGCCATAGGCATCTGCGGTCGACACGCCCCTGCTTGGGATGGCTAGCAGGACGTGCCTTTTCAGCAGTTCTTCCAGTGGGTAGACTTCAGATCCCCGCCCGATTCCAAGCGCTGTGCCGCCAACCAGGAAGAAGGGGACATCCGATCCCAGTTGGCCCGCCCAATGCAGCAGATCGCTGGTGCGGAGATCGAGCCGGAACAAGCGGGCCAGCCCCAGCAACGTCGCCGCGGCATTGCTGCTACCGCCGCCCAAACCGGCCCCCAACGGAATGGCCTTTTCGAGGTTTGCGGTCAGTCCGCCTGACACGCCTGTCTGGCTCTGGAAGAGCTTGATGGCGTGAACCACCAGATTGTCTGCCGGGTCGATTCCCGGTTCGTTCGAGCTGAATTGGATGCCCCGAGTTTGTCTCCGCTTGAGGATCAAGCGGTCGTGCAGTGCAATCGTTTGCAAAACGGTGCGGACCTCATGGTAGCCATCCGGACGCCTTCCCAGGATGTGCAATCCCAAATTGATCTTGGCGTAGCTTCGCAGCGCAATCTCGTGAAGTTGGGTAGGCATGAAAAAAGCCCAATCAGAAATGATTGAGCTTGGTCTGAGTGAGTCCTAACGTGGGCTATTTCTTTTCCAACGACGCCAGCTTGACCTTCAGATCCTCAATCTTCTTCTGCACCTTGCGGGTTTCCTCTTCGTCCTGCCCGTTGGCCAGTGAAAACTCCCAAGCCGTCCGGGCCTCAGCGTACTGTCCCTTTTGGTAATAGACGTCGCCCAGGTGCTCGTGAATGGTGGGATCCTTTCGAACTCGATCCAGAGCCTTCTTGAGATAGGTTTCGGCTTCGTCCAACCGATTCAACTTGAAGCAGGCCCAGCCGAGACTGTCGAGATAAGCCCCATTGTTTGGATCCAGATCGACTGCCTTCTTGATCAGCTCCATAGACTCTTCCAGCCGGACTCCGCGATCGGCCAGCATGTAGCCCAGGTAGTTCAAAGCGGCCGCGTGCTTGGGGTTCAATTCGATGACTTTCCTGAAAGTTCTCTCCGCCTTGTCATACTCCTTTTGGCGCTCGTACATCGAACCCAGCATGAAGTGGTAGCCTTCCTTGTTCTTGAAGAACTTCTCCGCGGCCAGCAAAGTCTTCTCAGCGTCTTTGAATTTTTTGTCCCGCTGGTACACCTGAATCATTGCGGAATAGATCTTCGCGTCTTCCTCGGATCCTTCCAGCAGCTTTTGCAACCGTTCAATGGCCTGAGATCCTTTTCCAGATTCACTGAGCAGATCTGCCTGAAGCAGCTGAAGGTCCTTGTCTTCAGGATGTGCCTTGACGGAGTCGGCGGAGGCTGCCAGCGCCTTGTCCAACTGTTTGGACGCGCGATAGGTGTCGATGATGTAGCTTTCTGCGCGGGCCGCATTTTCCGCATTTATCGTCTTCAACTCGGTGAAGTAAGCGATGGCTTGCGGATACTTCTCCAATTGTTGGGATACGTAACCGGCATGCGTTAGGAATGCCCCACGGTTCTGCTTTTCGGACGCTGAATAGTTGCCCGCCGAATTTTCAGTCAACTTCAAGAGCTGCTGGAAACGTTCCTCAGCTTTTTCGTATTTTCCGAGTTCCTCGTACAGCAAGCCGATATTGAAGCTGATTTCGAGGCTGCCAACCAAAATAGAACCGGCTTTGTTGTAATGCGTCAGGGCCTTGTCGAATTCCCGGCGGTTTTTGTAGATCTGTGCCAGCCGGAAATACGCGACACCCTCGTCTGGATCGGCCTCGAGAATCTTCAGAAATTCTTTCTCGGCTTCCTCGTCCTGTTTGTTGTCGAGCAGTGCCTGAGCGAGTCCCTTGCGCAACTCCAGGCTGTCTTCATCCAACGCCATCGCCTTGCGATAGGCCTCAATTGCATTCGGGTAGTCCTTGACTTGCTCATAGGCGATCGCCATCTGCTCAAGGATCCGAGGCGATTTCGGATTGACTTCAAGGGCCTTCTTGAACACGTTGATGGCCTCTTGCGTGTTGCCTTGTTCGGAGTAGATCTGCGCCAGGTTTGCGAGGCCGGCCTCGGAGGAGGGAGCTTTGTCCAGCAACCGCTTGGCCGTTTCAACAGCCTTGTCAGACTGGCCGTCGTAGCGATAGAGCAGGCTCAAAACAACCAGGGAGTTCGTATCAGAGCCATCCAGACTGCAGATTTTTTCGTATTCCTGGATCGCCTTTTTCAGGTACTCGCTCGAGGTTGGCGCCCGGCCGGAATCTTCGTTGCGGACGATATTGTAGTAGATGCTGCCTAGCAACCGGTGCGCTTCGAGGCTCTCAGAATCGACACGAACCGCATTTTCCGCTTCGCGAATGGCGTTGTTCATCTGGCGGTTGCGCAGGAAGGCATTCGCCAGTTCGATGTATAGGTGCGGGGATTGCGGGTCTTGCTGGATGGCTTTCCTATATTCGTCGACCGCATTCAAAAAGTTGCCACTCTCTTCGTAGTTACGCGCCAAACTGAAATGATAGTAAGCCTCAGCCCGGCGCTTAGCTGAGGTCTGATCCGCAGCGGCTGGTTTCGATTCATTCGGCTGGCCGCCAGAAGTCTTCTGCACTGCCGGCATTCTGCCTGGGCAGGCGAGCAGAAGTGAGAGGCACAAAGCAAATCGTGGTAACCATCCGTCAATCCATGCAAGTAAAAGTCTCATGAAACCAGTCCTTATCGAGAATTGGGAAGGATTATCCCATGCTGCGCACAGGGCGTCAAATCTTAAGCCGGATCAAGCGTTGCGCCAGCCATCCCAGGGATCAGTGGCACCTGCGCTAGTCCTGCCGTAACCTGAACTCGAATTGGCGGGTAGCATTGCAAGCGCTTGCGTGGGGGGCAGACACTGTGTCTGCCCGTTGGCGCGCCTTTCCAGCCGCACTGCAGCCGGATTGGAAAGTTTGGCAAACCGGACTGGAAAGTCAAACCGGCAGGCTGGAAAGCCTGCCCCACATTGATTGGCGCGGAAGCGCCGGTCCTCCACTTCGGAATTCAGACTTAATGCTTGAAATGCCGGACGCCGGTGAAAACCATAGCCATGCCGTGTTCGTTCGCGGCCTCGATGACCTCTGGATCCTTGAGGGACCCGCCAGGCTGGATGACGGCACGGATGCCAGCCTTGGCAGCCACGTCGACTCCATCCCGAAATGGAAAAAATGCGTCAGAGGCAAGGACACAGCCTTGGATGGGCAGCCGGGCCTTTGAGATGCCAATCTGGGCGGAATCTACACGGCTCATTTGTCCGGCGCCGATACCCACGGTTTGACCTTTGCCGGCGTAAACGATCGCATTCGACTTGACGTGCTTCACGACCTTCCAGGCAAACAGCAAGGCTTCCACCTCTTCTGCCGCCGGACTTCGCTTGGTGACCACTTTCCACTCCTGGCTTGACACTTGCCGTCGATCGGCCTCCTGAACAAGCAATCCCCCCTCAACCCGCTTGTAGTCGAGAGGATGAAGTCGGTTCGCTGAGTCGGGATACTTCAAAAGCCGCAAGTTTTTTTTCGACGCCAGCAGGCTGAGCGCTTCTGAAGAGAAGTCCGGAGCGATGACTGCTTCGACAAACGTGAGCGCAATTTCCCGGGCTGTTTCCTTGTCCACAGTTCGGTTGAAACCCAGCACTGAGCCAAAGGCGGAAAGCGGATCGCATTCCCTGGCTTTAACGTAGGCATCCGCCAGCGATTGAATGGAGATCGCCACGCCGCAAGGGTTGGTGTGTTTGATGATCACCGCACAAGGCCTCTCGAACTCGGCGGAAAGCTGGAAAGCAGCATTCAAATCGAGCAAGTTATTGAAGGACAGTTCCTTGCCATGCAGTTGGACCGCGTCAGCCAGCACCGTTGTAAAGCCGGAATTCTCCCGATAGAAGGCGGCACGCTGATGGGGATTTTCGCCGTAGCGCAGATCGCTGACCTTGTCCAACGACAAGAGCAATTTCTGAGGAAAACCCTCCTTCAACTCAAAGTTTCCAGCCTCGTGCTGGCGCTGGAACAAGTGCGAAGCGATGGCGGCATCGTATCCCGCGGTGAGGTTGAACGCCTTGCGCGCCAGCGCGAAGCGAGACTCGAGCGAGAGGCCAGACGAACTTTGCTTCAGTGCATCGAGAACCCAGTCATAATCGGCCGGATCAACGACGACGCCCACATCCCGGAAATTCTTGGCGGCCGAGCGGATCATCGAGGGTCCACCAATGTCGATGTTCTCGATCACCTCGTCGAATTCGATTCCTGGTTTCGCAGCCGTCTCTTCGAAAGGATAGAGGTTGACGACGACGAGGTCGATTGGGTTGATCTGCTGCTCGGCCATCTGCCTCTGGTGGTTTGGATTGTCACGGATGCCGAGCAATCCACCATGCACTTTAGGGTGCAGCGTCTTCACCCGGCCGTCGAGAATTTCCGGAAAGCCGGTCAGCTCGGAGATGTCCTTCACGGCAATGCCTGCCTCGCGAAGCGCCCGAGCTGTACCACCGGTCGACACGATCTCAAACCCGAGGATTGCCAAGCCGCGCGCGAATTCAGTGACTCCGTCTTTCTTCGAGACGCTGATTAGAGCTCGCTTTAACATTGAATTTGTTCACTCCTATTGGATTCCCTCGGCTCATTAGGATCCGGTTCGCTCTGCCCGCTGTCTCCCTGGAGCTGTGAAAAAATTTAAACGGGCAACTCTGAACCAAATTGTTTCTAATCCACAACGTTCCACCTGGGTGGAGCGAGCGCTCCCGCGCACGCTTTCTGTAGGTCGTGGCACCGCACGGCCCAAGACGCAATCTAATCGTCCTCGTCGTCGGACTGGTTCTCGAAAGGGAAACCTGAAAGGAGCACCCGTACAGCTCGCCCACCACTCTGTTCACGTGTCCTGGAACGATCCGCCGGTGCTCACGGTTGCGCCTGCAGGGAGGGTCTGCCTGCCATGTCTCCGTTCGCCGACCTCCAAATCCACAACCACGCCCTGGCCGTGTCGTTGATGGCATGCGAATAAACCAGAGCCGCAACCCCGTATAGCGGCGATCTCGGGTCAGGGGTCATTGGCGAAGCTTTTGGAATGTGCGCGGCTTGAACCTCGCCGAAACGTTCCGAAAGGTTCTTGCGTCGCACGCGCACGCTCTGCAGGAGGTTCCTCACCGCCTCACGGCTGCCGCCGATTTCGGAAGCATCATACACTACGATGCGAAAGGCCGGACTGTTGCGTCCAATCACATTCTCGAGGGCCAGGAGTTTGTCGGTGGAGCCAGCTTCCGCCTCCGGCAGGTTCAGCAGAAGCATCATCTGGGCGAGGGCTCCAAAGTCTTTGGCGGCTTCTGAAAACTTTGGACGAGACTGTAGCCGACTGACTGTCGCCGGCATGAGACGCAAGATGTCTTCTTCCAGGGTCACTCTGTCGGCCGGCAGCACGAACCTCTTCGTTTGGACCTCACTAGTTCCGTCTCTGAGGCCATCCATGTTCCGGGACATGACGCGCCGAAACGACTCCGGCATCCACTGAAAGGCTTTCTCCGCGACGGCGAATGAAGCAGACTTCGCTGCTTCAGCAGCGGTTGCAAGCTGTTGCTGTGGAGAAGCCGTTGCACAAAGCAGCACCAGGCCGAGAATCTGCCCGCACGCGAGTTTGACTGACTGGAACACAGTGTATCGAAGGGTGGATTTAGCGGCTCAACGATTGCCGGCAGAGGTTCTGGAATGCAGGGTCAGTTTACCCTGAGCAAAGGAGACGTATTCAAATCTTGCCTTTTGCCGTCAGCTTTACCTTGCCTGCCTCCACCGAGATGACATAGCAAACCGACTCACACTTAAACTGGTCTTTTAGTTTGGAGGTCTTTTCGGCCAGGAATTTCTTGAAACTTTGAAACTGGAGCATGTCCGGCTTCTCCCCACACTCGCGCTTGGCTTCAACAAGACTCTTGAACAGATTCTGTAGTTTCTCTTCATCTGCTTCCGGATCGCTGCAGACCAACTGACATATCATCCTGTCGCCCGAAGTCTGTCCTTGGGTTTCAAGGCTGGTTTCTGTCTCAGCAGCCGGCAACGTGGCAAAGGCCGGGCGGCCCTCCTCCTTGCTCTTCACCATTCGGCGCCAGAGATCGCTGTAAGACTGGAACTTGGCGACGAGCGTGTTGTACCGGAACCGCTGCGCAAAAGTCATTTTTCCAAAATCGCTGTACTTCTTAATCAGCGACTCGACACGCCAGCGGAGGTCATACGGAAGTCTCTTGGCGCCACCGTTAAAGAAGATCTCGTACTCGATCTTTAGCCGGCGGATGTTATCTTCGAGAATCGTCAGTTCCTGGTCAACATCCATGTCAATCTGCTCAAATCCGTTTACCTGGCGAAAACGGTTGCGATATTATCGTTGCCAATAGAACAGGGTCAATGTGAAAAGCCTAGGATGATGCCCCTAACCCAGAAAGATCTCCTTCGCAGCATCCCATCCGTGGACAAGCTTCTTGACGAACCCGCCGTCTTGAACCTCGTTCGGCGGAGCAGCCGACCCTTTATCGTGAGACTTTTGCGCAAGGTTCTTCTTTCTCTTCGGCACAGTTTAAGCAGCGGAATAGCGGAAGAATCTGGCACGTCCGCCCCGTTGGCAGGCATTCTAGCCGCACTGCAGATCGAGTTCGAGCGCTCCACTAAGCCGCAGTTAGGAAAGGTGATCAATGCCACCGGTGTTCTGCTGCACACGAACTTCGGGCGAGCGCCACTCGGCCACAAAGCGTTGGAGCACCTTGCCTCCGTGGCGGCCAACTACTCCAACCTGGAATTTGATCTGGAGAAGGGCACCCGCGGCCGGCGGGATGTGTTCGCCGGCCGGCTGTTGAAAGAATTGCTTGGCTGCGAACAGGGCATCGTCGTGAACAATTGCGCTGCGGCCTTATTCCTGGCCTTGAACACCTTGGCCGAAGGCGCCGAAGTCATCATCTCACGGGGAGAGCTGATTGAAATCGGCGACTCGTTTCGCATTCCCGACATTCTGAGCAAGAGCGGGGCGGTACTTAAGGAAGTTGGCACGACGAATCGGACGCGGCTATCGGACTATGCAGCCGCCATCTCGGAACGCACACGGCTCATACTCCGCGTGCATCCGAGCAACTTCCGCATCGTCGGGTTTTCGTCACGGCCCGCTTTGGAAGAACTCGTCGAGTTGGCGAGGACGCACTCGCTTCCTCTGCTGGAGGATGTGGGTGGCGGATGCCTGGTAGATTTGCAGAGTTTTGGAATTCAGGACGAGCCGAACCCGCGCGATAGCTTGAACTCGGGTGTTCCGCTCGTCTGCTTCAGCGGCGATAAGTTACTGGGTGGGCCTCAGGCAGGCATCCTGGCCGGGACTAAAGATCTGGTTGAGCGGATTCGTGGCAACCCGCTGTTTCGGGTTCTGCGGGTGGACAAACTCACCGTGTCGGTACTCGAATCGACTTTGATTTCGCATCTGGCTGAAACCGCAGCCGAAGACATTCCACTCTTGCGAATGCTTCATCAGCCGGCCGCCAGCGTAGGCGGGCGTGCACAAGCCATCGCCGGCCAGCTAAAGCTATCTCGTTCAGTTGAGCTGCGGATCATTGATGGCCAGTCCATGATCGGAGGCGGCTGTACGCCTGATCGAGGGATTCCCACCCAGCTTCTGGCATTCTCCGGCCCAGACCTGTCACCCTCGAAACTGGAGGCGCGGTTGAGAGGCGGTTCCCCGCCGATTGCTTCCCGCCTGGAAAACGATTGTCTACTGCTCGATCTGCGCACGGTTTTTCCTGAAGATGACAGGCTCGTGCTGGAGGCGCTCCAACGAGTCCTGGCAGCCTCGTAACTGCCGAGGGAAGGCGGGCTCCGGTTACCTGCGCGCAACCGGAGTGAGATTCTTGAATGTGGGAGCCGCTCGTGCGTCCGCTGACGCCCGAGCGGCGATCAGAGTTGTGGGTTCGATACCGTAAATCGCCGCTGGGGATAGCGGCTCCCACTCTCTTTCCATTGATCCCCGATTAGAGATGTCTTTCGTGAGTGGCACTGCATGAACAAGCCAAGAGTTGGACTGGAGGTCCTGATCTTTGCCGGCAGTCTGGCTGCAACCGTCCCTCTTGGAATGCTTGCGTTCCTCTCGATCTCGCAACCTTGGCTGGGTTTGGTTCCTGGTGGATTGCTGGCAGCGGTCTATTGGCTCTGTCGCAAAAGAGTCGTGATAGTAGCGGCAGGTTCCTGGTTCTGCTATCTCCCGTATGAGTGGGGCATGAAACTGAGGATTCTGTGCTCGGGCGAATGCAACATTCGCGTCGATCTATTGCTGATCTATCCTTTCTTGCTTCTGATCTCGCTAGCAGCGTTCTTTGTCTTCCTGCGCGACCGATTTATCTCAGCAACGTAGACTGCCAGAACGGCGTGGCAACGGGGCTTCATTCAGGGAGGGTCTGGAGACTGAGACGATTAGCAGAGCGGGTCTGTGAAAGAATTGAATTGAGCCAACCCTGATTGGTCCCTTCTCCGAATTGACAGGTGGCGCGGGCGCTCCTGCGCACGCTTAGCGCCGGAGTGGGTCCGTTCCCTATTCCACGAAGACCCCTGCACCTGGCGGCTGTCACTCTACCCGAGAGGGGGTTTGAGTTTTCATCCGTCGTGGCACCGCTTAGCGGAATGAAAACTCTTCAGTACGAAAGAGTCGGGAGGGCGAGGATCCCGCCGAGCCTTTCTGGATGAAGAGCCTCCAGCTCGGCAGGAGCCTCGCCCTCCCGTGATAAGGATCAGCGCGATGGTTTCACAGATTCAGGGGGACGATTGTTTTCATCGGGTGAGCGGGCGTGCCGACGGCGAGAGGCAGCGGTCTGCACTTCAAAAGTTTCACTTGTTGTGGTGGAATCCTTGGGAGCATTGCATGCTGCTAGTGTAGTGTCCCTTAAATAGCTTTACAGATTAGCCACCTTCTTTTTCCCTCTGGGCAGGGTGGATCCGGGTTTGATCTGCTCAACCTTCGCCCGCGTCCGGTCGATCTTCTGGATGATGTCCGTTACGGTGGCCTTACAGACGAAGGGCTTCGGGTTTTCGTTCCAGGCGTGCATAAATTCCTCGATCGACACATTGTCTTGGCCCGCCAGGGCTCCCAAGATAATCCGGCAGCGCAGCGCCACCTGTTGTGGCGTGCCCTGTGAGGATCCCCATTTTTCCAGCTGCGTCCGTTCAGCCGGTTGCAACGTGATCGCCAGGCGCGTGTTCGGCATGAGAGAGATCATAGCAATCGCCAGAAAATCTCTAAAGTTATTTAAGGGACACTAGACTAGACAACAAACCGGTAGCCGGGATCGATCTTCTGATGAAAGACGAGAATCTCATGGATGTTGAAAGGGTGCGTGGGCCGTCCGGTGATGGAGTTGCGCACAACCTGAAACAAATGCTCGAGTCCGGCTGCGTCGTCGATGTCGATATCAGCGACGCACTCGTTGCCCCTCATGAAGAAGGTTAGTTGTAGATTTCCGTACCGATCTTCGGTCTTGAAGCTGCCCGCCGAGGTATAGCCTGCCGGTGGATGATGCAACGAGCCATCCACGGGGCGGAACAATCCCGCATCCACGCTGTTCTTGGTCTCCTCGCGCAATTCTTTGGGCACGCGGGCAAAGAAGCGGTCGCCGCGCACCTCCAGCAGCTGCTGTATTTGGGGGAAAACGGTTTTGCCGTTTGACAGCAAGGCCGACTGGGCTTTGGCTGCGATGTTGAGCAGGCCTGCCTTGCGAACTTCGTCAAGTACGCCGAAGAGAGCCGCTCCCGTCGTTCCCTCGAATGCAAGCACGGTGTTGCTGCGTTTGAGAAGGAGTTGGACTGGGTCTGGCAGATCCTGGAACGAAGGAAACTCGACTCGTTCGATCTTGCGGGTGTCGACTGGAAAAGTGAGCTTGAGATCCGTGAGGCCGCTGCCGTTCAAATTCACAAACTGGGAGACGGGAAGATGAGCCGGCGGGTCGACTTCAATCCGGTAGAGGCCTTGCGGTGCACCGTGCAGATTCCGGATCAGCACTCTTGAAGAGGAACGAATTCCCCGGACGATGCGCCGGTCGGAAAGTTGCTGGTGACGCAAGAGGACGTCCACACGCTGGTTCAGCCGTGTTCCGTAAACGTCCACCAACTCCAACCGGAGTTGTCCCGGCTTGGCGACACCCGCCAGCTTGGCGCTTTTCTGTTTGCCTGAGGGCTTCATTGACTCTTTCCTCGATACGGGTTGGCACGTGGGAGTCAAATCAAGGAGATCAAATCGAACTGAAGGAAACCGGCCGTAGAGCGTTCCCAACCTGCATAGGTGTCAAGGACAACGTCGCAGATTTAGGCTGGCGTTGAGCACGGGCGTCCCATCCGTGTGAGCCTGTCAGACCGAGTCGCTGACCGAATCTTGGCTCTGCGGCGTCACCGAAAGTGATCCTTCGCCTGGCCCAGGTGGAGATGCTTCTTTCTGCGCTGAAGTGCTTGTTTGATTTCGAATACCAGCGTCTCTGGCAGGTACGGTTTTTGCACAAACCCAGCCAGCTCGTTTGCGAGAAAATGAGTCGTGACCTCGGTCTGCTGGTAACCACTTGTCAGGATGGCAACGAGATCGGGTTGAATCGCCTTCATCGCGCGGAAGGTCTCTTCACCATCCAGGTCGGGCATGGTTTTGTCGAGCAGGACCAAATCGATATCCTTGCTCCTCTGCCGAAAGATCTCCACCCCCTGGCGTCCATTCTCGGCTGTAAGAACATCATATCCGAAACCTTCTAGGATCCTACGGGCCACTTCCAAGACAAACAACTCATCGTCAACGACCAGGATCAGACCTCTTCCGGAGAGGTTGCGCACCTGGTCCTCTGGGCGGTAACCTTGGAGAACTTGCTGGGAAGCAGGCAACAACACTTTGAACGTTGAGCCCTGTCCGAGCGTCGATTTCACGTGCAGGCTTCCGCGATGGGCCCTGACGATTCCCAGAACTGTTGAAAGTCCCAGGCCCCGACCTGTGAACTTCGTCGTGAAAAAGGGATCAAAAATTCTTGCCACGGTTTCTTCGTCCATCCCACAGCCGGTGTCCCGAACTTCCAGGCAAACGTAAGGGCCGGGGTTGAGGGGTTCGCCCGTCAGCCATTGTTCGTGCTGTCCCGCCTCTACTTGAACCAGTCGCGTGCTGACGGTCACGGTACCTGGATCGTCTCCACAGGATTCCGCGCCGTTGATGATAAGGTTCATGGCGAGTTGCTGGATCTGAGCGGGATCAACTTCTACAGCAGGAAGACCGTCTCCCAGATGAAGATCGAACGCGACTTTCTTTGAGATGGTGGCTGTCAGATGGTGAGTCGTTTCCAGAATGTGTTCGGAGAGAGAGATGGGTCGAATCTCGAAGCTGGCCTTACCTGCGTAGGCCAGCATTTGGCGCGTGAGTTCAGCCGCACGCTCGGAGGCGCTGATGACGCGGTGGATGAGTTCACGCGCCGGATCGGAAGCGTCCAATCGAAGGAGGGCGAGTCCGGCGTTTCCAAGAATCCCTGTCAGAAGATTGTTGAAATCGTGTGCTATCCCTCCAGCAAGCACGCCCAGACTTTCGAGCTTCTGAGTTTGCAGCAGTTTGCACTGCATTTGTTCCCGCTCGGCCTGGGCTTGTTTGGCAGCGGTGATGTCAATGCCGATGACCCAACTCGACCACTCCGCTACGGGAAATGCTTTGGAAATGTTTGACCACGAAACCGTCCGAAGAGTTTTGTCTTTGCAGGTGAGTTCCCATTCCCGTCCCCGGTAATCGTGCGGCGGCCAGCGCCACTCCATCATTGCCATGGGCTGCGCGGCGTGGGAGCAAAGCCTCTCCATGGCTTTCGGGTCGCCGACCATTTCGTCAGCTCTGTAGCCGGTCACGTGTTCGCATTCTTGATTCCAGGCGACAATGTTGCCTTGCTGGTCGAAGGCTACCATCAGTACCGGCATATGCTGGATGACTGTCCGAAGCCGCTCTTCGCTCTCGCGCAGCGATTCCTCGGCACGCAGGCGTTCCCGGCGTCCTTCGGCTTCGCGCAGGGCGCGCCGAACGGAGGGAACGAGGCGCGATGGACGGTCTTTGAGGACGTAATCGGTAGCGCCACTCTTCACGCTTTCGGCAGCCACCTCTTCACCCGCAGTGCCGGAAAGCAGAATAAATGGCACCGTGGGACGTTGGCTTAACGCTATCGCCAAGGCTGACATGCCGTCGAATGACGGGAGTGCGTAGTCGGCGAGAATGAGGTCGAAGGACTCCTGCTCGATCGCCGAACGAAATTGGTCACGCGTGCTGACGCGAATCAACTCGCAGGCGACCCCTTCATCGGCGAGCAAAGACTCTACGATCTCCGAATCGCGGGGATCGTCTTCCAGATGAAGGATGCGGAGCTTCGATTTCATGAGCTTGTATCCCTCCTTAAAGAGAGCACCTGGAGTGGTCCTGCACGCTGCCATTGGCCCGGGAAACTCATGCCGTACTGGCAATCCGGTTGGGAGGAGGCTCGTTGACCAGCGCCCAGAACAGGCCCAGTTTCCGAATCGCCTCGAGGAATTGTTGGATGTCGACCGGTTTCACAACGTAGGCATTCACACCCAACTTGTAACTTTCGATGACATCGCGCTCTTCGCCTGACGAACTCAACACAACCACGGGAATCATCTTAAGGCTCTCATCGGACTTAATCTGTCGCAGGACGTCGATGCCGCTCACCTTTGGCATTTTCAAATCGAGTAAGACAACTGCTGGAGGTCCCTTGGCACGATCGGCAAAACGACCCCGATAGTACAAGTAGTCAAGAGCCTCCTTTCCATCGCGTGCAATATCTACCTCGTTAGCCAAGTTGGATTCTTCCAGAGCCTCCAAGGTCAGCTCGACGTCTCTCGCATCGTCTTCAACCAGCAGCATGCGCTTGAGCCTTGGCATAGCCTGTCGCCTCCCTTGCTTTCGGAATAGAAAAAGAGAAGGTGGCGCCCCGGTCAACTTCGCCCAGCGCCCAAGTGCGCCCTTTGTGACGGTGAATGATCCGTTGGACATTGGCCAGTCCGATGCCAGTGCCTTCGTACTCTTCTGCCGGATGCAGCCGTTGGAACACGCCAAAGAGCTTGTCGGCATACTCCATGTCAAACCCGACGCCGTTGTCTCGGACGAAAACGGCAATTTCATTCGCTTCGTTGGAGGAAGCCCCAACTTCAATCTCAGCTTGCTCCCGCTTCGCCGTAAACTTCACGGCGTTGGCAAGCAGATTGATCAGAACCAAGCGCATCATCGCGCGGTCGACAGTCACTTCAGGCAGTAGCCCGATCTTCCAGGTAATGTTTCGTCCCTGAGTCTCCTCGCGCAATTCCTGTATGGCTTCCTGGACCAGTTGGTGGAGGCTTACCGGTCTCAGCTGCAGTTCCGTGCGCCCAACCCGTGAGAACGCCAGGAGGTCATCGATTAGAAGTCCCATTTGCCTGGCGGAATCTGAAATGATTCCAAGATACCGCTGGTTCTTTTCGTCCAAAGAGTCCGAAGCATGCTTTTTCAACAGCCGAATGAATCCATCCATATGCCGGAGCGGCGCCCTGAGATCGTGAGCCACAGAATAGCTAAAGGCTTCGAGCTCCTTGTTGGCTGCGTCCAACTCGGCTGTGCGAACGAGCACGCGCTGCTCAAGAGTCTCGTTGGCCCTGCGAAGCCCCTCTTGTTCTCGCTTGCGCTCGGCCACTCTTTGGGTCAGAAGAGCGACAACCGCGCCCATTCCTGCATAGACAACACCCAAAAGCGGTTGACCAAACACGATACCCACGAAACCGGTCACACAAATGACAGCGGTGCCGATCGTTAATGCCAACTGCAATAGCCGGGTAGCGTTGGTCTTTGGCATGGCGTTCCGCCGGGGTCAAGAGGTTACAGCCGACTTGTAATTCGGCGTCACCAGGCCGGCGATGGGATTGTTGTTTTTAGAACTCCCGACCCACCACAATGACGAATACAAACTAGCGGATCTTGAGCCAAGTTTGGTCTTCGACAATTTGCAGTGTCAAGCATATTCTTCAGGTCAAGGTAATGCGTTAGTCTTTGGGGGTGCTGTGCTTTGGAGTGCGGGAGCAAGCTAAGCTAGCAAGCTACCGCACTCCAAACTCCCCCTGTAACTAACGCATTACAGGTCAAGAGATCAAGGGATGACCGACCAGCTGCCCAGCGGTTGTTGGAGCCTGGAGGAATCTCGATCCCGCGACACATTACCGGGACTGGGAAGGACTGCTGCGGAAAGACGTTATTTGAGCGACCGTCTGAGACTCAGGGGAACCACGCCAAGAAGCGCGGAGAGAGATCATAAAAATCGAACCAGGAAGGGGCCCAGCCCCGTGGGTTCCAGTTCCTTCAATTTGTTGGAAACCGGGCGAGTACACTTCCCAGCGTGTCGAGAGGTAACCGAGGATATCGGTCTAACGGCTGCGTCCCACGAGCTTCATTTCAACCACGATTGGAATAGCCAGTTGGTTCCAAGCACGAGGATAATCGCCAGTCCCCAACCGATCGCGAATCCTTTCAAATCGACCCGGTATGCCTTAAGGAATCCCACTCCGTGAGTGCCACGCAGAGGATGGAGAAGGTTCACCAGCAGTAGTTGTTTTCCCGCTTCAGCCACTTGCTTTTGCTCGGCTTCTGACTGCTCAACGGCAACCAGATTCACTTCTCCTTCAGCAGGCCTTTGCAGGCGTGCAAAGAACGGTCGCAACTTTACTTGCGGTTCGGGTGCAGTGAGCAGGCTCACGACCACCAGAGCGGCAAAGCCCGCCAACAAGGCGGCGAGAAATACATCCGGGTCCCAATGGTCGAGCCGCTCGTTGCGCCAGGCATACAGCGAAAAATTTGTACCGAGAGAAACCAGCAGGCTGGCGAATGCTCCCCAGCGATTCGCACGCTGCCAGATGATGCCACCCAGAAAGCTGATGCCCATGAACGTTGCCATGGTCTCGGTCAACAGGAAGGAATACAGGACCCGTTCTACAAACAGCAGGGCGTAGACGACGCCCACGAGCGTGAGGGCCAAACCGCTCATCCGGCCGACCCAGAGATAGTGGCTGTCCGGTCTGCCCTTGGCCAGCCACTGCCGGTAAACCCCCTGCGTAAAGAGGGCGCCGCTGTCGACCATGAACGCCGAGCAGGTGGACATGTTAGCAGCCAGCACGCCGGCGATCATCAAGCCCAATCCGCCCGGGAAGAGCAATTGACGGCAGGCGAAGCCAAAAGCATCTTCCGGGTCGGCCAGCGCCGTTGTGCCGAAGCGGCCCTGAACCACCATGGCTGTTGCCACCAGTCCCACCACGGCCCAACCCACCGTGCAGAAACGTTTGATGTAGTTGCCGTAGAGCATGCCTTCACGGCAGGTCTTCTCGTCTTTCCCTGTGCCCACCGCAGCCAACTGGTGAGGCTGGGCCATGATGCCCACAAGGCCGTTGATGGTCAACATCGCGATCACCCAGGGTGTAATGCCTTGAGGGGTGGCCAGCGAGAACTTGTAGGCTTCGAGCGATGTTCGCAAACCCGCGGCGCCGCCGATGGCACTCCAGCCCAGCGGGATGAGCATGAAGGAGAGAATGATGATGAGAAAACCCTGAAAGAAATCCGTCCAGGCCGAGGCTTCCAGCCCCCCCACAAAGCTATAAATAATGAAGATCACCGTCATGGAGATCACGATCTCGTTGACGCCCAGACCGCCACCGGTGGCCTGGTTGATGACCTTGGCGGCGCCTTTCAGCATGTTGGCCGTGTTGATGGTGAAATAACAAAGCGCGAAAATCGTGTAGATGCCGCCCATCCAAACGCCATAGCGGTCTTCCATCACCTCGGCCAAGGTGGTCCGGCGCATGCGCCGGAACACCGGCGCCATGATCCAGTAGAACGGTGTGGCAAACAGATTCTTCCATTGATACCAGATGCCGGAAGCGCCAACGCTATACACCGCTCCAGCCAGAGACACGGGCATTTCGGCGTGCGTGCCGATACCGAAACTCTGACCCATCATCAGCCACTTTCCGAAACGGCGTTTGCCGAGAAAGTAGTGGTCGGTGTCCTTCACACGGAGGCCGACAACAATTCCTATGCCGGCGCAAAACAGCAGGTAACCGACGAGAAATATCCAGTCGAGAGTGGTGATTTGCATGAGCGGGAGTCTACCTCAAGTGGAATGAAACAAAGAGGGGATTGTCCGAGAGTTCGAAAAGCACACCACAGAGTTGAGGCCGTGAGACAGCCTCAAGAGGCACGGAGAGCCGAGCAAAGAATAGGAGAGAGAACCGCAGACGGCTGCGAACGACCTGGAAACACAGTTCCGCATCAGTTGTCAGGATTCATGACTGTGAAGGGGACTTCGTTGCTTAACCTTCCGAATTGTACTGACAATGCCCATGTGTGTTGGTCGTTGAGACCCCTGTTCTTGATTGAGCTGCCCTCGCCCCAGCGAGAGGTTGGCTCCGCAAATGAAAACCGAGGTTTCACCTTTGAAAATCGTCTTCCACTATCCTCGTTTCTCTGCTTCCCCAGTTCTTCCGATTAGCTCTCCGCGCCTCTGTGGTTTGCTTGTTCCCAGTGCAAAAAAAAGGGACCGCGACTTCCGCGATCCCTTTGGAGTTTTCAGAGAAGCACACTTCGAAGCTAGAAGCTCAAACGAACGCCAAACCGGAAGACGCGTTCATCCACGCCTTCGCGGCCACCATTCTTCACGGCGTTGAGTGTCCAAGCAAGCTCAGTCGGCTCAGGCCACGCGTATCGCCGCAAAGGTCGGGGCTGCGACCAAGGCCGCAGCCCCGCGCAGCCGCGGATTGTCGACCGATGACGCCACATGGACCCGCGTTGCGGCCAGGGCTTCGGTCAGAGATCGCTCCTTCAGAGCCTCCCGAACCGTTCCTTCGATCAAGTCCCAGGCTGTTGTGATTTCGCCGGTCAGAAAGACTCTGGCCGGATTGAGGCCGTTCACCACATTGGCGAGCCCCAGCCCTAGATAGCGCGCAGTCGATTGGATCGACGTCAACGCTTTGGCGTCTCCCTGGCGGGCCCGGGCAACCAGATCTGTGACTGTGAGGCGGGCGGTATCCGATTCGAGAACGAGTCGGGGATGGATCTTGGAAGCATCACGACCCTGGTAGCGCGACAAGGTTGCGATGTTCGAGATATAGGCTTCCCAACAGCCTAAGTTTCCGCACAAGCAGCGTGGGCCGTCCATGCTGAGCGGGATGTGGCCGAACTCACCGGCCATGTTCTCGTGGCCGCGAAACAACTCGCCGTTCACGACAATGCCCACGCCTACACCATCGGACACGGTGACAAAAACAAAGTCATAGCTGGACGCCAGCTCGTCGCGGGCCAGCCACATTTGTGACAAAACACATGCCTTCGCAGCGTTCTCGACTTGAACGGGCAGCCCGGTGGCGGACGCCAGCGCCTCGCGCAAATCGACGTTGCGCCAGTTCAATGTCGGCGCGTTGAGTATCCGCCCGCTGCGATGATCCACCATGCCAGGTACGACGAGCCCCATTCCCTCGCAGTTGGTTGCAGCATTGTGCGCCTTGAGCAGGCGGCGGACCCGCTGGGCGAGGTCGCGAACAAAGTCCTTGGGTGAGAAGACCGTGCCAAACGTTTCCAGCGCAATCTCGCGCCCGCTGAAATCGCTCAGCATCAGATCGGTGCGGCTAAAACGGACGTCGGCGGCAATGACCATGCGGTCATGGGTCCTGACATGGAGAAACGTCGGCTTCCTTCCGCGCGCAGCCTCTCCGGTTGCGCCTTCGTAGACCAATCCTTCTGCGATCAATTCATTAACCAGCAAACTAACGCCGCCGCGTGCCAGGTGCATCCGCCGCGCTAGGTCCGCACGGAAGATGGGTTGGTGCTCGCGCACGAGGTTCAAGAGAATGCGGCGATTGATTTCCCGCGATGTTCTGCGTGTGGCGATGCGAAAATCTTGCGAGTTGATTTTGCGCAAACCGAAATGGCACTCCCAGAATTTGTTCAAGTTTTGGACAATATAGGCCAATGCAAACTGCACGGGCAATCGAAAAAAGTCGAACCAACAGATATGGATAAACCTACCGAATGCAAATCCTTGACCATCGTCGTCGAAATTGTGGCGGAGGGGTCTAACTCTATGGTTTTGAAGCAGGCAAGTTGGCGGTGCCGGACTTGGTGATTTGAAGCCACGCTGTCTGATTTCCCTTCTTTCGGAAATCGTGAGCCTCAAATACGAGAAAGTGGAACAAGCCCAGAGGAGTGGCTAGCCCGCGGAGCGGGCGTCAGCGTAAAGCCTGGGGTGGAGCGCAGAACCCCAGGAACCCGGGCGCCAATACGCCTCAGCCCGGAGCGCGGGCGGCAGACTCGCTGTCACAGGTACCTCTCGTCAAACTCGATGTCGTTTGCCTTCAGGAATGCAGTGAATTCATCTCGGAACGATTGTGTCTGATGATGTTCTTTCTGGCGTGCAATGTAATCTCGCACCGGGCCAACTTGCGAGGCGCTGACCGTGAACGCGCCGTAACCTCGCTGCCAGGCAAGTCCTTTCAGCTCAGGAAACACGTTATGCATCCACCCGCTCGCGTTGGCCTTGAGGTCGCGCAGAACGTCTGAGAGAGCTTTATCAGGTCGCAGCTTTGCGAGGACGTGAACGTGGTCCTCCGTGCCGTTGATCGCCAGAGAGATGCTGTCCTGCCCGCGGAGTGTTCCCCCGATGGAGTCATGTAGTCTTGCTTCGCAGCCGTCGGTGATCAGTGGTCGGCGGTCCTTTGTGGAGAAAATGATGTGGTAGAGGAGATTCGTAAATGACTGGGACATCGCAACCTCTCCTCATTCTGTCGCCCGCCTTGCGGGCTGGGTGGCGGATTGGCACTCAGGTTCCTGGGGTTCCGCTACGCTCCACCCCAGGCTTTAGGCTGTCGCCCGCAAGGCGGGCTACTCTCCGATGATTTTCACCAGCACGCGCTTTTTTCGCCGGCCGTCAAACTCACCATAGAAAATCTGCTCCCACGGCCCGAAATCGAGCTTTCCCACAGAAACGGCGACCACGACCTCCCGGCCCATGATCTGTCTTTTCAGATGGGCATCCGCGTTATCTTCTCCGGTCTCGTTGTGGCGATACGCAGACACGGGCTCGTGGGGCGCGAGCGTTTCCAGCCAGGACTCATAGTCGGCGTGCAACCCGGGTTCGTCATCGTTAATGAAGACGGATGCCGTGATGTGCATGGCATTGACGAGAACCAGGCCTTCCTGAATCCCACTCTCGTGCAGGCACTGGACCACCTGGGGCGTGATGTTCAGCAGGGCGCGACGGGTGGGAACATGGAACCAGAGTTCCTTGCGGTAGCTTTTCATGAAGGGCGAAGTTGAAAATTCTAAGGTCGAAGTACGAAGTTCGAAGGGTGAAATTCGAGAAGTGAATCAGGAACCGCTAAAAACTCTGGGTTACTGTTCCCACCAGCTTTGCGTTGGCAAACAGCACACCGATGACTTTCATGATTCAACTTCGCACTTCGACCTTCGCACTTTAGGCAACACCCCGAACCCGGTTTGAAAAGGCAGTGTAAGCCTCAGGCGACTGGGCTTTCATCCAGGTAACGAACGATTGAGCCACGGCTTCGAGGTTGCGATAAGCTACCGGATCCCTAAAGTTCTCGCGTACCTGAGGAAGAATGTCGCGAACGCGCTCCCACACAAACAACAGCTCGCGTCCGCTTTGAAAGAATAGATTTTGGTTCAAGACACCGCCGGTGATGAAGGAGGCCGTCATTTCCCAATAGGTGACGACCATGCGGAAGTACGCATTCTCATCAGACCCGACTGGGCACAGTTTGTTGAACTCGTCGAGTGTTCGAACCTTGAAAGATTGCGCGAACCAGGCCCGCGCTTTGCGCAGCCTATCTTCTCGACGCAGTTCATACAGGCGAAGTACCAGATTCACGTCTTCGTAGGTGGCAGGGGATTCCATTCGGAGGCTCCTAGTTCGGAAATTTGAGTGGATCGCAAGAACGCCGAAAAGTGTAGGGCTACGATCGGTGCAAGTCAAAGGGAAAGGGGTTCGCGCAGGTTTGGGACGGTGTTTAGAAACGAGTGCTCCAGAGGGCCAACAGTCCAGAATCATCGATTGGTAGTTGGTGATTGACTATTTTCTATTGGCTATTTGAAGGAAAGGAATGCATTGCACCAATAGCAAATATCCGATAGCCAATAAACAATTGCAATGCCCCAGCGGCCGCTTAGTAGCGGGACTCTGACGGAACTCTGGTGTTCGAGAGAACTACTCGTATCGGAGTGCCTCGATCGGGTCTAACCGGGCTGCGACGCGGGCGGGCCAGACGCCGAAGACCAGGCCAACTCCGGTGGAAACGGCCAGCCCTGCTGTGACGGCCCACAAGGGGATCTTTGAGGGCAGATCTGGCAGCAGAAACGCGAGAATCACGCTCACGAGGAAGGAAAGGACAACGCCAATAATGCCACCCAGCGAAGTTAGCGTCATGGCTTCGAACAGGAATTGTGTGACGATGTCCTTGCGCCGGGCGCCGATGGCCTTGCGCACGCCTATCTCGCGAGTACGTTCGGTCACGCTGACCAGCATGATGTTCATGACGCCAATGCCACCGACCAATAATCCGACCGAAGAGATGGCAATGGCAATCAGCCCTATCGCCGCGGTGATTGAGTCAAACTGGGCAATGAATTTGTCGGCTGTCTTCAAATCGAAATTGCTGGATTCGCTAAATCGCACTTTGCGCTGCCGGCGCAACACAGCGTCAACCTGGTCAAGCGCCGTCTGTAATTGCTCCGACTTCGCGCGAATCAGCAACATGAGAAAGTCTTGTTTGGCCATCAGCTTCGTGACTGTGCGATACGGAATGAAAATCGCGCCGTCTTCTTCGTTCTCTCCAAAGAAGCCTCCCTTCCGCTTCTCCAGGACACCGATCACCTCGTACCTTCGGCCGCCCATCGTGACCTCGCGTCCAGCAACCTGTGCGTAATTGGGAAACAGGGCATCTTTCACATTGACGCCGATCACCACCACATCGCGCCGATGCAGTTCGTCGATGTCCGTGATGAAGCGGCCCTCCTCCAAAGTCAGGTTGCTGATCGTGCCGTAGTTGGCGGAAACCGCTTGGAGACGTCCCTGCTTGTAGGTATTGCCACCGAAAGTCATGGTCTTGTCCAGCCGCCAAACAAAGCTCAGCAGAGCCACGTCTTCAACCGCATCAGCCTGTTGTCTGATGGCCTCGGCGTCTTCGGGAACCAGCGATTTTCGCGTCCACTCCTTGCGGTCGCGCGGGCCGAACTGGGGGCCCGTAGTGAGATGGAACGCCCAGATGTTGTTGGTGCCATACTCTTCGATCAGACTCACGATATTCTGCCGCATGCCTGTGAGAATTGAAGCTATGACAACGACGGTCATGACGCCAATCACAATTCCAAGCACGGTCAGCGAGCTGCGAAACTTGTTGGCGCGCAGATTAGACATGGCCATGGCCACGTTTTCAAATGTGATGCCTTTGGAGATGGTTTGCATAGTCTCTTTTGAGGTCTGCTGAACCGCGAAAATGCGAAGAACGCGAAGCAAAACCTGAAGGGTGAAAGCTGTAAAACACTTGGGAGGGCGAGGCTCCCGCCGAGCCTTTCTGGATCAGGAGCTTGCGGTTGAGCGGCTCGGCAGGAGCCTCACCCTCCCTTCATGCAGTTGTCTTCGCGCTCTTCGCGGTTTGTTTCTTGGGCCTTCCCTCAATTCTTCGTCAAAGCAATGATCGGATCCAGTTTGGATGCTTTATAGGCTGGATAAATCCCGAAAACCATCCCGATGCCGCCGGAGACCAGCAGTGACAGCAGCACGTAAGGCAGAGTGATCGTCATGGGAATGGGCGATGCAACGCTGATCACCCATGAGAGTCCTGCTGCCAAGAGGAGGCCTAAGAGACCACCCACGGAGGCCAGCGCCGACGACTCAATCAGAAACTGCGCCAGGATCTGCTTGCTGCGGGCGCCCACAGCCTTTCGCAAGCCGATTTCAAAGGTTCGCTCTGTAACGCTTACCAGCATGATGTTCATCACCACGATGCCGCCGACCAAGAGCGAAATCAGGGTAATGGGTGTCACGACCATGGCGATCGCGCCGGTGAAGTTGCCCACTTGCGTGTCGATGGACTCCGTGTCGAGAATGGCAAAGGTGTCCTCTTTCTCGGGCGTCAGGCCGCGGACAGCCCGCATGAGCATGCGCACTTCATCAATGACGTTCGGGAACTCCTGCCGGCTGGGAGCGCTGCCGCGGATGCCGAATCCACCCGCCCGCTCAAACAAGTGCCGATGAGTCGTCAGCGGAATGTAGATTTTGTTGTCCATGGAGTTCCCAAACATGGACCCGAGCTTCTCCTCCATGCCGATGATCGTGAACGCAGTCTCTTTGATGCGCAGTCCCTTTCCGATGGGATCGGTCAAAGGGAAGAACTTGTCGCGAATATCGTTGCCAATAACGCAGACCGTGTTGGCGTGGTCAACCTCGTACTGGGTGAAGAACCGTCCCTCGACGATGGTCATGCTCTTGATGTCGGCCATCTCCGGAGTAACACCTATAATCTGGGTTCCAAAGAGCTCTTCTCCCTCATGCTTGAGATCGGCGCGGTCAAATTGTTCGGCGCCTACTTCTTCACAGCTCTGACAGGTGTCTTTCACAAAGCGCATTTCCGGCCATTCAATCCTCTTGTTCCGCTTGATCATCTTCTCCCATTCTTCATCGGTGAGGCGGCCGACTGAACCGACGCGTGTCAGGTAGAACGTATTGGCGCCAAGTTGCTTGGTGACGTTGCTCAACACGTAGGTGTTCAGTCCGCTAATGGCGGCGCCGACCAAGACGACCGAGGCGACTCCAACGATGATGCCGATCAGCGTAAGGAAGGAACGCAGCTTGTGCGCGAGAATCGACTGAAACGCGATGCGGGTAGCGTCGTAACAAAAGAAGAAGGTGGCTCTCATATTGATGGTTTATTACGCTGGCGTCTTTCTCAATGTTTCACAAATATTTGAGGCAGCTCGGATTTCCTCAAGCACACCAGGATCGGTTTCCCGCTTGAGCGCCTCTTCAAGGGCCCGGCAGGATTCGTCTCCGCCGATCTGCCCCAGGGCCCAGGCAGCATGCGAGCGGACCAACGGTTCAGCCAGTTCCAACGCCTGAGCCAGAACCTTCGCAGCCCCGGCATCACGGCTGTTTCCCAGGGCCACCGCAACATTCCGCAGAAATCCCGAATACTTAGCGCGTCGCACGGCGCTGTGCCGGAAGCGCTCTTCAAACTGCTCCTGGGTCAGCTGCATCAACTCGGCCAGCAACGGAACCTGATTCCCGTCAGCGGGATAAAACTCATCCTCGTCGCAGGGTGTGGCAAAACGGTTCCAGGGGCAGACGTCCTGGCAATCGTCACAGCCAAAAATGCGAGAGCCGATCATGGGACGCAGTTCCCGGGGAATGGGACCACGCAACTCAATCGTCAGGTACGAGATGCAGAGACGCGCGTCCACAACATAAGGCGCCACAATGGCGCGGGTAGGACAGGCGTCGAGGCAGCGGTGGCAGGTGCCGCAGTAGTTCCGACTTTCCTCCTCGGGCTCCAGATCGAGATTCAGTAGAATCTCAGCGAGGAATACCCAAGAGCCAACTTCGCGGGTGATCAGGTTCGAGTGCTTGCCAATCCATCCCAGGCCGCTCTTGTGGGCCCAGGCTTTATCCATCACAGGCCCCGTGTCGCAGTAGTAGAGGCCGCGGGCCTCCGGGTCGTTGTACCCGATCCACTCGACCAGCGATTTCAGCCGCTCCTTGAGCACTGCATGATAGTCACGTCCCCAGGCATACCGCGAAATCTTGCCGTGGCGTCGATCCTGAGAGTGGGATTGCGGTGTGTGGTAGTTTGCCGCTAGTGAGATTACCGACCGGGCTTCGGAGAGCAGCGTTCGGGGATCCAGGCGCTTGCCGGCGTTGCGGCCCATCCAAAGCATCTCGCCGTGATGCCCGGCAGCCAGCCACTCTTCCAGGCCGTTGCGCTCGTCCAGGCGTTTCGCGCGGCTGATGCCGATCTTGGCGAAGCCCAGTTCTTTGGCGCGAGATCGAATCTCTTCAGCCGTCAGTGCTGAGTGCTGAGTTCTGAGTGCTGAGTTCAGGGTTCGGGAAGGATCGCGAGTTACGGATTCTGAGTTCCCTATGTTTGCCTGCTCTTCCGTCACTGCTTGCCTCGCTCCTTGGCACACCCGCGCTCAAACTCTCAGTACCCAGCACTCAGCACTCAGTACTATTGAATGCTTTCCGACGTTTGTACCGGCGTATTCACGGTCACGGGCGAAGCGTGGTGGTGTACCAGCAGCCACGCGGCGCCAATTTTGTGATAGACATTGGTGGCCAGGGCCGTGGCCGTTTGATAGTCGGCATCCTGCGCGCTGGCGATATGCTCCGTGCAAACGACCCAGGCTACGTCTCCGCTGGCGTGTGCGGAGACTTTGCTGGCGTGAATCTTCAGATAGGCTGTGTTCTTAAAAATGTTGGCCCAGCTTTTGCGAATGGATTGCCACCCCGTCAGCAGTTCCCAACCTGGATGGACGCACCGCACCCAGGGTTCGTGCAGCCACACGGCTTCCATCGCTGCCAGGTCCTGAGCCGACAGCGCTTCATAAAACCTTGCATTGACTTCCTTCACAGCGGCTTTGTCATCCATGCTCATGCCTTGGGGTGGGCCTTGTCATACTGTTCCATGAGATGCCCAATCGTCACATGCGTGTATCGTTGCGTTGCGGAGAGGCTCTTATGGCCCAGCAGTTCCTGGATGGAACGAAGATCAGCACCGGAATTCAGCAGGTGGGTTGCAAAAGAATGGCGGATGGCATGTGGACTGATCCTGCGACCCAAGCCGCTGAGCAAGACATGTTTGTCCACGAGTCTCCCCACTGAGCGGGTAGTGAGCCGGGTTCCCAGATGGTTCAGAAACACAGGGTCTGACGCTTGCAGCGAACCGGCTTGCGCAAGCCTCGCGTCCCGATAAGCTTCCAGAGCCTGCAGGCAATGCTTGCCGAACGGAACGATCCGCTCTTTGCGGCCTTTGCCGCGCACCAGAATCATTCTCTCGGTGAAGTCGACGTCCTCCCAGTTCAGTCCGGAAAGCTCGCTCACGCGAATCCCGCAGGCATAGAGCAGTTCAAGAATCCCTCGGTCACGCACCCCCAACGGCGTGGAAAGATCGGGCGATTCAATCAGCTTGACGCAGTCTTCGACGTTGAGATGATTCGGAATTTTCTGTGAGAGCTTAAGGGACTTCACCAGTTTGGCCGGATTTTGCTTCAGCACGCCTTCGCCGCAAAGAAACTTGCAAAATGACCGGATGGCCGACATCTTGCGGGCGATGGAGGATTTCTCCTTCTTTTGTGCGTAGAGATGACCCAGATACTCACGAATCAACCGGTGGTCGAGCCGTTCAGGCGAAAAATCCGACCGTTTCCCAGAATCGTCAGGCGGCGTGAGGTAGTCGAGCAGCTGCTCCAGATCGCTCACATAGTTTCGAAGCGTATGCGGCGAAGCCTTCAAGCGCAATCGTTCGGCAAACTGATCGATGAGTTTTCTCATTACCATACGGTACGACCGGTGGAACGATTTCCGGATGCCTAAGAATGCCTCTTCGGCCTCGATTTTTTTTCGAGGAGGAGGACGATTTTCATGGGAATCTTTCATGCCGCCACGGCGGCGCCACGACCGATGAAAATCATGTAGCGCAGATCGTGCCTTTTGCAGTCTGCGGTTTTTCGTCTCCGAATTGGCCCAAAGCCGCAGACCTCCCTGAGAAGCAGGAGGTTTGCGCTACACGATCCTCATGCCATGGGAGAAATGTCATCCCGTCGCCCTGGATCTCTGCGTCTGAAGCTGCGTCCTAAAGTCCGCCATGGCCTCCAACGCTTGCCGCGTTTGAAGCAGGTGTTTTTCCTTTTTCCCCATCCTTCGGCTGGTTACTTCTGGCGCCGGCATGATCCCAAAATTGATGTTCTCCGGTTGAAAGCCCTTGGAATCGGCTGAGACGAGGTAATGAATCAGCGAACCGATGGCAGTGGCCCGCGGCGGCACCAGCAAGGCTTCGCCAGCCGCCAGTCTCACGGCGTTGAGTCCAGCCAGCAAGCCGGTGGCAACGCACTCCACATAGCCTTCCACTCCAGAAATCTGTCCGGCGAAAAAGACATTTTCATCCTGGCGCGCCTGCAGCGTGGGTTTCAGCAAACGTGGGGAGTTGATGAACGTGTTGCGATGAATCTGTCCCAACCGCAAAAACTTGGCTTGTTCCAAGCCCGGGATTAGCCGAAACACGCGTTCCTGTTCGCCGAAGCGCAGGTGGTTCTGAAAACCGACGAGATTGAAACTGTCAGCCCGCAAGTTTTCCTGGCGCAGCTGGAGCGCTGCGTAGGGAATCCGGCCTGTGCGTGGATCGACCAATCCGACCGGTTTCATCGGGCCAAAGCGCAACGTGTCGACACCGCGGCGCGCCATCTCTTCGATGGGCAGGCAGGCCTCGAAATACATCGCCTTCTCGCACTCGTGCAGCGGAGCCGGCTCCGCTTGGAATAACGCATTGTAGAAAGCCAGGTACTCCTCCTTGGTGAAGGGACAATTGATGTAGTCGGGCTCGCCTTTGTCGTACCGCGAAGCCTTGTAAGCTTTGCCCATGTCGATGCTCTCAGCATCGACGATGGGACTGATGGCGTCGTAAAAGTAGAGATGCTCCTCGCCAGCAAATTCCCGAATGGACTGGGAAAGGGTGTCTGAAGTGAGCGGGCCGGTGGCAATGATGACGACGGCGTCCTGTGGAATGGCTTGAAGTTCTTCGCGGAGAATCGCGATATTAAGATGCTCGCTCACGGCTCGCGTCACCGCAGCAGCGAAGTGTTCGCGATCCACCGACAGCGAAGCACCGCTGGGCACCCGGTGGGCATAGGCTAGCCGAATGAGCAGCGAATCCAGCATTTTGAGTTCTTCCTTAAGGAGCCAGGGAGCGCTGCCTTCCTGGTCGGACTTGAAGGAATTGCTGCAAACGATCTCAGCCAGAGCATCTGTTTTGTGGGCGGGGGTCGGCTTTACGGGCCGCATCTCGTACAGCCTGACGTTGTGGCCCGCCTGGGCAATCTGCCAGGCGGCCTCCGAGCCGGCTAATCCGCCGCCGGCGACGATAATGGGATCTCGCTTCATCGCGGAGAATTCTAACACTGTTTGCTGGTGAAGAGAGAAGCAGGTAGCGCAGACCCGTTTCTCAGGGTCTGCGGCTTGTTGTGCGGTGGCCGACTGCATCGCCGCCAACGTTCGATTTTGTCGAGGCCCTACAGTTACTGCCGCAGACCCAAACTACGGGTCTGCGCTACAGGCTAGAAGCCTGCACAGCCAGACCGAAGGTCTGGCTGTGCACATTTGTCCCCCTTGAGAAGGGGGACTATAGGGGGTCTTCAGCGGTGAATACGAGACCCCCTGCCGCAAAAAAAACGGGGCGTCCCCCTTGTCAAGGGGGACAAAGGAGCCTCGACTGACCCCGCAAATGTAGAAACTCCAGAGCCAGACCTTCGGTCTGGCCACGCCAAGCCAAAGGCTTGGCCCCTTGGAGGGCGCCGGCACGACGGCGCTTTGTCAGGCGCGACGCGTCGCGCTTGGGAAAGCGGCGACATGTCGCCGCACTCCAAATGTACAAACTCGAGCCGCAGACCCAAACTACGGGTCTGCGCTACACGTGCCATCGCGTGCTACCGTTGCTTGCGGATGCCGTTCAGGAAAATGCTGAGGAGACTCTGGATCACTTCATCGTGGATGGCTCTGGGGTAGTTTCGCCGGTCAGCTGTTAGCCTTCCATAGCTCAGATGGTTTCGACCAGTTCGACGGTTTCCTTAAAGTCACATGTTTCGACATTGCAGGAGTGAATGGTTCCTTGCTTCTTCGTCGTCTTTTCCAATAAATAGCCCGCGCCGCACTGCGGACAGGGTTTGTTAACCGGCTTGTTCCAGGCAGTAAAGTCGCAGTTCGGGTACTGATCGCAACCGTAAAACACCTTGCCCCGGCGCGACTTCTTTTCCACCAGTTCGCCCTTGCAGTTGGGCTTGGGGCAGGCAATTCCAATGGTTTTCTTTTTGACGTACTTGCATTCCGGATAGGCGCTGCAGGCCGTGAACTCTCCAAAACGGCCGTGCTTGATCACCAGAGTTTTGCCGCATTGGGGACACTTCTCTTGCAACGGCACATCCGGGACCGACAGCCGGTCTGAACCGGATGCCGCCAGCTTCTTCGTAGTCTTGCACTCCGGGTATCCCGTACATGCCAGAAACTGCCCGAAGCGTCCACGCTTGAGGGTCATGGCTTTCCCGCAGTTTTCGCACAGTTCTTCGATCTGCTCGACCTCAGCCTTGCCCTCAGCGTTGGCGCTGGCGCCTTCCCGCGCGATCTCGCGGGTGTTCTTGCATTCGGGATAGGCCGAGCAGGCCATGAATCTTCCGTGCCGTCCCCAGCGAATCACCATCGGACTGCCACACTTCTCACACTTCTCGTTCGTGGGTTCCGGTTCGCGGATGACGCCCATGCGCTCGCCAGCCGTCTTCAGGTCTTTTTCAAACTTGCCGTAGAAGTCGTGCAGTGCCTGGGTCCAGGCGATTTTCCCTTCCTCGATCTCGTCGAGTTCTTCCTCCATTCGGGCGGTGTACTGGATATCGAAGATATCCGCAAAACTCGCCACGAGCACGTCATTGACCACGAAGCCCAGCTCGGTGGGCGAAAACTTGCCTTCCTGCTTCACCGCGTATTCACGGTCTTGAATGGTTGTCAGAATCGTGGCGTAGGTCGACGGCCGTCCAATCCCTTTCTCCTCCAGCATCTTCACCAGAGTGGCTTCCGTGAAGCGCGCGGGTGGCTGCGTGAAGTGCTGTTCGGGAAGCAGCCTGTTCAAAGTCAAGATCTCGCCTTCCGACAGCATGGGCAGCTTGTGTTCGAGTTCCTCGTCCTCCTCGTCCTTTTCATCTTTGCCTTCGGCGTACACTTTCAGGAAACCATCGAACTTGAGCACGGAACCCGTTGCCTTGAACATATACTTGACGGCGAGGATTTCCACCGACGTCTGATCGAAAAGAGCCGGCTTCATCTGCGATGCAATGAAGCGCTGCCAGATGAGCTTGTAGAGCTTGTACTCGTCAGGCCCAAGGTAATGTTTGATCTCTTCAGGATTGTAAGCCGTTGAGGTCGGGCGGATGGCTTCGTGCGCGTCCTGTGCATCCTTCTTGCTTCGATAGAAGACCGGCTTTTCAGGCAGATAGTCCTCGCCGAAGCTGCTGCCGATGTAACTGCGCACGTCGGCGAGCGCGTCGTCGGAAACACGCGTTGAGTCCGTGCGCATGTACGTGATCAGGCCCACACTGCCTTCGCTGCCGAGTTCAATTCCCTCATACAGTTTCTGCGCGAGCATCATGGTCTTCTTGACGGAAAAGCGCAGCTTGCGCGAAGCCTCCTGTTGCAGTTTGCTGGTGATGAAGGGCGGCACCGGGTTTCGCTTCTTCTCGGTTTTCTTGACGCTGTCAACGATGAAGCGGGCGTTCTCGAGATGCTTGACGATCTCGGTGGATTGAGCTTCGTTGTCAATTTCCAGATTCTTGCCCAGGAACTTCTGCAGTGCCGCGTCGAAGGCCGGCGGATTGTGGCCGGAAAGACTGGCGGTGATGCTCCAATACTCTTTTGCGACGAAGGCGCGAATCTCGCGTTCGCGTTCAACAACGAGGCGCAGCGCGACGCTTTGAACGCGCCCGGCCGAAGTGCCGCGGCGGACGTTTTTCCACAGCAGAGGACTGATCTTATATCCGACCAGCCGGTCCAGAATGCGGCGCGCCTGCTGGGCATCCACCAGCTTGGAATCGATGACACCGGGATTGCGAAAGGCCTCTTTGATTGCTTTTTGGGTGATCTCGTTGAACATCACCCGATAAATTTTGCGCTTTTTCGACCCCAGCTCTTCCGACAAATGCCAGCCGATGGCTTCGCCTTCGCGGTCAGGGTCAGTCGCGATATAGATTGAGTCAGCCGTTTTGGCAGCCGCCTTCAGCTCCCGAATCACCTTCTCTTTGCCGGGGATAATCTCGTAAGTGGGTTCAAACGCGTTCTTAAGGTCGACTCCGAGTCCCTTCTTGGGCAGGTCGCGCACGTGTCCCAGCGAAGCCTTCACCAAGTAGTCTGAGCCAAGATACTTGTTAATCGTCTTGGCTTTGGCAGGTGATTCAACAATGACAAGCGATTTGGACATGATTCTATGAGGGCCCCGGTTCTCAGATCTCAAGCCGAAGGGAAAATGAATGGCCGCTGGTGGCTAAAATTTCCGTACAAAACTTTTTCCTGGCAACTGTTTGATGTGGTCTTTTAGTTCCAGATCGAAGAGGACAGACAGCAACTCCGACGAGTTCATGCGGGAAGTCTCCAACAGGCGGTCAATATGCACCGCTTCGTCAGAGGGCAGCAATTCTAGCACACACTTTTCGGCGCCGGTCAAAACCACCGGAAAGAGATCGGGCTGGACGCCCGCCAGGGGCGCGTCGAGAGGCGCCAGGATCTGTTCTTTCACGGTTCTGGGCAACTCTTCGACAATATCCTGCCAATCCTGCACCAATTTTGCACCCTGCTTGATCCAGAGGTTGGGTCCAAAGCTGGTCTTCGACGTGATGTTGCCAGGAACACCGAACACTTCGCGATTTTGTTCCAGTGCCAGGCGGCCGGTAATCAGGGAACCGCTGAACTCTGCCGCTTCAACCAGGCAGGTTCCCAGAGAAAGCCCGCTGATGATGCGGTTGCGAATGGGAAAGTTCTGCGGAGAGGGGCTGGTATTCATCGGGAACTCGGAAATGACGCAGCCGTTAGACTCGACCTGCAACGCCAGTTTTTTGTTTTCCCGAGGATAAATGTGGTTGAGCCCGCTGCCCAGTACCGCCACGGTCTTCCCTTTGGCCTCGAGCGCACCTCGATGTGCGGCAGTGTCGATGCCTCGTGCCAGACCGCTGCAAATCGCAAGACCACGGCAGGCCAGATCGCGAGCCAGTTTCTCGGCCACATTGATGCCGTAGGGTGTGGCCCGGCGCGAGCCAACGATGGAGAGGCAATGGCGATTCAGGCATTCAATGTCGCCTTTGCAGAACAGGACGATGGGAGGATCGTAGATCTCTCTCAGCAGCTTAGGGTAGGCCGGATCGGCCAGCGTTAGAATCTGCACTCCGTTTTGAAGACAATTGCCAAGCTCGGTATCGGCTTGTACCCGGCGAGTCTCCGACAGTAGCATCTTAGCCACAACTTCGGGCAATCCCTGGGCCGCCAGTTCCGCGACTGGGGCGCGCAATATGGCTGCAGGTTCCTTATAGAAGTTGAGCAGCCGATGAACCCCACGGCAGCCCAAACCTTCTACTGACGCCAGAATCAGGTACTGAAGAGTCTCTTCGTGCATGGCTTTCGAAAGGGCGGCTGAGACTATAGCGGGGCCGATCGGTTGTCAAGAAATGGCACGGCATGGCACAGAAATTTCACGCGATGTCCCGTCAAGGTTCTCTGCTACAGAGGGTTTGTAGCAACGCCGAAGGGGACGAGCATGGAGCGAGGAGGACTATTGCGTTCGAGATTCGCAAGAAGAGCAGCGCCGCCAAGCAGTCGAACTACGGCTGGAATGCCGCACCGATCCGGCTAAAGACTCTGCGATTCTGATCTGACAATAGTTATGATAAGACTGGGTTTGGAGTTAACATCCAAACTTCTTTGCAGGGAAGTGGCCACTTGGCTACGCCATCAAGATGCAGGGTGCAACAAGTAAAGGTGGTACCCTGTGATGAGATCATGAGGCGGAAGTGAAGAAAGACATCATGATCCAATGAAGGGTTGAGCGCTGAGGTGGTGAATAGAATGCCTGCCAAATCCCAAGCCCAAAACCTCACCCTTTTGCAGCACGCAAGGCAGCGAGCGGAAAGCATTGCTCGATCGAGTCGCTATGCAGACTTTTTGAAGGTTTGCAGGGCCGAGTGTCCTTGGTGGTTCGAAGGTAACTTGGCGGCAATGGAGCGAGACCACTTGCGAGTGGTAGACCATCATCTGGAGCACCTGATACCATTGATCATCCCACACGTGACATCCGGAGTTCGACGTGTGCTCGATTTCGGGTGCGGATCGGGAGGTTCGGCGATTGCTCTCGCGATGGTCCAACCCCACGCTCACATTCGGGGAACGGACATAGAGCTTGCTCAAGTCACAGTTGCCCGTGAACGGTCGACGCTCTACGGTGTTGAGGAGCGCTGCACATTTCATCATGTCGCAGCCGGGGAGCCTTTGCCCTTCCCTGATGGATCATTTGACCTCTGCCTTTGCTCTTCCGTTCTGGAGTACGTAGTCGACCCGACTGCAAGAAAATTCTGTGTCCAAGAAATGGCCCGCCTCGTGGTGCCGGGTGGCATCTTGTTCTTTTCAGTTCCAAATAGACTTTATCCTTTTGAGATCCATACCAGGAAATGGGGATGGAATTACTTTCCCAAGTTCTTCCGAGCAAAGATTGTTGATGTAACCGCCCGCGAGATTCAGAAACTGGCCTTGCCGGTGGTTCTAAAGCTCCATCGTACGCCAATAGTTCAACTGGTCACGCCTTGGTCGAACTTTTGCCTCAGGCGAGAGAGTGCACTGAACATTGGGTGATTCCTCAACCCGCTTCGTTGCGGTTACGACCGGTGAATGAAGCACACAGCCGCTCTCGGGGGCTGGAACTTTCTAATCTCGGTTTTCGGCGCTGTTCCACAACAGGCCGGGAAGTCAAGAATCGCTTTGCTACACGGCAGCGAGCCGTCATAATGCCGAGGTTGCCCCTTCGGTATCCACCTTTAGTCGACATCATGCTCATGCCAGGGCATCACACTTCAACCATATTTGAAGTCAGAGAGTCATCCGCTGTTTGAACACCGGGGATTGACACACCGGCTACTTTCTTTCCCGCGCTCCAACAGCCCATCAAGGATTGCGGGCGTTCTTGGCAGGTGACCACATGTGAGAAAGAGGCACGCCCTGCCAGGCATGACCTTCTGGCAGAAAGACGGGCGCACGAATCTCTCGCAACTCAGGTTGATTCAGCCAAAGACCTCAACTCCCTTTCAAATTGAACTGATGCATCGACGGTCAACTGATGGCCATGGGTGAACAACCGCACTAATAGGCGGGGGACCTAAGTATAGATACAGGCAACGAGTTTGAAGGTGGTCGACGACTGAGGTTCTCGTCATCATCCTTCACGGAATGTCCGAACCGCTCAATGGAAGGTGGAAATGGAAAAAGTGAACTATCTGGGCCAGCCGAATTGTTACCGGCTGTCCAATGGAACCGTCGAAGCAGTCGTTACGACGGATGTCGGGCCGAGGATCTTGCGCTATGGTGTCTTGGGCGGAGAAAATATTCTGGGAGAGTACCCTGATCTGAAGGTGACTTCAGAGCTGGGAGACTGGACGGCCTATGGTGGGCACCGGCTCTGGACGGCGCCCGAAGCGATGCCGCGTACTTACTCTCCAGATAGCCTTCCGGTCGAGTTCCAGATCGATGGCGACCGCAGCATCCTGCTGCTTCAGCCCGTGGAGCCAAGGACAGGGATTCAAAAGGAAATGACGGTAACGCTGGACGCGGAAGGCAGCCGTCTCACTGTCCATCACAACATCACGAACCGAAGCTTTTGGGACGTTGAGGTGGCGCCGTGGGCCATCACGATTATGCGATATGGTGGCGTGACCATCCTGCCGCAGGAGCCGTTTCGGCCGCACGATGAGTATTTGCTGCCCGCCCGCCCCATGACGTTGTGGCATTACACTGATCTTTCAGATCCACGTTGGACCTTCGGAAAGAAATTCGTCTGCTTGCGAACAGACGATGCGATGGAAGCGCCGCAAAAGATCGGCATCGCCAACAAGCAGGGCTGGGCCGGCTATTGGCGGAAACAGACGCTGTTCCTCAAGCGCATCCCGTATCGGGAAGGCGCTCATTACCCTGATTTCGGGAGCAATGTTGAGACTTACACGGCCGGTTCCTTTGTGGAATTGGAGACGTTGGGGCCGCTAGAGCGGCTGCAACCCGGCCAGTCGGCCGAACACACTGAGATTTGGTCGTTACACGCCAGCGTGGAGATTGGAAGCAGCGAGTCTTCTTTGGAGTCGGCCTTGGCGCCAATCGTAGCGCTGTGAGGCTGAGAATCTCCATCTGCAAGGTCAATTAGCGCCCTGGGGTGGCTCAGACATCGTGGTTTTCGCGGGCTGCACACCTGGCAAAGTCGCTTACGCGGAGAGATCTAGGCCGAGCTGCCAGACGCTTATCTCAATCGCGAGATGTCCAGGGCAATTACTACAACCCTGCCGCTGTCGCGCTCCACAATCTCTAGAGCTTTGTGTTTGAACCTAATTTCCGCGACACCCTTGAATCCCTCTGGCAGATCAGTGCTGAAGGCGCAGAATCTCTTCACCAGACCAGCTCGCGCATTGAGCCATTCATAAGCCGGCACATCCCATAACTTCGGAACCGCCACCATCGCCTTGAACGAGCCGTGCGTGGGCGTGTTGCTGAACTCCAAGCCACGACTCAGCATGGCAGGCTGGTCGTTGCTTGTCGGTTGGTTGGCCTCCCACACATTGAGCCAGGGGAATTCAATCCGCCGAAAGAGATAACCAACAAGCAATCGCTGTTCCGGATTGACGGCTGTGAAGTAGCCAAACTCCTCATTAGGATCGACGAGGAAGTTGTTTACATAGCCAGACCGCTCGATGTCACGCACCGTGCGAAGGTCAATGGCGGTTTCAGCCTGCCCAGTGGGCCACTCGAAGGTCTTTTCTGAGCTGTCACCGAGGTTGCGTCCCCGGGTTAGAGAAGCATCGAATAGCGTTACTCCCTTCTTCAGAAAAGGCGGTCCAACCGTGACATGCTCACACCATCCCACCGGACGGTCGAGTGCCGACAGATTCTCAGCGCGATTCTCAAAGTAAACGACCGGCTCGCCAGCAGTCAGAGATATTGTCCGGGTGAATCGCGTTCTGGACTCGGGGAGGTCTGCCACTATCGAGAGTTGCGGGCTTGAGCTTTCCTGCCGCTCTCCGATCTTTCGCCAACGGACGATACCCGTTTCGCCATGGAACGTCATGCCAGCCTGGTATTCGCTATCCGAGGGATTGCCCCAGTAGGGAAAACAGAGGTTGTGCCCCACCAACCCGCTCAACAGCTTGGCAGCAGGCCCACCGCCGTAAAGTCTTTCGTGCTTCTTATGGAGGTATTCCGTGGGTTCGATTGTGGGACGGGCTTGAACCCACAGCGGATTCATCGCGTTCTTTCCTTTGAGAACCACCTCAGCGATGTGCCCGCCGACCTGGGTTATGGTTACCCGCAGCTGAGGGTTCTCGATTTGCCAGACAGCGCGATTGTGAAGCTTGGTCGAGCGAACCTGAGCCAAGAGACCCACGGAAAACGTGCATATCACGGAAAAGCAAATGAAGCGGCGCATTCTCTATGGCCTCCGACAAGGCAGCAAGGCTGCCGCCCCAATCCAATTGCTTCGGGATTAATTACTTCGCCAATGTGAACGCCGATTGTGGCAGATGAGGGAGACTTAGGGAAGAGGCTCCACTCCCGCCCGCTGGTTGCCGTCAAAGCCGGAGTCAGACATCACAAAGGGGTGACGGTGGCGAGATCCCCCTTTTGCGCAGACGCACTTTGACAGAGCTCCGCTCGGCGCTTATTTCAGCCTTTCTCAATACCGGTGGCAATGATAAGATGGCGCGTTTCTTTGGGGCCGAGAGGCCGCCGTGACGGCCCACAGATAGCCAGGCTTGGGATTGAGTAGCGCCACTTATGAAGAGAATTGGATTCGTCAGCTTGGGTTGTGAAAAGAATCTGGTCGACACGGAAGTGATGATGGGGATGCTCGGCCGCCGTGGATATGAGATGACGGCTCATCCGGTCGAGGCCGACGTGATCGTCGTCAATACCTGCGGCTTCATCGACAAGGCCAAGAAGGAGAGCATCGACACCATTCTCGAAATGGCGGAATTCAAGAACACCGGAAATTGCTCGCGGCTGGTGGTGACGGGATGCCTGGTCGAACGCTATCGAGCCGACTTGCAGCGGGAGATTCCTGAAGTCGATGCCGTTCTGGGGACGACCCAACTTGAATCGATCATCGACGTTTGCGAAGACCAACCGGGTCCCACCGTTGAGAACCCCTACTACCTCTATGACGAAAACTCTCCCCGGCTCCTGACGACACCACGCTACACGGCGTATATCAAGATCGCCGAGGGCTGCGACCGTCCGTGCTCGTTTTGCATCATTCCCAAGATTCGGGGCCACTACCGCAGCCGTCCACTGCAATCAATTCTAAATGAAGCCCGCTATCTCTCGGAAAGCGGAGTGAAGGAAGTGGTCCTGATCTCGCAGGAAACCACGCGCTACGGTGACGACCTCGGGCTAAAGCACGGTCTATCGGATTTGCTGCGGCAACTGGCAACGCTCGAAGGATTGCACTGGATTCGCTTCCTGTATTGTTTCCCATCCCAGGTCGACGATGCTCTGCTCACCACGATGCGCGAGGTGCCGAAGGTCTGTAAGTACATGGATATGCCATTGCAGCATGCCAATGGCCGTATCCTGCGGTCGATGAAACGTGGTGGCAATGCCGAGAGCCTGAAGCGACTCGTCGGACACATTCGCGAGCAGGTGCCGGGTGTGACCATGAGGACTTCGATGATTGCGGGTTATCCGGGAGAGACAGAAGAGGAATTTAACGAGCTTTGCAGTTTTGTCGAAGAGATGCAGTTCGACCGGCTCGGAACCTTTACTTACTCCGATGAAGTGGGTACTGCCAGTCAGCTGCTCGGCCAGAAATTGGGTGCACGCGTCATTAACAGCCGGCGGTCGCGGCTCATGCAGATTCAGGCGCGCATCTCGAAGAAGAAGAACCGGCAGCATTTGGGCCAGCGCTACCCGTTGCTTGTGGAAGGCCAGTCGGAGGAAACCGATCTGCTGTGGCAGGGGCGCCTCGAATCACAAGCACCGCGCATCGACGGCGTCGTTCTTATCAATGACCTCGAAGGAGCTGCTCCGAACCCCGGCGATTTCCGCAGCGTTGAAATCACCCAAACCCTGGACTATGATCTGGTCGGAAAGCTGGTCTGAAGCACCCGCGGTCGGAAGACATGAGTTGAGTGAAATTGGGAGGCTGTAGCGACGTGCCTTGAGCCTGAAGCTGTGAATAAATTCAACGGTAGGGACCACTGCCGCGCGTCCACAACCGGAAACCTAAGCCGGACGCGGCGCACCGCGTCCCTACCGGATCAGGTTCATACGGCAAACGGGATTTTTTCACAGCTCCCCTGGGAGCAGGGTGAGCGGCTTTCCAATTCGTGGGTTTCATTCCCCAGCGGGTGCGCCTGAGAAGCGCCCTGGACGCCAACTTGTGACACGAGCTGAGCCGATTCGCCTCTGCGCCAACGGAGTTGTTATGAAGTGTCCGATTTGCAGGCAGGCCGTGAGCTGGGAAGGAAATCCAAACCGGCCGTTTTGCAGTGAGCGATCCCGGCTGATCGACTTGGGCAACTGGGCGAACGGGCAATACAGGCTGCCTGCCGAGGAATCGAATCCAGAAGAGACCGTTAACGAGGAGCAGAGCGTCGAAACCTGATGGAACACCCGACGTCCACGACTCCCCTGGGAATCATCGACCGAATCGCGCTCGTTATCGCCACTGGCTTCGGCTCGGGTTATTCGCCGGTGGCGCCTGGCACTTGTGGCTCTTTTCTCGGCATCCTTCTTATTCTTTTGCTTTCGCGGCTGAAGTACAGCGGCAGCTCGCGCCTGCTGTTGTTTCTTGGGGTGGTTTCAGCCATCAGCGCTGCTGGAATCTGGGCGGCATCACGCGCTGAAGTGCTTTTTCGCAGGAAGGATCCACCGCAAGTTGTCATTGATGAAATTGTGGGTCAGCTGCTGACTTTCGGATTGATATTCCGGCATCCACGTTTCCTATTGCTGTTGATTGGTTTCTTGTTTTTCCGGCTCTTCGACATTGTGAAGCCTTTTCCGATCCGCGATGTTGAGAGAGTTCCCATGGGATTCGGAATCGTGTTGGACGATTTGGTGGCCGGCTTCTACGCCTCGCTGGTGGTGTTTGTGCTGCACCTTTGGTGGCCAAGTTTGACGTGATCGTGGGAAGGCGAAAGGAAAACCAGTAACCTCAAGTCTTAGTGCTGTCATTCGCAATTAAGGTGAGGTATCCAACGACTGGTGGTCACCATCACCGAACCGTTTGCGGTGGTCGTGGATCCGGTTGGGAAGAGTCCACTTCGGAAAGGCAAAACAAGTAGGGTTAGAATTTGATTTGTTTTCTTTCACCTTGACCCTTTTGTCAAACAGTATGATCAAAATCCTCGATGTCCAGCCTGCAGCAGCTGTGCCGGGCGGCAACCTCTTCATCCGCTGGGCGGGCAGGGAACTGCAACCGTTTCGCCGGCCGCAGGTGCGCTTCGGGGGAATTTCAGCTCATCTCGTGACGGTTTCGCGTGACTTGATTGTTGTGCAGGTCCCTGCTGAAGCCATCATCGGAGAAATGACGCTGAACGTGGATGGCCAAGAGAGTCCCTCGGTGGACGTCGAAATTGCCAGCGTATTGGCTTCGAACCTCCATCCGGTGGCCAACCCCGCGGTGGACGCTGAAGGCAATGTTTATACGACCCTGAGCGGGCGACGGGGCGAAAAAGTTCCCAACTCAGTCTTCAAGATTGATCCGCAGGGGAACATCCAGCCCTTCGTGGCAGACCTCGTGAACCCGACAGGAATCGCCTTCAACACCCGCGGCGAGATGTTTATCTCCAGCCGGCACGACGAGAACATCTACAAGATATCTGTTTACGGTGAAAAAACAACTTACTGCAAAGGCATGGGTGTAGCCACTGGGATTGCGTTCGATCGCAGCGATAATCTGTATGTCGGTGACCGGAGCGGGAACATCTTCAAGATCGACAAGAAGCGCGAGATTTTTGTCTTCGCAACTCTTGAACCGAGTGTCTCGGCCTATCATCTGGCGTTCGACGACCAGCAAAACCTATATGTGACCGGCCCCACGACCTCCAGCTACGATCACGTTTACCGGATCTCGACTAGCGGCGCGGTTTCTACTTTTTTCACTGGTTTGGGACGCCCGCAAGGGCTGGCGTTCGACACGGAAGGACATTTGTTTGTAGCGGCCTCTCTCGCCGGGCGCCGTGGCATCATTCGCATTACCCAGCAGGGCCAGGCCACTGTCGCTGTTTCTGGCAATAACCTGGCGGGTTTGGCCTTTGGCCCCGACCACGACCTTTATTTGGCGAGCACCGACTCCATCTTCCGATTGAGCTGTGAGTGGGCTGGCAGACGCGTGCCGTAGGAGCGTGTGGGGAACCGGTAGGGCGCGGTTTCCTCACCCGGCCGCCGTTTCGTATCCTGCACCGCAGCGGCGGGCTGAGGACAGCCCGCCCTACCCTTCATTCTTCGTGGTTGTCCGCCAGGCTGAGCGGCTTGTTCTGAAATGAACCCATGCTTCAACATGCCGAAATTATTGCCATCGGTTCAGAGCTCTTAACTCCGAGCCGCCTGGACACCAATTCGCTTTTTCTGACCGAGCGGCTGAACTCGATTGGCATCGAGGTTGAGCTCAAGACGATTGTGGGCGACAACGAAGAGCGGCTCGAACAAGTGGTTCGAGAAGCCGTCAAGCGCTCGGCACTTGTCATCGCCACCGGAGGGTTGGGACCCACTGAGGACGACGTCACGAAGAAAGTATTTGCCCGAGTGCTCAAGCGGCAAATGGTGCTGGACGATCAGATCCTGGAGCGCATCAAGTCGCGTTTTCGGAGGCGTGGGTTGGAGATGCCCGCCAACAATGCGCGCCAGGCTCTGGTGCCAATAGGTGGCCGGGTTCTGGAGAATCCAGCCGGCACGGCGCCCGGCATCTGGATGGAAACGGAAGGATGCGAAGTCATTCTTCTTCCCGGCCCGCCCAGCGAACTGAGACCGATGTTTGAGGAAGGCTGCATGTCGCGGCTCGCAGAACTGGCGGGCGGTGTCCGGCTTTTCAAACAGGTGTTCAAAGCGACTGGGATTGCCGAATCGAGCCTGGATGAGCGCATCGCACCGATGTACGCCAGGTACAAGAACCCCGTCACGACCGTTCTGGCTTCTCCCGGAGAGGTTCAGATCCATTTGATTGGCAGGGGGAAGTCTGAGGACGAGGCGCGGAAGATCGTCACTGAACTTGCCGACAAGATCGAGTTCGAGCTTGGCGATTTGATTTTTTCACGAGGCGAAGAAAACCTCGAACAAATCGTGGGCTACTACCTGATGATGCGGGAAATGACGCTGTCTGTGGCGGAGAGTTGCACCGGCGGGATGGTGTCGCAAAGAATTACTTCGGTGCCAGGAAGTTCCAGCTATTTTCTGTCGGGAGTGACGTGCTATAGCAATCGCTCGAAGATCGACTTGGCTGGTATTCCACCTCTCGTGCTCGACATGGGCGGCGCGGTAAGTGCCGAAGTGGCCAAAGGCCTGGCCGAGGGCATCCGGCTGAAAACCGGCGCGACCCTTGGACTGGGAATCACCGGGATTGCCGGACCGGCCGGCGGAACGGTCGAAAAACCCGTGGGTCTGGTTCATATTGCACTGTCCATGGACTCCAGCCTCGACCATCAAGAGTTCCGCTTTGTCGGCGATCGCGAGCGTATCCGCCTATGGGCTTCGCAGGCAGCGTTGGACATGGTGCGGCGAAAATTGATCTAGAAACGTCCGTTGCCGGGCAGGCACACTTAAGGACCACCGATCCGTCAAACTGGTTCAACAAATCGCCAATGAACGATAGCAAATGGGTGGAAGGACCTTGACGTGACCCTACAGCTGGCAGCTGATGGCTGAGTGCTCTTCGCCGACGGCCTGAATCCATGACCTTCCTCCTGGCTTTCATCGCCTACCTGCTCGGATCGATTCCGTTTGGATACCTACTTGTCAGGCTCACAGAAGGACGAGATGTTCGTTCCAGTGGAAGCGGAAGTATTGGCGCCACGAACGTGCTCCGCACTGCCGGACGGGGCAGCGCCATCCTGACGCTGTTGCTCGACGCCGCCAAGGGGTATCTGGCCGTGTGGCTTGCCGGTTCGGGCAGCTACGACTCGCCGCAAACTGTTGCCGTGGCGGCCATGGCCGCGGTTCTAGGGCACCTCTTTCCCGTCTTTCTGAAGTTCAAAGGCGGCAAGGGAGTGGCGACAGTGCTCGGAGTCTTTTTGTATGTGTCCGCGATTCCAATCCTCATCGCACTCGGCGCTTTCTTGGGCGTGGTCGTTTTTTTTCGGTACGTCTCGCTGGGATCCATGGTCGCAGCCGTCGCGTTTCCGGTTGCCTATTTTCTTTTGGCCTATCCGAGGAATCCTTCATCGTGGCTGCTCTTCGCCGTCCTAGTCTGCTCTGGCCTGGTCATTGTCAAGCATCACGAAAACATTCAGCGGCTGTGGGCGGGCACTGAACGAAAGCTCGGAGCGTCATGAAACAGATCGCAATCATCGGCGGCGGCAGTTGGGGAACCGCGCTGGCTTTGTCCCTTGGGCGCAAAGGGCATCGCATTCGGCTCTGGGTCTTCGAAAAGGAGCTGGTTGAGTCGATCAATCACAGCCGAAGAAATGCGCTGTATCTGTCCGAATTTGAACTGCCCGAGCGTGTCAGCGCCTCGCACTCGCTGGAGGTTGTTCTGGACGGTGCAGAAATCGTTCTGACGGTTGTCCCCTCGCACCACTGTCGCGCTGTTTATCAGTCGATGTTGCCCTGGCTTCATCCAGGAACGATTTTGGTCAGTGCCACCAAGGGCATCGAAACCGAATCGCTGTTGCGCATGTCGGAAATCATCTGCGCGGTAACCGCTCCCGTGTTTCAGGCGAGAGTGGCCGTCATCTCCGGCCCGTCGTTTGCGAAGGAGGTTGCCAAAGGGGACCCGACGGCTATTGTTGTCGCGAGCGAAGATCTCGATTTAGCTCAGTTGATCCAGCAGGAATTTTCGAGTCATGTCTTGAGGTTGTACACCAACGCCGACGTGACCGGGGTGGAACTGGGCGGTGCGGTGAAAAATGTCATTGCCATCGCGGCGGGTGTGTGTTCCGGCCTGGGCTTTGGTTTCAACTCGCTGGCGGCACTCGTAACACGGGGACTGTCAGAAATGACACGTTTGGCTGTGGCTTGCGGAGGGAAGCGGGAAACGCTCGGCGGCCTGGCCGGCATGGGCGACCTGCTGCTGACATGCACGGGCGAACTCAGCCGCAATCGATCCGTCGGAGTGCAGTTGGGGCAGGGCCGCAAGCTCGCTGAAATTGTCAGCGCTACACGAATGATTGCTGAAGGTGTCCTCACGACAGCGGCTACACTCGCACTGGCCCGGAAGCATCAGGTGGAGATGCCTATCACCGAGCAAATGGATGCGGTGCTACACCACGGCAAAAGCCCTAGAGAGGCGATTCGCGAGCTCATGGAACGGAGTTTAAAGGGCGAATGATGAATATCGAGAGTCGAAGTACGAAGCCAGCTTGTCTGGGGAAAACTCTCTGCGGTGTCGATGGTGGTGCTGTCAGAGCCGAACCTTCACTAGTTCGCAGTTCGAATTTCTCGAGTGTGTCGATGGTGGTGCGGTCAGAGGCTCAGCCTCACAGGTTGGGTTGGGGTCTGAATGGAACACCAAATAGAGCCTGCACTGCTATCGGTTTCTGGCCGATGAGCGCAGCCTTGAACCTCCATCGCTTGAGCGCCTCCATGGCACGCTGATCCAGTGCCGGGTTGAGGCTGCGAACAACTCGGACCCTGTCAATCCCTCCGTCCTGGCTGATGACTCCGTAGAGCACGACCATGCCTCGGAGGTTTGCCAGATCCTCATCCTCGGGCTTGCCTGGATCGACCTTGCGAAGGGGGCGCGGCTGCGTGATGGAGTCGACCGATGAAACCAAGACCTCGGATTTGAACGCCACCGGCTCAGTGGCCGCGGCAGAATGGGCAGGATTCCCGATTTCAGAAAACTGCATGATCCAGCGGCCTCCTGGCATTGGAACAAACACCGTGTAGTTCCTTTTTCCGGACAGCACCCCATAAACTCCCAGGCCGGCGCCCCCCCTTCGCCCCTCGACGACGGTGATGTTGTACGACTCACCGGGATCGTCAATCGTCAGCATGTCACTGAAGCCGCTTCCGGACCGCGGTCGTCTACCGGGGCCAGGGACCCGTGACGGTTCATCATTCGGACCGCCCTTGACCGATATTCCGGGGATCTGAATATTAGCAAGGCTTCCGCCACTGCCGAAGCCACTGCCATCTCCAGTGCCGCTACCGCCCCCGCCCGGCGTTCCCCCAGCTAGAATTCCGCCCTCCTCTCCGTCGGGCGACCCGGCGCGGTTTCCTTCCGGTGATATCGAAAAGGCGCCACTCTTGTTTCCCGGGGGGACCTTGATTCCACCAGGTCCTGGAAGGCCCGGGTTGGCGCTGAGCACGACCAGGTTCCGCAAATCGGATTTCAGACCAGTTCCCTCGACTTGAATCAAGGGGCCTGGATTCCCAGCATCTGAGGCCACAGACCATTCAGGAGACGCTACGGAGCGGAGGGTCAACTTGGACTGTGGATTCACGAGGTCGGTTTTGGCGATGGTCAATTCAGACAAGTTCTGTTCTAGATTCTTAAGCTCAGGGTCTGGAGGCCGAATCGCTGCCGCAGGGGTATTGAGCTTTGCTGTCACCAGAGACGCCACTTGCCGGCTTGCAATCTCCATCGATTCTACTCTTGTCTCCGGAACGTTCCAGACCACCATGTTCGGCACTTTCACGTCTCGCTTAATTTGCACATTGGGCGTGCTGGGCTGGACAATGGTCTGGGCAAAATTGTCCGGCTTCGGTGGAGATGATTGAATTGTCTGCCTTGGATGATACGACGTGCTCCCCGTCGGTGGCTTGATGCCTCTTTTCTGCCCGGCGGGATCCTTGGGCCCATCGCTGATCGATTTGATTTTGGGAAGGAGATCCGAAGGCCGGTAGTAGGTAATCTGGAACTCTTTTTCCAGGCCGGCCCGCGTGAAAGACAACGGTTGTTGGAAGGAAATGCCTGACAGCCCATAAAGAAGAGCAATCGTTGCGACATGGAGGAGCGCAGAAACTGCCACAGACCTGGCCGGGTACCCACCGGGAACCCAGACCTGAGAAAAGACCTCGCCGTCTTCTCGGTTACTGAGACGAACAGAAGCCAGCAGCCGATCCAGATCCAAGTCTTCGAGCTCTGGTTCAACTCGAGACGCGGAATCCTTGAGTGAGGCCTCGCTCATGGCGTTTTCTTCCGCAAAGAAGCCTTCCCAGTACTTCGTACAATCCAAACAGACCTCGGTTCCGAAGGAAGACCACTTCATTTTCTTTTCACAAGTCGTGCAGCGTCGCATTTCAGATCCTCATGTCCTGGCACTGGAACCGGCAGTTCAAACAACCGCAGAGACGCAGAGAAGCAGAGTGAAACTGGAACAAAGCCTGACATGTTTCCATTTTAGCACTCACCAAAAAGGTGAACAAAAATGTGGATAGACTGTGTTTGAATACAGAAAACCAACCGGTCCCGTCAGCCTGACGGCTGGCCGTTCTCGCAACAAGTTCTCCGCGTCCCAGCGATGGCTGTTGCTGCTGTTTTTCTCAGGTTTGCAACTTCTCTCGTTGCTGCGGGCGCTCTCCCAAGCTACGCGACCGAAGCGGATCGTTCCAGTCTAGCTTCGCCGTTCTGTGCTGCTTTCGCGCTCAAACCAACCAGTTGATACCCGTCAAATCGTTCTGAAACCCAGACCAACCGGCCAGCTGTCCAAGTTCTTGATAGTGCGTCGCTGGATTGGCAGGCAAACTCGACATTCCCGCCAGCTGAAATCGGCCTCAAGAGCAAGAAGCAAAAGCCTTCCTGGCTCAGGTTCAAAACTCTGGTGTCCTCCTGGAAAGACGCCCCAAACATATCCACTCCCCTGACAATCATCTCGAAGCCTTCGTGCAGCCGTGGGAACAACCTGCGGTCAACGCGCATACTCATCTCCTATCGAATGAGTTAGTTTTTCCTATGTGAAAACAGATTTGTAATTGGCAATTTTTTTGCCAATTCAAGAAGCCATGTGGCGGTATTCTAGTAAACGCATCTATATCAGGTTTGTGTGGAAGTTGAAGCGAGTTTAGCTATCTCTTTGGATGAGAATAGGTTGGAGCTTCATCAAGGAATAGAGAGGACATTTTGTCCACTTTTGGGCAAATGATTACAGATAAAGGGTGTAAACTTGGATACTTCAAAATCGTCTGCAGCCGTCTATGGAACGGTTTAAGACGGCAACTGTCGAGGCTCAGCCGCCATCTTCAACGAGTTTGAAGAGAGCGAGTTGACGCATTGGCACGACTCAGCTTTGTGATACTCACGGGAGAAGCGCCCAGCAGCCATTCGTTAAACGCGAGTGGCGAGATTCCCGGAGCGAATCCGAAGCGCGAATGCCGAAGTTCAAAGTTGATGACTTCGACATTCGCGCGCTGGAGTGTCAGAACCCTGTCACTGCTTCGAACTGTAGGCAATGATCTGCGTCATACTGTCCCGGTGGGCGCCACTTTCGGTTACTTCTGCGAACGATCGGCTGATAGCCCGCCTCTCCTCCGGTGAACTCTTCTGTCGCGCTGCTTCAAAGGCAGCGTTCACCTTGTCCAGGCCTTCGGCGTTCGGCACGATGTGCCATTCGAACCGCATGCCTGGGTCGGTCGTATGGATCTGTTCAACGTCGATGCCGTAGCCAGTTACGGTGCCATCTGCGTAGAGTTTTTCAAAGATCGGTTTGGTGTACTTGTCCCAAAGGGCACGCCACTCCTGCCCCTTTCCCGGCAGTACCTTGACGGCATGAAAAAGCCCATAACCGCGGTCGGCCTTAGTTGCGCGGCTCTTGTAGAAGGCAGAGCGCAGCAGCAGGTCTGCATGCTTCGTGCCGGCGAAATCGGTATCTTGCTTCTTGCGCTCTTCGGGGCTGAGCTTTGCCTCCGTTGCGACCAGCGCTTCGAGTGCCTGCTCGACGGCTGCCTGGCTCCTGGCAGACCACCAGGTGGAGTGCGAAAAGCTGTCGGCTGTATGGATGGTGGTGCGGTCGGAGCCGAACTCGGTAATGACTCCGTCAGCCACCAATTTCTCCAGTACCGGTTGAGAGTTCTTCTTGAAGTCCTTCTCGTATGCATCCCAATGCTGTCGAGCGATCTGCCACTGCGCCACCCGGGTGTACAGAACGGGTTGGTCCTGAGCCTGCAGCTGGCAAACGGCTGTCACGCCCAGAAAAATTCCTGCGAGCATGACATGGCATAGGTATTTCTTCCTGCTAAGTATACAACAAGAAATACTGCTCTTAATGATTATTGGCCAATTGGTTCAATTCGTCGATCCCTTGTTGTACGTTGGCCATCAAATCATCCAGCGAGTTGAACAGGAAGTTGGACGCATGGCTA
>Ga0163150_10000898_pt1 | contig 52972 bp, 55 predicted proteins | sample OliLakLV19P2IB_FD_148628 | JGI IMG/M metagenome (GOLD analysis project Ga0163150, IMG submission 148628) | Freshwater microbial mat bacterial communities from Lake Vanda, McMurdo Dry Valleys, Antarctica - Oligotrophic Lake LV.19.P2.IB | ecosystem: Environmental > Aquatic > Freshwater > Lake >...
CGCCCAGATATACCAATCCGGGATTGCTGGTTAGTCGTGATTGTTGGGGTGAAGAGCCAGATTAGAAAATCATCGATTCGAGCCCGTCCAAACGGAAACTGCACAGTGCGTACACCGATTGGTGGCTCGCCCCGATCTCGAAATAACAACTAGATCTAGGTGAAAGTAGTCATCGCATACCACAGTCGGTACTGTATGAATTGACATATTCAGTTGGTTTCGCTATGTTTACGGGCGACGCCGACAAGTTACCGAGCGTTGCCGTGATGCCGCCGTGCGAAGCAGCGTCCCGGGTCCCCAGCTTCGGATACGCGATGAAACACCAAGAAGTTATTAACGCCTTGCGCAGCGAACTATCCGCCCTTGTCCTGAATATCGAGGGCGCATCGGCGATGCAGCTATTCGACCTCGCGCAACTCTCCGAAGGGCCGGCTTGCGGGTTGTTGGCTCACATTCTGGAATTGCCGGATTTACGTAACCTGAATGCTGAGGAGCGTAAGAACTATCCCGGCATTGATCTAGCCGACGACACCAAGCGTTTCGCGGTACAGGTGACCGCTACGACGACGCTCGACAAAGTGAAGAGCACCTTAGAGACCTTCCTGAGACACGGAATGGAGTGCCGGTACGATCGGCTGTTGATCTATGTGTTAGCGCGCAAGCAAGGATCCTATTCCCAGACTGCGGCGGACAAGATCACGCATGGCCGATTCGATTTCAAGACCGATCGGGACGTAATCGATTATCGAGATCTGCTGGAGCGTGCTGTTCACCTTTCGCCTCAAAAGGTACTTGCGGCACTGGAGATCCTACAGACGTATCAACGTGGGATTCCTCGCGGTCTCGCAGAAGCTGACTACGACCCGCCAACTGGCGAAGAAAGTACAACGCTCAATCTTGTCGAGCTCTACATCCCGGCAAAGCTCTACATTGGTGATTTGCTCCCGGAGGTAAAGCCAGAAGGCGTCTCGGGACGCGCGCACAAGGGACGCAACTATGTGCGGGACTGTTTGAAGGCGAAAGGGCATTGGGCGCCCACGGACTTTGAGCTGAATGCGCGACGCATAATCACCTTCCATGACCTAGAAAATTCGACGAATCCTTTCGCGGCGGTGGTTGATCCTGGCACTATCACGCCGCTGTCGGTGTCCGAGTTCTGCGCGATTGACGACGACCATGAGCGCATCTTCAAGTCGTTGCTTCGTTTTTGCTTGCAAGCAAAACTCTACAGGTGCCGTGTTCAATGGAAGTTTGAGGACAACTTATTCATATTCGTCCCCCTTTTGGAAGGCAACTTGCAAAGGGACGAAAGTTGGTGGACCGGGAATCGGTCGTCTTCTAGGCGCGTTTTCGAGAGGAAGCTAAACAGGAACGATCCTGAGAAAACGTTTGTGTGCAAGCACCTGGCATTCGGCGTGGACTTTATGCGAATAGATTCACAGTGGTATGCGGCCATTACGCCAGACTGGTTCTTTAGCTTCGGGGACGGCTACCGGCGCTCCATGTATGCCGATGACAGCTTAAGTTGGCTTAAGCGGCGGGAGAACAACCGCACGGTTTACGACCACTTCCGGTTTCTCGCCACGTGGCTTAGAAGCCTGGACGAAGAGGACATGTTCAAGGAACGGCAAGGACCGCCAATTTCATTTGGCGAGGGCGCATCGCTCCAAGGACATCCTCCGCTTCAAGATGACAAGTGGCTTCCTGTGCGCGACGAAACAATAGAGGATCCCAAGCGCGTACAAGAGGCGCTCATGTTTGAGACGCCGACGAATGAAACTAGAGCACCTTAAAGAGCCACGTTTGCGTTTTGCTACGGGCGAGCATGTTTGCCCAAGGCGAGGCATCGCGACGTATGGCGTCTTTGACAAAACGCAAACCGTACGGCGGACCGACATTTTTGTCGGCGGGGTCGGGTCTAGCGCTTGCATCGAGGCGCTCTCGCGGTGGTTTGCGCAGTGCAGTAAGCGTATTGAGGCAAAGCCCGAAGCGCGACAACCGAATCTATTTTCAGAATTCTGCGGTTTCAATTTGGATAGTGGGTTTGGCGCGAGATTCATTTCCGGCGCAGAGCTCTCGCGCACTATTAAGAATTCAGACATTGAGAGAATCCTGAAGATTGAGAACTTCAAGGAGCGCGTAAGTGAAGCAGTAGAGCTTTACTATGAAGAGATAAAGTTCATTGCACAGAATAGACATGTGGACGTCATTGTTTGCGTAATCCCTGACGCGCTTCACAAAAAGATCTCCTCCGACCGGGAAGGCGGCGCGCCTGCGGTGGACGACCGGTTAGAAGCAACGGTCGTTGTTGGGGAAATGAATTTTCGTCGTGCACTGAAGGCAAAGGCGATGCATCTAGCGAAGCCTCTTCAGCTTATCCGCGCCGTGTCGCTGGAGAGCAATAAGAAAGGCCAGCAAGATGATGCAACCAAAGCGTGGAATTTCTGTACGGCGTTGTACTACAAGTGCGGCCCGAACGTTCCTTGGAAACTCCTGCAAGAGGACTCCCAGCCAACCTCATGCGCGGTCGGTATCGCTTTTTACCGCAGTAGGGACTACCAGAGTCTAAATACCAGCTTGGCGCAAATATTTGATGAACTAGGAAACGGGTTAATTCTTAGAGGTACGCCAGTTGATACGGACAAAGACGATCGCATTCCGCACCTATCTCAACGGCAAGCGTACGAATTGCTATACAGGGCGCTTAACGAATATCGAGTAGCCCTCAAGACTTTTCCTGGCCGCGTTGTCGTCCATAAGTCGTCCAATTTTACAAAAGACGAAATAGAAGGATTCCTTCAGGTCTCCAACGCGCTCCACATCGACTCTATGGACTTCGTTACGGTCCTGGACGCGAGCTTGAGACTGTTTCGCGAGGGTAACTATCCGCCGTATCGAGGAACCTTAGTTTCCGTCGATCAGCAGCGCAGCCTTTTGTACAGCCGAGGCTCCGTCTTTTACTACCGGACCTATCCGGGGCTCTACGTACCGCAGGCGCTTGACTTGCGGATAGTACGATCTGAGGAATCGCCCGCATTCATTGCCCGGGAAATTCTGGGGCTTACAAAGATGAATTGGAATAACACTCAGTTTGATGGCAAGTATCCGGTAACGCTTGGCTGCGCCCGGAAGGTTGGAGAAGTGCTCAAGTACCTTGGCGACTCAGACTCGGAGCCGCAAATCAGGTACGGCTATTACATGTAAAGCGCATGCTATTTACGAGCGCATTACTATATGGCTCCGACGCGTTACTGAAACAAGATGCATCAAAACCCAAGCCATGTCGGATTCGGGGTAAGCGATGATCAAAATCCTCAAGCGCGACGGACAGCTAAAGTTGAAATACACACCCGATCGGGATTCAGACCCGCGCTGGATTGATCAAAACCTGGAGAAAGTCGGAAACGTAACGATTCGGCGCACCTTCACGTTTAAGCGAAGTCGTCTTGTGCAGGAAGACGAGTCAGATTCTGAAGACTCTCGCACATTTGTACTTGGAATTGCAGATGGTGACTTCTACAAAATCGATCGCGGAATTCTTGGCATCAAGCACCACCTGTTTCTCTCCAAGCTCATGCCGATAGGCGACAAGACATTTATTGCAAATAGGGATATCTCTATTTTTGGAAAAATCGATCGCTTGGTTGATGAGCCGATTGTCGTCGGCGGCGATTCCAAAGGTGTAATTCCCCTTGAGGAATTCGAAAACCTAGTACGGAACTTCCCGACCTCGACAGAATTGACGCGCTACGCAAACGCCAGGATCACAAGAACGTTGAAAGACTACTTCGGAACAATGTCCGATTCGCAAAAGAAAATGGAGTCGTACCTAAACAAGAAGCGAACCATTAGAGCGAAATCGCGTGTTGAGTTTCTTCAGAGCTATGAGCCAAGGAAATTTGAGTTTGTCAGGGACGAATTGCGTGCAATGCTAGAGGATGCGGACGCATACCCTGAAAAGGACTGGCAGAAAATAATTGTAAGCTTCCTGCTTCTCATTTTTCCAAAATACATAGCTGTTCTTGAGAACTTGCATGTCAAGGATTTCACAGATCCAGCGAAAACCAAGAATCGCTACATCGATTTGACCCTCGTCGATGTCAACGGAACGATCGACGTTATCGAGATCAAAAAACCGTTTGCTGACTGCCTTATTTCAAGAAACAAATACCGAGACAGCTACACTCCGAGAAACGAGCTATCTGGCACGGTGATGCAGGTCGAAAAATATATCTTTCACCTTAGTAAGTGGGGTCGAGCAGGAGAGTTGGAAATTCTTGCAAAACGAAAGGCTGAATTGCCTTCTGGTTTCGACATCAAGATCACCAATCCCAAGGCCATGATTATTCTCGGGAGAGACTGCGATTTCGTTGTGGACCAGAAATTCGACTTCGAAATAATGAGGCGGAAGTACGCCAATATTATCGAGATCATGACCTACGACGACCTGTTGCGCAGGTTGGACAATATCATCTTGATGATTGTGCGCAACTACTCGAAACTCAATTCTGCGCCGAGACTGCCTTCTGATTGAGTTGTAAGGGGCCAAGGAAACTCTTCCCCCAAGTTCGCGAGGCTGTCTATACCGCCCGCCGGGCCAGACGCAGCGCGTGACAGCATCTAGTTCCAAGCTAGGATCACTTTTCTTATTTTATTTTTGAGGTAGGTATGGCAAGTACATGCATCATTTGCGGAGATCCTGCCGGGTCTGGTGAGCACGTGTTTCCGGCAGCGCTGGGAGGGCGCCGTACGAACAAGCAGATTTACTGCAAGGAGCACGACAACGGATATGCCAGCTTGGTTGGGTGTCTCGCGAGTCAGCTAGATCTATTCAATTCACTGCTAGGAGTCCGGCCCGACCACGGGTTTGAACCGAAAAGCGTGCAAGCGAGAGACGAACTGTCCGGCCAAATATTCGACTTATCCGTCAAAGGTGCAAAATTCCAAGAGCCTCGAGTCATCTCGCGGCAGCCGGTTAATAACGGAGCGCTGACTCAAATGGCCTTCTCCGATCTTGAGGCCTTTAAGACGTGGAGGAATGAGCAGAAGGCAAAAGGCGTCGACATTGAGATGCACGGAAAACCGACTAAGCGCACCTATTTTCTCAGTACTGTCCAGCTCAATCGGCAGTTTGGTGGACCATATGGGCTAGCCGCCGTCGGCTATGTGACGCAAACCTTTCTCGCCCAAGCCTTTCCTGATGTCGTTCGGACGAGCGCGTTGGACGGGTTCAAAAAATATACGCAGTCTATGGCTGAAGACGCTCGAAAAAAAGAGGGCGCGGCCGCTAGTTGGAGGGGCGATCCATTGGTGTGGTGGGATTTCGATCCACAGCCTGAACAAGCTCGAAATAGTTTCAAGTTCGGGCACCGTGTGACCGTGGGGGTAGATTCATCTGATGGGCTAATTTTTGGACGAATCTCGTTTTTTTCTACTCTACATTTTTCCATGATCTTTGGCGTGACCACTGATCCAGTAAAAACGAAGGCAGTCACAATTGATATTGACCCACTAGCCAATCACCCGCCCAACGATTTTCTTAAACGAGAGCAATATGCTGCCTTCGCACGCGTGAGTCCGCCCGAAGCGCAAACAATCGGATTAGAAAACGCAATCAAAAGCGGTAAAGCAGAAGAATTGCTCAATGAATTAATGATCCGGTTGAGCGAATTCGACCTAAGTCGAACCGCCGAGGCGATGTACGATGAGTTAAAGAACGCATGTGATCTAGCGCCAGAAAAGCGCCGTGAATTGTTCGCAGCGGCTCTCGAAAAGAGGAGTCAGCGAATATGGAATGCGATACGCACAGTCGTTTCTTCCTTCAAGGATTCACTCCACGAGCCGGTAGCTGGACTACTGACACCGATGTTGGATGCTTGCGTAGCTTTGGACGCCGACTCTAGCAATGGCTTGTCAGATCTAGCGACTCATTCACTTGAGTTGGCGCATATAGCTTTGCTGGATCAGTTGCTTAAAGACCAAGAGAACGGAACGCTCAGCGTGCAACGGGTCTCCGACTTGATGGGTAGCGCCCCTGGTTATGCTGTCGTTGGAGCTGCGGTATTGTCGCGGCTTGCCGATTCAATAAAGCCTTTGGAAGGGAAACTAGAGGAGGGGAACTAGGCACCCCCCTCATTCGCCAAGACCCGTGGATTCCCGCTGAGTACGTGACGTTTGCGCTACGTTCATCAATTCTTCGGTCACACGAAAGCCGTAAGCATTGTCCCGAAACTATCGACGTGTCCGGTCTGCTCTCGTCGCTGCTTAACGTGCTTGAAGTAGAAAATCGGGACTAGGGGTTGGGCGACCACCGCTCACATGGACACCCTGTCATGGCGCTAGCCGAATCGGCGGTGATCCGGCACGGGAGGTCGCGGTCCGACCCTATACCGACCCTCGGACTTCCCCGATAACGCTCCCCAAAAAACAAAAAGCCCAACCTTGTGAGCTGGGCTATCTGCTTGAAAACTATGGCTCCTCGACCTGGGATCGAACCAGGGACCTGCGGATTAACAGTCCGACGCTCTACCGCTGAGCTATCGAGGATTTGAGCCCGCTATTCTACAAAATCAGGCCCTTCCGGGCAATCCCGACCCTCAGCCCTTGAGCACCTTGGCGATCGAATCCGCGGAATAGTCGATGTTCCCCATGTTCAGGGCCGCACAGCAGATCCTGCCGCTCTCAAGCGCGTAAACGCCGAACTCCTCGCGCATGCGCACGACCTGGTCCCGGGTCAGGCCGGAGTACGAAAACATCCCTTTCTGCTTCAGGATGAAGCTGAAATCGGCGCCGGGCACGCGCGAGTGGATCTTCTCCACCAGCAGGCCGCGCATCGCGCGGATCCGGTCGCGCATCTGTCCGAGTTCTTTCTCCCAGAGCGAGCGCAACCCCTCATCCAGCAGGATCCGGGCGATCACATGGCCGCCGTGCGAAGGCGGGTTGGAGTAGTTCGTGCGCACGAGGCGCTTGACCTGGCTAAGCACCCGCGCGGCTTCGTCCTTGCTTTGCGTGGCGACGCTCATGGCCCCGGCCCGTTCGCCATAGAGCGAGAACGACTTCGAGAACGAGTTCGACACGAACACGGGCAGGCCGGCTTGCGCGAACCTGCGCACCGCCGCGCCGTCGGTGTCGATGTCCTCGCCGAAGCCCTGGTAGGCGATGTCCATGAAAGGCACCAGCCCGCGCGAACGGACGATCTCCATGACGGGGGTCCACTGGTCCGGCGTGAGGTCCACGCCAGTCGGGTTGTGGCAGCACGCGTGCAGCACCACGATCGAGCCGTTGGGAATCTTGCGCATGCCGGTGAGCATTGCGTCGAAGTCCACGCCGTGCGTCTTCGGGTCGTAGTAGGGGTAGGTATCGACCTTGAAACCCGCCTGCTCGAACAGGGCGCGGTGGTTCTCCCAGCTCGGGTCGCTGATGTACACGCCAGCCTCGGGCGCGACGACCTTGAGGAAGTCCGCGCCGACCTTGAGTCCGCCGGTGCCGCCCAGCGCCTGCACGGTGATGACCCGGCCTTCCTTGACGGCCGCCGTTTCCGCGCCGAAGACGAGCGACTGCACCGCACGGTCGTAGGTCGGCAGGCCATCGATCGGCAGGTAGCTGTGCGGGGCGGCCTGCTCGAGCAGCTGGGTTTCGGCGCGCTTCACGCACTCGAGCAGCGGGACTTTGCCTGCTTCATCTGTGTAGACGCCGATCCCCAGGTTCACCTTCTTGGGATTCTTGTCGGCGTTGTACTGCTCTGTCAGGCCGAGGATGGGGTCGCGGGGCGCCATTTCGGCGCGGGAGAGGAGGGAGGCGGCAGTCATGATTTTGGGGGCTGTGGGAGAGGGCACCATTTTAGCGCGGTGCAGCGCAAATCTCGCGTACGCATGCGCACGCGTGGGACAATTGTCGTTTTTTCCCGCACAGGACCATGGCAAGCGTTCCTACATCGGATCTTCCGGCTCCAACGGTACTCATTGACGGCATCGCGGTCCCGGCCGAAGCCGTCGCCTACGAGCCGCGGACGGTTACGTATCCTGGCAGCCCGTTCCGGCTGAACCAGCCTTACGCGCCGGCCGGCGACCAGCCGGCCGCGATCGAAAAGATCATCGAAGGCATTACCGACGGCCTCTCGTTCCAGACGCTGCTCGGCGTCACCGGCTCGGGCAAGACCTACACGATGGCGAACGTCATCGCGCAGATGGGCCGGCCCGCGATGGTGCTCGCGCCGAACAAGACGCTCGCGGCGCAGCTCTATTCGGAGATGCGCGAGTTCTTCCCCGACAACGCGGTGGAGTATTTCGTCTCGTACTACGACTACTACCAGCCCGAGGCCTACGTGCCCTCGAGGGACCTCTTCATCGAAAAGGATTCCTCGATCAACGAGCACATCGAGCAGATGCGCCTCTCGGCGACCAAGTCGCTCATGGAAAGGCGCGATGTGGTGATCGTCGCCACGGTCTCGGCGATCTACGGCATCGGCGACCCGTCCGAATACCACAACATGATCCTGCACCTGCGCACCGGCGAGAAGTACTCGCAGCGCGACATCATCCAGCGCCTGGCCACGATGCAGTACGACCGCAACGAGCTCGAGTTCAAGCGCGGCACGTTCCGGGTGCGCGGGGACGTGATCGACGTTTTTCCGGCCGAGCACGCCGAGCACGCGGTGCGCATCTCGCTCTTCGACGACGAGGTCGAGACGCTGACGATGTTCGACCCGCTGACCGGGCACACGCTGCACGGGCTGTCGCGCTTCACGGTGTATCCGTCCAGCCACTACGTGACGCCGCGCGCGACCACGCTGCGCGCGGTCGACGCGATCAAGATCGAGCTGTCCGACCGGATCAAGTATTTCCTGGAGGCAACGCGCCTCGTCGAGGCCCAGCGCATCGAGCAGCGCACGCGCTTCGACCTCGAGATGCTCAACGAGCTCGGCTTCTGCAAGGGCATCGAGAACTATTCGCGCCACTTGTCCGGCCGCAAGCCGGGCGAGCCGCCGCCGACGCTGATCGACTACCTTGCGCACGACGCGCTGATGTTCATCGACGAGAGCCACGTGACCATCGGCCAGCTCGGGGGCATGTACAAGGGCGACCGCTCGCGCAAGGAGAACCTCGTCGAGTACGGGTTCCGCCTGCCCTCGGCCCTGGACAACCGTCCGTTGCGCTTCGACGAGTTCGAGAAGATCGTTCGCCAGACCGTGTTCGTGTCGGCGACGCCCGCCAACTACGAAAAGCAGAACTCGGGGCAGGTCATCGAGCAGCTCGTGCGACCCACGGGACTGGTCGACCCGCAGGTCGAAGTGCGGCCCGCGGTGAACCAGGTCGACGACGTGCTCTCGGAGCTCAACCTGCGCGTGAAGAAGAACGAACGCGTGCTGATCACGACGCTGACCAAGCGCATGGCCGAGGACCTCACGGAGTACCTCGCCGACCACGGCGTGAAAGTGCGCTACCTGCACTCCGAAGTCGACACGGTGGAGCGGGTCGAGATCATCAGGGATCTCAGGCTGGGCGTGTTCGACGTGCTCGTCGGCATCAACCTCTTGCGCGAAGGCCTCGACTTGCCTGAAGTTTCGCTGGTCGCGATCCTGGACGCGGACAAGGAAGGCTTCCTGCGCTCTGAGCGATCGCTGATCCAGACGATCGGGCGGGCCGCGCGGCATATCAATGGCCGGGCGATCCTTTATGCCGACAGGGTCACCGACTCGATGACGGCCGCGATCGGCGAGACCGAGCGCCGGCGCAACAAGCAGATCGCCCATAACACCGAGCACGGCATCGAACCCAAGGGCATCACCAAGCGCATCCGCGACCTCATCGACGGCGTGTACGACGCCGACGAGGCGCACGCGTCACTGAGGGCCGCGAAAGACGAGGCGCGCTACGAGCGCATGAGCGAGAAAGAGCTGGCGCGGGAGATCAAGCGGCTGGAGAAGGAGATGGTCCAGCACGCGCGCAACCTGGAGTTCGAGAAGGCGGCGGAAGCGCGCGACCAGCTGCACGAGCTGCGAAAGCGCGTCTTCGGGGTCGAGATCGCGTCCGACTGAAAGAAAAACGGCCCGTCGAAATCTGCGGGCCGTTCGCCTTGCGACTTTGCGCAAACCTAGTTCTTGGTTTCCACCTGCATGAGCTGATCTTCGGCACTCTTCGGACGCTCGCGACGCGCGCGCCCGAGCTGCACCTTCTCTTCCTCGAGCTGGTAGGACTTGGGCCTCGAAGGATCGGTCTCGATCATCACGAGGCCCGAGCTCGAGAGCGCTTCCTTGGGATCCTGGCGCGGGGCAGGGGGCGGAGCCACTTCGGCAACGCGGGTCACTTCGGCGACCGGCGCGACTTCGGCAACGGGGGCTGCTTGCCGCATCGGCTCCGGCGCAGGTTCGCGCACCTGCATGGGCGCAGGTTCAAGCTCAAGCTCAGGTTGCTGGGCTACAAACGACTGCGACTGGGGCGCTTCACGCGTCTGGGTCATCGTTTGCGGCGGTTGCACGTAGGGTGCCGGCTGCTGCTGGACCTGCGCAGTGGACACGTCGACGACTGCCGCTGCCGCAGACTCGCTCATCGCGGTAACGACCGGCTGCTGCTCCGATGAGTGGCTTGGCGTCGAATCGGGCGAAGCCGCCGTTGTGTCGAGGTGCTGCTCACCCGGGGCGCCTTCGCGCGGACCGCGATCGCGCCCGCCGCGGCGATGACGGCGACCACGGCGCTCGCCTTCTTCTCCTTCCTGCATCGGCGGCCGCGGTTCACGCGGCGGCTGGTCGGCTCGCGGTTCACGGGCCTCGCGCGGCGGCTGGTCGGCACGCGGCTCACGTTGTTCCCTCGGCTCACGCTGCTCCCTGGGCTCGCGCGGTTCCCGCGGCGGGCGGCCCTGTTGCTGGTCGCGGCGCTGCTGGTCCATGTCACGCCGGGCACCTTGACGATCCGCGCCCTGGCGTTCGCCTCCCTGGGCACGTTCGCCACCCGGGCGCTCTTCACGTTGCCCGTCCGGACGCGGCTCACGCGGCGGACGATCTCCGCGGGGTCCCCGCTGGTCACTGCGACGCGGCTCCTGGCCGTCACGGCCCTGGCGCGGACGGCCGTCGCGGCCTCGCTCGCCCCTGTCGCGACCGCCTGAGCGTTCGCCACGGTCCCCGCGCTGCTGCTCGCGGCGCGGTTGCGCAGGTTGTGCTCCCGGCTGTGGCTGGGTCGCGGATGCGGTCGATGAAGTCGCGGGCTGCCCGTCTTCGCGCTTGAACCAGCCGAGGATGCGGCCAATGATGCCCGGGCGCTCTTCTTCGGTGGGTTGCGCAGCGACCGCGGGTGCTGCCGGCGCTTCGGTCCGGCGGGGCGGGCGCTGGTCACGCGACTCGCTGCGCGGCGGGCGTGCGGCCCGTTCTTCCGGCGGGCGGTCCGGCACCATCGGCGCAGGCTGGTCGGGAACGATCGCCTTGACCGCGGCTTCCTGACGCGGCTTGATCGGCTCGGCGCCGGCGATTGCGTCCTTTTGCTCCTCGGGCTCCTTCACCATCTCGAAGCTGGCGGGGACGTGGTCCATCTCGTTCAGCTCGTCATGCCGCAGGCGGTTGACCGAGTAGTGCGGCGTCTCGAGATGGATGTTCGGGATCAGCAGGATGTTGACCTTGAGGCGCGTCTCGAGCTTCTGGATCTCGCTGCGTTTCTCGTTCAGCAGGAAGGTCGCGACATCCACAGGCACCTGGACGTGGACCGCGCCGGTGTTTTCCTTCATCGCCTCTTCCTGCAGGATGCGCAGGACGTGCAGTGCGGTGGACTCGATGCCGCGGATATGGCCCGTTCCGCTGCAACGCGGGCAGGTGATGTGGCTGGACTCGCCGAGCGAAGGCTGCAGGCGTTGGCGCGACAGCTCGAGCAGGCCGAATCGCGAGATCTTGCCGGTCTGGACGCGGGCGCGGTCGTGATGGAGCGCTTCGCGCAGGCGGTTCTCGACTTCGCGCTGGTTCTTCTGCGACTCCATGTCGATGAAGTCGATGACGATCAGGCCGCCGAGGTCGCGAAGGCGCAACTGCCGCGCGACTTCATCGGCCGCTTCGAGGTTGGTCCGCAGCGCGGTTTCCTCGATGTCGTGGCCCTTGGTGGCGCGAGCGGAGTTGACGTCGATCGAAACCAGCGCCTCCGTATGGTCGATGACCACGGCGCCGCCGGAGGGCAGGCTCACCTGGCGCGAGAACGCCGACTCGATCTGGTGCTCGATCTGGAAGCGCGAGAAGAGCGGGACGTCGTCGTGGTACAGCTTGACCTTGTTGACGTTGCCCGGCATCACGGTCTGCATGAAAGCCTGGGCCTGCTCGTAGATCTCCTCGGTGTCGATGAGGATCTCGCCGATGTCGGGCTGGAAGTAGTCGCGGATCGCGCGGATGACGAGGCTGGATTCCAGGTAGATCAGGAAGGGCTTGGGCTTGTAGCGCCCGTCCTCGCCCGGCGTGCGGTCGGTGGCCGCCTGCTCGATGGCGCCCCACAATTGCATGAGGTAGCCCATGTCCCACTTGAGTTCCTCGATCGTGCGGCCGATGCCGGCCGTGCGGGCGATGACGCTCATGCCCTGGGGCACCTCGAGCTGGTCGATCAGGGCCCGCAGCTCGTCGCGGTCTTCGCCTTCCACGCGGCGCGATACGCCGCCGCCGCGGGGATTGTTCGGCATGAGGACGAGATAGCGTCCGGCCAGGCTGATGAAGGTGGTGAGGGCCGCGCCCTTGTTGCCGCGCTCGTCCTTTTCGATCTGGACGATGAGCTCCTGGCCTTCCTTGAGCGCGTCCTGGATGCGGGCGCGGCCGGCCTCGGCGCTTTCCTTGAAGTAGCTCTTGGAGACTTCCTTGAAGGGCAGGAAGCCATGCCTTTCCTCGCCATAGTCGACGAAGGCGGCTTCCAGACTGGGCTCGATGCGGGTGATTACACCCTTGTAGATGTTGCTCTTGCGTTGTTCCCTTGCTGCAGACTCGATATCGAGGTCGATGAGTTTTTGGCCATCGACGATTGCAACGCGCAATTCCTCCTGCTGCGTCGCATTGAATAGCATGCGCTTCACTTGTTGTTCTCCTGCGCCGCGGGAGAGTCCGTGAACCGACGGTCAGCGTTTCGTTAGCTCTTAAGCTTTGATTTGCCTATTTCGAAGATTCGACAGGGTCGTCGTGGTGAACGAAATACCGGCGGGAAGCCGGGATCGTGGCGCTCCGCTCCTGTGCGGGGCGCGGCGAGGTTCCTTGGGTCAGACTCTCTGTGTGCGCTTTCAAGTACTATCGCTACTTCCGGTGAGCGAATTTGACCAGTTGCTCCGGGCCCGGCAATGGCCGGGCAGGAGGCGGGTAAATGGTCCCGGACTCGGCGGTTTCGCCGGCCGAAAAGCTTCGGACCGTGCCTCGCAACTCAAAGCAAGCGGCCAATTATATGCAAAATGAACGAGTTAAGTAAAGCTCGGGCGACGCTGCTTGAAGTAGGCGAAGAAAGCACCGACCAGAGAATCGACAATTTCCTGATCCGCAGGCTCAAGGGCGTGCCGAAGAGCCATGTGTACCGGATCCTGCGCAGCGGCGAGGTCCGCGTGAACAGCGGCCGGGTCAAGCAGGACTACAAGCTCAAGCTCGGCGACCGGGTCAGGGTGCCGCCGGTCCGGGTGGCCACCCCCGCAGTTCGACCCGCGCCCCGTCCGCTCAACCTCCCCATCGTGTTCGAGGACGACGCATTGATCGTGATCGACAAGCCTTCGGGGGTGGCCGTCCACGGCGGAAGCGGCGTGAGCTATGGGGTGATCGAGTCGATGCGCGCCGAACGCCCGAAAGCCAAGTTCCTGGAGCTTGCGCACCGTCTGGATCGCGACACATCCGGGCTCCTGATGCTGGGCAAGAAGCGCACCGCCCTGGTCGAGCTGCACCGGATGCTGCGGGACGGTGAGGTCCGCAAGGACTACGTGGCAGTGGTCAAAGGCCGCTGGAAGGGCGGCGCCCGCAACGTGGACGTGCCCCTGCACAAGTATGTGACCGCGGAAGGCGAGCGACGTGTCAGCGCACGCGAAGACGGCGCCCGCGCCGTGACCCGATTCAAGCCCCTGACCATCGGCACGACCGCTTCCGAGGTCGAGGCGCGCTTGATGACCGGGCGCACGCACCAGATCAGGGTCCACGCCGCCCATATCGGCCATCCGATCCTTGGCGACGACAAGTACGGGGATTTCGAATTGAACCGGGCATTGGTCAAGCAGGGCGTGAAGCGGCTGTTCCTGCATGCGCGAAAGCTATCATTGGCGCATCCGCTGACCGGCGAGGCGCTCGCTTTCGAATCGCCTTTGCCCCCTGACATGCAACGCTACGTTTGCGACCGCCTGACCGATGAAGACTGAACCGCGCTACCGGCTGATCGTTTTCGACTGGGACGGCACGCTTATGGATTCGGCCAGCGGGATCGCCGCCTGCATCCAGGAGGCGAGCCGCGAAATGGGGCTCCCGGTGCCGACGCTCGAGCGGGCCCGTCACGTAATCGGGCTCGGGCTGCACGATTCGCTCCGGACCGCCGTGCCGGAACTGCCGGAAAGCGGGTACGCCGCCTTCGCGGACCTTTATCGCAAGCATTTTCTTGCGCGCGAAACCGGCATGGTGCTGTTTCCCGGCGTCGGCGAGTTGCTCCGCGGCCTTTGCGATGCGGGCTATGCGCTCGCGGTCGCGACCGGCAAGAGCCGGCGGGGACTCGACCGCGCGCTTGCGGCTTCCGACCTCCAGTCGTATTTCGTGGCTTCCCGCTGCGCGGACGAGACGAATCCGAAACCGCATCCGGCGATGCTGAACGAGCTAATGCGGGAACGGGCTTACGAGCCGCGCGATTTGCTCATGATCGGCGACACTTCGCATGACCTCGAAATGGCGGCGAATGCCGGGGTCGATGCGGTTGCGGTTACTTATGGCGCGCATCCCGGAGACGTCCTGCGCGCGCGTACGCCCAAGGGCGTTGTCTCCAGCATCCCGGAGCTCGGGGCGTGGCTGGAGACGCATGGCTGACGACGCGCGGGTCATCTGCGCCTCCGGCGAGCTCGTGGACGCCGGAAAGGGGGTGCGCTTCGAAGTCCCGTTTCGCAATCAATTAGCCGCGGCATTCGCGGTCCGGCACGACGGAAAAGTGCACGCCTATCTCAACCGGTGCTCCCATGTGGCCCTGGAACTCGACTGGCAGCCGGGCGTGTTCTTCGATTCGGAAGGGCGCGATTTGATATGCTCGACCCACGGGGCGATCTACTCGGCTTCGAGCGGAAAGTGCCTTGGCGGTCCGTGCGCGGGCGGTCCGCTCGTCAAACTCGCCGTCGAAGAGCGCGACGGCTTCATAGTGTTGAAGGATCTATCGGATGGCTGACAACGAAAGACATTGGGAGCGCGAAATGCTCGAGAAGCTCGCGCTCTCCGGGATCAAGGAGCAGCGGGCCGCGCGCCGGTGGGGCATCTTCTTCAAGGTGCTCACTTTCGCCTACCTCACGCTGATCCTCGTACTTGCGTTCGACTGGAGCAAGACCGACGGCGCGACCGGCGGCAAGCACACGGCGCTCGTCGAGGTGAGCGGCATCATCGGGCCGGGCACCGACAACAGCGCGGAGAAGATCAACAACGCATTGCAGGCCGCGTTCAAGGACTCGAATACGCAGGGCGTCGTCGTCCGCGTCAACAGCCCGGGCGGCAGTCCCGTCCAGTCGCAGAATATCTACGACGAGATGCGGCGCCTGAAGAAAAAGTATCCGACGATTCCTCTCTATGTGGTGGTCGAGGACCTGTGCGCCTCGGGCGGCTATTTCATCGCTGCCGCGGCGGACCGGATCTACGTCAACAAATCCAGCCTTGTGGGGTCGATCGGCGTGCGCATGGACAGCTGGGGCGTTACGGGGCTCATGGACAAGCTCGGGATCGAACGCCGGCTGCTCACCGCAGGGGAGAACAAGGGATTCCTCGACCCGTTCCTGCCGGTAGACGCGAAACAGCAGGCGCACGCGCTCGGCATGCTCAACGAAATCCACCAGCAGTTTATCGCCGTGGTCCGCGAAGGCAGGGGCAAGCGGCTGAAGGAGACGCCGGAAATCTTCAGCGGGCTCATCTGGACCGGCCAGAAGAGCATCGACCTTGGCCTCGCCGACAGCTTCGGCAGCCTCGAGTACGTCGCCCGGGAAGTGATCAAGGCCGAGGACATCGTGGACTATTCGCAGAAGGAAAACATTGCCGAGAAGTTTGCCCGGCGGCTCGGGGCGGGCGCGGCCAGCTCGCTCGCGGAATTCGCTGTGCGCCACTCGCCCGCTTTGATGCGCTGAGCCTCCTCAGAGGGGGCTGGCGCCAAAGGCATCCAGCAAGCCCGTCAAGGCTATGAGCGGCAGGCCGATCAGCGAAGTCGGGTCTTCGGTATCGATGCGCGAGATGAGCACGATCCCGAGGCCCTCGGCCTTGGCGCTGCCGGCACAGTCATAGGGCTGCTCCCGCCGAAGGTAGGTCTCGATCGTCTCGGGGTCCAAGGTGCGGAAATGGACTTGGCACGCGATGACCCGGGATTCGATGCGGCCTGACCTGGTGTCGAGGAGGCTGACCGCGGTGTCGAACCGGGCGTGGCGTCCGGACAACCACGCGAGCTGGGCGACAGCGTTTTCGTGCGATCCCGGCTTGTCCATCCGGCGACCCTCGCAGGACGCGACCTGGTCCGACCCGATGATCAAAGTGTCGGGGAAACTCGCCGCCACAGCCTGCGCTTTCGCCCTGGACAGGCGCTCGGCCGTGACGCTCGGAGCTTCTCCGAGCAGCTGCGTCTCGTCGACATTTGGACGGGCGCACTCGAAAGTCATGCCCAGCCGCTGGAGAAGCTCGCGGCGGTAAACGGACGTCGAGGCCAGTACGAGCCTGCGCTGATCGGTCATGACTTTGTTTTGACGGGGTTTTTCAGGAATGGTATCATTTCCGGTTTCCGCCTCGCCAGCCATGCAGATTCATCCCCAATCACTGCGGGAAGGCTTCCCGCTTATCGACGGTCTCAAGTTCGCCGATACCGGGGGTACGCTGCGCGGCAGGTGCAAGGTCGCAGGGTTCGGCAGGCTGCAGGACATGCTGAATTCGAACACCGGCGAACTCGATTATGAGGTCGAAGGCACGCGGGACGACGCAGGCAGGCCGGCAATCCGCATCCGCATAGCGGGCGAACTGCAACTGACCTGCCAGCGTTGCCTGAAGGTCCTGGCTTTCCCGTTGCAACTCGACGAGATGCTGGTGCTGGCAAGAAACGAAGCCGAAATCGAGGCGCAGCCGGTCGACCCGGATGTTCCGGATCGAATTCTGGCGGACAGGGAAATGGCGGTTGGGACGCTCGTGGAGGACGAAATCCTCCTGGCGATCCCGTTTGCGCCGAGGCACGAGCAATGCTCGGGCAGCGGCGCGGAAGATGGCGGGCAAAAGGCTTCGCCGTTTGCGAACTTGCGCGGATTGCTCGATCGGGGCGGCCGGGCCGGAAATTGACGAAAGGAGTTTTATCATGGCAGTCCAGCAGAACAAGAAGTCCCCGTCCAAGCGCGGCATGCATCGCGCGCACGACTTTCTGACGAGCCCCTCGCTCGCGGTCGAGCCGACCACGGGCGAAACCCACCGTCGCCATCACATCAGCGCCACCGGTTTCTACCGGGGCAAGAAGGTCATCAAAGGCAAGGACGAATAGTCCCCGGCCACATACCGGCCGTCCACGGCGGCCGTTCCGGATCCGGCATGGACATTACGGTTGCCATCGATTGCATGGGGGGCGACCACGGCCCGCATGTCACCGTTCCCGCGGCACTCGCCTTCCAGAAGCGCACCTCTGGGGTCGACCTGGTGCTGGTCGGGCTTCAGGATGCAATCACCGCTGAACTGACGGCGCACAAAGCCGCCGTCGGCACGCGCCTTCGCGTGCACCATGCGTCGGAAGTCGTGACCATGGACGAGTCCGCCGCGACCGCATTGCGCGGCAAGAAGGACTCGTCGATGCGGGTTGCGGTCAACCTCGTCAAGGCGGGCGAGGCGCACGCCTGCATCAGTGCGGGCAATACGGGCGCGCTGATGGCCGTCTCTCGCTTCGTGTTGAAAACCCTGCCAGGCATCGACCGGCCTGCAATCTGCAGCGTCCTCCCGACCATGCGCGGGCGCGTTTATGTTCTCGACCTCGGCGCGAACGTCGATTGCGGACCGGAGAACCTCCTTCAGTTCGGCATCATGGGCGCGAGCCTGGTCGCGGCAGTCGAGCACAACGAGACCCCGTCGGTCGGCCTTCTCAACATCGGTGTCGAAGACATCAAGGGCAACGACCTGGTCAAGCGCGCCGCCGAGCTGCTGCGCGACAGCGGCCTCAATTTCTACGGCAACGTCGAAGGCGACGACATCTACAAGGGGACGACCGACGTGGTCGTGTGTGACGGGTTCGTCGGCAATGTCGCGCTCAAGTGCTCGGAAGGTGTCGCGCAGATGATTGCGTCATTCCTGCGCGAGGAATTCAAGCGCAACGCATTCTCGAAAATGGCGGCGATCGTCGCGCTGCCGGTGATCAACGCGTTTCGCAAGCGCATGGATCACCGCCGCTATAATGGCGCGAGCCTTCTCGGCCTGAAAGGGATCGTCATCAAGAGCCATGGTTCGGCCGACGCTTTCGCTTTCGAACAGGCCCTGGAGCGCGCCGTGGAGGAAGTCAGGAACGGGGTGCCCAAACGCATCTCACAACGAATGGCTTTGCTACATCCGCCCAAAGCAGCCTGAATGATCTATTCGCGCATTGCCGGAACCGGCAGCTATCTTCCGCCCCGGGTCGTCACCAACGCCGAATTCGCCGAGCGACTCGAGACGAGCGACCAGTGGATCCGCGAGAGAACGGGCATCGCCCAGCGTCACATTGCCGAGGATACGCAGGCGTCGAGCGACCTTGCCCTCGAGGCCTGCCGCGCGGCAATGCAGGCTGCGGGCGCCAAGGAAGACGAGGTCGACCTCATCGTTGTGGCAACCTCGACCCCTGATTTTATTTTTCCCAGCACAGCCTGCCTGCTGCAGGCCAAGCTCGGGATCAGGGATTGCGCGGCTTTCGACGTGCAGGCCGTCTGCAGCGGATTCGTCTACGGGCTCGCGATTGCGGACAAGTTCATCAAGTCCGGCCAGCACAAATGCGCGCTGGTCGTGGGCGCTGAAGTCTTCTCCCGGATCCTCGACTGGAACGATCGAGGCACCTGCGTGCTTTTTGGCGATGGGGCGGGGGCCGTGGTGCTGCGCGCGTCGGATTCGCCGGGCATCCATTCGAGCGTTTTGCGCGCCGACGGTCGCCATGCCGGGATCCTTTCCGTCCCCGGCAACGTGAGCAACGGCAAGATCATCGGCTCGCCTTTCCTCCAGATGGCCGGCAACCAGGTCTTCAAGTTTGCCGTCAAGGTCCTCGATGAAGTCGGCCGGGAAACGCTTGCCGCAGCCGGAGCGAGCATTGACGAGGTCGATTGGCTGATCCCGCACCAGGCTAACGTCCGGATCCTCGAGGCGACCGCGCGCAAGCTCGGCCTGCCTTTGGAGAAGGTCGTCCTCACGGTCGACCACCACGGCAACACGTCTGCGGCTTCGATCCCGCTGGCGCTGGATGAGTATGTCCGCGCGGGCAGGATTCTTCCGGGTCATCGCCTGCTCATGGAAGGCGTCGGCGGCGGATTCACGTGGGGCGCGGTCTACGCGACCTTTTAAGGGGGAACCCAGTCGATGAAACTCGCAATGGTGTTTCCCGGCCAGGGCTCGCAATCCGTCGGCATGCTGCGTGCGTACGACGGGTTGCCGGGCATCGAGGCCGTCCGGGGTGAAGCGGCGGCGGCGCTTGGTGAGGATTTTCTCGAGCTCCTCGACGAAGGCCCGGCGGATGCGCTCGGCCTCACGGTCAACACCCAGCCTGCGATGGTGACGGCGGGATACGCGGCCTACCGCGCATGGATCGGACTTGGCGGTCCCAGGCCCGAGGTCGTCGCCGGGCACAGCCTCGGTGAGTACACGGCGCTGGTGGCTGCGCAGGCCCTTACGTTTGCGGAGTGTCTTGCGCTGGTGCGGCACCGTGCGGAGGCGATGCAGAAGGCGGTCCCGGCCGGTGAGGGCGCCATGGCAGCGATCCTGAACCTGGACGATGCAGTCGTGCGCGCCGCATGCGAGGAAGCCGCTCAGGGCGAAGTCGTGCAGGCGGTGAATTTCAACGGCCCCGGACAGGTGGTGATCGCGGGCAACAAGAACGCCGTCGCCCGCGCGATGGAGGCCTGCAAGGCGAAAGGCGCCAAGCGCGCAGTTCTGCTGCCGGTAAGCGCGCCGTTCCACTCGAGCCTCATGCAGCCGGCCGCGGATGCACTGAAGGCCTACCTTGCCGGAGTGAACATGAAGGCCACGTCGATCGCCGTCATCAATAACGTCGATGTTGCGGTGAAGTCGGAGCCGGCGTCGATCAAGGACGCGCTGGTGAGGCAGGCTGCATCGCCAGTGCGCTGGGTCGAGATCGTTACGAAGATGGCCGAATCGGGCGTCACGCATATCGTCGAATGCGGACCCGGCAAGGTGCTTGCGGGTCTTGCCAGGCGAATCGACCCGGGCCTGCGGGGATTCGCCATTGCCGATCGCGCTTCGCTCGAGCAGGCGTTGTCGACGGTGAGGGGCGCATGAGCGCGCTGGCCGGCAAGGTCGCACTCGTCACCGGCGCGTCGCGGGGCATCGGTCGTGCAATCGCCGTGGCGCTCGCGAAAGAATCGGCGACGGTAGTGGGCACGGCGACCAGCGACGAGGGGGCAAAGGCGATTGGCGAGGCACTCGCATCCGCCGGCGGCGCAGGCCGCAAGCTCGACGTGCGCGATGCCGCCCAGTGCGACGCAATCATTGCATCGATCTCGAAGGAATTCGGCGACATCGCGATCCTCGTCAACAACGCAGCCATCGTGCGCGACAACCTCGGCCTGCGCATGAAGGACGAGGAATGGGACGAGGTCATCCAGACCAACCTGCGTTCCGTGTTCAAGCTTTCGCGCGGCGTGCTGCGCGGGATGATGAAGGCGCGCTGGGGGCGAATCATCAGCATCACCTCGGTCGTCGGCGCCGCCGGCAACGCGGGACAGATGAACTACGCCGCGGCCAAGGCGGGCGTGGTCGGCATGAGCAAATCGCTGGCCCGGGAGATCGGCAGCCGCAACATCACCGTCAATTGCGTGGCGCCGGGCTTCATCGACACCGACATGACTCGCGCGCTTTCGGAGGAACAGAAAAGCGCGCTGCTCGGACAGATTCCCCTGGCCCGCCTCGGAGCGCCCGAAGATGTGGCCGCCGCGGTTTCATTCCTGGCATCGCCGGCCGCAGGCTATATCACAGGATCAGTCCTGCATGTCAACGGCGGCATGTACATGGGCTAGATTTGTTTTCCGCCGCGTTCAGCCCGAGGCGGACCTTTTGGTAAAATGCGCGCACTTGAGCTTGGCCCAACCGGTAAGGAGCAGGACATGGATAACATCGAACAACGCGTAAGAAAAATCATCGCCGAGCAGCTTGGCGTCAACGAAGCCGAGATCAAGAACGAATCGTCCTTCGTGGACGACCTTGGCGCGGACTCGCTCGACACGGTCGAGCTGGTCATGGCGCTCGAAGAGGAATTCGAGACCGAGATCCCGGACGAGGAAGCCGAGAAGATCACCACCGTCCAGCAGGCCATCGACTTCGTCCAGGCCCGGCAGAAGGCCTAGCCCCCACGCTCATTTCCAGCGGAGCCAGTTTGACACGCCGCAGAGTCGTAATCACGGGATTGGGCGTGGTCAGCCCCGTCGGCAATACCGTCCCTGTCGTATGGGACAACCTGGTCGCCGGCAAGTCCGGAATCACGCGCGTCACCCGTTTCGATCCGTCGCGGATCACCTCGCAGATTGCCGGCGAGGTCAAGGGATTCGACGTGACCGAGTACATTTCGAGCAAGGAAGCGCGCCGGATGGACACGTTCATCCACTACGGCATGGCCGCGGGACTGCAGGCGTGGAAAGACTCCGGCATCGAGATGGGGGCGGAAGACCCCGAGCGGGCCGGCATCAATTTCGGCTCGGGCATCGGCGGCCTGCCGATGATCGAGAGCACGCACAGCGAGCTGCTCAAGAACGGCCCGCGCCGGATCTCGCCGTTCTTCATTCCGAGCACCATCATCAACATGATCGCGGGCAACCTTTCGATCATGCTCGGCACCAAGGGCCCCAACCTGGCCATCGTCACTGCGTGCACGACTTCGACGCATTGCATCGGCGAGGCGGCCAAGTCGATCCGCTATGGCGAGGCCGAAATAATGATCGCGGGCGGTGCCGAGGCGACAGTCACCGAACTTGCGATGGGCGGATTCGCCTCGGCTCGAGCGCTTTCCACTCGAAATGACGTGCCTGAAGCAGCCAGCCGCCCCTGGGACAGGGATCGCGACGGCTTCGTGCTCGGCGAGGGTGCGGGCGCAGTAGTGCTCGAGGAGTATGAGCATGCCAAGGCACGCGGCGCGCGAATCTATTGCGAGCTCGCAGGCTACGGCGTGAGCTCCGACGCCTTTCACATAACTGCGCCCGCCGAGGATGGCGATGGCGCATTCCGCTGCATGCGCAACGCGCTGCGCGACGCGGGCATCAACACCGATGCCATCGACTACATCAATGCGCACGGGACGTCCACGCCTCTGGGCGACATTGCGGAGACGATGGCGGTCAAGAAGCTGATGGGCGACCGGGCAAAGAAGGTCGCGGTCAATTCCACCAAATCGATGACCGGGCACCTGCTGGGCGCCGCGGGGGGCATCGAGGCGATCGCGAGCGTCCTCGCGATTCGCGACCAGGTATCGCCGCCGACCATCAATCTCGACAATCCCGATCCGCGGTGCGACCTCGACTACGTGCCTAATACTGCTCGCAAGATGAAAATCGGCACCGCCCTGTCGAACTCGTTTGGATTTGGCGGCACCAACGGCACCTTGATATTCACCCACCTTTGAGCGGACGGCCGTTGCGCCTGGAAATTCGCGCATCCCCGGTCTTGACAGTGCTTACGGCGGCCGTGCATCTCGCCGCAGGAGCGATCCTCTGGGCTGCGCTTCCTCACCCGGCAGGGGTGGGCGTTGCCGGACTGGCGATCCTGCTTTCGATCATGGCCATGCGTAACCGCACCCTGCTTTGGGGCTCGTGCGCAATCGTCGCGCTCGAACTTGGCCGCGACGGCCAATTAGTGGCTACTTTGCGCAGTGGCCGGAAAATCCAGGTTCAGGTTGCTGCAAGGCGGTATGTAAGCCGCTGGCTGGTCGTTCTCGTCCTCGAGCGTTCAACCCTGGGGAATCGCACTGTGCTGATCGCCCGGGATATGCTTGCGGACGGGGAGTTCAGGCACCTGCGCCTGTGGTCGCTATGGGATGCGCTCCCGGCGCGCCCTCCGGCGTGCCTTCCCCAGGACGCGTAGCGTCGAACTATTTCCCCGGAAACCTGTCTGTGCCACATACGCATTATTTGATCCTCAAGCGTGACCCGTCGGGCGGAGCAGCCTGGCGATGAGTGATCGCGAAATTGATCAGGTGCTGGTTGAGCGTGCCCAGCGGGGCGACAAGCAGGCTTTCGGGCTGCTGGTAGAGAAATACCAGCGCAAGCTTGCCAGGTTGTTGTCCCGGTTCGTGCGGGATCCGGCCGAGGTGGAGGATGTGACCCAGGAAGCTTTTATCAAGGCGTATCGCGCGTTGCCGAAGTTCCGCGGCGACAGCGCGTTCTACACATGGCTGTACAGGATTGGCATCAATACCGCGAAAAACTACCTGATGGCCGCGGGCCGCAGGGCGCCGACCTCGACGGGGGTGGATGCCGAAGAAGCCGAGAGCCTGGACGAAGGCGAGCAGCTGCGGGACATCAATACGCCGGAAAGCCTGCTCCTGAGCCGCGAGATTGGCGACACGGTCAACAGAACCATGGAATCGCTGCCCGAGGAATTGCGCACCGCCATCCAGCTCCGAGAAATCGAAGGCATGAGCTACGAGGACATTGCACAGATAATGAATTGCCCGATCGGGACCGTGCGCTCGCGGATATTCCGCGCGCGTGAAGCGATAGCCGATCAGCTGAAGCCGTTGCTGGATACCGGCGACGACAGGAGATGGTGACATCATGAAAGACAGGATTTCGGCACTGATGGACGGCGAACTCGCCGAGGGCGAGGTCGATGCGCCCATAGGCGCCTTGCGCCAGGGAGGAGAGGCCCTCGAGACCTGGAGGTGCTATCACCTCATCACCGACTCGCTCAAGGAGAATCCGATGCTCTCGAGCGGATTCTCGGCGCGCTTTGCCGAGCGCCTGGCCAAGGAGCCGACGATCCTCGCGCCGGCCGCCATCCCGCCGCGGGCCAAGAAAAGCCGCACATGGATTCCCCTGTCGGCAGCAGCAAGCATCACGGCGGTCGCCGTGGTCGGCTCGATGGCCCCGCAATTTTTCGACTCCCAGGTGCAAACGGTGGCCGGCAGGGCGCCCGAGCGGGCCAAGCCTGCGGTCGTGACCGTGGTGCCGATGCCTGGCGCAGTCAACGATTACCTGCTCGCGCACCAGAATTATTCGCCGCGCAGCACGCTTCAGGGCGTCGCCCCGTACGTGCGCACGGTGTCCGATTCCGCGCGACCGCGTTGAGTCGCGAATGAGGGTGCTGGCTTTCCTGTTGATGCTGGCGCCCGGCCTGGCGTTTTCGCAGCCGCAACTGCAACCGCAGCAGGATGCGGCCGCCTGGCTTAAGAGGATCTACCAGGCCTCGCAGAAGCTCAGCTACTCCGGCACTTTCGTATACCGGCAGGGCGACCGCAGCGAATCCTCGCGCATCACGCGGATCGTCGATGCGCGCACCGATACCGAAAAACTCGAAGCCCTCGACGGCGTGCGCCGCGAGATCGTGCGTAACGGCGACGAGGTCAAGTGCTACCTGCCGGACATCAAGGTCGTCAAGGTTGACCGGCGCTCGAAGCATCCGACTTTCCCTGCGCTGCTCCCGGCGCAGAATGCGGCCCTGTCGGAGCAATACGTGGTGAGCAAAGAGGAGACAGCGCGCATCGCGGGCTTCGACTGCCAGGCGATCTCGCTCAAGCCCAAGGATGAATACCGCTACGGATACAAGCTGTGGGCGGACATCTCCACCGGCATGCTGCTCAAGGCCCGCATCGTGAACGAGCGCGGCGAAGCGGTGGAGGAGTTCACGTTCACCCAGTTGAACATCGGCGGCAACATCGACAAGGAAGCGGTGAAGTCGTCGTTCTCCGGCGAGAGCAGGCAATGGAGGGTGGAAAACGCAGGGGTGGTCAAGGCGGACCTCGCCAGGAGCGGGTGGACCGTCAACGCCGGCATTCCCGGCTTTCATAAAGTCGTCGAGATCAACCGGCAGCTCGGGCACTCGCAGAAAGTCAGCCAGATCGTTTACTCCGACGGGCTGGCCGCGGTCTCGGTCTTCATCGAACCGATCGAGCTTCGGCAAGAGCCGGTCCGCAAGGGCTTGTCGAGCATGGGCGCGGTAAATATCTATACCCGCGAGCTCGCCAACCATGTGGTCACAGTCGTCGGCGAAGCGCCGGCGAAGACGGTGCAGCAGATCGGGGACACGGTCGAATACCGTCCGAAATGATTCAGGAACCGAGGGAAGGGGAAAACGAATGATGCGCGTACTCAGAATCGCGATGGCTTGCTTGGCGCTGCTCGCGACCGGGCCGCTCCAGGCGCAAGGCCGCGAGCTGCCCGATTTCACCGAGCTCGTCGAGCGCCATGGCCCGGCGGTCGTCAACATCAGCACGACCCAGACCACTCGCCGGTCCACCACGCCAAACGTTCCGCAGATGCCGGAACTTGACGAGAACGACCCCTTCTACGATTTTTTCCGCCGATTCATTCCCCGCCAGCCGCCCGGTCAGGGGCAAGGGCCGGCGCCGCGCCAGCCGGAGAGCCGCTCCCTGGGCTCGGGTTTCATCATCAGCGCCGACGGCTACATCCTCACCAACGCGCACGTGGTGGAGAGCGCGGACGAGATCAACGTGCGCCTCACCGACAAGCGCGAATTCAAGGCAAAGGTCATCGGCGCGGACAAGCGCACCGACGTGGCCCTGATCAAGATCGAGGCGACCCAGCTTCCGGTGGTGCGCATGGGCGACCCGATGAAACTCAAGGTCGGCGAATGGGTGCTGGCCATCGGCTCGCCCTTCGGATTCGACAACACCGTCACCGCGGGCATCGTGAGCGCCAAGGGGAGGTCACTGCCGCAGGAGAATTTCGTCCCGTTCATCCAGACGGATGTGGCGATCAACCCCGGCAATTCGGGCGGGCCGCTTTTCAACATGCGCGGCGAAGTCGTCGGCATCAATTCGCAGATCTACAGCCGCACAGGCGGCTTCATGGGGCTGTCGTTCGCCATCCCAATCGACGTTGCACTGGATATCCAGAACCAGCTGCGCGCAAAAGGCCGCGTGTCCCGCGGCCGGATCGGCGTGGTCATCCAGGAAGTCACGCGCGAGCTGGCCGATTCGTTCGGCCTGCCCAGGCCCATCGGCGCCCTGGTCAACCAGGTGGAGAAGGGGAGCCCGGCGGACAAGGCGGGCATCGAAGCGGCCGACATCATCGTCAAGTTCGACGGCAGGCAGATCGAATCCTCCAGCGACCTGCCGCGTATTGTCGGCTCGACGCGGCCCGGCGCGCAGGCCTCCGTGCAGGTGCTGCGCAAGGGCGCCACGAAGGACGTGACCCTCACGGTTGGCGAATTGCCGGAAGACAGGCTGGCCTCGCGCGAACCGCCCAAGAGCGCAAAACCAGCGGAAGTCGCGGCGAACCGCCTCGGGCTCGTGGTCACCGAGCTCACGGCCGACCAGAAGAAGGATTTCAAGCTGCCGGGCGGGCTTTTCGTGGGCGAGGTCAAGCCCGATGTCAGGGGCGATTTCCGCCGCGGCGACGTCCTGCTGACGCTCGTTCACCGGGGGCAGCAGACCGAGCTCAAGTCGGTCGACCAGCTCAACAAGGTGCTTGCCGGTCTGGACAAAGGCGCCACGATCACGCTTCACGTGCGGCGGGGCGATTCCGCCGCGTTCGTGACGGTCAGCGGCCTCGCCGACAAGGGCTGAGGTTCGCGTTGGCTGAGCGCCTGACGCTGTACGGGCGCTCCTACTGCCATCTTTGCGAAGACATGGCTGTGGCCCTCGGGGCGCTGCAGGCGTCGATGGATTTCAGCTTCGAGGTCGTCGACGTCGATGCCGACGCGGCGATCGAAGAACGCTATGGCGAGTTGGTGCCCGTGCTCACCGACGCGCAGGGGCTTGAAATCTGCCATTACTTCCTCGACCTGGCCGCTTTGCAGGCCCGCCTTGCGGTAAAATGACAGACGTTCCCAGAAGGGTGTGCCGATGAAAATTCGGGCGCCCTTTTTCTTTATCCATGTCCCAAGACCACATCCGCAACTTCTCGATCATCGCGCACATCGACCACGGCAAGTCGACGCTCGCTGACAGGTTTATCCAGTACTGCGGCGGGCTGTCGGACAGGGAGATGGAAGCGCAGGTGCTCGACTCCATGGACCTGGAGCGCGAGAGGGGCATCACGATCAAGGCCCAGACCGCCGCGCTGCGCTACAAGGCGCGAAACGGCGAGATCTACGAGATGAACCTGATCGACACGCCGGGCCACGTCGACTTTTCCTATGAGGTCAGCCGGTCGCTGGCGGCCTGCGAAGGCGCATTGCTCGTCGTGGACGCATCCCAGGGCGTAGAGGCGCAGACAGTCGCCAACTGCTATACGGCGATCGAGCAGGGCGTCGAAGTCATCCCGGTCCTCAACAAGATAGACCTTCCGTCCGCCAATCCGGAACAGGCGATCAGCGAGATCGAGGACGTGATCGGCATCGACGCAAAGGATGCGATCCACGCAAGCGCAAAGAACGGGATCGGGATCCAGGACATCCTCGAGTCGGTCATCGAGCGCGTGCCGCCGCCCGGAGGGCGGCGCGACTCGCAGCTCAAGGCGCTGATCATCGATTCATGGTTCGACAACTACGTCGGCGTGGTCATGCTCGTCCGGGTCGTCGATGGCAGCTTCAAGCCCAAGGACAAGCTCCTGCTGATGAGCACCGGCCTCACGTACCTGTGCGAGCAGGTCGGCGTGTTCACGCCCAAATCGCAATCGCGCGACAGTCTCTCGGCAGGCGAGGTCGGCTTCGTCGTGGCGGGTATCAAGGAGCTGAGGGCGGCAAAGGTCGGCGACACCGTAACCCTCGCCGACAAGCGCGCGACCGAGTCCCTGCCCGGGTTCAAGGAGGTCAAGCCGCAGGTGTTTGCAGGGTTGTACCCGGTCGAAGCCAACCAGTACGAGAACCTTCGCGAAGCACTGGAAAAGCTGCACCTGAACGACTCCTCTCTGCAGTACGAGCCCGAGGTTTCGCAGGCGCTGGGTTTCGGCTTTCGTTGCGGGTTCCTCGGCCTTCTGCACATGGACATCGTCCAGGAGCGCCTGGAACGCGAATACGACATGCAGCTCGTGACCACTGCGCCGACGGTCGTGTACGAGGTCGAGGAGCGTGACGGTACGATCGAGCTCATCCAGAACCCGGCCAAGATGCCGGATCCCTCCAAGATCGCCGAGATCCGCGAGCCGATCATCTCGGTCACCATCTTCACGCCGCAGGAATATGTCGGTGCGGTGATAACGCTCTGCACGCAGAAGCGCGGCGTGCAGGAGAACATGCAGTACACGGCCCGGCACGTGGTGCTGAAGTACGACCTGCCGTTGTCGGAAGTCGTGCTCGACTTCTTCGACAAGCTCAAATCGCTTACTCGCGGCTACGGTTCGCTCGATTACGAATTCAAGGAATACCGGGCCGCGGACATGGTGAAGCTCGACGTGCTCATCAACGGCGAGCGCGTGGACGCGCTCTCGGTGATGGTCCATCGCGCAAATTCCCAGTACCGGGGGCGCGACCTCGTCAGCCGCCTGCGCAGGCTGATTCCGAGGCAGATGTTCGACGTGGCCATCCAGGCGGCGATCGGCGCCCACATCGTTGCCCGTGAAAACGTCAAAGCGCTGCGCAAGAACGTGCTCGCCAAGTGCTACGGCGGGGACATCAGCCGCAAGAAGAAGCTCCTCGAGAAGCAAAAAGAAGGCAAGCGGCGAATGAAGCAGGTCGGCTCGGTCGAGATCCCTCAGGAAGCCTTTCTTGCCGTGCTCCAGATGGATGACAAGTAGAGGTCGATGTGAGCTTTGCCCTGTTCCTGCTGCTGCTTCTCGTCGTTACCGGCCTGGTCTGCCTCGTCGATCTCCTGTGGTTGCGCAAGAAACGGGCAACCGAGGCGAAAGAGCCTTGGTGGGTCGAATATTCGGTCAGCTTCTTTCCGGTCATCCTGATCGTTTTCCTGCTGCGCTCGTTCCTCTTCGAGCCGTTCAAGATCCCCTCGGGCTCGATGATCCCGACCCTGCTCATCGGCGATTTCATCCTCGTGAACAAGTTCACGTACGGCATCCGGCTGCCCGTCATCAACAAGAAGATCGTCGACCTCGGGATCCCTGAGCGCGGGGACGTCATGGTGTTCCGCTACCCGGACGACCCCTCGCTCGACTACATCAAGCGCGTAATGGCCCTTCCGGGCGACCGCATCGAGTACAAGAACAAGCGGGTTTCGGTAAACGGCGAGCTCCTGCCGGTGAAGCAGCTCGATGACTACCTTTCGCGTGAGCGCATGCAGTTTTCGCGCCGTTTCGTCGAGACGGCCGGAAAGCGCGAGCACGAAATCCTGCTCGAGGACGACGCGCCTTCGTTTGCCCCGCAGGGCGGCCGGCCGTTTCCGCACTCGGGCAATTGCACTTACAATACGTCCGGCCTTTCCTGCACCGTTCCGCCCGGCCACTATTTCGTGATGGGCGACAACCGGGACAATTCGAGCGACAGCCGGGTATGGGGTTTCGTGCCCGACGAGAACATCGTAGGCAAGGCGTTTTTCATCTGGCTCAACCTGAACGAGCTCGGGCGTTTCGGCTCATTCAGATAGCGGGAAGCATCAACAAGGGATTCGGGGAGATTTTCATGCGCAACAAGCAAACCGGCGTCAGCCTCAGCGGCCTGATCATTGTTTTCGTAATCCTGATTTTCGTGGCCCTGCTCGGAATGAAGGTCGGCCCCGCCGTGGGCGAGTTCTTCACTGCGAAAAAGCACATCAAGGCCATCGCGCAGGAAAAGCGCAATGCCAGCGTGGCCGAGATCCGCAAGTCCTGGGATCAGCGCACGATGATCGACGAGATCAAGACCATCTCCGCAAGCGACCTCGAGATCACCAAGGACGGCGGGGATGTGGTCATCTCCTTCGCCTACAAGAAGGAAGTGCCGCTCTTCGCCAACATCGGCCTGTACATCGACTTCGCCGCGAACTCGAAAGAGTGAGCCCGACGCATCCCCGGTGGCGCGCCCCCCGCTTCTAGACAAGCGCATCGCTTACCAGTTCAAGAGCGGTGCGTTGCGCGAACAGGCGCTCACCCACCGCAGCTTCGGCTCGCCGCACAACGAGCGGCTCGAGTTCCTCGGCGACGGAGTCCTCAATTGCGTTGTGGCCGAGGAGCTCTACAGCCGGTTTCCCACGCTATCCGAAGGCCAGCTCTCGCGGCTGCGGGCCAACCTCGTGCGCAAGGATTCGCTCTCTGGCATCGCCCAAGGGCTCGGGCTCTCCGAATTCCTGCGCCTTGGCGAAGGCGAGCTCGCCAATGGGGGCGGAACGCGTCCTTCCATGCTCGCCGATGCGCTCGAAGCAGTGTACGGGGCAATGTTGCTGGATGGCGGCTACACAGCGGTGCGAGACTCGATTCGCCATACGTTCGACGCCGAGTTCGCCCGGCTCGACCCGGCCAAGCCGGCCAAGGATGCCAAGACGCTGCTGCAGGAGCACCTGCAGGCGCACCAGCACAAGCTTCCCACCTACCGCGTGGTTGCAACCAAAGGCGCCGCCCACAGTCAGACCTTCGAGGTGGAGTGCGTGGTCGATGAGTTGAAGCTGTCCGCCTCGGGCAGCGGAAGCACGCGGCGCATCGCGGAGCAGAATGCAGCGGGGAAGATCCTCAAGCAGATCGATCGATGACAAGCGCAACCAAAGACAAGGATTTCCGCTGCGGCACCATCAGCATTGCCGGTCGCCCGAACACGGGCAAGTCGAGCCTGCTGAACCGCTTCATCGGGCAGAAGCTTTCCATCGTCTCGCGCAAGGCGCAGACGACGCGGCACCTGGTGCGCGGCATCCTGACAACGCCTGATTGCCAGTACGTGTTCGTCGACTCGCCCGGCTTCCAGACCCTGCATAACAATGTCCTGAACAAGACGCTCAACCGGCGGGCGACCGAGGCCGCGCGCGACTCCGATGTGGCCCTGTGGGTGATCGAGGCCCCCCGGATCCTCGAGCCCGACCGCAACCTGCTCGCCAGGATTCCCGCCGGCCGCAAGGTGATCGCGGTTGCGAACAAGCTCGACATGGTGAAGGAGCGCGAACGCCTGCTGCCTTTCCTCGACAATGTGTCCAAGGAGCGCGCATTCCACGCGATCGTCCCGGTCAGCGCGAAGTCGGGCAAGAACGTGGAGGAGCTCCTGCGCGTGATCCGCGAGGCGCTGCCGAAAGGCGAGCCGATGTACCCGGAGGACCAGCTCACCGACCGCGACGAGCGCTTTTTCGCTTCCGAGCTCGTGCGCGAGAAACTCTTCCGCGAGCTCGGCGAGGAGCTGCCCTACAGCTGCGAAGTGGCCATTGACAGTTTCAAGGAGGAGGGCGCCCTGCGCCGCATCGAGGCGACGATCTGGGTGGACCGCGAGAGCCACAAGCCGATCGTCATCGGCGACAAGGGCGAGAGGCTCAAGCGCATCGGCACCGCGGCGCGCAAGGACATGGAGCAGCTTTTCGACGGCAAGGTCTACCTCGGCCTGTGGGTCAAGGTGAAGCGCGGGTGGACCGAGGACGCGCGCGCGCTTCGCACGTTCGGCTACACCTGAGGCGGCGATGGTCCAGTCCCGGCGCAGGGTCGAGCACGAGCCCGCGTATGTCCTCCACAGCTATCCGTACAAGGAAACCAGCCTCATCGTCGAGGCATTCTCGAGGCGGCTGGGAAGGGTCGCGCTGATTGCCAAAGGGGCGCGGCGGCCGCGCTCGGCGCTGCGCGGCGTGCTGCACGCTTTCCAGCCGTTGCGGCTTTCCTGGGGTGGCTCGGGCGAGCTGAACACGCTGATGAGCGCCGAATGGCAGGGTGGATTGCCTTTCCTGAGCGGATTCGGCCTGATGTGCGGCTTCTACGTAAACGAACTGATCCTGCGGCTGCTGCCTCGCGACGATTCCCACGAGAAGCTGTTCGATGCGTACTCCATGAGCCTCGAGCGGCTTGGACGGGGCGAACCAACCGCCGGAGTGCTGCGTGGATTCGAGAAGCGCCTGCTGGCCGAGCTCGGCTACGCCATGCTCCTGGATCGCGACGCCGAAAGCGGCGCGGCCATCGACCCGTCCATGCATTATCTGTACGATCCCGAGCGAGGGCCGATTCCTGCCAGTGGGGAAGGCCCTGCCGGGGAGCATGCCGCCAGCGAGATGGTTGTGCGCGGAAGCACGCTGCTCGACCTCGAGCGGGATGATTTCAGCAGCGGCCAGACAATGAAGCAGGCGCGCGGGTTGATGCGGGCGCTGATCAGCCATCGCCTGCACGGGCAGACCCTGCATACGCGCAGCGTTCTCTTGGAGCTTCAGGACCTATGATCGAACTCGGCGTCAACGTCGATCACGTCGCCACCGTACGGCAGGCGAGGCGCACCTACGACCCGGATCCCGTGTGGGCTGCGGTCGAAGCGCATCTCGGCGGTGCCGACGGCATCACGGTCCACCTGCGCGAGGATCGAAGGCATATCCAGGACGAGGACGTGCGGCGGCTGCGCGAGCTCACGCACATCAAGCTCAACCTCGAAATGGCGGCCACCACGGAAATGGTCGGCATCGCGTGCGCCATCAAGCCCGAGATGGCGATGCTGGTGCCCGAAGGCCGCCACGAGATCACGACCGAAGGCGGGCTGGACATCGTTTCGCAGGAGTCCGCGCTCAAGGAAGCCGTCGCACGCATCGCCGGGGCCGGGATCATGGTTTCGGTCTTCATCGACCCGGATCCGCGCCAGATCGAGGCTGCCAGCCGCATCGGCGCGCGGGTCTGCGAAGTCCATACCGGGCCATACGCGCACGTGTTTCACTCGCAGGGCCGCGATGCCGAGGGCCCGGCGGTGGTGGCCGAGATCGAAAAGCTCGCCCTCGCCGGCAAGGCCATCCGCGACCTCGGCATGCGGTTCAATGCAGGGCACGCGCTCAACTACTTCAACGTCGAGCCCGTGGCGCGCCTGCAGGGCATCCGCGAGCTGCATATCGGCCACGCCATCGTGAGCCGCGCAATCTACGTCGGGATGCGCGAAGCCGTGCGCGAGATGAAGCGCCTCATGACCGAGGCGCGGTTCGGGCTCGGGCGATGATCTACGGCGTGGGCACCGACATCATCGAGATCCCCCGCATCGCCGCGGCGCTCGAAAGGTTCGGCGAGAAGTTTGCACGCCGCATTCTTTGCGAGCCCGAACTCACGCGTTTCGCGACTCACCGCCTGCCCGCAGCCTTCCTTGCCAAGCGTTTTGCGGCCAAGGAGGCCTTCACCAAGGCCCTCGGCACCGGAATCCACGCACCGGCCAACTGGCACGGCGTATGGGTGGCAAACCTGCGCTCGGGGAAGCCGACCCTGCAATTCACCGAAGCGCTGCAGGCGATGCTCGATGCCCGCGGCGTCGCGCGTGCACATGTTTCGCTGACCGATGAACGGGGCCTTGCGAGCGCCACCGTGATCCTGGAGACCCAATGACCCAAACCCTCCCGCTCGGCCCGGTAATGGCCGACGTAGCGGGCCTGAGCCTCGCAGACGATGAGCGCATAAGGTTGTGCCACCCGCTCGTCGGCGCAGTCATCCTGTTCGGACGCAACTTCGAGAGTCCCGCACAGGTCAAGGCGCTGACCGCGGAGATCCGCGGACTGCGGACCCCCGAGCTGCTGGTCTGCGTGGATCACGAAGGCGGTCGCGTGCAGCGCTTTCGTACGGGGTTCACCGCCATTCCCCCGATGCGAAAGATCGGCCAGCTCTGGGACAGCGACCGCGCCGCTGCGATTCGCTCGGCCGAAAGCACCGGTCACGCGATCGGTGCCGAGCTCGGCGAACATGGCGTCGACTTCAGCTTCACCCCGGTGCTCGACCTCGACTATGGCGCGAGCTCAGTCATCGGGGACCGCTCGTTCCATGCGTCGCCCGAGGCCGTCGGCGCGTTGGGCGCGGCTCTCGTGCGCGGACTGCATTCGGCCGGCATGGGGGCCGTGGGAAAGCATTTTCCCGGCCACGGCTACGCCTCGGCGGACTCGCACGTGGCAATTCCGACAGACGATCGCCCGCTCGAGGAGATCATTGAGACCGACGTGGCGCCGTATCGGCCGGTGATCGCGGCAGGCCTCGCCGGCATCATGCCGGCGCATGTGATTTACACGAACGTGGATCCAAAGCCCGCCGGGTTTTCCGGCTTCTGGCTCAAGGAGGTCCTGCGCAAGCAACTCGGCTTCGATGGCGTCATCTTCAGCGATGACCTCAGCATGGAAGGCGCGAGCGTCGCGGGCGACATGGTGGCGCGGGCCCAGTCCGCGCTGGATGCCGGATGCGACGTGGTGCTGGTCTGCAATGCCCCCGCCGCCGCGGACGACCTGCTGGCGCGCCTGCCGCAGAAGAACTACGACACGTCCAGACTCGCGCGCATCCGCTGGGACCGTGCGCGAGCCGTCAGCCTGGGTTCGGAGAGCTATCGTGCCGCCCTCAAGGACGTAGCCGGGCTGGCCTGAAGCCCGGTGGTGCGACGAACGCCGGCATGAGCGCACAGTTCGATTCGAAGGCGTTTGTCGCCGGGCTCCCGAACCTGCCGGGTGTCTACCGGATGCTCGGCCCCTCGGGGGATGTTCTCTACGTAGGCAAGGCGCGCGACCTCAGGAAGCGCGTCTCGAGCTACTTCAACAAGACCCAGCAAAGCCCGCGCATCGGGCTCATGGTGACGCAGATCGCCTCGATTGAGACGACCGTCACGCGCTCCGAGGGCGAGGCGCTGCTGCTCGAAAACAACCTCATCAAGAGCCTCACGCCGCGCTACAACATCCTTTTCCGCGACGACAAGTCCTATCCGTACCTGATGATCACAGGGCATCCCTTTGCGCGCATCGGGTTCCATCGCGGAGGGCAGGAGAAGAAGAACCGGTACTTCGGGCCTTTCCCGCACTCCAATGCGGTGCGTGAAAGCATCCAGCTCCTGCAGCGAGTCTTCCGTTTGCGCACCTGCGAGGATTCGGTGTTCGAGAACCGCTCGCGGCCGTGCCTTCTCCACCAGATCGAACGTTGCTCGGCGCCTTGCACCCGCCTGATCGACAAGGATTCTTACGCGCAGGACGTCCGCAATGCCGAGCTCTTCCTGCTCGGCCGCGAAAACGATGTCATCAACGCGCTGACCACCAAGATGAACGCCTCCGCGCAGGTCGAGCGCTACGAGGAGGCGGCGCAGTTCCGCGACCAGGTGCGGGCCCTCTCGCGCGTGCAGGCGCGCCAGTACGTCGAGTCGGCGGTGGGCGTGGATGCGGACGTCGTAGCCTGCCGTACCGAAGGCGGGATCTCCTGTGTGAACCTGGTGATGATCCGGGCAGGGCGGCATGTAGGGGACCGCAGCTTTTTTCCGCAGAACGCCGATGCCGCGACCGCGGGCGAAGTCATCCTCGCTTTCCTGACCCAGCACTACCTGGAGCAGCCGATCCCGCCGCTGATCCTGGCGAACGCCGACCTCGAAGGCGATGCGCTCGAATCCGCCCTCTCCGAGCAGGCACAGCGCCCGATCCGCCTGCTGACTTCGCCGCAGGGCGAGCGGCGGATCTGGCTCGAGATGGCGGAGAAGAACGCGCTGCTTTCGCTCGCCAACCGCGTGCGCGAGCGCGGCACCCAGGAGGCGCGACTGCTTGCGCTGCGCGAAGCTCTGGGCTTGCCTGAAGCGGCACAGCGCATCGAGTGCTTCGACATCAGCCACACCATGGGCGAGGCGACCGTCGCTTCGTGCGTCGTGTTCGACGGCCACGGCATGCAGAAGTCGGAGTACCGCAGGTTCAACATCCGTGACATCACCCCGGGCGACGACTACGCCGCGATGCGCCAGGTGCTCTCCCGCCGATACGGCCGGCTTACGGCGGAGGGCGCCAGGATGCCCGACCTCATCCTCATCGATGGCGGCAAGGGCCAGGTTTCGCAGGCGCGTTCGGCGCTGGTCGAGCTCGGGCTGAACGACGTCAGCGTGGTCGGCGTCGCAAAGGGCCCCGAACGCAAGCCGGGGCTCGAAGAACTGATCGTCGAAGGCGATGGGCCGCCGGTCACGCTCCCGCCGCAGCATCCGGGATTGCACCTCATCCAGCAGATCCGCGACGAGGCGCACCGCTTCGCGATCGTCGGCCATCGGGCGCGGCGCGGCAAGTCGCGCACCACATCGGAGCTCAACGAGATTCCCGGCATCGGCGACAAGCGCCGCCGCGCCTTGCTCGCGCACTTCGGGGGATTGAAAGGCATCCAGTCCGCCGCGATGGACGACATCATGAAAGTCGAAGGCATCAGCCGCTCGATTGCGCAGCGCATCTATCGCCACCTGCACGGCGAAGCCGAAGAAAAAGCGCGAACAGGGTAGGGAGCCCGGGTTAAAGTCCGAAATGGCCAACATGCCGCGCAACCTTCCAAACTACATCACATGGCTGCGGATCCTCATGATCCCGCTGATCGTGGGCGTGTTCTACGTGCCCGATGCGTGGCTGCACATGGAGAACAAGAACATCGCGGCGACGATCATCTTTGTCTTCGCGGCGATCACTGACTGGCTCGACGGCTACCTGGCGCGGGTCCTCGACCAGATGTCGGCCTTCGGTGCCTTCCTCGACCCGGTCGCGGACAAGCTCATGGTGGCCGGCGCGCTGGTCGTGCTGCTGCAACTGGACCGCGTCGAGCCGCTGGTCGCACTAATCATCATCGGGCGCGAGATCGCCATCTCGGCACTGCGCGAATGGATGGCGCAGATCGGCCGGGCGAAAAGCGTGACCGTGGCTTTCATCGGCAAGCTGAAAACCGTGTTCCAATTGATCGCGATCCCCCTGCTGCTTTTTCACGACGAGCTGTTCGGCCTGTTCAACTGCCAGTGGCTGGGCACCATCCTCATCAACGTCGCGGCCGTCCTGACCGTGATCTCGATGCTCTACTACCTGCGCAAGGCCGGGGTCTCCACCGACGGCACGGTTTGACTGGGGTCCCCCAACCCATTAAAATTGCAGGCTGTTTCATGCGGGAGTAGCTCAGTTGGTAGAGCGCAACCTTGCCAAGGTTGAGGTCGAGAGTTCGAGACTCTTCTCCCGCTCCAGATTTCCGAGGGAGGGCCTTAACGGGCCCTCCCTTTTTAGTCTCGGAGCTCGAGGCTCAATGGCGCGGTAGCAAAGCGGTTATGCAGAGGCCTGCAAAGCCTTTTAGAGCGGTTCGACTCCGCTCCGCGCCTCCAGATCCCCCCACCAACTGGTATCGTCGCACCTCACCGCAGTGAGCTTGCCCGGGTGGTGAAACTGGTAGACACAGGGGACTTAAAATCCCCAGACCTTAACCGGTCGTGCCGGTTCGAGTCCGGCCCCGGGCACCAATCTCCAACTTTCATTGTGAAAGAGCCAGGCCAGTTGCGGCCTCCAGGGCAGTTGATATACAAAAACGCATATAACTGCCGGCACCGGACCTGATGGCTGCGCACCCGCCGCGCATCGTCGCGCTCGGCGACGCGGCTGTCCTCGCGGAGTTCTCGGACACGCTCGACCTTGCGGTCAACGCGCGCATCCAGCAGCTCGCGGAGGCGATCCGTCGCAGGCGCGTCGAATGGATCGGCGATGTGGTGCCTGCGCTCGGGTCGCTGGCGCTGCATTTCGACCCGGAACGCTACGCGCTCGCCATCCCGCCGCTCGAGGCCGCCTCGGCGCTGATCAAGGACTGCCTCTCCCGCAAGCTCCCGGACCTCTCCGGCCTCGTGCGCACGGTCGAAGTGCCGGTCTGCCATGACGCTGCGTTCGGGCCGGATCTCCAGGAAGTCGCGGATCGCTGCCGCCTGAGCCGGGAGGAGGTCATCGGCCGGCATTGCGCCTCCCCGCACCGGGTGCTCATGGTGGGGTTTGCGCCGGGACACCCGTACATTGGCGGGCTGGACGAAAAGCTCTCGGTGCCGCGACGGACCACACCCCGGCCAAGCGTGGTCGCCGGCTCGATCGCGATCGCCAATACGCAGTCGGTCGTCTATCCGTTCACGATCTCCGGCGGCTGGAATGTCATCGGCCGAACGCCGTTGTCCATTTTCGATGCGAAACGCGAGCCGCCGGCGCTGATGGCGCCGGGTGACCGCGTGAAATTCACGGCGATCAGCCGCGGGGAGTACGACCGGATTGCCCAAGCGGGCACCAAGCCATGAGCATCCGGATCCAGCGAGGAGGGCTGCTGACGACGCTCCAGGACCTTGGACGCCATGGACTGCAGCACCTCGGCATCGTGCCCTGCGGAGCGATGGACACGGTATCGCATCGCATGGCCAACGCGCTCGTGGGCAATCCCCCGGCCGCCGCAACGCTCGAATGCACCGTGCTCGGACCCGAGATCGCCTTCCTGCGAGATGCGCTGGTCGCGCTCTACGGGGGGTCTTTCGAGGCGAGATTCGGGGATGAGGGTTTTCCCGCCAACCGGCCGGTACTGGTCCGCAGCGGGGCCGTGCTCACGCTAGGCAAGGCGCATCGCGGTGCGCGCGCCTATCTCGCGATTGCCGGCGGGTTCAAGGCGCCTGAAGTCCTCGGCAGCCGGAGTACCTACTTGCCGGCGTCCTTTGGCGGGCTGGCCGGCCGCGCACTCAGGCCCGGCGATGTCTTTGCAGGTGCGGACAACCTTTCCGCGATCTCCGAACAGCGTTTTGCGCGTGTTGCGCGCAAAGGGCAGGTCACGAGGAAGCAGTTTCGTTCGGTGCGCTGGTCGGCACCGGAACTCACGATCCCCTACGGGCGCGCGCTCGCCGTGCGGGCGATGGAAGGGCGCCACTGGAACCAGTTCGACGCGGGCTCGCAGGATGCCTTCTTCGGGGAATTGTGGCGGGTTTCTCCCGATTCGAATCGCATGGGCTACAGGCTCGCTGGCCCGCGCCTTTCGCGCGCCAAGGCCGTCGAGATACTATCGGAGCCGACCTGCCTGGGGACCGTTCAGGTGCCGAATGACGGCACGCCGATCGCGCTCATGGCCGATCACCAGACCACGGGGGGGTATCCGAAGATCGCGGAGATTGCGGGCGCCGACATTCCGGGGCTTGCGCAACTGGCCCCGGGCGGCAGCGTGCGTTTCGTGAAAGCCACGCTCGAGGAGTCGCAGGCGGCCCGGCGCGAGTCCCGGGAGCGTTTCAGGCAGGTTGAGCAGGCCATTGCATGGGAGTTCGGCAGAACATGAAAACGATCGACTTGAACTGCGACATGGGCGAGAGCTTCGGCGCATGGAAGATGGGCGCCGATGCCGAAATCATGCCGCTGATTTCCTCGGCCAACATCGCCGCCGGCTTTCATGCCGGGGATCCCGCGACGATCCGCAGGACGGTCGACCTTGCGAGGGCCAGCGGGGTTGCGATCGGCGCGCATCCCAGCCTGCCCGACCTCGCGGGTTTCGGCCGCCGCACGATGAAAGTCTCCGCGCAGGAAGTCTACGACCTCGTCCTTTACCAGGCGGGTGCCGTCGAAGCCTTTGCGCGCGCCGCAGGCGCGAAATTGCATCACGTGAAGTGCCATGGCGCGCTCTACAACATGTCGGCCATGGACGATGAGCTTTCGGATGCGATCGCCCGCGCGGTCAAGGCACTCGGTGGAAACGTGCAGCTTTACGCGCTCTCCAACAGCCGCATGATGCAAGCCGGCAGGAAGAACGGCGTCAAGACGGTAGGTGAAGTGTTTGCGGACCGCGGCTACATGGATGACGGCACGCTCGCCCCGCGCGGGCAGCCCGGCGGCATGATCGAGGATTCGGAGAAATCGGTTGCGCAGGTGCTCTCGATGGTGGACGAGGGCGTGGTGGTGAGCCTTTCAGGCAAGCGCGTGCCGGTCTGTGCCGACACGCTGTGCCTGCACGGCGACCAGCCGGGTGCGGTGGCTTTCGCGACCGCGCTGCGCGAGACGTTTGCCCGCAAAAACATTTCGCTGGCCGCGCCATGAGCCTGAATCCGAGGCTCAAGCGCGCTGCATGGTTCCTCGTCGATGCGCATGCGGACCGGGAGCCCTTCGGCCCGTTCCCCGAAGACGCGCTGCCGCGCAGCGTCGAGGAAGCCTATGCAGTGCAGGACGAGTTCGTGAAGCTCAAGTCGCGTGCGTGCGGCCAGGTTGCCGGGTACAAGATCGCGCTTACCACGCCTGCGATGCGCGCCATGGTCGGCCTGAGCGATTCGATCGGAGGCGTCCTGCACGAGAAGCAGGTGGTGCGAGCCCCGGCGAGCGTGTCCGCTGCCGAATATGGACGCCTGATCGTGGAGTTCGAAGTAGCGGTCCAGCTAGGCATCGACCTCCCCATGACTTCGGCCCACACGCGCGAATCGGTGGCCGGGGCGGTGGCGGCGGTCATGCCGGCTTTCGAGCTGGCGGACGACCGCGGCGCCGACTACGCGGCGCTGGCTTCGATGTCCCTCGGGCTTGTCGCGGACAACGCCTGGAACGAAGGTGCTGTGCTGGGCACGCCGATCAACGACTGGAAATCGGTGGACCTAACGTCGATCCGCGGCGTGGCCACGATCAACGGCGAGCAGGTGGGCGAGGGCCATGGACGCGATGCGATGGGCCATCCATTCGAAGCGGTCGCGTGGGTTGCCAACAGCCTCGCCAGGCGCGGCAAGCAGCTGCGCGCCGGCCAGTTCGTGATCACCGGCAGCCTGGTCACTTCCAAATTTCCCAGGAAGGGTGACGCGGTCGGGTTCGACCTCGGCGAACTGGGCCGGATCGAGCTGAAGGTGAACTAGGCGTTCGGCGCTAGCGGTGTGACGAGTTTTTTCAGCTCGAACTTCTGCACCTTGCCCATGGCATTCCTGGGCAGGCTTTGGGCAAAGATGACGCGGCGAGGGTGCTTGTAGCGGGCTATCCGGTCCTTGAACAGCGCAAGCACGCCGGGTTCGTCGAGCGAAGCACCCGGCTTCAGCACGACGATCGCACAAGCCGCTTCACCCCATTTGGCGTCCTCGATGCCGATGACCGCGCTCTCCGAAATGGACGCGCAATCCGCGAGCACATTCTCCAGCTCGGCCGGGTGAATGTTCTCGCCGCCGGAAATGATGAGGTCCTTCGACCGGCCGTCGATCCAGAGGAAACCCTCCTCGTCCCAGCGCCCGAGGTCTCCGGTCCTGAACCAGCCATCGGCGGTCATCACGGCCGCAGTTGCGTCCGGGTTATTCCAATAGCGGCGCATCACGTTCGGTCCCCGCACCTGGATTTCGCCTTCGACCAGGCGGACTTCCGAGTGAAGGGCGGCTTTGCCGGCGCTGCCGGGCCTGGCAAACGCATCCTGCGCCATGAGCACGGTGGCGATGGGTGCGGTTTCGGTCGCACCGTAGATCTGCCCGACCGGCACGCCTCGATCGTGAAATGCACGGATCAGAGACCCCGGCACGACCATCGAACCGGTGTTCAACAGGCGAAGCGAAGACAGGTCGGTCGCGGCCCAATCGGGATGATTGATCACCGCCTGCAGGGTCGCCGGTACCAGCAGCGAGAACGTCGGCTTGCGCGCGGCAACGTCGGCCAGCCACAGACCGGGCTCGAAGCGGCGGTGCAGCGTCACCATGGCGCCGGCAAGCAGCGCCGGCAACGTCTGGTTGTTCAGGCCGCCGACATGGAACATCGGCAGGGGAGAGAGCACATGATCGGATTGGCCCAGGTCGTGCGCATGGATCGAATTGAATGCGTTCCAGAGCAGCGCGGATTGCGTCAGTACCGCCCCTTTGGGCGTCCCTGTCGTCCCGGAGGTGTAGACGATCAACATCTCGTCCGCGTCGTCGCCTGCGATCAGCGGGTCCGCCTCAGGCAGCGCTTCGCCGAGCCTGACTTTGGCCGCCACGGGCAATCCCGCGGCATGCTCGGCAAACTCGCTTTCGAAAAACAGGGCCGCCGGACTGCAGTCGGCCAGCACGACGCGATGCTCGTTCGCGGTCAGCCGCCAGTTCAGCGGGACGAGCAGGGCGCCCAGCCTCGACAGGGCGAAGAGCAGCACCAGCATTTCGGGATTGTTGTAGCCCAGAAAAGCGACGCGATCGGACTTCCTGATTCCGAGCCCGGCAAGCGCGCGGGTCATGTTCTGCGTGCGCGTCCAGAGCGCGCCGCAGGTGAAGTCCTCTCCCTGAAAATTCAGCGCGACCCGGTCAGGCGTTTGGGCGGCCCACCGCTCGACCAGGCGCGAGAGGTTCAAGCGTCCGTTTCGCCGGCTTCGTAGAGGGCTTCGCGTCCGATGCGGTCGAGGCAGAGTTCGGCAGTCCAGGGCAGCATCAGCGCGCCGCAGCGGGAGTCGCGATACAGGCGCTCCAGCGGCAGGCTTTTCAGCATCGACTGGCCGCCGCAGGTGCGGATCGCCAGCCTGCAGATGTCGTTGGCGTTTTCCATGATCGTGTACTGCGTCGCGTAGGCGCGCAGGCGCGCGTCCTTGGGCGGGTCGACCCGCGCATCCTCGAGCATTCGCAGGAAAAGGGCGCGCGTCTGCTCGAGCTTGACGAACATTTCGGCCACCGCGATCTGCTTGGTCGGGTACATGCGGCGCTTGACCGGCGGCGTGCCGGGCACTTCGCCACGCAGGTATTTCACCGTGAACTCATAGGCGGCAATCGCAATACCCATGTAGGTAGGCGAAAGCGTGGTGAACATGTGCGGCCAGCGGTTCGCAGCCTGGAAATAGACGCCGCGCGGCATCATCGCGGCTTCGTCCGCGACAAACAGGTCCTTGAAGATCAGCGTGCGAGAGACCGTGCCGCGCATGCCGAGCGGATCCCAGTCGCCAGTGACGGTGAGTCCCGGCGCGTCGCCCGGCACCGCCATGTACAGCGTGTCGCGCATCGAAGGATCGGGCTTGTCCTCCGTGCAAAGGACGCCGTAGTAATTCGCCGCGCCCGAGAGCGATGCGAAGATTTTCCTGCCGTTGATGAGCCAGCCGCCGTCGACTTTCGCGGCCAGCGTCCCGAAGGGCGCTTTACCCGCGGCCGCGGCGCTGCCTTCGGAAAACGGCTGCGCATACACCGCGCCATCCTCGACCACGCGCTTGAAATGGAGTTTGCGGTACTTTTCGTGCTCGGCGCGCTGATCGCTCGTCATGTCGAGGTCGTCGGCGAGGATCCCCGGCCAAAGCGTCGAGCACGCGTGCATGTTGAAGGTGAGGGCGGTTGCGCCGCAGTATTTCCCCAGGGTTGCCGAGACAATCGAATAGGTGCGCAGGTCCGCGCCGCGTCCGCCGAATTTCTCGGGTACGCACAGGCCGAGGAGGCCGGCTTTCCTCAGCTCCGCATAGTTCTCGAAGGGGAAAGAGGCTTCGCGATCGTACTTTTCCGCGCGGGCCGCGAATTGCGGTCCCAGGCTTTCGGCTACCTGGACGAGCTCGGCCTGTTTCGGGGTGAGCGGATAGTTCGATCCCACCACCGAATAGCGCGGGTCGCTCACAGGTTGTTGCGCTCGAGAAAAGCGAGCAGGGCGCTGTTGAAAGCACCGGGCTGGTCCATCGGCCCGAGATGGCCGCATCCGGGCAGGCAGACGTACTCGGCGCCGGGGATCTTCTGCGCCATGCGCTCCATCATTTTCGGCGGCGCGATCATGTCATCGCTGCCCGAGAGGACCAGCGTCGGCACCCTGATCTGCTCGAGGCCCGCGCGCCGGTTGAATGTCGTGAGCATTGCGACCGCCTTGCGATAAGTCTCGGGCGGGACGCTCGCCATGACCTGTGCCGCCAGCATGAGGCCCCCGGGGTCCGAATTGCCGCCATGCATCATCGGCATGAGCTTGGCGGAGATCTCGGCCATCGTGCGCCCGAGATCGAGCGGCATGATGCGCGCCTCGATGAACTCGCGCGCGAAATCGCTGCTCGTCCCGCCGAACGCGGAGCTGGTGAAGGTCAGCGCCAGCGCGGAAAACTTTTCCGGGAAGAGGGCGTACGCCTCCTGCGCGATCATGCCGCCCATGCTGTGGCCCACCGCCACGACCTGGCCGGCGCCGAGCCGGTCGATCGCGGCCTCGAATTCGCGGGCGACATTGTCGAAAGAATACGGGTCGACGGACCGCATGCCGCCATAGCCCGGGGCTTCCCAGGCGAGTGTCTGGTAGCCGCGCGCCTCGAAAAATGGCAGCTGCCGCTGCCAGGCCGCGCGACCACCGCCGATGCCGTGCAGGAAGACTAGCGTGGTCATGCCAGATCGCCTTGCAGCACGCCGTCCTTGACTACCGGCCGGCCGTCGAGCGTCACGCTGCAATGGCGAAGCGGCAGGTCGAAATGCCCGAGGGTGTGCCGCCCCGCAACTTCGTTTGCACCCGTCGAGTACAGGAAGTTGCCCGCGAACGCGCGTTGCTCGGTCCCGTTGCAGTCGCGCTGGTCATACATCGCCAGGGCCTCCCATCGCGCCCGCGGATTCATGCCCCAGCCCACATGAGAAACCGCGTAGGCCTCGCGATCGCCCCAGGCGGCGAAATATTCGCGCATGAGCTCGGCATCGAGTCCAGTGCCGTCGATGTCGGTGACGTAGTCGTTCTCGATTCTCAGGCGTACCGGCGATTCCACGTACCGCTTGAAGGTCAGGTTCAGGTCGCCGGGTGCAAGGACCAGCGTTCCGTTTACGCTGCCAGCCTTGGGAAACGCCAGGCAGAGCCCGCCCGGCCAGTGCGAGAGCGTCCCGGGTTTTTCGGTGTAACCCCAGACACCGCCGACCTGCGCGCCCTCGATGCGGATCGAAACCTCGGTACCGGCTTTGGAGCTGACCTGCATCGACTTGGCCGAGCGCAGCAGGCGCATGCCCGCCCTCACCTTTTGCTCATCGGCGGAGGAGGGGGCCAATCGCTCCAGGGCTTCCGGATGCTCGTTCGAGATGTAAAGCACCCGGGCCCCGCCCTCGAGGATCGCCGGCAGCTCCGCCGCGTGCATCAAACCTTCGATGGTGCAGTCCGCGACGAAGACCGAGCCTGAAAGCGCTGCCAGCGCCGGTGCGAGGTTTTGGAGCACGGTCGAGGCCCCGGTGGACCGGATCGGCACGGGAGCCGTCTGTCGCGGGGTGGGAACAACAATGTGGAAAGGGCGCGCCTTCAACTGCAGCAACGCGAGTTCGGCCAATTGGACGTTCAGGGGCCGCGACTGGGTCTCTGAAAGGATGGCGCAGGCGTTGCCCGCGCCGACCTTGCACCTGGCGAAGACTTCCGCGAACAGGTCGATCCACTTCCCTTCGATGCGGTCGGCGAGCATGGCGGCGATTGTAATGCCCCGCCCACAGCCTTCGTTAACCGGCTTGTCCGGCCTGCCGTTCGAAACGCCCGGCGCCAGCGCGCAGACCACAAGGTGCGATCGGGTACACTCGGTCAATGATCGTTTACGACCTCAAGTGTGCCGGCGGGCATCGGTTCGAAGGCTGGTTTTCCTCCGCCGAAGACTTCACTTCGCAAAAGGCCCGCCAGATCCTCAATTGCCCGACGTGTGCCGATGACCAGATCGAGCGCATGCCCTCGGTGACCCGCATCAATATGGGTGCGGTCGAAAATCCGCCCGCGCCGGCCGCGAGCGCAAATAAGGATGCCTTCGCCATCGCCCAGATGCTGTACTCGAAGATGCTGGACGAACTGCTGACCAAGAGCGAAGACGTGGGCAAGCAATTCCCGGAAGAAGCACGGCGAATCTTCTACCAGGAGTCTCCCGCCCGGGCGATCCGTGGGGTTGCCACCCAGGCGGAGCACGACGAACTCGTGGAGGAAGGCGTCCCGGTGGCGCGCCTCCCGGTGCCTCCAGCGGATCAGATGAACTAAGAATCCTGCTGGGTTGTGGTCTGCCTTGACCTCAATTAGAAGGACACAATGTGTATTATGTTAAATATTCGAACGGATAATTAGATCAAAAAAGAAAGCCTTGATTTCCAAGGCCTGGTTCGACTATCGACCGGTGAAACGGCTACTCGACCGCCCCGGCCCGCTTTAGCAAGTCGACCACCGGCACGTAGCCCTTTTGCGTGGCCAGCTTGAGAGCAGAATCGCCACTGCTTCGGGCTCGGTAGTTCACGTCTGGATCTCCGTAGAGCAACGCCCGCGCAGCGTCTTCGTGCCCGTTCCGAACCGCCAGCATCAGCGGCGTGAACTCGTTTGGCGCCACTGCATTCTTGTCCGCGCCTTTCTCCAGTAATAACTTGACCAGGTCGGCCCGGCCTTCAAAAGCCGCGTAATGAAGCGGCGCCCAGCCCGTGCCGTTCACTTCCGCGCCGTTCGCGATCAGGACTTTGGCGACCTCCAAGTGACCCTTGAGCGCTGCGGCCATGAGCGCCGTGTCGCCATAACGGTTGCGGGCGTTTACCGTCGCCTTGTTGGCTACCAAATAGGAAATCACAGGCACGTGGCCCGATCTGGCGGCCAGCATGAGCAGCGAATTGCCCTCCTGGTCTGCCGTGTCCGGCGTGGCGCCTCGTTCGACGATCCTCTGAACCGTTGTCAGGTCACCATCGAGTGCGGCGCGCAGGGAGCCTTCAAGCGCCTGGGCCGCGACGATCGATGGTGCCGAAAGCGCTGCAACCGACACTGACAAAGCCACCAGTCGGCCAAACGAAGCGAGTTTGAATTTATTCATGTTCATCCTGAGATATGGACTCTAATCACCTGTTACGGCGAATATTTATACTATTGTGGTACATAATTGGACCAGCCTCATGAGTCGATCGTTCCCGAGCGCCCAGAATTCAATCGCCCGGCATGCGCCCGATCAAGTCGGCGGCAAACAGTTTGGGATTCAGCGGGTGCCGCGCGGCAACGCGGTACCGGCTCGCTTCGCGGGCGAAACCGACCCAGTCCCGGGACTTGGAAACAGCCGCCGGACGTCCCGTGCCTTTGAAATTGAAGTATCTCCCAGAGCCGGTTGCTGCCCGGAAAGCCTGGTCATAGGCCCACTTTTGCAAGACTTCGGCCAGGATCTCGATCTGCTCACGATCGGGCACCGGCCAGTTCAGCAGCAGGTCGCGGCCCGCCGGTCCCTGCCGGAGGATCTTGGTCAATTGAGCGATGCGCTCGCCACGGTCGGATTCCGAGTAGTCCTTGGCCAGCAGCGGCGCGCCGCCCGCAAACGCCAGCCAATCATCGGCCTCGGAAACGTCCTGGCTCCTGAGCCACGCTTTGCTCGCGGCAGCCTCCGGGATAGCTAAAGGGACACTGATACAACGGCTTCTAACCGTTGGGAGCAGTCCTTTCGGATTATTTGAAACCATTATAAAACAGGCTCCTGAAGCCGGATCCTCAAGAGACTTAAGAAGTGAATTGGCCGCATTGGCGTTCATCGTTTCAGCTGGATGGAAGAGCGCCAGCCGCCGTTTGCCCCGGTGGGAGCCGATGTTCAGGAAATCTGCCAGTTCACGTACTTGGTCGACCTTGATCTCATGGCTTGGCTTGGCGGTCTTCGAGGCAGGTTTGGCGTCCTCATCCAGTTCCGGCGCGGGCGCCAGCACCTCGGGCTGGACCAGCCTGAAATCGGGATGCTGACCGGCCAGGAACCACCGGCATCCGTCGCACTTGTCGCAGGGGGACTTTGCGCCGGCCGTCTCGCAAAGAATCAGTTGCGCAAATCTCAGGGCAAGGTCCAGCTTCCCGATGCCCTTGGGTCCGTGGATCAGCAGCGCCTGAGGCAGGTTTTCCCGCCGGGCAACGAGCTGCCGCCAGGCATCCTCGGTCCAGGGATAGATCGGCGCGGTCATTAGAGCCCGTTGATGACCGAACGCAGTTCGGCCCGAATCGCCTCCAGGGTCAGGGTGGAATCCACCACACGCACCCTGCCCGGCTCCGTCCTGGCCGTTGCAAGGTACGCATTGCGGACCCGCTCGAAGAAAGCCTGTCCTTCGCGCTCGAACCGGTCCAGTGCCCGGCCCGATTTCGCCATGCGCTCGCGGCTGACCTCGTAAGGGCAATCGAAGACCAGCGTGCAGTCAGGGTGCGTGCCCGAGTGAACGATCTTGGCCAACGAGTCGATCAGGCCAGCGTCGACCCCTTTGCCACCGCCCTGGTAAGCAAAGGTCGCGTCCGTGAACCGGTCGCAAACAACCCAGGTCCCGGCCGACAACGCGGGGAGGATGCACTTCTTCAGGTGGTCGTCACGCGCCGTGAACATCAGCAGCGTCTCGGTGACGGCATCCATCGGCTCATGCAGCACGAGGTCCCGCAGCTTTTCCGCCAGTTGCGAGCCTCCGGGCTCGCGCGTCACCAGCACGGCGCGGCCGCTGGAGCGCAGTTCGTTTGCAAACCACTCGACATGAGTCGACTTGCCCGCGCCGTCCACGCCTTCGAAGGTGATGAATTTTCCGCGCATGCCCGATTATCGCTTCAGCTGGTACCTGGACACTGCGCGATTGTGCTCATCGAGCGTGTTCGAAAACTGGCTGGTGCCATCGCCTTTCGAGACGTAGTAGATGGCCTGCGTCTGCGCCGGGCGCATCGCAGCGCGCAGCGAGGCGACCCCCGGCATCGAAATCGGTGTCGGAGGCAGGCCGGCGCGGGTGTAGCTGTTATACGGCCCGTCCTCCAGGAGATCCTTCTTCCTCAGGTTGCCGTCGAAACCCGTGCCCAGGCCGTAGATCACAGTCGGATCCGCTTGCAGGCGCATGCCAATGCGCAGCCGGTTGAAGAGAACGCCCGCGATCATGTCGCGTTCGGAAGCGGCGCCGGTTTCCTTCTCGACGATCGATGCCATGATCAGCGCCTCATACGGGGTTTTGTAGGGGATCTTGGGGTCGTGCGCCGCCCACTCGGCCGCGAGCTTGCGCTGCATGGTGCGATAGGCTCGGGCGAACACGTCGAAATCGCTCGACCCCTTGCTGAAAAGGTAGGTGTCCGGAAAGAAGAGGCCTTCCGGGTGCTCTTCGGATACGCCGATGCGCTTGAGGATCTCGGCATCCTGCAGGGTGCGCGAGTCGCCGCGAAGATCCGAAGTTGCCGCCATGGCCGCGCGGAGCTGGCGGAAAGTCCATCCCTCGATCAAGGTCACTTCACCCTGCGTGACGTCGCCGCGCGTGAGCTTGTCGAGCAGCTGCAGCGGATTGGTTGCCTCGGTTAGCTCGTAGCTGCCCGCCTTGATCTCGCGCGATTTGCCGAGCACCCGCGTCAGCGCCTCGAACTGGTAGCGGCCCAGCGGGATGCCGCTGGCTTCGATCTGGCGCGCAGTGGAGCGCAGGCCGCTGCCTGCGGAGACCTGGAACTCGGCCGGCAGGCGCGCTGTGCCGACAGGTGTCAGCGCGTAGTACGCCGCATAGCCGCCAAGCGCGAGCACGGCCAGGAATGCGAGAAGGAAAAGTTTGCGGAGCAACGAGAGCAATGAGTCCGCGCGAAGTTCGCGGTGGGAGGAAGGCGCGCCGATATAATAGCGGCATTCCATGAGTGCACACCTGACCGACGACTCGATTGCGCTGGGCGGCGCGGTCTTCGCGCCGCTGCCGCAGTTCGGGGTCCTCGTCGTGACCGGCGAAGAGGCGCGTGTGTTCCTCCACGCGCAACTCTCCAACGATGTCGAGAACCTTCCGCGCAGGCCTCGAGGCGGGCCGGGTACTGCTCGCCGAAAGGTCGGCTGCTTGCGAGTTTTCTCGTCATCGCGCGTCCCGACGGATTCCTGCTGCAGGTATCGGCCGATATCGCGGCCGCGATCGCGAAGCGGCTCACGATGTACGTGCTGCGTTCCAAAGTAAAAGTCGCCGAAGCCTCGGCGACCTGGTCCCAGTTCGGTGCCTGGGGCCGCGGCGCCGCGGAGGCGCTTCAATCTGCCGGGTTCAAAGTCCCGGATGCGGCGCTGCAGACGGCTGAAACCCAACTCGGAATCGTTGTCTCGCTGGGCGAAGGCCGCTTCCTCGTGTTCGGCCAGGCGCAAGCGGCTTCGGCCCTTGCCTCGAAGTTCAAGCAAGTCGCGCCGGAGTCATGGACGCTCGCCGAAGTGCGCGCGGGGCTGGCGCTCGTCACGCTTCCCACGCAGGACCAGTTCGTGCCGCAGATGGCGAATTTCGAGCTCATCGGCGGCATCGATTTCAAGAAAGGCTGTTACCCGGGCCAGGAAGTCGTCGCGCGGGCCCAGTACCGCGGACAGGTGAAGCGCCGCATGTACCGCGGCGAGATCGACGCGGACGGCGCGGGCCCTCCGGTCGCCGGCCAGGATCTCTTCGGCAACGAGCCGCAGGCCATCGGCACGATCGTCAATGTCGCTCCGCGGCCGCAGGGTGGATTCGAAATGCTCGCCGTGATCCAGACCGCCGCCATCGAGCAGGGCGAACCCATCCGCGTCGGCTCACCCCAGGGTCCGGTGACGCGAATCGTTCCCCTGCCCTACGCGGTTTGAGCGCTCTCCAGTACTACGTGTACTACAAGTTCGATCCCGCACGGATCGAGGAAGTGCGCGCCGTCGTCCAGGTCGTCTTCGGCGAAGTGCTCGAAGCCACGGGCGTGCAGGGCGATTGGCTGCAACGGCGCGACGATGCCTCGACCTTCATGGAAACCTATCCTTGCGTCACCGATGCGGCGGCATTCGATCGTGCGCTGGCCCAAGGGCTCGGGAAAGCCGCGTTCGCCCGACTCGGCATCGAGCGGATCACCGAAATCTTTCGATGTGCCTGATCGCGCTCGCGCATCGCTTGCACCCGGGGTTTCCCCTGGTCGTCGCGGCGAATCGCGACGAGTTCTATGCAAGGCCCACCGCCGCCGCCGCCTTCTGGGAGGACCAGCCGGACATCCTCGCCGGCCGTGACCTCGAATGCATGGGCACCTGGCTAGGCGTTACCCGCGGCGGGAGGTTTGCCGCGGTCACCAATTATCGCGACCCTGCGGACGCCCGGACCGGGGTTGAGTCGCGCGGCACGCTCGTCAGCCGGTTTCTCGGCGGCAGCATGTCGGCCGGGCAGTTCTTCAACGACGTGGCGGCGCACGGCGACGCGTACCGAGGCTTCAACCTCCTCGCGAGCGACGGCACCGACCTGTACAGCTACTCGAATCGCGCCGGCGCGCCCCGCCGCCTCGAACCCGGCATCTACGGGCTCTCGAACCACCTGCTGGACACGCCGTGGTCAAAGGTGCGCATCGCCCGCGATCGCCTTCGCGCAGCGCTCGAGCCTGCCCCGGCCTTGGAGCCGTTGTTCAGCCTGCTGGCCGATACCAATACTTCCAGCGACAGCGAGCTGCCGCAGACCGGTGTCGGACATGAACGCGAGCGCCTGTTGTCGGCCGCGCGCATCGTCTCCGAGTCCTATGGCACCCGATGCTCGACCGTGGTCCTGCAAGTCTCTGACGGGCGCGTCCAGTTTGCGGAAAGGACTTACGGGCCCGAGGGCGTGGAACTGAGTACGGTGCGCTACGAATTCGGCGCAGCGACCCGGCCCTCCGGCTAGAACCGCAGGCGCATCGCCTGGTGCGGGATGCCGGCATCGAGGTACTCCGGCCCCTCCTCCACAAAGCCGTGCTTGCGATAAAACCCGATCGCATGCGTCTGCGCCGAAAGCGCTACCTGGCTGTCGCCGCGGCGGCGCGCCTCGGCCATCAAGGCTTTCAGCATGCCGGCGCCCACGCCCTGCCCCCGCGCCTCCTTGAGCACGGCCATGCGCCCGATATGGCCATCGGGCAGCAACCGGCCGGTCCCGACCGCTCGGCCCGCGGATCTCGCGATGACATGGACACAGGCCGGATCGTGCTCGTCGAGTTCCATTGCGGCCGGAACCTGCTGCTCATCGACGAACACGGTGAAACGGATCGGGCCCGCCTCGGCTTTGGCTTCCTCCCATCCCATCGTCTGCAGCGTAATCATCCCCGGAGTATAAAATTGCGGCCTGCGTTTGACCACACGATGCCGCCAGCCCGTGATCTCCGAATGAAAAAAGCCCGCAAATGAAAAGTCTCTGGAACGACGCCGAAGCAGCCGCGCACAAGGACCCGCTCGGCCCGCGGGTCTACACCTCGCGCCTGCTCGGCCGCGACAAATCGCTCGTGCTCCATGGCGGCGGCAACACTTCGGTCAAGCTCGGGGAGAAAAACCTTTTCGGCGAGGACGAGGCCATCCTCTACGTGAAAGGCAGCGGCTGGGATCTCGAAACCATCGAGGCCGCCGGGTTCTCGCCGGTCCGCCTGGACTACGTGCGACGGCTGGCGGCGCTGCCCGCGCTTTCCGATCCGCAGATGGTCAACGAGCTCGCCACGCACATGACCCGTGCCGGCGCCCCGGCCCCGTCGATCGAAACCATCCTGCACGGCATCCTGCCTTCGCGTTACGTGGACCACACGCATGCCGATGCGGTGCTTTCGGTGACGAACGCCCCCGAGGGCGAGAAGCGCATCCGCGAGATCTATGGCGAGCGCGTGGTCGTCGTCCCGTATGTGATGCCGGGTTTCGATCTGGCGGCAGTCTGCGCGCGCGAGTTCCCGAAGCAGTCGACGCAGAACACCGTGGGCATGGTGCTGATGAACCACGGCATCTTTTCGTTCGGCGAGGATGCGCGCGAGGCTTACGAGCGCATGATCGCGCTGGTGAGCGAGGCCGAGCAGTACCTCGATTCGCGCAAGAGCTGGAACATCCGCTATGCGCCCAAGGCCGCCGCCGCGGCGGTGAAGCGCGGCGAAATCGCGCAGCTTCGCAATGACCTCTCCGCGGCGGCGGCCTTGGGCGCATAGCGGATGTT
>Ga0163150_10000900_pt1 | contig 52799 bp, 38 predicted proteins | sample OliLakLV19P2IB_FD_148628 | JGI IMG/M metagenome (GOLD analysis project Ga0163150, IMG submission 148628) | Freshwater microbial mat bacterial communities from Lake Vanda, McMurdo Dry Valleys, Antarctica - Oligotrophic Lake LV.19.P2.IB | ecosystem: Environmental > Aquatic > Freshwater > Lake >...
GGTGGGCATCGAAGGGCTCATCCGTGAGGGTGCGGGAGCGGAAATGCTATCGCGCAGCGGGAGGGTGTGCCATTGCACGCGAGGGAGAAACGGAGGAGGAATGCCGGCGCGTTTGGGAGGGCGAGGCTCCCGCCGAGCCGTTCGATTGCGAGGCGCTTCCTGATGCCACTGGCAGTCCGCTGCCAGTGCCTTCGCCGCCCAGCGTACGGCGACACATGGCACTGGCAGCGGACTGCCAGTGGCATCAAGCCGATACCGCGACGAACGGCTCGGCGGGAGTCTCGCCCTCCCAACACTATCACTTCAGCACGCCATTCTTCCGCAGGAAGGCTTCGATATGGCCCCAGTATTCATCGGGGTTCGGCGGGAAATTGTTGTGGTCGCAGTCGAAGGAAATGAGCGTGGCGTCCTTCGCGGCGGCCTTCAGCGCGACGCTGTGGCGGTGCGGGACGATGGTGTCGCGGGTGCCGTGCATGAGGAGGATCGGGCAATTCAGGCGGGGGAAGATGGCTTCGCTGTCGAAGTTGTCGCGGACGATGAAGGACGGGACGCCGAAGCCGTACATCATGCTGGCGACGCTGCGGAACGGCGATTCGAGGATGAGCACGGCAGGCGGCTTCTCGTCGGCGAGGCTGGTGACGGCGGCGCCGCCGAGGCTGCGGCCGTGGTAGATGATGCGGCTCGCGTCCACCACCGGCATCTTCTCGAGCAGGCTCCGCGCCTTGAGAAAGTCGGCATCGATGGCGGAGCGCGACGGCGACCCGGCGCTGCGGCCGTAGCCGCGGAACTCCACGAGAAGCACGCTGATGCCCATCGCGCGGTAGGCCACCATGTTGCCCGGCTGGTCGTCGATCAGCTCGGCGTTGCCGTGCGCGAAGATCACCGCCGGCCCCGGCCGCTCCGCCGAGACGCCGACGCCGGGGATGAACCACGCCTCGACCTTGCCGTCGGGCGTGTCGATCGAAATCTCTTCGAGGCCTTTCGTCCGATCCTTCTGCGCCAGGTTCGGCTGCGTGTACTCCCGGGCGAACAGCACCCGCCGCTGGATGAAGTAAGCGACCGACCACCAAGCGACCACCAGCACAATGACCCACGCAAGGATGCGGCGGACGATGCGCCACCAGAGCGGCGCTGCGGCGGTGGTTGAAGGCATGGACGAATGATAACTCGCGTCGGCCCCGGCAGCGGCACTTGCGGGTGCAATCGCATGTACCAAGTTGACGGTGCCACGGGTCGGCTCGGCGACCCGTGCGCTTTACGAAACACGGGTCGCAAAGCCGACCCGTGGCACCCTCCAACCGGCATTACTTCGCCTTGGCCTGCCCGGTCTTCACCGTGAAGGCGCGGTCGATGCGGGTGATGTTGCCTTGCTGATCCTTGACCGAGACGGTCAGCTTCGCGGCATCCAGCGCGGCGATCGGCTTCGCGACCTTAAGCTCCCACACGCCGTCGCCGGCCTGCTTGAAGCGGCCCGCGAGATTCTCACCCGCGGCGATCCCGTCGATCTCGAAGTCGGCGATGACGGTGAACGTCGCGGCGTCGAGGCCGGTGAAATAATCGTGCATGCCGATGCGGATGACGCTTAGCGGCCCGGTGTTTTCGCCGGCAATCGGCGCGGCGAGCGCCAGCGTCGGCCGGCCCTCATCGAGCAGCCAGCCGCGCCCGCGGTTCTCAAGCTTCGATGGGTCATAATCGAGGTCGATCGGGCAGCCGATGTCGATCCAACGGGCCATCGTGAGCTTTTCCTCATCGCTTAGCGGCGGAACCTTAATCGCCTTGCCGTCCTCCGTCTTGAACTCGCCGGCGATCGCTTCGACTGGCGGCATCGCGCTGCCGGTGAAATCGACGTCCTGACGGAAGCGGTGGCTGTGGTGGCACCAGTTGAGCACATCCTTCTCATTCTCGTAATCGAGCTCCGGGCTGGGCACATCCTCGTTGCGGAATCCGTCGAGGCGCTTGCCGTGGATCTTCCACATCAGCGGGCTGCGCCGCGACTGAAACGCCCAGGCATATTGCACGACGCGGTGATAGCTCTTCGGCATGCCCTGCGGCACGCGCACGTTCTCCGCCCAGGGCACGAGGCCCTGCTTCGTGATCGGCCGGTCATCGTCGAGCACCAGCTTGCCGGCCGGCTTCTGCGAATCCTTCGAGTGACACGCGACGCAGCTTCGGTTGAGCAGCGGCTTGATGTCGCGGTGGTATTCGACATCGACGATGCTCGACTTCGCGAAGCGCACCCCGGTGCGGTCCTCGCGGTCCCACTTGCGTTCGCTGCGGTCGTTCGCCTTCACCGTGAAGAGCGGCACCTCTTTCGTGAGGTTCCAGACCTGATACTCGGCCTTCGACGCGAGCGTCAGGTTGAAATCGGTGGGCTTCTGGCTGTGAGCGTGGCAGCCGCCGCAGTTAGCGCGCACCTCGCCGGGGCGGACCTGGTGCCACGTCTGCGCCATGTTCACCACCATGCCGTTGTTGTCGAGCGTCTGGAATGTCCACGCGACATCGGCGGGCACCTTGGCGAGGAAGCTCGTGTCCGGGTTGCCATCGGGATCGACCGGCTGCGTGCCGTCCTTCGAGAACTTGCGCACCGGGAACTCGCCGAGGATGCGGATGCGCTCCTCGGCGTTGCTGCCGAGCGCGAAATGCTTGCGACCCTTCTTGTCCGTATGGATCGCATCGCTCACTGGCTCGAGCACGAGGATGCGGATGCCCCAGATGTCGCTGTTTTCATACAGCCCGGCATCGGCGCCCTGCTCGCCGAAGTTGCTCGGGTGGCCGAAGCGGGCGACGCTCAGCTCGCGCCACTGCTGCTTGCGATCGCTCGGCTTCGACGAGACCGCGGTGACGGAACCGGCGGGCACCACACCATTCGGATAACTCTCGCGCTTGTACAGGCTCGACGACCCGACGAGGCCAAACGGCGTGCCGGCGGGCAGATGCGCGGACTTCTTGCCGTCGTTGTGATGACGCAGCACCGGCGGCTCGGCGATGCCGTAGATGCGTTTGTACGGCACGACCGCGCGCGGCCAAAGTTCCTGGAACGCCGGGTCGTTCTTGATCAGCAGCATCTTCGACGGGTGATTGATCGGCCGGCCCGACTTGAGCAGGTAAAGCCCCGCGTCGTACACCTTCACCTGCGGGTCCTGCGCATCGCTGGGCATCGCCCAGACCGTCAGCAGGTGGTTATCCGGCGCGGACGACGGGTGCGTGACGTTGCCGAGGAAGTTGCGGGCATCGACATCGCCGGATTTATGATTTGGCCGGACATCGGAAAAACTGGCGAAAAGAGTGAGGTCGCGCATGCCCAGCGGCGCGAACTGCTTCGAGGCCTGCGCGAAAGCGGGGTCGCCGTCTCGGTGGAGCGGGAACTTCCAGTAGGTGCCGAAGCCATCGGTCGAGCCGGACTGGTAGTACGACTCGACGACAATGTGTTCATCGGCGAGCTGCGTCTGGAAATGCACGGCCTGCCCAGGCGGCGAACCGAGCGCGCTGGTCAACGGGTTCCAGTTGGTGCCATCGGGGTGGATCGCCCAGATGCCCCAGCGCTCATCGCTGCGCAGGCCCTGTGTCTCGAGCGAGCTGAACATGATCCGGCCATCCTTCAGCGGGACCGGGTGCAGCGCCGCGCCGAGATTCAGGTGGCCGATCATCTCGACGTTTTTGCCGTCGTCATCCATGATGAAAAGCTGCGCCGCCGGCTGCGTCTCCTCGCGCACGCCGCGGACGCCGTTGCGGTCACTGACGAACGCGAGGCGACCGCCGGGCACGGGGCACGGCCCGAGGTTGTGAACCCCACGGCGGTGCGACTCGACGCCGGCGGGCACCGCGCCGGTGTTAGGCGTGCGCTCCTGATTCGTGAGCTGAACGATCTTGCGCGAGCGGAGGTGGATTTTGTAGAGGTCCGCGCCCTGCTTGCTCTGGAGCTTGGTCATGCTCGCGGTGGCGCCGGTGTCCATGTGGTGGAACTTGGAGTAATAGACCCACTGACCGTCGAACGACACCGCCGGGTCGGTGATCGACTCGCTCTCGGTGACCGGCACGAGCGACTCGTCGCGGCCATCGGGATGCAGCAGGCGCAGCTCGGCGCCGGGCGCGTTGGTCTGATGCAGGCCCGCCTGGTTCAGGTGGTTGATGCCGTCGTAGCGGGCTGGGTAAGGGCGAGGAACGCGGACATACACGATCGGGTAATCGACCTTCACGGTGTCGTCGCTGGCGAACGGGCGGGGCATGTCGCGCTGCGGGTCCCACGGCTGCTTCGTGGCGCGCTTGGTGTCGCCGTCGACCGCTTGCGGCGCGGGCGTGTCGGCCGCATCGATCGCGGCGCTGATCGCCGCGAGAGTGGCGACGGCCACGCACAGCAGAATGGAAAACTTCGATGACATCCGGCGAACCAGCGGCAACTTTCGCATGTGCGGTGCTCCCGTGACAGGTCGGCAATCCATCGTACTGATGAGTCATTGATTCAAGGCAGCCAAAAGGTGACGCTCGCAGGGCAATCGCATGTACCCCCAGGGTGGCACTGACAAGCGGAGTCCACGGAGCTTGTCAGTGTCAGTGGTGCAAGGGTTAACCACACTGACAAGGCCTCCGAGCAGTCCTTGTCAGTGCCACCCTCGGTACATGCGATTGCCCTGGTGACGCTCGCCTTCACCCCCCGCCTTCGGGTACGCTTGTGGGCATGAGCGAAGGCACTCCTTATTACCCCGCGCCGCAAGGGCCCGACGAGGGCGACGCGAACAAGGGACCCAGCGACGGCAGCCAGAGCGAGCAGATCCGGCACCGCTCGGTGGGCGCCCGCGTTCCCGAGGCGGTGGCCCGCGGGGTGTTCTCCACCGGGGCGATCGTCATCACGGGGCAGACGGAGTTCGTGCTGGACTTCGTGCAGCGCATGGGTCGGCCGCACCATGTCGTGGCCCGCGTGGTGATCCCGCATCACGTGATGGGACGCTTCATCGCGGCGCTGGAGGACAACCTCAAGCGGTTCGCCGACAAGTTCGGCCCGCCGACCGCGATGCCCAAGCCGGAGAACCCGCGCCGGCCGTCGATCCAGGAAATCTACGACGACCTGAAACTCAGCGACGATGTGCTCTCGGGCTCGTACGCCAACAGCGTGCTCATCGGCCACTCGCCCGCCGAGTTCTCCTTCGACTTCATCACCAACTTCTTCCCGCATTCGGCGGTGTCGCGCCGCGTTTACGTCTCGGCCCCGCAGGTGCCGCCGCTGCTCGACTCGCTGCGGAACACGTACCGCCAGTTCCAGTCGCGGGCGCAGCAGCCGCCGAGCGAGGAGCCGCCCTCCGGTGAGCAACACGAGTGAGCCATGACGGGTGGCACTGACAAGCGCAGTCTGCAGAGCTTGTCAGTGTGCGGCGCGCCATGAGGCTCGCCACTGACAAGCCCTCCGAGCAGGCCTTGTCAGTGCCACCCGCCCCGCGTCCGCTACACTCCGCTCATGCCGCATCCCGATGACCTGTCGCCCGAGGAACTGTCCATCTACGAATGGCAGATGTGGGTGCGCGGTCTTGGCGTCGAGGGCCAGCGCAGACTCAAGAACGCATCGGTCCTCATCTCGCGCTGCGGCGGGCTCGGCGGCTTGGTCGCCTACGAGCTCGCGGCGGCGGGCATCGGCAGGCTGGTCATCGCCCATGCGGGAAACGTCAAGCCCAGCGACCTGCACCGCCAACTGCTCATGACGCACGACTCGATCGGCAAGCCGCGCATCGAGTCGATCCAGCGCCGCCTCAACGAGCTCAACCCGCGCGTCGAGGTTGTCGGCATCGCCGAGAATGTGTCACCGAGCAATGTGAAGCGCCTCGTCGATCAGGTCGACCTCGTCGTCGATGCTGCGCCGCTCTTCGAGGAGCGCTACGCGCTGAACGACGAAGCTGTCCGGCAGAACAAGCCCATCGTCGAGTGCGCGATGTACGAGATGGAACTGACGGTGACGACCGTGCTGCCGCGACGGTCGCCGTGCCTCCGCTGCATCTGCCCGACGCCGCCGCCGCAGTGGACCCGGCAGTTCCCAGTGATCGGCGCGGTTTCCGGCGCCGCGGGCTGCCTCGGCGCGGCGGAAGTGATCAAGCTCATCACCGGCATCGGCGAACCGCTGGCCGGGCGGATGCTGCGCATGGACCTGCGCTCGATGCGGACGCAGGTGCTCAAGACGTTCCGCGACCCGCAGTGCCCGGTGTGCGGCTGATGGGCAAGGATTTGGGAGGGCGAGGCTCCCGCCGAGCCGTTCGTTTCGCCGCCTCAATGGCGGCGAAACGAAAGCCGCACGGCGACCGCACGATTACCATCAACATTCCCGACGCGACCGCCTTCGATTTCTTCGCCCTGCGGACAGGGCTTCGCAATCGAACGGCTCGGCGGGAGCCTCGCCCTCCCAATACGGTTGCCTCAAATAAAAAGGCTCGATCCTGGTCCACGAGGATCGAGCCCGGAGGCTGGCACGCTGCGCTCGTCCGGGTTCCTGGCGGACGAACACAATGAGATAGAAGTGCCTGGTGCCAGTTTTTTTTCAGGCGGTTCGATGGCGAGGGGCCCCGCGCTCGAGGGGCCGGGCGTCCGTGCCGCGATCGTTTCATTCGTTCATGCCAGCGATCAATAGCTCGCGCTGATGCCGACGCGGCCGATGATGTGCAGGTCTTCTTCGCCCGTGCCGTTGAAGCGGCTCAGGTCCTCGGTGTTGTCGCCGAGGAAGACAGCGGTCACGCCGGCTGAAAACGTCCACGCGCCGAAGCGGGCCGGGAACGGGAGGGGCACGCTGGCCACCACGCCGACGCTGGCGTAGCCGAAGGTGTCGTCGTCCTGGTCGTCGGTGTCCTCGTAGTAGTTGCTCAGGCTCAGGCCGACGACGATCGGGAACGAGAGCGTCACGGGGCACGTCTTGCTTTCGATCAGGGTGAAGCCGGGGGCGATGCCGATTTCGAGGTAGACGCCTTCATCGGTGTCGGTGCTGCCGTTGATGCTGTTGCCGAAATCGGCCTGGTCATCGAGTTCGAGGGCGATGAGCACGTAGGGCGACAGTTTGAAATTGCCCATCATCTCGCTGTCGTCGTACTTGAGCTTGAGGGCGATTTCCTGGATCGTTTCAAAAGAGTCGTTGGGGCTCATGTAGGCGGTGTAGATCAGGCTGGCCCCGAACTTCCCGCAGACGGCATCGAGCGACACGATGAAGTCCGACTCGTACCAGAGCTGCGGGTCGGTGCGGAAGTCGCCGAAGTCCTGCGTGCCGGTGGGGCCGCTGTGCAGGCTGTTCCACGTGCCGACGCTGATGCCCAGGTCGAAGGTATCCGTGTCAACGAGGGCGATCGCCAGCGTGCCCCACGGCTGCACGAGGAGGCCCTGATTCTCCTGGCCGATGCCGCGGAAGAAGTACGCATTGGTGAAGTCCACGCCGAACGAGAGCGTGAGGGCTCCTGTGTTGGGGTCGACGACTTCGACATCCGGCTGATCGGCCGCGAGCGTCGCCGTCGCCGGAATCGCCAAGGCGGCAGCCAACGCCACAGCCTGCACATACCGTTTGCACCGTCCGAACATAGTCAGTCTCCTGAATGAGGCGATGCAGAGGCATGCCCTGCACAACCTGAACCCTGAACCCTGCTTGAACCCTTGAACTCCCGACAAGGGCGTTCGCGAGTACTAACGCAAGGGTCGTGCCAAGGGAGGAGGCAGGACCGTCGATGAAGGCGCTACCGGCGACAGGACAGGGGGTTACGCTATTGATGATCGCGCCGGGAGAAATGTCCTTGGGGACGGACCGATCAGAATCTAGGCAATAGAAAGCTGATTGATCAGGAGATGCACACAAACACGGCAACTGCGTTTCGCATCAACTCGGCTGTGCAACGTTCGCTACGTGTCCAACTGTGCATTCCTTGGGGATGGTCTCGATATCGACTCAAGCCGGCGCCATCCCGCGCTGGAGGTCTTGCACGCGCTGCGACTGCTGCCGGCGAACCCCTTCCAAGGTCAGCCGTGGGATCAGGTACTCCGCCTCGTCCTGCGACACCAGCCGGCAATGCTCCTGGATCACCGCATACAGGAACTTGAACGCGTCGCGCGGCTGGTGCATCTGGTCGAGCGCATCGACCAGCGACTGCCGGGTGACATCCTGCGCGAACAGGTCGCGCAGCGTCATCCCGTTCGTCCCCGTTCCCAAGCCGCCCGCGCTCTCGCCCTCCACGCTTGCGCCTCCGCGCTCCGCCGCGCCCGCCGCCACCCCCGAGCGCGACCGGCACACCCGCAGCCGCTGCGTACACATGTCGTACAGCGTCGCGCCCGACCAGCTCAACCGGTCGATCAGGTTCTGCTTGTCCAGCCGCGCTCCCTGGAAGAACTCCGACGACTCGCGGTGCAGCAGGTGCCGCAGCTCGATGGGCAGCAGCATTTTGATGCCCACGCGATCCTGCTGGAGGAACTTGTGGTCGAACATCGGCCAGACCACCGCACGCATCGCCTCCGGCTTCCCACTAACCAGGGCCGGCTCATCGACCCGGTCGCACAGCACCATGATTCCGCCGTAGCCAAGCGACTGAAGCACTGTCAGCAGCTTGTGCGTGAGTTGGAACCGGCTGTCGTGCTCGCCCTGCACGCCGGGCACCGGCCACGGCTGATTCGTCAGGTCGCTGCCCTTGAAGTCCAGCAGCATCGCCATCAGGTCGTGCTGACTCCGCTGCACCGCGAGCACCTCCCGGCTGATGCGCGTGCTCAAGCGAAGGATCAGGTACCGCGACCACGCCCAGATCACCCAGCCAACCACCGCGCCGATCCCCGTGATCCACATCGCCGGCTCCAGCCACTTCGGTTGGCCGCCTTCCGGGGGTTCGCCCCACGCCAGCACCTTGATCCCCAGCCAGAACAGCACCGCCGCGATCGTCAGGGCGATGTTGATGTACCGGAAGTACGGCATCGACGGCAGGAACCCCAGCCGCAGCTTCCGCCGCAGCGCGCCCCAGCGCGACGCGACCGTTCCGCTCTTCGGTTGGTCATACAGCGCCGCCAGCACCGCGAGGTCGACGCGCTGGTGCCGCGGCATCGACCGAATCCGGCCGCCTAAGTCCGCCGCCATCGGTGCCGGATCATCCGACCCGCTCGACTGGCCGAGCACGCCATCGACCACGCGCGTCACGGCGAGTGAGAGGATCGCGTCCTGATGGTCCTGCAGGCGGATGTGCGAGAGCAGCTTGTCCGTCGAGGCCCGCGACGCCTTGGCGAAGCCCATGCCGCGCTGATGCTTCTGCACGATGCGGTCGAGCACGGGGTTTAAGTCATCGTAGGGAACGAGCAGCGTGCGTCGATCGGGGTTCTTCGTATTGTGCTCGGCGACCCGCTTGCCGATCATCAGGCGGATCGCGGTCTTGCCGCTGCCCTTCTCGCCGAAGACGACGGCCGTCGACGGCCGCTCGATGTCGCCCAGGATCTTCGGGAAGTCGGGGTGGCTGGTGGCGCTGCCGGTGAGCCGGTCAAAGACGGGATCAAACCGCGCCTCCTCGGCACTGAAGGGGTTCTCCGCGAGACCGTGATGGGCGAGGAATTGACTGATTTCCATGGTCGTCTCTTATCGGCGATTGGCTGTCATGAGCATATTAGAGCCGGTCGCCCCGGTGGACGCCCCCGCTCCCTCCGGGAGAGGACAGCCGCAATCGCCGCGCAGCAGCGATTGCGGCAGGTGAGGGAGAACCGGGCGGATTCCTCCTCGAGGTCCATTGCGCGACTGTGATCCAAGATGGTCATAGGTTCTCACCCTCACCCGGCTCGCCGAGCCTCGCCGACCTCTGCCTCGGAGGGAGAGGTGAGACTAGGCACCCTTCGGCACGACATGGTTACACTACCACCCATGACCGATTCACCGGTGCAGTCCGACAAGACACTGCACGGGGCCGTGCCGCCGATGGCGACGGCCGCCGAGCGCAACGCGGCGCTGGAGAAGGCGTTCGACTACCGCGGCGATGTCACGATCGAGCTGAACAACGGCCAGCTCGTCGAGGGTTACATCTTCGACCGCCGCGGCGACGGGCCCGAGCCTTACGTCCGGCTGATGGTCAAGGACGCGGACGACCGCATGAGCGTGAAATACAGCGACATCAAGCGCCTCGTCTTCTCCGGCCGCGACACCGCCGCCGGCAAGAGCTGGGAGACGTGGGTGAAAAAGTACAGCGAGAAGAAGGCGGCCGGCGAGAAGGCGAGCATCGAGTCGGAGCCGCTGGAATGAGAAGCTCCAACGATCAAGCTCCAAATTCCAAACAAGCTCCAAGGCAGAAACGGCGGGAAACGCCGCACCGTCTGAGCCGCCACGCGTAAGCGTGCGGGAGCCTCGAACGTCAAGGCGCTCTCGGGCGGCCATTCGCTCACGCTTCGCGGCACTGATCGACGCTTAACTTTTCGATTTAGTGTTTGGAACTTGGAGCTTGTTTGGAGTTTGGTGCTTGGAATTTGGAGCTTTCAGTCGTGTCTAATGCGATTCCCAGTTTTGAAACGTTTCAGCGTCTCGCCGGCAAGGGCAACCTCGTGCCTGTATTTCGCCGGGTGCTCAGCGATCAGCTCACGCCGGTGCTGGCGTACCGGCGTCTCGTCCGGCCCGACGGCCGCATGGCCCCCAGCTTCCTCCTGGAGAGCGTCGAGGGCGGCGACCGCGTGGGGCGCTACAGCTTCCTCGGCGCACGGCCCGATGCCCAGGTGATCGCTCGCGGCAACCAGATCGAATACATCGACGCGCGAAACCCGAAGAACAACCGTCGCTACACCAGCGCCGACCCGCTGCGCGAGATGGCCAAGCTCACCGATCGGTGGAAGCTCGTCCGCCTCACCAGCGACAAGCCGCCCGGCGGCGGCGCGACCAGCGGCGGCGACCTGCCCGACTTCACCGGCGGCTGGGTCGGCTTCGCGGGCTACGACACCGTGCGTTACCTCGAAGGCGAAAAGCTGCCGAAGCCGCCGACCGATGACCGCGGGCTGCCCGATATGCACATGGCGCTCTACCGAAAGGTGGTCGCTTTCGACAACGTGCGCAAGACGGTGCTGCTGATCACGCACGCGGTGATGGAGGAGCACGCGACGCCGCGGGCGGCATATGAGGCGGCGCTGGGCGAGCTTGAGGAGCTGCTGCGACAGATCGAGACGCCCGCGGTTTCTTCCACTCCGCACTCCGCACTCCGCGCTCCGCACTCCATCGCCTCCGAGTTGCCCATCGGCGACATCGACCTCGACACCCCGCCGCCGGCGCTGCCGGCGAGCAACATGGGCGCGGGTGGTTATCAGCGGGCGGTGCTGGCGGCGAAGGAGTTCATCAAGGCGGGCGACATTTTCCAAGTGGTGCCGAGCCAGCGGTTCGAGCTGCGCACGCCGGCGGACCCCTTCGATATCTACCGGGCGCTGCGGGTGGTGAACCCGTCGCCGTACATGTTCTACGTGCAGGTCGCGGGGGCGATGCTGATCGGTTCGAGCCCGGAGATTTTGTGCCGGGTTCACAACGGCGAGGTATGGAACCGCCCGCTGGCCGGGACGCGTCGCCGCGGTCGCACCAAAGAGGAAGACCTCGCGCTGGAGAAGGAGCTCTTGGCGGACCCGAAGGAGGTTTGCGAACACGTGATGCTGGTCGATCTGGGGCGCAACGACGTGGGGCGCGTGGCGAAGGCGGGATCGATCACGGTGCCGGTGGTGATGGAGGTTGAGCGGTACAGCCACGTGATGCACATCAGCTCGACGGTGATCGGCAAGCTGCGCGCGGGGTTCACGTGCTGGGACGCGCTGCAGGCGGCGCTGCCGGTGGGCACGGTGAGCGGGGCGCCGAAGGTGCGGGCGATGCAGATCATCGATGAGCTGGAGCCGACGCGGCGCGGGCCGTATGGCGGCGCGGTGGGCTACGCGGACTTCGCGGGGAACATGGACATGGCGATTGCGCTGCGGACGATGGTGGTGGTGCCGGGCGAACCGGGCCGTGCCGGCCCGGAAAAATGGACCGTGCATATTCAAACCGGCGCTGGCATCGTCGCCGACAGCGACCCGGACAGCGAGCACACCGAATGCGTGAATAAGGCGGCGGCGCTGGCGAAGGCGGTGGATCTGGCGGAGCGGGCGTTTACCTGAGCCGCGAAGCGGCGGCATCGTGTAGCCGGGGGCGTGAGCCCCCGGAAAGGTCAATCTTTGATATTGAGAAGCCCCGAAGGGGCGACACGTTTGTGTCGCCCCTTCGGGGCTTTATTCGTCACAACTTTGTTGATCCGGGGGCTTACGCCCCCGGCTACATCCTGCCGCCGCTTCGCGGCTGAACCCGTCACGGAACCGTCGGGGCCAGCTCAACAATCACCGCATCTTTCTCCTCGCGGCCCTTCGCACGGTCACGGCCGCCGTCATCATCATTCGGCGTTTCATCGACCTCGATGCCGTTGCGTTCGAGCAGCGTGCCCATGGCCTGGTAGTAGCGGGCGATGGCGGTGTTGTAATCGCTCATGGCCTGGATCTCCTGGATCTCGGCGGCGGCGAGCGTGTCTTGGGCGCGGAGGGTGAGGTCGACGAAGTCGGGCGTCAGATCTTCCTGGGCCTCCAGCACGCGCAGGCGTTCGGCGGCGGCGCGGCGGGCGGAACGGGTGGCACCGATGACTTCATACGACGTGTCGAGGGCCCGCATCGTGTCCTTCACGTCCTTGACCACCTGCTGGGCGATGCGGCGGTAGTTGATGACGGTGGCCCGGCGCTCGAGGCGGCGCTGCTCGAGAGCGGCCTCGGGACCGCGGTTGCCGATGGGCACTTCGAACTGGAAGCCGGCGATGTAATCGACGAAGTCGCGGTCTTCGAGGGCGTCGTAGGCGGAGCCGACGGACGACAAGCCGACGCCGTTGAGGCGGGCGGTCAGCGCGACGTCGAGCTGCGGCAACCGCTGGTTGTCGGCGACGCGCTCGCGAATAGAGGCGTCCTTGATTTCAAGAAGCGCCCGGCGGAGCTCGGGGCGGTGGTTCAGCGCGGTGGTCACCGAGTCGAGCAGGCTGAAGGACATCGGCAGGTCCGGCGGCGTCTCCAGCGGGCTGATCAGCGTCTCGGAGGAGAGCGGCAGGTTCTTCGCATAAATGAGCTGCTTGAGCGCATCGGACGCCTGCCGGACAGCCGCGCGGGCGCGGATCAGGTCGGCCCGGCGAAGCTCCTCGCGCGACAGGGCGTCGGTGTACGCATCGATGCGGGCGTCGCCGCCTTCGAATCGCTTGCGGAGCACCTCGCGCAGGTCGAAGGTTTTGCTGAACAGCCGCGACTGAATGAGCAACTGCTGGCGGGCGAAGACGAGCTGCCAGTAGGCCTGCTCGGTGGCGGCGACGGTTTCGAGCATGCGCGATCGCATGTCCTGCACCGCTTCATCGCGGGCATTCTGGCTGAGGGCGATGTTGGAGCGCGTGACATCGGAGCCGAAGTTTCTCAGCAGGGGCTGCGTGAGGCTCACAAGCACATCGGAATCGTAGTAGTTGTTGACGGCAAAAAAGGAGGGGTTGCGCTCGTTGCGGTTGAAGCCGGAGGAGACGGTGATCTGTCCGCCGCCGGGCAGCACCTTGCGGATACCGGTTTCGAGGCCGATGGTCTTCTGCTGCACGGAGCCGAAGGCGGCGAGCCCGCCGACGGTGGGCGGCTGCGGCGTGTCGAGATACTGGAAGGTGAAATTGGAGAAGAGGACGGCGTCGAAGACGGCCTCGGCCTGCGTCACCTGCGTGTCGCTGATGGCGGGGATGATCTGAGCGATGCGGACGTCGAGGTTGTTGCGGACGGAGAGCTCAATGGCGCGCTGGAGCGTCATGGCGACGGTCTTGGTTTTGGTGTCGCCCATGAGGTCGCGGCCGGCGTCGAGCGTCGCCGCCGAGTAGGACCGCGGTCCGCCACGACTATCGGCCTGCTCGAGCAGGTTCTGCTTGCGGAGCAGCGATTCGACCTGCCCTTCGGGCCGCTGAAGCTCGATGACGGGGCCGGCGGCGATCGCCTCGCGGTAAGCGCGCTGCGAGGCCATCAGTTCTTCATGCAACTGCTCTTCGAGCGACCGCGCCAAGGGGTTCGTGCAACCGGCGGCCCCCGCCGCCATGGCCACGGCGACGCCGATGAATAGATTTCGCTTGATCATGCGAGGAAGATACGACCGGCCGCGCCGCCCGTCAATCAAACAGTCGTACAACGTACGCCCAAGGGGAAGCGCCAAGCTCCAAAAACCAAATTCCAAACAAGTTCCAATCGAACCGAATCAAGCCAAAAGGAACAATGGCGTGGGACCACCACATGACATTTGCGTGCGGGCATCGTATTTGACCAGTGGAAGCCGGCCTCCGGTTGGGATTGATTGGGTTCGTTTGGCTCCTCTTGGAGCTTGTTTGGGTTTTGGAGCTTGGAGTTTGGAACTTTCATTCCTCGTAGCTTGCCCGGCCCCCACCCGCTAAGATGGGGGGCTCGATCCAACGCATTAGGAGTTGACCATGCCTCGCCCGATGACCATCACGGAAAAAATCATGGCCGCCCACAGCGGCCGCACCGAAGTCACCCCGGGCGAAAACGTCTGGGTCGATGTCGATGTGCTCATGACGCACGACGTCTGCGGCCCCGGCACCATCGGCATCTTCAAAGAGAAATTCGGCCCGAGCGCCAAGGTCTGGGACCCCGATCGCGTCGTGATCATCCCCGATCACTACATCTTCACCGCCGATGAGAAGTGCCATCGCAACATCCAGATCCTCCGCGATTTCGTGAAGGAGCAGGGCCTCAAGTATTACTACGACCCCGATTTCCTCAGCACCGCCGAGGGCTCCGGCTTCCCGAACCCCTACCGCGACCCGACGAAGACGAATTACAAGGGCGTCTGCCACAAGGCGCTGCCTGAAGAGGGCCACATCCGCCCCGGCGAGATCCTGCTGGGCACCGACAGCCACACCTGCACCGCCGGCGCATTTGGGCAGTTCGCCACCGGCGTCGGCAACACCGATGCGGCCTTCGCGCTGGGCACCGGCAAGACGTGGTTGAAAGTGCCGCCCACGATGAAGTTCGTCTTCCACGGCCAGATCCCCCCCTACCTCACGGCCAAGGACCTCATCCTCGCCGTCATCGGCGAAATCAGCGTCAGCGGCGCGACCTACAAGTCGATGTACTTCACCGGCGAAGGCGTCAAGTCGCTCACCCTCGAAGACCGCATGACGCTGACCAACATGGCGATCGAGGCCGGCGGGAAGAACGGCGTCTGCGATGTCGATGAGAAAACCCTCGCTTACGTGAAGGCACGCTCGACGCGGCCCAACTGGACCGTGCAGACGGAAGACAATGGCGCCGAGTATGTGTTCGAGCACGAGTGGGACCTCGCCACGATGGACCCGCTCGTCGCCAAGCCGCACTCGCCGGACAACAAGGACACCGCCCACAACTGTCGCGCGGTGAAACTCGACCGGGCCTACATCGGCTCATGCACCGGCGGGAAGATCACGGACATGATCTTCGCCGCGTCTATTTTGAACGGACAGCAGGTGAAGATCCCCACCTTCGTCGTGCCCGGCTCGACGGAGGTTCACGCCGACATGCTCCGCCTGAACATCGCCGGCGACGCGAAGAAGCCCGGCGAGAAATCGATCTACCAGATCATGGTCGACGCCGGCTGCCAGATGGGCGCGAGTTCGTGCGCCGCGTGCCTCGGCGGGCCGAAGGACACGTTCGGCCGGCTCAACGAGGCGATCAACTGCATCAGCACGACCAACCGCAACTTCCCCGGCCGCATGGGTCACAAGGAAGCGGGCGTCTACCTCGCCTCCCCGCTGACCGTCGCGGCCAGCGCGCTGACTGGGCACGTCACCGACCCGCGCGAGTTCGTCAGCGAGCCGATCGTGACGGGCACGGCGGGCGTGGTGTGATTGCGGACTGACAAATAGGAAAAAGAAAACGGCAGGAGTAATGTGCTCCTGCCGTACTTTATTTCCGCATCAAGTCGAGGCCCGGGTCGCAAACACGGGTGCCACGGACAGCGAAGCGAGGCTTGGCGAGCGCAGTCGTCCGTGTCGAATGACCTCGCGTCGCCGTCACACGGACGACTCCGGTCGCAGACTCGCTGCGCTGTCCGTGGCACCCATCCATCACATATCACAGCGCCGCGCACACCGCCTTCGTCTCCAAGTAATTTTCCAGCGCCGCGTGGCCCATCTCGCGGCCCCAGCCCGACTGCTTGTAGCCGCCGAACGGCAAAGCCGCGTCGAACACGTTGTAGCAGTTGACCCACACCGTGCCGGCGCGGAGCTGCGACGCGATGCGGTGGGCCTTGCCGATGTCGCGCGACCACACGGCAGCAGCGAGGCCGTACACCGTGTTGTTCGCCGTCGCGATGATTTCTGCCTCATCCTTATAAGGCATCGCGGTGACCACCGGCCCGAAGATCTCTTCCTTCACGACCTTCATCTGCGGGTTGGTGTTGGTCAGCACGGTGGGCTGCACGAAGTAACCCTCATCGCCGTGCGCCTTGCCGCCGCAGACAACCTTGGCGCCTTCGCGGACGCCGGCATCGAGGAAACCGCACACGCGCTTAAACTGCTCATCGGAGACGAGCGGACCCATGTCGGTGTTCGGGTCGCTGCCGCGCCCCAGGCGGATTTTCTTCGCATGCTCGGCGACGCCCTCGACGACCTTATCGAAGATCGACTTGTGAGCGTAGAGCCGCGAGCCGGCACAGCAGCACTGGCCGTGGTTGAAGAAGATCGCGTTCGCGGCCGAGGGGATCGCGGTGGCTAGGTCGGCATCGGCGAGGATGATGTTCGGGCTCTTGCCGCCGAGCTCGAGCGTCACCTTTCGCAGGTCGTTGGCGGCGGCCTTGACGATCAGCTTGCCGACCTCGGTGGAGCCGGTGAAGGCGATCTTGTCGACCATCGGATGCGAGGTGAGCGCGGCGCCGGCCGTCTCACCGAAGCCGGGCACAATGTTGATGACGCCCGGTGGGAAGCCCGCTTCGACGATGAGGTCGCCGAGGCGCAGCGCGGTGAGCGGCGTCTGCTCCGCGGGCTTGAGCACGACGGTGCAGCCGGTCGCCAGCGCCGGCCCGAGCTTCCAGGCTGCCATCAAGAGCGGGAAGTTCCACGGGATGATCTGCCCGACGACGCCGACGGGTTCGCGCAGCGTGTAGGCGTGGAACTTCGCGCCGGGGGCGTACGGCACCGAGATCGGGATCGTGTTGCCCTCGATCTTCGTCGCCCAGCCCGCCATGTAGCGAAGCAGGTCCACCGCCAGCGGCACATCGGCGACGCGGGCGACGGCCAGCGGCTTGCCGTTGTCGAGCGATTCGAGTGCCGCGAACTCTTCGAGATTCTTCTCCAGCAGGTCGGCGAGCTTCCAGATGAGCTTGCCGCGCTCCGATGGCGTCATCTCGCGCCACGGCCCGCCGTCGAACGCCTTGCGGGCCGCCCGCGCCGCCTTGTCGATGTCGACCTGATCGCCCTCGGCGACCTGCGCGATCTCGCCGCCCGTCGCCGGGTCATACACGGCAAAGGTCTTGCCGCTGCCGGCGGCGACCCACTCATTGTTGATGAGCATCTTCAGTGGCTTGCCGATGAACTTCTTCACCGCGGGATCGAGCACCGGCTGCTTGCCGCTGGCGGATTTGCCGTTGGTCGGTTTGCCGGATTTCGACTTCGGCGACGGACGCGATTGGACTGCGGTCATGGCGAGCCTCCATGAATGTGTAGTGAGAAAGGGTAAGCGGGTCTGGCTTGTTCATTCTACTCGACCAGCTCGCAAAGCCACGCACTAGCCACCACGCCGCCGAGCACCACGCCGGAAGGCTGGTGCTGGTCGGGACCACATTTGTCCCGGGGCACATCAATAACGCGGCTTCCCCGAAGAGACGACGACCACCGCACGACCGACCAGCACCACCCTGCCGGGATGGTGCTCCCGGATTTCAACCGCCCGCGACCTGCGTCAACGCGTCGAGCAGCGTATCGAGCTCCGCATCGGTGTTGAACACGCCCGGGCTGACGCGCACCGCTCCCGCCGGGAACGTGCCGATGCGCTTGTGGCAGTACGGGGCGCAGTGCAGGCCGGGGCGGACGGCGATGTTGAAGCTGTCATCGAGAATCGAAGCGACGTCCGGCGCTTCGTAGCCGGCGATGTTGAAGGACACCGTCCCGACGCGTTTGCTCGCGTCGCGGGTGCCGTAGAGCGTGAAGCGGTCATCATCGGCGAGCGTGTCGATGATGCGCTGCACCATCGCCTGCTCGTGGTGGAGCAGGTCGGCCATCGGGTGTTTGTCGAGATAGTCGAGGCCGGCGGCGAGGCCGGCGACGCCGACGGTGTTGGGCGTGCCGCCCTCTAAGTAGTACGGATAAATCGCCGGCTGCAACGGGCTCGAGGAGTCGCCGCCGGTGCCGCCCTCGCGCCACGGCTTGAGCTTGATGTACGACGCCATGCGGATCGTCTGCGCGCCCTCGCGCGTCGCGGCGACCGACTCGGCAGGCTCCGGGCAGCGCGTGCCGATGTACAGCCCGCCGGTGCCGGTCGGCCCGAGCAGCGATTTATGCCCGGGAAACGCGAGCAGGTCGACGTTCATCTGCCGGATCGACACGGGCACCGCTCCCACCGTCTGGGCCGCGTCGAGACAAAACAGGATGTCGTGCTCGCGCGCGATCCTGCCGATCGCCGCCGCGTCCTGGATCGTGCCCAGCACGTTTGACGAATGTGTGACCACGATGAGCACCGTGTCGGCGGTGATCGCCTTGCGGATGTCATCCGGATCGATGAAGCCGGCCTCGTCGCAGGTGACGCGCGTCAGGGTGATGCGCCCGTCCTCCTTCATCGCCTCCAACGGCCGGCTGACCGAGTTGTGCTCCAGCACGGAGGTGATCACATGCGGCACGCCGCCCGATTTCGTCTTCGTCGGCACCACACCTTTGATCGCCATGTTCAGGGCATCGGTGCAGTTCATCGCGAAGATCATGCGGTGCGGGTCGTCGCCCTCGAAGAGCCGCGTGAGGCGCAGCCGAACCTCATCGAGCTGCCGCTCGGCATTGACCGCCATGCGATGCCCGGCCCGCCCAGGGTTGGCGGCGTCTTCATTGATGAACCGCGCCATCGCCTCGGCGACGCCGGGGGCCTTGGGGAAACTCGTGGCTGCGTTGTCGAAGTAGATCATAGATGCTTCTTGAAATCTGACGGAGCGAGCACACGATGTGGGAGAAGCTCGTCGATCGCGTCATATTCGATAACGGGTGTCATACGCAAGGGTCTCCGTGATTCGAACAGTCGAACGCGTTCTTGCCGCGTCTCCTTCATCTCAGGTGGAGCGAGATCGACCGCTTGCCGCGCGGCCCGCACGGCCTGGTCGAAGTCGCCAAATTCGGCCCATGCGGCCGCTAGGATGGAAAAGCTGACCCATTGCTTCCATTCAGTCATCGACCCTACCTTTTCTGCAAACATCACTGCTTCTTCGCCACAGCGAACGCCCGCGTCGGTCGACACAGAACACAGTAGCGCCAGCAACTGATAGTCGGCCCCTAAGTTTCGCTTACCCTGCGTCACTACGACTTTCAAATCTGCTTTTGCCCGACCATCCTCTCCCATTTGCGTCAGAGCAAAACAGCGCAGTCGATGCAGAGGATAATCTCCAATACTCTGCGTCTGATCGAATCCTCGATTGGGGTCGGCCTCGATCGCAGCGGAAAAATCGTCGACCGCGGCTTGGAATTGTTGAGAAACGAGCCAAGAGAGTCCTCGGATCCCAAAGGCATCCCGCTGAAGCATGGTTCCCATTTTCAGGGCTTTCGTGCAGTCCGCTATGGCTCGCTGGAAGTCCTCTTTCAGGTAGCGGGCTGTTCCTCGCCATGTGAACAGGTCGGCATGCGGATTGCGCGCCAGCTCAGCTTCTATGTGCTCCAGCGCTTGATCGCATTGGCCCTTGGTCAGTTGACGGTCGACGAGCCGGGTGAATGCGCCAGTTCCGAAGCGCGGCCGGAATAGTCGTTTGATCCATCGGAGCATGGGACCACCCATTCAAACGCTCGGCAGCCCCTGCACCCTTCGCCACGTGCTGATTTGCCCCAGGTGCGTCGATTCGTGTACCAGCATCAGGTACGGCAGCGCCGAGCCCAGCTTCGGGAACGGCGCCTTCCAGCGCTCCAGCGGCATCGGCTTCTCCAGCGCCGCCTCGCCGCCCTCGCGCATGGCCGCCGCGACGTCGGCGTGGCCTTTCACGAAGGCGTCGATGATCTGTTGCTTCGTGCCGTAGAGCGCCGCATTCTGCTCAGGCTTGCTCTTCATGCCGAACTTGTGGTCCCGGGGATCGTCGAACGCCGTGCCGCGCAGCATCGCGACGATCACCGGGTGGTACAGATTCAGGTGACTGAACAGCCAAGCGGGATGATTCGCGCCGCTGGGCTGAAGCAGCATCTGGGCGTCGCTCAGGTCGGCGACGAGCTTCCTTGCGTAATCGGTGTTGCGGTCCCAGCCGATGAGCAGGCCGTCGATGAATAGTGACATGGGTTCGGGTCTCGGTTCAGGTGTCGGATGCCGGGTGCGGCCCCCGGCGGACGGAGCATGATAACCGATGGAAAAGTGATTGCCGGTGCCGCAGGTTGCCGATGAATCCTCGCGGTGGGCCGGGCGTTTATCGCGCCCGGTCAAGTCATTGGCGGCTGGAGGCCGCCTGCGAATCCAACATCATCGCCGGTCCGCAACCCTTTGGGAATGGAGTCCCCTCATGTCCACCGCGCGCCTCAATTTTTTCTGGCTCATCATCTTCGGCATGACCATGCCCGTCGCCGTGGTGCTTTCGACCAACCTCGCTCGGCGGAGTTTTGAGCGGGTGAAGATCCGCGACCAGACGATCACCGTCAAAGGCTACGCCGAGCGATCGATCAGCGCGGACCGCGCCACGTGGTCGGCGGGTATCGTCACCCGGCAGCCGGTGATGAAGGACGCCTACGCCGAGTTGGAAAACCAGCGCAAACGGCTGCTCGCGTTCCTCGCCGAGCACGGCTTCAAGTCGGCGGACGTCGACCTGAACCCCGTGCATATCGAGACGCAGTTCACGCGCGACGCCAAGGGCGTGCAGACGAACACGATCGAAGGCTACGTCGTCCGCCAGTGGGTGCAGATCGCTTCTGGCGACGTGGCCGCCATTGCCAAGGTCGCCCGCGATGCGAGCGACCTCATCGGCGAAGGCATCGAGCTCGACGGCAACCCGCCGCAATACCTCTATACGAAACTCGATGAGCTGAAACTCGAAATGCTCGGCGAATCGACAAAGAACGCCCGTGACCGCGCCGAGAAGCTCGTCAGCGGCAGCCCGAGTTCACTGGGCGCGCTGCGCTCGGCGAGCCAGGGCGTGTTTCAGATCACGCCCGCGTTCTCGACGGAGGTGTCGGACGAAGGGATGAACGACACGTCGAGCATTCAGAAGATCGTGAAGGCGGTGGTGACGCTGGAGTATGCGATTGAGTGACGTTTAGCCGCGGAGCAGAGGCTTTGCGGCGCTCCGCACGGTCCATGGCCCGCCATCACGTCGCGTCGCGCGGAGCGGCGCCGAGCCTCTGCTCCGCGGCTAAACGGGGGCGCGGCCGCCCTCACGCCCCCACGTACTTCGCGTAAATGCTTCGCGCCTTGTTCGGCTCCTTCGTTCCCTTCACGATCGCCCGGCCGTCGTTGAACAAAGTCAGTTCGTACGGCTCTCCGTTGTCGGTGATGTCGGCGCGGATCATGAATTTGTTCGCGTTGACGGCGCCGTGCTGGCGCAACCGCTTGGCCATCTCGTCGAAATCGATTCGCCCGCCATTTTGCTTGTGCGTGAGCTGCACCGAGTTGCGGCCGCAGAGCGTCGTCGTAGAGGAGCCGAACTTGCCGTCGAGGAACTCGTAGTTGCGGTGCTTGCAGCACTGGCAGTCGCCGACGTCGTAGGCGCGGGCGACCTTGAACTGGTGGATGCGGTTGCTCCAGACGTCGATCGAGAGCAGCGTCGGGCTGACCGCGTCGTAGTTGCCGGTGAGGATTTTCAGGGCCTCGACGACCTGGTAATTGGAGACGATGGAGACGACGGGGCCGAGCACGCCGGCGGTGTCGCAGGTCGGGTTCATCCCGGGGGGCGGGGCCTGCTCGAAGATGCAGCGCAGGCACGGCGTCGCCTTGCCCGCGAGTTCCCACGGCGTCTCGTTCGTCTCGTTCTCCTTCGAGTGCGGCAGGATCGCGTAAGCCATGCCGACGGTGCCGACCGCGCCGCCGTACACGTACGGGATGCGGTGCTTGACGGCCGCGTCGTTGACGACGAAGCGCGTCTCGAAGTTGTCGACACCGTCGATGATGAGATCGACCATGCCGGTGTTCGACATCGAGATGAACTTCTCGATGTTGGTGTGGTTCACGTCATCGACGATGGCGTCGACCTTCACCTGCGAGTTGATCTTCGCGATCTTCTGCTTGGCGGCCTCGGCCTTGGGGATGCCGTTCTTCACATCGTCCTCGTCGAAGAGGACCTGGCGCTGAAGGTTGGTCATCTCGATAAAATCGCGGTCGGCGATGATCAGGTGCCCGACGCCGGCGCGGGCGAGCATGTTGGCGATGACGGTGCCGAGCGCGCCGCAGCCGACGATGAAGACGGAGGCGTCGAGCAGCTTGCGCTGGCCCTCTTCGCCGAAGCCGGGGAGGAGAGTCTGACGGTGGTAGCGGGAGAGGTCGAGGGGCATAAGGGGAACCGATTTATGATTGGTGATTTCTAATTTGTGATTTGGGATTTGAAGAGGGCGCGGCGGCGAGGGTTACTTCATTTTGGATTGATTGAACATGAGGCCGGCGGCGCCGGCGATGATGAGCACGACGCCCCCGATGAGAGCCGGGGTGCCGCCCCAGTTGCGCTGGGTGGAGAAGAACACCAGCGCCAGGCCGCCGGCGAGGAGGACGTTGAACAGGATGCGGAGGAGGATCGGGTTCATGGCGTGCTAAACGTCGTTCTCCAGCCGCTTGCCAAGGCTCACGACCTCGTCGAGCTTGTATCCCATCGCCTCGTAGAACGCGATGACTTGCGTGTTGCTGGCGCGGACCTGGAGGTTGATCTTCGGACATCCGAGCGATTTCAGTCTGGTCTCGGCTTCTTCCATCATGCGCCTGCCGATGCCGGTGCGTTGTTCGCCCGGCTCGACGGCGAGGTAGTTGATCTGGCCGCGGTGGCCGTCGTAGCCCGCCATGACGACCGCGACGATGCGGTTGCTGTCCTCGCCGACGAGGAAGAGCTCGCCGTCCACCTTGAGCTTGCGGGCGATGTCCTTGCGCGGGTCGTTCCAGGGGACGACGAGGTTGCAGCGTTTCCAGAGGTCGATGACCTGTTGCTCATCGTCGGGGCGGAATGGGCGGATGGTGAGTGACATACGCGCGGAGGCGCAAGCGTTGATCGGATGCGTCAGCCAGCCACGAGGCTTCCGCCCTCGACGGGGTCGACCTTCACGCCCAATTCGACGAGGCGCTTGAGGGCGGCTTCGACGCGGTCTTCCTTGCCGGTGAAGAGCACCGCCATGATGCCGATGTCTTTCGTGACGTTGGCCTGGCGGATGTCGAACATGACGTCGGGGTGTTCGGTGGTCATCTTCCAGAGGCAGGGTTCGTTTTGGCGGCCGCCCTCGAAGGTGAGCCAGACTTTGCGGGTGGTGTTCATGGGGAACTCGGTCGCGCGGAGGCGCAAGCGTGGGTTGGGTGAGGGGGAGCGCGAAGCCGCGAGCGGCTTAACCGCCGGCGATCGCGGGGACGATCGACAGTTCATCACCGGCTTTCAGCGGGGTGTCGAGGTTCTCGATGAAGCGGATGTCTTCATCGTTGACATAGAGGTTGATGAAGCGGTTGACTTCGCCCACGCCGCCCCCGGAAGTGGTGCCGCTCTTGAAGAGCTGCTTGCCGAGCTCGGGGTAGGTCGTGGTGAGCGAGGCGAGGACCTCGCGGACCGATTTGCCGGCAATGGCGAGGGCTTCGTTGTCGCCGGCCTTGGGGCGCAGGGCGGTGGGGATGAGGACGTTGATGGTGTCGGGCATGATGCTTGGGTCCTGTCTTAACTCCCCTCCCTCCTAGGTAGGGGCGGGGGGAGGGTCGGATCAACGAATACTATCGACGGTTGCGATACTGCGGAACGATCGACGATAACAGCGGATCGGCGGATGAATTGGGCGTTCACGAATGAAGGGTGTGCCCGACCCTCCCCCTGCCCCTCCCTAAGAGGGAGGGGAGTAAGAGTCACACCTTCGACGGCGTCGCCGCTTTCTGGCTCTCTTCGATCTGCGTGACCAGCGAATCGAACTCGCCGAGTTTGGCGTTGATGACCGGGGCGTGGGCGAACTGGCCGGCCATCACTTCGAGGGTCTTCAGGCCGTTGCCGGTGATGCAGACGCAGATCGATTCGTCGCGCGGGATGCGGCCGCTTTGGATCAGCTTGATGGCGCAGGCCAGCGTGGTGCCGCCGGCGGGCTCGGTGAAGATGCCTTCGGTGCGGGCGAGGAGCTTGATGGCGTCGAGGATTTCGGGGTCCGTCGCGCTCGCGCCGAAGCCGCCGGAGTCGCGGATCACCTTCATCACGTAGTACCCGTCGGCCGGGTTGCCAATCGCGATGGACTTGGCGATCGTGTTGGGCTTCTGCGGGCGGAAAAGTTCAGCCTCTTCCTCGATTGCCTTGACGACCGGGTTGCAGCCGGCCGCCTGGGCCGCGTGCATCTTCGGCTTGGTGTCGGCGACCAGCCCGAGCTTGATGAACTCCTGATACGCCTTGTAAATCTTCGGCAGGATCGTGCCGCCGGCGACGGGACTGACGGTGTGGGCCGGGAGCTTCCACCCGAGCTGCTCGGCGATCTCGAAGCCGTGCGTCTTGGCGCCCTCGGTGTAATACGGCCGCAGGTTGACGTTCACGATCGCCCAGTTGTACTTATCCGCGATCTGCGAGCAGAGGCGGTTCACGTCGTCGTAGTTACCCTTGATGCGGACGACGCGCGGGGCGAAGACGGACATGCCGACCATTTTTCCTTCTTCGAGGTCGTGCGGAATCATGACGAACGCGCGGAGGCCGGCCGCGGCGGAGTGGGCCGCGACGGAGTGGGCGAGGTTGCCGGTGGAGGCGCAGCCGACCGTGTCGAAGCCGAACTCGAAGGCCTTGGTGATGGCGACGGAGACGACGCGGTCCTTGTAGGAGAAGGTCGGGTAGTTGACGCTGTCGTCCTTGATGTAGAGCTCCTTGACGCCGAGCTCGGCGGCGAGGCGGTCGGCCTTGATCAGCGGCGTCCAGCCGGAGTTGAACCCGGCCCGCGGCTCGCCCTCGATGGGCAGCAGGTCGCGGTACCGCCACAGCGACTGCGGCCCGGCCGCGATCGACTCGCGGGTGACCTTGCCCTTCATGCGGTCGTAGTCGTAGGCAACCTCGACCGGACCGAAGTCGTGGTCGCAGACGGTGCGCGGCGTGATGGGATATTCCGCATCACATTCTTTACATCGCAGGGCGTGGACGAAACTCATCTTCAGGCTCCAAGCTGCAACGGGTGGAAAATCTTTTTTAGGAAAGCAGGAAAGAGAGGAAATGAGGAAGAGAAAAGAGATTGGATCACCAATTCATGTGTCCTCTTCGATTTCTTTCCTGCTTTCCTAATTTTCCTGCTTTCCTAAAAAAATGCCTTTTCATTCAGGCGATAAAAAAAGCCTCTTCCGAGAGAGGAAGAGGCTTGAAAGACCTTGGAAGGTTTTCGCCGCTTCTTATCTCTCGCTGCATTGAACGCAACGAAGGAGTTCGCACCGTTATCCCGTAGTTCCTGTCGAACGTCGGGGGGCGGTTGCGGTGGCGTCATCGGGCCTGTCCCTCAGCCACTCTGGATAAGTCTGGCGTATTCAGTTGTCGAGGATGATCATAACGTTTGGCTGCGGCGAGTCAACGGTTGGTCCATCAACGCCCGCCAGTGAATCGCGGGAACAGCCATCAAACAAGTTCAGAACTGCCGATCGTCCGGCAGCGAACGCTGGCCGGCGCGCACGGCATCGACCAGCGCCTTGAACTCCGATCGCAACGCCTTGGGAAGCTTACCGGCGAATCGCTTATCCAACGGAACGAGGCGGATCAGGTCTTCCACATCACCGAGGTCTTTGCTGCGACCCCGATTGTTCAGGCCACTGAAGAGCTTAATCGCGACCAGGTCGTGCAGCTTGACCACGCGCACGCCATCGATGATCGACGTGTCTTCGATCGTCACCCCCGCCTCCTGCGCGGAGACCGTGTGGATGCGAACGCCGTCGAGGACATGCTCGCGATTGGCTTTGTCCCAGCGCGCTCCAGCGGCCTCGAGTTGAGCGACGGTGGCGGCTCGATCGGCGGCGTATAAGTCGAGGTCGACGGTCGATCGGCCGCCGCCGTGCAGATACACGGCAATCCCACCCAGCACCGGCGCATCCACCGATTCGCGGATGCGGCGGGCCACCGCGAGGATGCGGTTGTTGTCGCCCGGCATACCGATCCCTTTCCGGGCGTGCAGCCGCCGACGACGTATGGCGAGCGTGAGGGCCATCGTTTAACTATAACGCGAACGTGCAAAAACGTGAACGTGCGAAGCCGCGAGCGGCTGCTTCCGGGGGGCTTACCACGCGAAGTGGGCGAACGCTTTGTTGGCTTCGGCCATGCGGTGGGTCTGTTCGCGGGTGTTGACGGCCTTGCCTTCGCCGTTGGCGGCTTCGTAAAGCTCCTTGGCCAAGCGGTTCGCGAACGGCTTGCCCTTCTCGCTGCGGGCGGCGTCGATGATCCAGCGGAAGGCGAGGCTCTGGCGGCGCTTGGGCTTGACCTGCATAGGCACCTGGTAGTTGGCGCCGCCGACGCGCTTGCTGCGGACCTCGACCTCGGGCTTCACGTTGCCGATGGCCTTCTCGAACACCTTGATCGCCGGCGGATCGCCCTTGGTGCGGTCCTCGATCAGGGCGAGGGCGGCATAAACGATCCGCTGGGCGGTCGCCTTCTTGCCGTCGTACATGATGCAGTTGATGAAGCGGGAAAGGATCTTGCTGTTGTACCGGGGGTCGGGCCGAAGTTGTTCATCGGCGGCGGTGATGCGTCCTGACATGGCAATGGGTCCTTAAACAGAGCGGCTCATCGGAGCGCCTCGAGCTGTGGGCTTCAAGCCATGAGCTTCAAGGCGTCCACTTGTTCACCGCGATCGCAACGTGCGAAGGCGATTACTTGCCGCGGGGGAATGCAGGGTCCGCTGGGCGGACCGTTCGTAGTCGGTTAAATCGGAGGCGTGGTACGCATGTCGGACCCGGTCAAGGCATGGCCCGCACAGCGGACCCTACCGTCATCACTTCGCCCGCTTCACGCCGTACTTGCTGCGGCCCTTCTTGCGGCCGTCGACGCCGAGGCAGTCGAGGGTGCCGCGCACCACGTGGTAGCGAACACCGGGCAGGTCGCGGACACGGCCGCCGCGGACCAGCACGATCGAGTGTTCCTGGAGGTTGTGACCTTCGCCGCCAATGTAGGCCGTCACTTCTTTGCCGTTGCTCAGGCGCACGCGGCAGACCTTGCGGAGCGCGGAGTTGGGCTTCTTCGGGGTGACCGTCTTGACCTGCAGGCAGACGCCGCGCTTCTGCGGGCTGGCGTTGAGGTCCTTGACCTTGCTCTTAGAGACCTGCACGGTGCGCGGCTTGCGGATGAGCTGGTTGATCGTCGGCATAAAAACCCTCTAAACGAGACAGCGGGCGGAAAAACGGAGCGGTCCAAAGTGAGCCGAGCATCTTATAAGGATGCGGCTGGGGATGCAAATGATGGGAGCACCACGCGGTGGTGCGTCAGTCTGAAAGCCGGGTGGCACGGGCAGGCCGCGGTCCGCCGCGGTTTGCCCGTGGCGAGCGTCCTTGAGCTTCATCACGGGCAAACCGCCCCGAGCGGCGGCCTGCCCGTGCCACCCAATTCAGACTGACGCACTACCCACCACGCCGGCAAGCTGGTGCAGGTCCGGGCCTGACCCACGCGAGGCCCGTCAAGCGGAGAGGTACGGCGGCAACACGCGGACTGAGGCAGCACCACCCTGCCGGGATGGTGCTCGCCTCCCCTCACTTCTCCCCGATCGCATACAGGTTCGCAAACCCACGCAAATAGATCCGGCCGCCGCTGATCGCCGGGGAGGCCGAGATTGAGTCGTCCATCTTGTTCTGCGAGAGCAGCTCGAACGTCCGCCCCGCTTTCACCACGCTGACGATGCCGTCGCGCGAGGTCAGGTAAATCTTCCCATCGGCGTAGACCGGCGAGGCGCGGTGCCGGTGGTCGCGGGTGCGCTGCGGCGGGTACTGCTCCGCGCCCGTCGCGGCGTCGAGGCACATCAGCACGCCGTTCTCCCGGCAGAGATACACCAGCCCATCATGCACCAACGGCGATGGCACGTCCGGCGTGTTGTTGCCCCGCCGCCACTGCTCGTGCTCGCTGCCCGTCACGACCATGCCCGCCGCCCCCGGCTTCAGCGCGACGACCGGCCCGTTCTTCGCCGAGGGCACGATGATCAGTTCGGAGGTCGCCACCGGTGAGGCGACGAAGCGCAGCGTCGCGTTGTAATTCTTCTTCGGGTTCAGGTCGCCGACGCGCCAGAGCTCCGAGCCATCGGCGAGCTTGTGGCCCACCGTGTAATCGTTGCCGTGGGTCACGAGGTACGCCTCGCTCCCCTTCTGCCAAATCACCGGCGAGCTATATGAATGCTCGCACTCGGCCCGGCCGTCGCTCTTGCGCTCGACCTTCCAGACCTCTTTGCCGGTCGCCTTCTCGAGGCAGATGACATGGGCGGGGATCGAGTGGATGAGCTGAATGTAAAGATGGTCACCATGCAGCACGGGCGTCATGTGCATGCCGAAGCCGTAGCGAAACTTGCCGTAGCGCTGCGGCAGGTTCACGCTCCACACGATCTTGCCATCGAAGTCGACGCAGGCGAGGTCGCCGGTGCCGAAGCAGGCCCAGACGTGCTTGCCATCGGTCGATGGAGACGGTGACGCCGCATTGCCTTCATCGCTGCGGCTCTTGCTGTCGCCCTTGCTGATCTTCGTTTTCCAGAGCTCCTTGCCGGCGGTGGAGGCGCAGATGAGCACGAGGTCGTCGCCATCGGCGCTGGTGATGAAGATGCGGTCGTTCCAGATGGCGGGCGTGGCGCCGCTCATGCCGGGCATGGGGAGTTTCCAGAGGACGCCCTCGGTGGCGGACCATTTGGTGGGGAGATTCTTTTCGGTGGAGATGCCGTCGTTGAGGGGGCCGCGCCACTGGGGCCAGTTCTCGGCGGAGGCGGATGCGGTGGCGCAAGCGATGAGAAGGGACGCGAGGAGAAGACGCTTTGGCATGGAAGAACCTTTCAGTACGAGCCGCGACCGTAAGGGAGCGGTTTCTTTGGTTCCAGAGAGGCCGGACCACTCCCTCACGGTCGCGGCTCGTTTCGCTAATCTGAAGCGATGCGAGTCTATCCCATCCGCCTGACATTGGTGCTGCTGCTCGCCGCGTTACAGGCGCGGGCCGCGACGATCGAAACGGCGGCAGGCACCGGCAAGCCCGGCGACGTCGGCCAGCCCTTCGGCGTCGAGATCGGGCCCGACGGCGCGCTCTTCATCTGCGACGTGCAGAACCACCGCGTGCTGCGGCAGGACCGCAAGACGGGCAAGATCACCACCGTCGCGGGCACCGGCAGGAAGGGTTACTCCGGCGACGGCGGCCCGGCGACGAAGGCGGAACTGAACGAGCCTTATGAGGTGCGGTTCGCGAGCAGCGGCGACCTGTACGTCGTCGAGATGCAGAACCACGTCGTCCGGAAGATCGATGCGACAAACGGCCACATCAGCACCATCGCCGGCAACGGCACGAAAAGCTTCGGCGGCGACGGAGGGCCGGCGACCAAGGCGCAGCTCAATCAGCCGCACTCGATCGCGCTCGACGAGAAGCGCGGCGGGCTGTTCATCGCCGACATTTTGAATCATCGCATTCGACGGGTCGACCTCAAGACTGGCGTGATCGAGACAATCGCCGGCAACGGCGAGAAGAAGCCGCCGGTCGATGGCTCGCCCGCCAAGGGAAACGCGATGATCGGCCCACGCGCCCTTTTTGTTCATCAGGACAAGCTGTGGATCGCCCTGCGCGAGGGCCACAGCATCTGGACGCTCGACCTGAACGGCGGCAAACTCGGGCACATCAGCGGCACCGGGAAGGCGGGCTTCGGCGGCGACGGGCAGGCCGCGAAAGATGCGATCTACAACGGGCCCAAGGGCATCGCGCTCGACGCGGCCGGGAACGCGTTTATCGTCGACACCGAAAACCAATCCATCCGCCGGATCGATGCGAAGACCGGCATCATCACCACCCTCGCCGGCGCCGGCCCCAAAGCTCGCGGCTACGGCGGTGACGGCGGCGAGGCCGTGAGAGCGAAACTCGACCGGCCGCACGGCGTCTGCGTCGACGAGCGCGGCCTCGTCTACATCGGCGACACGAACAACCACCGGGTCCGCGTCGTGAAGCCGTGACCGTGAAAGATGATCGCTCCATCAGAGCCGCCACGCGTAAGCGTGCGGAAGCCGCGGCCTGCAAGGCGCTTTCTGGCTACCGCTCGCTTACGCTTCACGGCTCTGCCAGTTTGGACCTCTCATACACGCTCTTACTGACGTCTACGCGCCACGGCCAGCCGAACCTCATCCATTGGCGGAAAGTGTTGTGAGTCTCGACCGGCAGAGACGAGCAACAGCCATGTTGGCCGCCGCGGTTCCTAGCATCCGTCAGGTTCGCCCCCCGCGATGCGTGCGCTTTGGCAACGGCCGCGGGACAGCGAGTTCAACTTGATCGGTTTGTCATGGCTGACGACGCTGAAACGAAAGAGGCCCAAGGGCGCGGCCCGGTCCGGGTTGTCGTGCTGGCGCCGGCCGAGCGGGACGCGAAGGCCCTGGGGGCCTCGCTGGGCGGGCAGTTTGACTGCGTTGTGTGCTCGTCGATGACCGAGTTCTGCGCCGCCTCCGCCACCGCCGCCGCCGCCCTGGTCATCGCCTGCGAAGAGCTCGGCGCCCAGGACCTTTCGATGCTTTCGTCGATGCTCCGCGACCAGCCGGCATGGTCCCACCTGCCGGTGATCGTCCTCACGCACGAAGGCTTTTCAAAGGACGACATCGACGCGGTCGTCAACGCGTTCGACAGCACCTCGCCGACCCTTCTGGAGCGGCCCGTGCAGTCGACGACCTTGATGATGGCTCTGCGGTCGGCGCTGCACGCCCGCCGGCGGCAGTATGAAATCCGCGACCAGCTCGCCGAGCGCGAGCGGCACAACTTCGCGCTGCGCCGGCTCAGCAACTCGCTGGAAAAGCGGCTGCGCGAGCGGACGGTCCGGCTGGAAACGCTCTCGCAGCGGCTGCGCCTGCTGGCGGCCCGCCTGACCGACCGCGAGCACCGCGAGCGCCGCCGGCTCGCCCAGCTCATCCACGACCACCTCCAGCAGTCGCTCGTCGGCGCCAAGATCCGCGTCACCCTCGCCGGCAACGGCGCCGAGCCCGCGCTGAAGGAGCAGCTCCGCGGCGCCGTCGAGATGATCGACGACGGCCTCCGCGTGGCCCGCTCGCTCACCGCCGAGCTGCGCCCGCCGGTGCTCTACGAAGTCGGTCTGCCCGCGGCGCTGCGCTGGCTCGCCAGCCAGTTCCTCGATCATCACAGCCTGTCGGTCCGCCTCTCGCTCGACGAGGACGCCAACCTGCTCGACGAGCGGTTGCGGGCCCTGCTCTTCGATGCCGTGCGCGAACTGCTGCATAACGTCGCCGGTCACGCCGGCGCGGACGAGGCGACGGTGATGGTGCGCCGCGAGCGCTCGGAGATGCACGCCAGCGTGCAGGACCGCGGCCGGGGCTTCGACGTGTCGGTCATCGATCCCTCCGCCTCGCCCGATGAACAGTTCGGTCTCTTCAGCATCCGCGAGCGGGTCCGGGCCGTGGGCGGCCAATTCACGATCGTGTCCAGCATCGGGCACGGCACCCGCGTCGACCTGTTCCTGCCGATCGAGAACATCGAACTTGCCGCCGCGTCGGCCAGCGACGTGGACGACTCGGGCGTGCTGCATCCCGCGCACCGCGGGTCGGCCGACGGCGAGCGGGTGCTGCGCGTCCTGCTGGCCGACGATCATCAGATCGTCCGCGAAGGGATCGCCAGCATCCTCTCGGCGCAGCCCTCGATCGAAGTGGTGGCCCAGGCCCGCGATGGCGAAGAGGCGGTGAGCATGGCCCGCCGGCTGCACCCGGACGTGATCGTCATGGACGTGAACATGCCGCGGATGAACGGCATCGAAGCCACCCGGCGCATCCTCAGCGAGCAGCCCGACACGCCGATCATCGGCCTGTCGGTGCAGGACGAAACCGGCACCGCCGACGCCATGCTCCGCGCCGGCGCCACCGCTTACCTCTTCAAGGGCGGCGATCCCGGTGACCTCGTCCGCTGCATCCTCTCCACCACGCACGCCGACAGCGGCGGCGCGAAGGAACCCTCTCAATGACGCCGGGATTCACCTTCGGCGGGAGTTCCACGCTCGAGCATCGCTGGAAATCGGGCAATCGTAATTGATGCCATGTGATGCGCCGCCTCACCCCATACAAAAAAGGCGGCGGGCGTCGATGACGCCCGCCGCCGGGAGAGTTCCGGGTTTATTAAACCTGCGAGCCAGAAGGCTCGTCTTACAGCGCCAGCATGAACGCCACCAGGTCCTTCTTTTCCTGCGCGTTGAGCTTGAGCTCCAGCACGAGATTGAAGAACTCGACCGTGTCCTCGAGCGTCATCAGCCGGTCATCGTGCAGGTACGGCGGCGAGTCCTTGATGCCGCGCAGCGGGAACGTCTTGATCGGGCCGTCCGCCGACGCCTTGCGGCCGTTGATCGTCACCTCCTTGAAGAAACGCTCGACCTTCAGGTTGTGCATCAGGTTGTCGGTGTAGTACGGCGGCGTGTGGCAGGTCGCGCACTGGGCCTTGCCGAAGAACAGTTCCTGGCCGCGCATCTCGGCCTCGCTGGCCTTGGCCGGGTTGAGCTTGCCGAGCAGATTGAGCTTCGGGGCCGGCGGGAAGTCGAGCAGCGCCTGGAACTCGGCCATGTGATGCACCTGGCTGCCGCGCTCCAGCGGGCTGATGCCTTTCTTCGCGGCGTCGGCGGGGATGCCGTCGAAGTACGCCGCCCGCTGCTCGAACTCGGTGAAGTCCTCGACGGTCTTAAGGGCCCGCTGCGAGCCGAAGAGCCGCTGCACGTTCACGCCGCGCAGCGTCGGCGTGTCGATGCGGTGGCGGTGTTCGTTGGGGCGGATGTCGCCCACGGTGTGCGTCGAGGCGTTGGTGTGCCCGTTGGCGTGGCAGTCGAAGCAGGAGACGCCCTGGTGAGCCTTGACGCTCCTGCGGTCATCGGTCGCGTTGAACTGCTGCTGCGGGAACGGCGTGACCAACAGCCGCAGGCCGTCGAGCTGTTTGGGGTTCAGGATGTCCTTGAACAGCTCGTGGAAATTGGTGAGCGTAACGAGCTGTCCCTTGGAGACGTCGCCCAGGTCGGGCCGGGTGGTGAGGAAGATCGCGGCCGGATGCTCGGGCAGCATGTGGTCGGGCAGGTCGAAGTCAAGGTCGAAGCGGGTGAGGTCGCGGTCGGTCTGCCGCTTGGTTTCATCGATGAGGAACTTCGGGAAGATCATGCCGCCCGCCTCGTGGTGCGGGTGCGGCAGCGGGAGGAAACCGGCGGGCCAGGCGTTTTTCTCTTTGATCTCTTCGGGCGACATCGCCGCGAGCTGGTCCCACGTGACGCCGCCGGGCAGCTTGACGCGCACGCCGCCCTGCACCGGCTTGCCGCGCGACATCTTCGCGCCCTCGGCCGGTTTGTCGGCCAGGTCGTACCGCTCTTTGAGCAGGTCCTGCTGCCGCTTGGCAAACCCCGGCTTCTCCGCCGCCAACCGCTTGATCAGGTCCGGCAACTCCTCCCCGCCGGCGGTCGCCGGCAACGCCAGCGCCAGCGCGGCCACGGCGCACCGAGCGGCCAGGGACCATGCATTGCGGAAAACCCGCCGCTCGAGCGGCAGCGAAGCCGCGGAGCCCGGGCGCGCTGTCGCCCCGGGCAGCCCGATTGGCACGGGCCCGAGGGTCGGATCGGGGCGTGGTGATTCGATGGGTGTCATGACAATTGCCTCCTGCGATGGGGATGGAACATGGACCGGCCGGCACGACGCGTTGACGCCGACCCGTGAAGGATAGAGTTTGGTGCCATTGTCAACAATGTCTTTTTGACGATAGTTCGGATAGGATTCTCCTATGGAACTCCACCAGCTCCGCTACTTCGTCGCCGCCGCCGAGGCCGGCACCATGAGCCTGGCGGCCGAGCGCTGCCGGGTGGCCCAGCCGTCGCTGAGCCAGCAGATTCAGAAGCTCGAATACCTGCTGGGAGCTGCCCTGTTCGACCGCTTGGGCCGCGGCATTGCACTCACCCCCGCCGGCCGTGCGCTCCTGCCCCGGGCCCGACGCATCCTCGCCGAGGTACAGGACGCCCAGACCTTGCTCCTGTCGGATATTAGTGCCGGCGCGGGGCGATTTGCAATCGGTGCGATCCCCACGATGGCCCCCTACCTGCTGCCGGAGCTGCTCGCGAGGCTGCGCCGGGAGTTCCCGCGCTGCGAGTTGGCGGTGCGCGAGGACTACACGCAGAACCTGCTCCAGCAACTCGCCGACAATCAACTCGACGTGGCCGTCGTGAGCACGCCGATCGAGCACGAGCTGATGCACGTCGAGGTGCTCGGCTCGGAGCCGATGCTGGTGGTGACGCCGACGGGCCACCCGCTGTGCAACCTGAAGACGATCGGCCTGCCGGAGCTGCGGGCCGAGCCGACCATCACGCTCAGCGAGGTCCACTGCCTCGGCCGGCAGATCAGCGGTTTCTGCTCATCGCGCCGCCTGGCGAAAGAGGTGACGTGCCAGATGTCGCAGATCGCCACCGTGCTGGAACTGGTCGACCGCGGCCTGGGCATCTCGCTCGTGCCATTGATGGCCGCCGCCCGCGAGCAGTCGACGTCCCGGCGCTATCTGCGCCTCAAGCGCAACCCCCCGACCCGCGAGATCGCCCTCGCCCGCCGAAAGGACCGGGCCCGCTCCCAGGTGACGGCCCGCATCGGCGAACTGCTGCGGGAGCAGCTCGAATCGCTGCGCGAACAAATGAATCGCGTGAGTCCCGTCGCGCGCGGTCGCTGAGTGGAGGGGACGGCGGCCGGCACTTGCGGGGCGCTGACCAACCGGCAGCATCGCGCGACGCCGAAGACCGAAAAGAGATCAAGATCAAACCCAACAAGATCGGCAACGGCAACGACCCCCGATCGATGACGCCCCGCTAAGTCGCGGCAGTTCGAGTGAAGCGACCGCGTACATCACGAATCAAAGCGGGCGACGAGATTCGAACTCGCAACATTCAGCTTGGAAGTCGACCGCCGGCCTTTGCCAATATGGATGAAAATCCCTTATTTTCGGGGCGATTTTGCAACAGCATATCAACGTCGCGAACCATCGCAAGTCGTCTCAGTTTGTCGTAAGAAATGGTGGTACACGGTGAGTACAGTGGTAGAGAGTGGTAAAGGCAATCTCATCCTGCTGCATAGTGCGCGTAAGCACCGAACACGACTCGATTACTCGCCCTCCGCACTCGTCCACTCCGCCCACAGGCCGGCAAAGGCCATCGGGTCACTGTCGCAGCGCCCACGACGGGATCAGGCCTCACCTAACCCAAGCCAGTTCCGTGCTTCGTCGCCGCGTTCTGCCTGACGATGACCACAGTCTGCGTCGGCGCGATGTTGTACCGGGGGAACAAGGCGAATCGATAGTGCCGGATGAGCAGTCGAGGCGTCGCGTTGAGGTTGTACCGGCCACACATGGTCAGCAGCCTAGAGGTGGCCTCCCCTCTTTTCCACATCAACGGCCTCTCATTGATTTGTAAGGTAAGTATTAGGTATCGTGTTGAGGTGCTGGTACATTTTCGATTTTGACCGCCCGCCAGCCAAACCGCCACTTCGATTAGAATCAGGGCATGAAGAAGCCCAAACCCGACTTCAACCAGGCGGCGGCGCAGGCCGTCAAGCGACTGACCGCCATGCACGAGACGAAGCTGCCGGCCGACATGGAAGCGGCGTGGGAGGCGTGGATCACAGGGGTGCAGAAGATCGACACGCGGATCAGGACGCTCTTGAGGGCGGCTTTTGAGGCGGGGGCTGAGGCGCAAAGGGGCGTTAACCCGCGTTAACAGCGTAGTTTGCGTACTCCGCGCGCAAGTTGTGGAAAACACACATCTTATGGTTGACATATCTTGGTATTGTGGGTAAAATCTGCGGTGCATCCGATAAGAGAATGGGCACTTTCACTAGGCTACGGAGTAGGTGCGCGCCATGTCCGAACCCGATGCCGCCGATGAAGAAGATGAATGGAATAAGTCGCCAGCCAACTATAGGGTTCATAAAAAGGCGTCGAAACAGCAGTGGGATCAGAGCCGCGCGGTGAGGTCCACCAAGGGTGGAAAAGCACAATTTAACCCGTACACCTATCGCACATACGACCTGATTCACGCCTTGGAATTGAGGTGCATTGATGAAGGGACCTCAATCTACGATGGTGGAGATTTGAAGACCTACTACATGGAAGATGAGATGTTGGTGGGTGCAAGTAAAGGAGAGAAGACCTATTTGGTTTTCGTGGAGTGGCACAAACGCGATGGGTTTCACGGCAGACCGATTAGCCGGCAAGAATTGAGAACGAAGGGAGTTGCCGTATGAGATACCAAGAGTTTCGCAAACCTAATCATATCGATTGTGAAGTCACTGGCAGGCTTTATTATTCGAGCAACGCTGTTCACCTTAGCGAAGATATGCTCGAAGTCTATCTTCCTGCGCGCGACATCCTTATCACGTGCGGATGGCATCCTGATGGCGATCCAAATGGGCACTACGAAACCCAAGTGCACCGAATGGACGAATTGGAACTGCTTTTGCCCAGTCTCAGAGCTAGTACTATTGAGTCTGCTATCGAAGATGTCCAGAAGCTTGTTGAGCAATATGGCACAAACAGTGACTGGCTATCCATATCAACCACCAGTGAAACTGTAATAGGGTAACTGCATGCCGCGACCAGTTTATATGCTGTGCGCCGAGCATGGTGCGGTGGATCGCTACACCAACAGCGCCAGTTTGTTTGGTATTTTCGATAAGATCATTGTTTCGACGGTGCCAGCCGATGCGCCTTTGCCACCCCAAATGAATAACCCACGAATGGTGCTCACAATTCAAGTGCTCGCACTATGGGCGCGGGAGCCAGGGGACGAAGAGGGCGAATTTGAGTATCAGATTACAATTCAGCCCCCAGGCGAACCAGAAGCAGACTTGGTCAAAGAAGGCCCTTTCTCATTCGGTGCCTCCAACCACAGATTTTGGGTCAAAGTTCTGGCTGAACCACCAGCAAAAGAATCTGGCGTACTCCGGCTAGCAAGTCGAGTGCGCAGGCCGAAGGGCGTCTGGATGGAACAGAGTTTTGATATTGCGCTTGAGGTCAAGCCGCCGGAGTCGAAGGGTTAAGCCACGATTAATTTGCCATCTCAAATTCCGCGCCTACACTTCGTCCATGCCCGTTCTGCTCTAACTCACTCCCCACCTCTCACACGCTTTGCTGAGCGCAGTAGGACATCCCGCGCCCACGCAGACGTAACCCCACCACCCGGCATCGTTCGGTCGCCATAAGCAGTCTGCGCCGCCTCGTCTATCGCTGCGCGCTCCGCTTCCGTCAGCCTGATCTTTAGGGCTGATGCGATGGTGCGCCGTTCTTCCGGTGGTTTGGGGGTTCTTCCAGCCATGCCGATATTGTACCCACAAAAAATGTGTGGTCAAGCTATTGACATGCCTATTATTGTGGGTACAATAATGGCATCATTGGAGTTAGTCATGAACAAGCTATCCATCGAACGCCGCGCCGCGATCCTCGGTTCCTTGACCGAAGGCGTTTCCATTGCCTCAACCTGTCGCATGTTCGGCGTCCACAAAACGTCCGTGCTTCGGCTCCTGGCCGATGCTGGCGAGTTTGCGTCCCAGCTTCACGACTTGCTCGTGCGTGGTCTCCAAAGCCGTTTTATCGAAGTGGATGAAACGTGGGGCTTCGTCAAGAAAAAGCAGAAGAACGTCCAGTCGCACGAGTGGGGCAAAGGCTTCGGCGACAACTGGCTTTGGGTCGCCATCGACAACGATTCCAAGCTGGTCGTCTCCTGGACGTGCGGCGGTCGAGACACCGACTTTACCAACGCTCTAATGGCTGACATCCGCGACCGCGTGGACACCGAGCCGCAATTCACGACGGACGGCTGGCGTCCATATCACAAGGCGATTCCTAAGGCTTTCGGCGAGAACGCGGATCACGCGCAAGTGGTCAAGAAGTTTGCCACCCCAAAGGAAACCGGCCCGGAGCGGAAGTATTCGCCGCCGGTCTGTATTAGCTGCGAACTCAAGGTCATCAGCGGCAAGCCCAATATGGCTAAGGCGACCACCAGCCATGTCGAGCGGTTCAACCTCGCAAACAGGACGATCAACCGCCGCTTCACCCGTTTGACCCTAGCTCACAGCAAGCGGTTGTCGAACCACGAATACAGCGTCGCGCTGACCCTGTGGGCCTACAACTGGGTCAAGGTTCACAGCACGGTCAAAACGACGCCAGCGGTCGCAGCGGGCATTGCGGGCAAGCCAATGAACTGGATTCAATTCTTGACGCTGATGCAGGAAGAGGAAGACCGCCTTGGCCGTCGGATCACCGACTACATCCCCTCACCAAAGCGGGATGTATGAAAATGTACCAGCACCCGTGCTGACGAGCAGGGAGGCCCGTTTGCTGCGATACCTGTGGACCGACATGAACAGCTATTTCGCGTCCGTGGAGCAGCAGGAATCGCCGGCGCTTCGGCACCGGGCGATCGGCGTCGTCCCGATGCGGACCGACACGACCAGCATCATCGCCGCCTCCTACGAGGCGAAAGCGAGGGGCGTCAAGACCGGCACGAGGGTCCACGACGCCAAACAAATGTGCCCCGGGATCCTGCTCGTGGAGGCACGGCCCGACCTCTACGTTCAGTACCACCACCGCATCGTCGCGGCGGTCGAGAGCTGCATCCATGTCGAGCGCGTCTGCTCTATTGACGAGATGTACGCCCGCCTCATGTCCAACGAGCGTGACCCGGAGATCGCGGCGACCATCGCCCACCAGGTGAAGGACGCCATCCGTGGTCGGCGACTACCTGCGCTGCTCGATTGGCCTGGCCCCCAACGTCTGGCTGTCAAAGGTCGCCGCGGACATGCAGAAGCCGGACGGGCTCACCATGATCCTGCCGGAGCAGATGCCCGAGGTGATCCACGTCCTGAAGCTCACGGACCTCCCGGGCATCGGGGCGGCGATGGAGCGTCGCTTAAACGCACGAGGCGTCATGCACGTGCACCAGCTCTGCCGGCTGAGCGAAGAGGACATGTCGGCGATATGGGGCAGCAAGGTCCACGGGTCGATCTGGTACCAGCAGCTCCGCGGCATCGACCTTCCGTACCGACCCACCCATCGCCGCCAGGTTGGCCACTCGCATGTGCTGCCGCCGCGCCTCCGCACACCGGACAGCGCCCGCGCCGTCCTAGTGCGGAGAGTATCGACGACCCGGGATCGCATAGCGAGGTGTATATCCGCCGGGGGGGCGCCTCCAACGCGCGGGATTTACGACTACCGGGCCGAGCTTATAAACTCTTCGAAGCAGAGTATTCTTGTCCCTAATGCCGTTCCGGGTGATTGGTATGTCCTATTTTATGGAGCGGTAGTACCAGAAACCACGCCCTTCGGGCTGGAAGTAATCGGGGTACCACTTAACATAGCGAGTATATCGCCGGCGTACCATGCGGCAGACAGTCAGGTTCAGATGACGGTCAAGGGAATAGGCTTCCTACCAGGTACCCAACTGCGTTTGCTCGATCACACTGATAATGCCACCATTCCGACAACGTTTAATGTTGATTCGTTAAGCCAGATCACCGCTTCGCTCGACTTGGATGGCGTTCCTCCGGGCACCTACAGTGTCGAGGTGTCGTCGCCGCTGGGGGTGACCACAATTGAAGACGGGTTTACGGTGGTGCCGCTCCTGCGTGGGCCAAAACTTGAGACGCGGTTCACGCTGCCTCCGTGGATGGGGCGATCGACCCCAGCAACTCTTTACATCGAGTACGCCAACACCGGCGATGTTGCTATGCCAGCTCCGCTCATCCAGCTGAGCTCTGGTGATCCAGACCGTAATGAATTTCCCCTGTTGACTCTGGACAAGGATAGGTTGATTAATGGCGTACGTATTGACGTTCTGCCGGAGGGATTCAGTCACCACGTTGTCATTCTTGGGAGTGGTGCTCAAGCGGGCGTCCTTCAACCCGGGGAACGAGTAAGGGTGCCTGTGTATTATGCGGGCATTATGAAGCCGTGGGTTTCTGGTGATCAATCATTTGAATTTGAGTTGACGGAGCTTGAAGCTACGGATGCCCGGGGCATGAATTGGAACGGAGTCACGTACGCACAACTAGCCCATACTTATGCGTATTCATTTGTCCGGGCTGACGGAACTCGCGTGTCAGTATCGGGGACTAGACGTGCGCTTGGCGAGTTCGCGTGGCTTGAAGATGGGACATACCCCACATCCCAAGACATACTCGCCTCTGCCAACAGCAATCTAACGCCGGTGATCGTAGCTGGCGAACTTTCGGCTCGCTGGGACGCTGTAGAACAACGCTGGGACCAGGCGGGTATCTTGCAGCTTATGCCTGAAACGTTTACGCCAGATGCTTGGGCTGCCACGGTTGAGAACCTACGATTGCAGGTCGGCGACACCCTTGGCGAGTGGGTAACCGTCCTTGGGGAGAACGCCAGTTACCTTGCGAAACAAGGCGTCACCGTCACCGACTATAACGATTTATGGGCCTATGAAGTGCTACAAGCGAGCGGCCTTGGTCCGCTTCAGACGCTTGAAACCGTCACCGACGCCGGCGTGCCGACGCCCGGCCTGGGCCTCGGCATGTCGCGAAGCTTCGCCAACAACATCGCGGGGCGATACGCCGTCGGGCCGTTCGGGCGCGGTTGGACTGCGGGATGGGACATTCGTCTGGATGTCGCCGATGATGGTGCCGTGACGCTCCGCAACAGCAGCACGTTCAGGCAGCGATACGAGCCCGACATCCGTACCCCCGGCAATTTCTTTTCCCAACCCGGTGATACGTCCATACTCACCAGCCTGCCTGATGGCAGTTATAACCAGCGCCAGCCGGATGGCACGCTGACGCATTTCCTTGCGGACGGCACGCTCAACTTCGTGCAGGACCCCAATGGCAACCGCATCACCGCCGGGTACAATGCTGATGGCCTGCTGGCCACGCTGACCCATACCAGCGGTGCGACGATCACCGTTGCCTACAACAGCGCGGGCCGCATTGCCTCCGTCACCGAATCGACCGGCCGCTCGACAATCTACACTTACGATCCCACCGATAACTATCTGCTCACCGTCACCACCGACGATGGCAAAGTCACCAACTACACCTACCAGACCACCGGCCCGGCCGCGGCGCTCCATGCTCTCACCTCTATCGAGCGCGGCGGCACCGCGCAGTTCTTCCAGTACGACAGCATGGGCCGGGTCGATCTGACCTACAAGACCGGCAACCAGGAAGTCGTCGATTTCAGCTATGACACGGTGGGTTCAGTCTTTGTCAATGACGGTTTGGGCACGACCACGCTTTTCTACGACCACCGCGGCCTGCTCGTGAAAGTCCAAGACCCCTTCGGCAATATCACACAGTCGCAATTCGACAACCACTCTCGCCTGACCGGCATCACGCTGCCCACCGGCGAATCGCAGGCGTTCAAGTGGGACCCCTCCGGGAACCTGACCACCCTGACCGATGAACTTGGGCACACGTCGCATTTTGAGTATGGCCACTCGCTCAACCGCCTGACCAAGCTCACCGACGCCAAGGGCAACACGACTCGCTACAGCTACGACGCGGCGGGGAACCTGCTGGCGACCACTTACGCCAACAACTCGGTCGAGCGGTACAGCGACTACGACCCTCAAGGCCTGCCGCAGCAGTACACCAACCGCCGCGGGCAGGTGATGAGTTATCAGTACAACACCGCCGGGCAGGTCAACCGGCAGACATTTGACGACGGCAGCTTTGTCGATTTTACGTACGACGCCCGCGGCAACCTCGCCACGATCCTCGACGGCGCCGAGACGACCACGTACAGCTACGAACCCGCCACCGACGGCGACCGACTGGCGCGTGTCACGTACCCCAACGGCCGGTTCCTCGATTACACCTACGACGCCTTCGGGCGCCGCATCCAGATGGTCGATCAGGACGGCCGGGCGACGAAGTATGAGTACGACCAAGCGGGACGCCTCTTCCGCCTGCGCGATGAGACGGATGCCATCCTCGTGACCTACAGCTACGACGCCGGGGGTAGACTCAGCCGGATCGACAAGGGCAATGGCACGTTCACTACCTACGAATACGACGCGGCCGGCCAGATTCTGAGCCTGAAGAACCACCGTGACGAAACAACGCTCAACTCCTTCTTCGACTACACCTACGACAACCGCGGCCGGCGGACGAGCATGGATACGATCGACGGCCTGTGGACCTACAAATACGACGCGACAGGCCAGCTCACGCATGCGGTGTTTGATTCGATCAACCCCGCGATCGAAGATCAGGACTTGGAATACTTCTATGACGCACTGGGCAATCGCATTCGCACGATTAAGAACGGGGTGACGACGGAGTATGTGATGAATGCACTGAATCAGTATACCAGTGTTGGCGGGACACCATATACATATGACGCCGACGGGAACCTCACCTTTGACGGCACAGCAAGTTATCAGTTTGATGAACTCAATCGTTTAGTGCGCCGCGATAGTTTCCAAGACTCCCAGGACTGGGGTGAGTTCGAATACGATGCTTTGGGGAATCGTATCACTGCGACTGACGCCAGCGGCCTCCCACGGTTCATTGTGGACGCGCTACGGCCGGATGACATCCTGGTCGAGAATGATGAAAACAACTCGATGGTCGCGCGAATATTTCATGGGTATGGCGTCGTCGCGCGCGAAGTTGGCGTGGGTGGACCGCGCTCGTTTATTGATTTTGATGGAATAATTGCATCCGTCGTCGGCATAACAGATCAAGCTGGGATACTAAGTCGACAACATGCCTATGATCCATTTGGAAGCAACCTTCTCGGAGGCGGAGAGGAAGTATTTCAGTTTGGGTATCTGGGGGCAAGCGGTGTCGTTACGGACTCAGGAGAATTAGTTCGGACAGGTGCACGCGCGTATAACCCTGTAACTGCAAGATTCATTTCGCTAGATGTGTTAGACATTGGAGGTGGCGACATCAATCGCTACAGATACGCAAGCAATGACCCGATTAACTCTCAGGACGTTAATGGTTTGTTTCGGACACCTGGTGGATTTATCCAGATCGATCCATTTCGATCCACACATACGACAGAACCTATTCGTTTTGGATTTGATAAACTGCATGTCGGTGTCAAGAATCGAGTGAATGGCAGTACATTAACATTCATGCGAGGATTACATTTACAAGTTAGCAATGCAAAGATTTACCTAGATCGCTTTTGGCTCAACGGTGCTCGCTACGGCACAGGATGGCTATACGGCAGTTTTGCTACAGGATATATTGCAGGCACCGTTATCCGTAATTGGTTGAATACTGACGAGGTTGTATTTCAATATTTGGATTGGATTGTATATGGAATTAGACCCCCGTTTCTTCCCCCCGGCAACCCCTCGTCCAGTCAATCGGTTTCCGAAGTCCGCTCCTCGGATCCCAACGATAAAATCGGCCCGGCGGGTTACGGAGATCACCGGTTCATACTATCCGATGCGAGGATTCCATATCGAATCAATTTCGAGAACATTGGCCCCGCCAGCGTCGATCCGATCACGGGGCATCCATATGATCAATTCGCCACGGCCCCCGCTCAGCGCGTCACCATCACCGACAGCCTCTCGCCTGACTTGGATTGGTCCAGCTTCCGCGTGACCGAAATGGGCTTCGGCGATTCGGTCATCACCATCCTGTCGGACAGCACCTATTACAGCGGCGTGATCTCCGTCACGATCGACGGACGCACGTTCGATGTCGAGCTGGAAGCGGGCATCGACCTCTCGCGCGGGCGGGTGTTCGCGTCGTTCCAGTCGATCGATCCGGAAACCAGTCTGCCGCCGGAGGTGCTCACCGGCTTCCTGCCACCGGAGGATGGCACGGGGCGCGGCAAGGGGTATTTCAACTTCACGATCGACCTGCTACCTGGTCTGACAACGGGCACCGAAATACGCAACATCGCCCTGATCAGCTTCGACGGCCAGCAGGTGATCGCAACGAACCAGGTGAACCCCTTTGCGCCGGAGGAAGGCACCGACCCGTCCCGCGAGGCGATGGTGACCATCGACGCGGGCGTGGCGACCAGCCAGGTGCTGTCGCTCCAGACGGGATACGACGGCTTGTTCCTCGTCGAGTGGACGGGTAGCGACGATGCGGGCGGCTCAGGCATCGCGAGCTACACGGTTTTCGTTTCAGACAACGGCGGGCCGTTTGAAGTTTGGCTGGCGAACACGCCGGAGACGGAGGGCGTGTACGAAGGCGAAGTCGGGCACGCGTACGCGTTTTACAGTGTTGCCAAAGACAACGTCGGGCACGAGGAAGCGGCGCCGACGGCGGCGGATGCGCAGACGCTGGTCGTGGCGCCCGATCCGCCGGAGGTGGTGGAGGTGCTGGTCAGAAGCAGCGCGTGGTCGAGCGGATTCCTCGATCACCTCCAATCCGCCGGCCTCGGCGACGGCGGCTACGGTGTTCCGTTCGCGGCCGCCGATCAGCTTCGGACGCTGCCATGGACGAACCTGGATCAGATCAAGGTGCGTTTCAGCGAGGATGTGGCCGTGCTGGTGGAGGACCTGACCCTCCGCGGACTCAATGTGAGCACACTCACAGCGACCGATTTTGCCTATGACGTCATCACGCACACCGCAACCTGGACCTTCGCACAACCGCTAGGCAGCGACAAGTGGCTGATCGACCTGTCCGATGAACTGACCGACTTCGCAAACAACCGTCTCGACGGCGAATGGGCCAACGGCAGTGGCGCCGCGGCATCCGGCGATGACGAACCGGGCGGGGACTTCAAGTTCCGATTCAACGTTCTGCCCGCAGATGTGACACGCTCGAACGTGGTGCTAGGCGACGATGTGATCCTGGTGCGCAACGCCCAGTTCCGCGACATCACGCATCCGCAGTACGACCCCTTCCTCGACGTGAACGGCTCGGGCACCATTCTTGGCGACGATGTAATCCTTGCCCGCAACCTGCAGTTCACCAACCTCCCGCCGGGTGATCACGATCTGAACCCGCCGGAGTTGACAATCACCCTGGCGAACGACACCGGGTCGAGCAGCGCAGACGGCATCACCATGAATGCGACGATCACTGGCAGCGCGACGGACGCGTCGGAGCTGTCGCGGTTGACCGCCTCGCTTAACGGGCTGGCGTCGGTGAATATTCTCCCGTTCCGCCAGGCAAACGGATCGCTCGCGCTCGATGCCGACGCCATGTTGCAGATCAACGGCGGACAGGGGCTGGCGCAGGGCGAACATAGCCTGTGGGTCGAAGCCGAAGATGCAATCGGCAATGTGCGGGTCGTCACGCTCGACTTCACGCTCGATACCGCGCAGCCCTTGGCCAGCACACCGATCAGCGGCCCCAATCCCGTAACGTTCAGCGAGGTTGATGTGCTGTTCACCGAGGCGATGAGCGCGGCGGCATTCGCGACCGGCAGTTACTTGCTGCAAGTACTCAGCGGTCCTGATACGGGTCAATTCATTGCGATCACAACGGCGACGCAAGCGTTGCCGAATGCGGCACATCTGATCCTCGGCGGTCCGCTGGCAGACGGCGATTACCGGTTGATGGTCAACGCCGGTTTGACGGACATCGCTGGCAATGCGCTGGATGGCGGACTGGTCTTTGATTTCAGCGTGGGCAACTCCTCTGGCGTTCAGCTCTTCACGGATACCAGTCTGAGCACCCCCGGCCTGATGGGCAGTTATGTAAATACAAGCCTCCGCGACCATGCCGTAGCGGATGACTGGCGTGGCAGTCAGGCGATTGCGGGCACACGCGTCGATCCGACGATCAACTTCACCACGAACAGTTTCGGCAGCCGGGCGGCGGTGGGCGTGACCGGCGGCAGCGACGCCAACTGGGAGAACTTCTCGGTGCAATGGGACGGCGTTGTCCGCGTCACCCGTGCCGGCCAGTGGCTAGGGACCGTCAGTGACGATGGCAGCCGGATGTGGATTGACCTGGATAGCAACGGTTCGTTCAGCGATGACGAACTGGTGAACAACGGCTGGGGCCGGGGCCAGGGCGTCACGGCCGGCGAACGATCCACGCCCCTGTCGGCGGGCACCTTCGCCGTCCGCGTCCAGTATGAAGAAGGAGGGGGCGGCAACGCGATGACGCTGATGCATTCGCCGTTCGTCCCGCGACAGTTCGCCCCGACCCCGACGAATCCCGTGCAGATCGTCCGGGCGATCGTGCTCAACTTCGACCCGCGCATTCCATCGGAGGGCAACCAGCTTCTTCGCGAGGTCTTCGGCTGGAACGATCCGCACATGCTGGCGCAGCAGTTCGAGCGCGATATTGAGTTCGCCACGGGCGGCGCGGTCGATATCCAGATTGTTGAGATACGTGACCTCGATGAGTTTCCGATATTCACCGATGGCTTCCGATATACACCCGATGAGTATGTCCAGAACCGCCGAACCAACACAGGATGGCACGACGGCGTTGCCGATTTCTATGCCATCGCGGAGGAACAGGACCTGACCCAACTGGTCAACGCCGGGACGATCGATGAGATCTGGATGTTTGGCGACCACTTCTTCAACTTGCTTGGCGAAGCGTGGATGGCTGGGCCTAATTCGTTCTTCATCAACGGGCCGACTCTTCCCGAAATCGGCTTCAATCGCGCCATTGCTGGATATGGTTTCAACTACGAACGCGGCGTCGCGGAGATGATGCACAATCTCAGTCACCGCACCGAGAACCACGGCCAGCGTGCATTCGGCTCGTGGAATCTGGCCAGCCCGGCGTCGGCGTTCGACCTGTTCAGCAGCAACTTCCGCGACACCCCCGGCAGCAGCATCTACGGCGTGGGCACCACTCACTTCCCCGCGAATGCCGATAGCGATTACGACTATAGCGATGGCCGCGTCGTCGAATCGAGGGCCTTTGATTTTGCCAACTATCCGAACATGACCGGCGCTACGACGATGGTCAGCCGCAATACATGGAGCAGCGGGACCTTTTCCGACGATCATCGCGACTATCTGTCGTGGTATTTCGGGATGATGCCGCGCAATGACGGCACCGCGCCTGACAGTCGCCAGGCCAACTGGTTCAAATATATCTGGGACTTGGAACAGCTATGAAGCGGGGACCGGATTGCCGCGGAACGAAGATGCCTTTGCCGGAGCGGACAACGTCAGCGAAGCCGGCGCGGCGAGCTATGAGTTCGTGGTGACGTACTACGATCAGACCGCCATCGACCCGGCAACGCTCGACAACAACGATATCCGCGTGGTCGGCCCCGCGGGCTTCAATGTACCGGCAACACTGGTGACCGCCGGCGCCGATCGCGCCACCACCAGCGGCACTGCTCGCACGGCAACCTATCGAATCACGCCCCCCGGCGGTGCGTGGGACCTAACTGATGCAGGCACCTACCGCATTCAAATGCAGGCGAACCAGGTGCGCGACATCAATGGGAATGCGGTTCCCGCCGGTGACCTCGGCGGTTTCCGCGTAACGATCCCAAATCCCGCCGCGCTCGACATCAATGCCTTGGTCGCCGCCGGTCAGGCGACGGTCACGCATTCGACCTTCGACATCGGTACGTACAGCGCCTTGTTCGATGGCAGCACCAGCACGCTTGTCCGCACACCGGCCATCAACCCGGCGCAGGTCCAGATCGCCTTCAGCACGCCCCAGACGCTGGCGGGGTTCAGCGTGTACTTCTCGCACGCTGGCGGCAGTCCCGCTTATCGCTGGCAGATCGAGATCGCCGACACGCAGCAGGACATGAACAACAAGACCGGCAGTTACCAACTCATCGTGCCTCCCACAGGAACGGTTGGCGATCAACTCTCGTCTTTCACGCTAGCCGCCCCCGTCACTGCCAGCCTGATCCGCCTCACAGTCACCCGTCTTACGGGCGATAATTTCGTGCACATGAACGAATGGCAGATACTCGGCGGATGATCACATGACTTTCATTGGCGGCCCGTCAACTGCCGCCTCGTGAATTCTTACGGAGTATGGTCAATTGCTTTGAACGGTCGCGCATCATCAGACGGCTGGGTGGTCGGCCTGCCTCGAGTATTGAAGCGGTCGGCCCGCCCAAGCCGGTGGGCGCTTTGGCCGGTTCTGCTCCCGCCGCCTCGCAATCGCCGGTGGGCGCTGCCCGGCCGGTGGCCGGATCTGGCCTAGGCGGGTCCCAGCCGCGGCGGACATAGTTGCCCACCGTCTCCCGATGAACGCCCAGCTCCCGCGCGATCCGCCGGCAGGACCAGCCACGCTTATACAACGTCAAAATCGAATGAATCTCGGCCACTCGCAGTCGATTCGCCATCGGAGGTCTCCAGCTGGAAAGCCGGTAAACCTTGGTAATCAGCATTGAAATGGGGTTCTTCCGCACTTTTGGTGAAAACTGCCGCGACTGCCTTGGAAGCGGGCCACGCACCGGCGTTGGCGGCTCGGAATCAAGGGTCTCGGCATCCCTTACACCGCTTGTAGAGCCCTGTTCACCAGAAGTGCGGAAGAACCCCATTTGCATGCCGATTACCACCACGGTGTGCGCTCCGCCGACCACACGTCGCGTGATGGTGACTGAGCGTAGTGCTGACTAGGTCCGTTCAGGCTGATGCGGTGCCGATCGGAGTTCCGTCGATATCTCGGCGTTTCCACTGATCGGGCAAGAGGTGTGGCAACTGGCTGACGGGCATGGCCGCGATGCGGGCCAGCACGCTGGTCAGGTAGCGCTGCGGGTCGAGGCCGTGCCGCTCGGCGCTGGCGATCAGGGAGTAGAGCGTCGCGGTGACTCCGCCGAAGTGGTCGTTGCCGGCGAAGAGCCAGTTTTTGCGACCGATGGCGATGCGCTTGAGGGCCCGCTCGGCTGCGTTGTTGTCGATGTTCAAAAAGCCCTGTTCGACGTAGCGGTTCAGTGCGGCCCACTGGTTCAGCGTGTAATTGATGGCGGCGGCCATCGGGCTGCGCGGCAGGACGAGTTGCAGTTCGGCGTCGAGCCATGTCTTGATCTTTTCGAGGATCGGCACACTGCGCTGCCTGGACTCAAGGCGCAGAGCATCGCCTTCGTCGTGTGTGACACCATCCATGCCGCGCCCCTTCGCTAAGGCCGCGATCTTCTCCTTCGCCGTGTCTTCCACCGCGTAGAGCTCGCGCACCATGCCGAGCATCTCGGCGGCGCGGCGGCCATCGGTCTCCCTGGCGTCGAAGAACTTCCGCCGCGCATGGGCCCAGCAGGCGACCTCGATGACATCGCCTTTGCAGTAGATGCCGTCGTATCCGCCGTAGGCGTCGGCCTGGAGGTACCCCCGGAAGCTGGCGAGCCATTTGCTCGGCCCGGCGCGCGTGCGGTCGGGGGTGTAGTCGTACACGATGTACGGACCCCCGGAAGCCCCGGAAGCCCCGGAAGCCCCGGAAGCGGCGTCGCCGATGTAGGTCCAGATGCGCCCGCTGCGACATTTACCTTCTCCCGGTGCCTGGATCGGCACGCGCGTCTCATCGGTGTGGATCACCTTCGACTGCCGCACGCGCTGCGTCATCAGTTCGACCAGCGGGGTGACGAGCTGAGCCGCCGCGTCGAGCCAGGCGCACATGGTGCCGCGGGCGATGCTCACGCCGCTGCGCGCGAAGATGTGTTCGAGGCGGTACAGCGGCAGGTGATCGCCCAGCTTGCTGGTGATGATGTAGGCGAGCAGGCCGGGGGCCGCACAGACCCTTGTCTACAGGCTGCGCCGGTTTCTCGGCGATGTCGATCGGCGTGCCCGTGCCGTGTTGCTCGCAGTGCCGGCAGGAGTACTTGAAGCGCACGTGCTGGAGCACCTTGAAGCTGGCGGGGATGTATTCGAGCTGCTCGCTGACCTCTTCGCCGATCTTGTGCCGCTGGCCGCCGCAGCACGGGCAGGGCTGTTGTTCCGCGGGCAGGTCGTGCTCGATGCGGATGCGCGGCAGGTGCTCGGGCAGCTTGCCGCGCCCATGTTTATGCCGGTTGCCTAGGCGGCGCGTGACCAGCTCCTCGCCGGCTTCCTGCGCGATGCTCGCTTCATCCAGCGGCGTCTGATCGACGCGCTGGCCGAACAGCAGCAGTTGAGTCGGATCGAAGCGTTCGTTGCGCGGGCCGTAGAAGCGGCGCAGGACCGCGGCCAGTTCCGCCTGGTGCTTGAGCCGCAGCGCCTCGAGCTGGTCGGCCGCCTCGCGCTTGACCTGTTCGAGCTGCGCTTCACGCTGCGCGATCGCCGCGTCGCGATGCGCCAACTCAGCCTGCTGCGCGCGGATCATCGCGATAAGCGACTGTGGATCAGAAGGAAGTTCAGTCAGCGCATCCATGCCGCCATTGTCTAGCAAAGCGCGGGCCAGCGCCCGGGGCGCCCCCGGAATACCTCACATGCGAGAAGCCTGCGCATCACCTGCGCGCTCGCCCCGCGCCGCCGCCGGCTTCAGCCCGCTCAGCAGCCGCATCAGTGCCGCCGAGTCGATGGCCACGACCTTCTCGCCCCCGGTGGCGGCAGCAGAAAACTGAAACGTTCCCTTCTCCAGCCGCTTGTAATAAATCGCCAGTCCGTCCTTATCCCACCAGAGAATCTTCACGCTCTGCGACGAGCGGCTGCGGAACACGAACAGGCTGCCCGACAGCGGGTCGTGACCGAGCAGTTCCCGCCGGGCCTGAGCCCTCCGCCGAGAGTGACGGGTTCTGGAACCCATTCCTCATTAGAGCCACCCGCTACCTTGCGGCCGCGCTCCCTTGATTGAGATCCTCAACGTCGCGGCCGCCCATGTCGCATTCCCGCCACGTGTCACTGCACGCCTCAATGAACCACCCGGCGCCGGCGACGCAACGAGATCGCCAAGCCGCCAAATGCCACCAGCGTCGCTGCCGCCGGCTCAGGCATGCTCGCCGTCTGCGTCGGCGCGGTGTAATTGAGGGTGATGCTGTTGCCACTCTGGCTGAGGGCGAAGCTACCTGCAAAAAAGTTGGCGAAGCCGGCCGTATTGAGCAGAAATTTGCCTGCGTCGAAGCCCACGATGCCGCCATCGGCGGTGGCGATCGTCCAGTTGTAATTGGACAGCTCGTTGAATCCGTCCATCTGCCCGGCGCTGTTGGCCAGCGTGAGCGTGGCCAGGTCGATGATGAACTCATTGCCCAAGACCGCGGCGATGGTCAGCACGCCGGTGACGTCGTATAGGTCCCAGCCCGGGTCCGCCCCCTGGACGCCGTCGGCCTTGTTGATCTCCCACAACAGGGAGCCTCCGGAAGCCCACGTTGAGTTGCCCACGATGGGCATGGTGCAGGGGCTGTTGCCCGGGCTGATGGCGCCCTCGACCATGACATCGCCGATGATGGTGCCCGCCCCGTGCAGCGTGGCCCCGTGGGCGATGGTCAGACCGCCCAGGGCGGTGAGGGTGAAGCCGTTGTCGTTGATGCGGACGGAGCCGGCGCTGATGAGCACGGCATTGGTCAGCTCGTCGCGGTCGAGGCTGACGGTGTAGCTGCCATTGGTAATGAAGGTGGCGTTACCGACCTGCATGGCGGGGGTGCCCGTGGACCACTGCCGGCCGCGGCCCCAGGTGCCGTCGAGGGAGCCGGTGAAGTCATCGGTCCAGGTGCCGAGGCCGACTTGGGTGACCCAGGCGCGATCGTATGCTGCGAGAGGCCCGCCGCCATCGGAGTCGAATCTGCCGGTGCCAGCGACCCAGCCATCGGAGGAGAGGGCGCTCGCTTGAGCCAGCGTCCAAGTGCCGCCGGCGGGAACGGGCATGATGCCCAGGTCGTTGAGGTCGATGGCGCTGGCGTCAGGGAGCCAGATGACGGCGCGGTCGCCGTGATAGCTCCCGCCGACATATTTCTGCGAATACCCCACCGCCGTGCCAGCGTCGTTGACGGCGTAGGCACCGGCAAGTGTTACTCCGCTGCTGTTAAGCCCCAAGTTCCCCAGTTCCGTGGCAGCCGTGCCCGATACGTCCCAGCGCACGGCGCGGTGGCCTTGATAAATTCCGCCGACATACTTCTGCGAATCCCCCACCGCCGTGCCGGTGTTGTTGAGGTCGTAGGCTTGGGCACTCGTTCCTCCGCTGTCGTTCAGGCCCAGGTGTTCCAGTTCCGTCGCCGCCGTGCCTGCGGCGTCCCAACGCACGGCGCGGTAGCCAAAATTTGATCCGCCGAGGTACTTCTGCGAATACCCCACCGCCATGCCGGCGTCGTTGACGGCGGAGGCTACGGCGAATGCTGATCCATTAGTGTTAAGTCCCAAGTGCCCCAGTTCCGTAGCCGCCGTGCCTGATCCAGGTTGTCATCGCTGTCGTAGCGGAAGACGGTGACGCCGCCATCAGGATCGGTGCTTGTCGTCCGGCGGTCACGGGCATCGTAGATGAAGGCCGTGGTGTTGCCGTTGGGGTCGGTCACGGCGATG
>Ga0163150_10000902_pt1 | contig 52764 bp, 29 predicted proteins | sample OliLakLV19P2IB_FD_148628 | JGI IMG/M metagenome (GOLD analysis project Ga0163150, IMG submission 148628) | Freshwater microbial mat bacterial communities from Lake Vanda, McMurdo Dry Valleys, Antarctica - Oligotrophic Lake LV.19.P2.IB | ecosystem: Environmental > Aquatic > Freshwater > Lake >...
CGATGCGAGTGAATGACCCTCGGAAAGCCGGATGCGGGAAAACCGCCCGTCCGGTTTGATGAGGGGCGGAGTAAGACGGTCATTGGCCCTCGGGCCTCTTCATCCCGTCCGCTCCGCCTACTCTACTTAATGCAGTCGTCCTTCTCCAGGCTTCCCAGCAACACTCTCTCCGGGGGATCTTCCAAGGTGATGACGTGGTGACGCCTCTTGTCGCAAGGCTTGTCATGCAAGAGTTCGACCATTAATCCGCGTGCCACCATGCTTTTGGCGCTGTTGGTCGAGCCGCTGACCACGATCAGCCCCGAATGGGGAGCTTCAGCTTTTGATAGAACCGGCGCGAGGGCCTCGCACAACTCGCTGATCGCAAATAAGAATTCGCCCGCCCCCTTTTTTAGCCCCGGCGGAACGTGCCAGCCGTTACCCCTTTTGGATTTCAACGCTGGATTTCGAGCCGGTTTCTTTTCAGAGTTGAATATATCTTTCAGGCCGCCCTCCGCTCTTTCTTTCCGGACGGTCAGGGCAAACCATTTTCCACCATAACATTTGGTCAAATTGGCCCGCCCGGAAAGGGATGGCTTAGAAGATGTTCCCCCCTTGGTCAGTCGCACGGTACATTCAACTGAGTATGGAAGTGCCTCCTCCGGAATCGGCGGATCGGTCGGTTTGCGTTTTGGGTCGCGCAGTTGGTTGAGCTGCTCCTTAATTTCCTCAGCCAGCAAGTAGTAGGTGAAATCGGAGTTTGTGTACAGCTCATCCACGGTTAGTTCCAAAATACCGTCCGGGCGACACGGCTGGTAGGCGGGGCTGGGCTGGCTCATAGATGTGAGGCTCCTTTCGCTGGCGCAAGAGATGAAAATACCTGGTCCGCAGCCGGCTTTGCTGGGTGGAAAAACAAAGCCCGTTGATTACCTGTGGCCCAAACCGTGACCAGAGTCTGGCTTCCGGGGGAATTCACGCGTGAGACGGAACAGGAAACGTTTTCGAGCGGCAAGTTTTTTTATCCGGCATCTGATGTGCATCGTATCCATCCCCGCCTGCACCTCGTTTTCTCGTTGCCATCCCGCGCCGCTTTGCCAACTCTCCCGCCGTAACGCACATGGCCGGGAACTCCATTCAATCCTTCATCGCCCGCTGGACGGCGGCCAGCGCCAGCGAACGCGCCAACTCGCCGTTGTTCCTTTCCGAATGGGGCGCGGAACACGGGAACCTTTTCTTGAATTGAAAATTTTCCGGCCCAAGATCAAACGCGCTGACTAATCCGTGAAACCCGACGACATCCTGCTGGCTCTCCAGGAACTCACCCAGCGTGAGCGCGTCGAGTTTTTGCCGCTGGCTCCTGAGCCGGGTCCCCTCTCGCCCTACGCGCCGGTTCAAAAATATCTGCTCGACCTGAAAAATGGTTCGAAGCCGGAGACCGCCGCCGAAGTTCTCTTCACCGAACTCTGCAAGGATCTGCTCGGCTTCCAGCCCACGCGACAGGTCGGTTTGCACGAAGGTTTTGTGGATTTCATGCTCCCCGATCCGATGGGGACGCCGGTGCCGCTCGAACTCAAACCCTTGTTTCAGCGCGACGGTGCGGATGCGCTCTGGCGCGGCGACGCCAATCCGAAGAACCACTTTGCGCAGGTCAAAAAATACCTGCGCGACAACGAATACCTGATCCTTACCGACCTCCGCACGGCGTGGTTTTTTGGCGCGCGCGATTTTTATTTCGAGGACAAGGCCTTCGCGCAGGTTCCCTTTGTGGATTTCCTCAAACGCTGCCGCGAGACGCGGAGCGTGCTGGATGCCGTCCGGCGCATTGAGGACTCGGCGGAGAAGCCGGAATTGGAAAAGCAGTTCTTCGAGGACCTCAAAATCTGGTTCCACGAATTCGACAAGGTGAAATGGACGCCGCCGGAACTCGCGGCGCAATCCATCATTCTCCTGATCAACAAGCTCATCTTCGCCCGCACCATTGAGGACTTCGGTCTGGTGCAGCATCGCTACACTCAGGATGAATTCATCCGGCAGACGAAGCTCTGGGAACCCAAGGGCGCTCACCGCATCATCCCCAAGTTCCTCTCCGAGTTTGAAGATTTCTTCGACGAGTACTACGACACCGAGATTTTCTCCACGCGCGTCTGGGACCGGCTCGACAAGGACCCGGCGAACCTCAAGAAGTTTTCCGAGAAGCTCCATTTCGTGCTCGGCATCAACCCGTGGGACCAGGCGTTCAGCCGCGGCATCGTCCACTACAACTACCGGCGCATTGACGAGGATATTTTCGGCAAGAGCTACGAAATGTTTCTCGCCTCCAACCGCAAGGACGAGGGCATTTACTACACGCCCGCCGGCATCACCGGCCCGATGGCCGACTCGCTGGTGGATTCCCTCTCAGGCGGCATCGTGCAGGAGCTTTGCGAAGCCGTGGGCAGCCAGAAGTGTGATTACAAACGTGCCGACCAACTGATGGCGCAGCTCTCCGAACTGCGCGTGGCCGACACGGCCTGCGGCTCCGGCGGTTTCCTCATCAAAGTGCTCCGCGCTTTCTGGCGGCAGTATCAGCGCATCGAACAGGCCAGCCATTGGTTCGTGGAACTGACCCGCTCCAAGGACGGCGAACTCTACCTCGCGGAACTTCCGCCTAACGTCGAGGCCGCGCAGGCCTTCCGCCGCCGCCATTCTTTCGACAACAACCGCGTGCTCATCGCCCGCGTCCTGCTCTGGCACATTTTCGGCGTGGACAAGGACGCGGGCGCGCTCGAAGTCGCCAAGACCAACATTTGGAAGGAGGCGGTGAAACTCTCACCTGCCGATTACAATTACCGGCTGCTCAAGATGGAGGTGGTGAAAATCCTGCCCAACCTCGAACTCAACTTCCATGTTGCCGATTCCCTCGTGGATGTGGAACTGGAGAACCAGACGGTGTGGCTCGCGGAATATCATCAGGCCGAACTTAGGAAACTTTCCGAGCTTCGCCAGCGCTACATCCAGAACCCGATGGATCACGCGCCGCTCGATGAAGCCCTGGAATTGCGGCGCAAGGTGCGTGCGGGAATGGTCGAACATTTCCAGAACGAGAACCTGCCGTGCGAGCCGGGCGGCTTCGCGCTTCATTTCTGGCCGTGCTGTTTCGAGCCGGATGGCAAGCCGCGTCAAACGGTGGGCTTCGATGGCATCATCGGCAATCCGCCGTGGGAAGGTTTCAAACCCATCCGCAAGGAATTCGCCGCCGGCTTCTACCGGGGCAAGCCGCAGTTCAGCAAGATGGGCATGGACGGCCCGACGTTCGACAAGTGGTTCGAGGAGGAACTCAAATCGAGCAAGGAATTCGCCGCGCGCTGGCAGGAGCACGAGAAATACTACGAACGGAACAAGGAGTATTTCGGGCGGGTCTATCGGCGGCAGGGCAGCGGCGACTGGAATTTGTTCAAGCTGTTCATCGAACGGGATCTCACGCTCGTCCGGCAGGGCGGGCAATTCTCATTGCTGGTGCCGAGCGGCTTCCAAACGGACGAAGGTTGTGCCGACCTGCGAAAATGGTTCACCACGGAACATCGGCTAGACGAACTCACGTCGTTCGAGAATCGCGGCTACCGGGTGCTTGAAGACGGCAGGGAAATGACCAAGCACATTTTCCCGGACGTGGACAACCGTTTCAAATTTGGTTTCTTCAAAGTGGTGAAAGGTGTCCCGACTCCGCCCGGACACGCCTTCGACGCGCGATTTTATCTGCACGACCCGAAGCATGCGTTCGCACCGCCGATTCGGTACAGCCTGGAGATGGCCGTGTCGTTCTCGCCTGAGAATCTTGCTTTCATGGAGTTTCGTTCCGCTCGCGATTACGAACTCGGCACGAAGATTCGCGGCGCTCACGCTCTGTTGGGAAGTTTGGGTTATCAGTTCCGGCGTGAGCTTCACTTAACTGGCGACGCAAAATTCCTGCACAAGATTGGAACCAAGAAGCTCGTGTCCGGGGAAATGCCGCTACTGGAAGGAAAGTCCATCTCTCAGTACGACGCCAAATACTCGCCGCCTTCGCTGTTCGTGAAGGAGGCGGAGGTTCGACCCGAACTGATGCGCAAAGAGGTTTTCCGAATCGCTGATTTCGTCCGCGATAATGCGACAAAGGTCTTTGAAGGCAAACCTCTGCCAAAAACACGCGACAAGTTGGAAGAAATTATTCGTGTAGTGTTTGAGAAGCGAAAGTTCAAGCTGCATTACGAGTTTGAGAGGTTGGCTTACCGCGAAGTCGGCAGTTCCACCAATGAGCGAACGCTTATTGCTTCACTTCTGCCAGCCCGCGCCTGCTTCAGTCACAAGCTGATGTATCTGACCCCGTGCAAGTACAGCCTCGGAACCAAAGGGAAGTTGGAGCAAACCGAAATCCCCCCACAGGATGCGCTCGTGCTGCTCACCTTGATGAATTCACTCACGTTGAACTTCTACGTGCGCAGCAAAGTCTCCACTGGCGTCAGTGTTCATCACTTGTACGAGCTTCCCATTCCCGAATCGAAACCCGCTCTTCGCAAGCAACTCGCAACGGCAGCGGAAAAGCTGCTGAAGAATCCGCGCGACGTGAACGAACGAGCCGGGTTGGAAGTCATGATTGCGCGCGAGCTTTACGGGCTGTCGCTGGGAGATTGGAAACATCTGACCGGCAGTTTCACTTTCGGCGGCGGCGAGTCCAAAGCCGAACTGGACGAAATCATCCGCCAATCCATCGCGCTCTGGTGAAAACCAACGAACGATGCCCACCATTAACCGGTGAAGCCCAAAGCCGAGAAGAAATCACGAAACATTTCTCCCGCGCGCATACGGAAGATGTCCGCGCCATCCTGGAAACCTTGGTGGTGATGGGGCAGGCGCGGCGCGGGAAGGAGAAGGGGCGGTATGTGGGGTAGGGAAGAACGAACTTAGGCCACCAAAAAACGAGAGCGTAGCGATGGCCGGAAGGCCGCATCTGCTCGGAGAAAATATTCGTATGAACGAAAAAGAAAAACTGATTCAAGAGATTGAGTCCCAGTCGGAAGCTGATTTCAACGGCGGGCGGACCAATCACTTGAGCGAACTGGTTTGTTCCTATGGGGCCATTGTGGCCAGTTTTTTGGCGGCCATCCTGGCCGGGGTCTCGTCTTTGCCCGGAGTGGTGGTGGCCACGGCAGCGGCGTTGCCCGGCCTGTTCACCGCATTGAAAGGATCATCGATTTTCGCGGCCGGGCGGAATGGTATTTCATCAAGGCCGCAGAATTGCGTGGGCTGGCCTTGAGCCTGCGGCATGAAGGAGTGGGCGAAGCCGAAGGCTCGAAGAAATTTCGCGAACTGGAGGTCAGCATGGAGAAGCAATGGACGCGGATCGGAAAAGGCCGGGGCTCGGCGGAGAAGACGACTTGACCAGACGTTAATCTCAGGAAGAACCGGCCTGACGTGTGGAGATGGATTGCTGCGGAAAGTCGTAATTTGAGGCGCGGGGCGGGCGTGCCGCCATAAGGCTTGTGAAACGATTTATCATCTCCGGAGTGGTATTCCTCGTGGTCTTTCTGTTCTGCACTTTCCTAATCCATAGAATCGGCTCGGTCATGGCCAAATCTATGCCCGCACTCCAGGAACGGGTGATGTTGGCGTCGCTGGCCATCGGTTTCTTCATGGCTCTCAGCGCGGTGTTCCAGATCTTCGGTCGGCGCGGCCGGCGGTAGGCCAAGACTTGGGTTGGATTGAAAGAACTTCATCGCCTCCTGACGTCGTCTGCTACGCGGGGAGAAGATTTTTCTCAGCTCACAATTCTTTTCAGGACGTGGCGTTGCGTTTCCAGGTCGGCGACGATGGCTTCCCAGTCTTCATCGGGGTAGGCGATCTTGCAGCCTTCGAGGTCGTCCCACTGCGGCTCGGTCTGGCCGGGTTTTATTTCGAGAGCGTTGGGGCCGGGGACACGGTCGGCGAAGATCAGTTGTGAGCCGGGGCCGTGGCCGCCCTTTTCAACCACGTCGCGCACGTAGGCGGCGGTTTGATGCCAGCGGCGGTGCTTGCAAGCGGCAAACTGCGTGGTGGGCGGTGATTTTTTCTCCCAGCATTTATTGGCGTCGACCATCATCTTGAGCGGCGACCAGTGGCGGAGGCGCGGAGCCTGGAAGGGAAGCTGGTAGTGGAGGTTAAAACCTTGCGGGGGAAGTTCGAGGCCCAGGTCATTGATCTCGTTCACGGTCAGGCAGGTGGTGATGAAGAACTCGTCCGCGCTTTCCTTGTAGGGGAAGGCCAGGACGGTGCCGTGGTAAAACAGGATGCAGGCCCGCCCCGGCCCCACGTGCAGGCCGATGGACGGGCTGCCATAAAACGTCAGGAGGAATTGCGCGAGGCCGTGCTCAATGGGATTGGGAACCCGGGTGTAGAAGCGTTGCAGCGCATGGTCGGCGAAGACCAGCCGTTTGTCGGAGAGGTAAATCTCCGGGAAAAAATCCGGCCCGGCGTAAAAGCGAAAGCGGTGCGCGGGACCGAGTGAAGTGTGGGTGGTGATTTGCTGGACGATGGAGACGCGCGTGAACAGGTCGAGATCGAGGAGCGGATAAAGCTGCAGACCGTCCGTGCGGGCGGCCTGGGCGTCGGTGCAGAACATGAGAGCGGCCACGCGCAAGAGAATTTTCCCGAAGCCGTCGCTGGTGCGGTCCACGCGGGAGATGCGCCCAGGGAGGGCGGTGCGGAATTCGAGATTCAAGGCGCGGTGCAGGATGGGGAGCTGTTCCGTGTGCGGGAAAAGCCGGGTGTGGCCGTGGCGTTCTTCCACGACCTCGAAGTCGGGCCGGTAGAGGGACTGGAAAGGAAGATGTTTCATGGGTGCAACGCAGGAGAAAAGTTCACGTTGTTTTCGCCGGTCCGTGGTCCGTTGGACTTGATGTTCATGGAGACGGGAAAGTTTTTGCGAAATCCTGGACGGAATTCAAGCGCACGGAGCCGGGGCGGGGGGATTTCAGACTCCGCAGTCGTAGCAAACGACGTGAGGAGTTTCTGATCGAACCGGGGAGATGCTAGAGACTCCTGACGTCGTCTGCTACGGGGACGGGGCGCGACGGCTTTACGGGAGCAGTTTGCCCACGAGGGTGCTGATGGTCTTCCCGTCGGCGCGTCCGGCGACTTTCGTCTGGACAGCTTTCATCACCGCGCCCATCTGCTTTTTGTCCGTGGCGCCGAGTTCTTCAATGGTGGCGCGGACGAGGGCTTCGAGTTCTTCGGCGCTCATCTGCTTGGGGAGGAAAATTTCCAGCACGGCAATCTCCGACGTTTCGGTCGCGGCGAGTTCGGCGCGGCCGGCGTTGGTGAACTGCTCGGCGGAATCGCGGCGCTTCTTCACTTCGCGCTGCACCACGGCGAGGAAATCGGCGTCAGAAAGGGCGTCCACCTTCTTCTCGATCTGCACGTAGCCGAGGGCGGACTTTAACATGCGGAGCGCCTGCAGACGCGGGGCGTCTTTCGCCAGCATCGCGGCTTTGATTTCCTGCTGGAGTTGATCGGCGAGGGGCATGGCTATTCTTCGGGGAGCTTGCGGAGTTTGTCGCGGACCTCGGCGGCCTTCTCGTAATTCTCCGCGCGCACCGCGTCATTCAAAGCAACTTCGAGCTTTTCGCGCTTGCTGAGCGGACGCGCGGTGTTGATCTCGTTGATCCAGTTTTCGAGATATTGCACCTCGCCGGTCGGCTCGGCATCGCCGCGTCCAATCTCGGAGAAGAACTGTTTGACCTCGGTGATGGCGCGCTCGATTTCCTGCACGGCCTCGCGATGGCGCTTGGCGTCGAGCTTTTCATTGCCGCGCGCGCGGGCTTGGATGAGCAGCAGTTGGGGACGAAATTGTTGCAGCGCCCAGGAGAGTTCATCGGACTCGGCGTGGCGGGCCACGAAGTCGAACACGGCGAGATTCCGCTGCGTGTCGCGCACCACGGCCTCGTAGTCCTTCAATTCGAGGAGGCAGATGTAGCGGTGATGATATTGCAGCGCCTCGAGCTGGATTTTGGAAACATCCTCCGCGCCCAGCTTGAAGCCGTCGTCGCTGCCGTGCTCGGCCAGGTGCTTTTTCAAGCGCGCCTGCTGATACTCGAAGAGCGAGGGATGGCCGAGGGGCAGTTTGCCGTCGGGCCGGCCCTCGGCGTTCATCTGGAGCAGGCCGAGATCGACGCGAAGCTGAACCTTGGCCGTTCCGTCGCGGCCTTTGAAACGGCGCACCACGATCTGGCCGGGCTGGTAATCCCAATTCTCGAGGACTTGCGAGATGTCGAAATTCATCGCGCGAAGTATGGCGGGCAGGTCGCGCAAGTCAACGGCGTGAAGTTTTTTGGTCCCGGCCGATAGGTGCCAAAAGTTTTATTACGGGAGCAGGTTAAGAGGACAATGGGTAACACCCATTATGGTGCCACGAAGCCCTCTTCACCCGCCAGCCGGGTAACAGTTACTTTTGGCGCACGACGCAGGCACCAACGCTGTTGTCATCCTGCGGTGGTTTGGCTAAGACTTTCGCCATGATTTCACCGGCAAAACTTCTTCTGCGCTCATTCGTTCTCGTGGTCTGCGGTTTGATGGCCACCGCAACGCACGCGCAAAACGACTACAAGCTCGGCTCCGAATCCACCGCGCGTGCGGCCGGCGTTCCGAAGGGCCGCGTCGAGAAGTTTCAATTCACCGAGTCGAAAGTTTTCCCCGACACGACGCGCGACTGCTGGATTTACATCCCGGCGCAATACGACGGCTCCAAGCCCGCCGCGCTCATGGTGTTCCAGGACGGCGGCGGTTACGTCAGCGAGACGGGCGCCCAGCGCGTGCCCATCGTTTTCGACAACCTGATCGCCAAGGGCGAGATGCCGGTGACGATTGGCGTCTTCATCAATCCCGGCCAGCGCGTGGCTGCGAATTCGCCGGCCACCGGCGCGAACAACCGCAGCAACCGCAGCTTCGAATACGACTCGCTCGGCGATGCCTATGCGCGTTTTCTTCTCAATGAGTTTCTGCCGTTCGTGACGCAGAAGTTTGGCGTGAAGCTCACCGACGATCCCGAGCTGCGCGCCATTGCCGGCGCGAGCAGCGGCGCGATCTGCGCCTTCACCGTGGCGTGGGAGCGGCCCAATTCCTTTCGCAAAGTGCTCTCGCAAATCGGCAGCTTCACGAACATCCGCGGCGGGCACGCCTATCCCTCGTGGATTCGCAAGACGGAGCGCAAACCCCTGCGCGTCTTTCTTCAAGACGGCGCGAACGACCTCAACAACCTCCACGGCAACTGGCCGCTCGCGAACCAGGAGATGGCCAGCGCGCTCGCCTTCATGGGCTATGACCACCAGTTCGTGCTCGGCACTGGCAGCCACAGCGGACAGCACGGCGGCGCCATCTTGCCCGACACGTTGCGCTGGCTCTGGCGTCCGGCCCTGACGGATTTGCCCAAGCCTTTGACCAAGGACAATCTCGGCGGCGACGAGGCTCTCTCGAAGGTGCTGGCCGATGGCGGCAAACCCGGTGACTGGGAACTCATCGGCGAAGGCTATGGCCTGACCGACGCAGCCTGCGGTGATGCCGAGGGAAATTTCTACTTCAGCGATCTGGGCAAATCACTCCTCTACCGCGTGGGCGTGCATGAAACGAAGCCCGTCGTCTGGCTCGAAGGCGGACCGAAGATCAGCGGCATGAAGTTCGGCGCGGACGGAAAGATTTACGCGGCGACGCAAGGGCAGGGGACCAACAACGCGAAAAAGATCATCGTGATTGATCCGGCGACGAAAAAATTTGAAACCGTCGCCACCGAGGTGAATCCCAACGACCTCATCGTTTCCAAGTCGGGCTGGATTTATTTTACCGACACCGGAGCGGGACAGGTCATCGGCGTGCCCACGACCGCGCGCAACCTGACGCGGCCACACGCCGTGGCCGGCGGGATCAACAAGCCCAACGGCATCGGACTCACGCCCGACCAGCGCCAGCTCATCGTCAGCGAATACGGCGGCAGCAACGCGTGGAGTTTTCTCATCGCGGACGATGGTTCGCTGCGTGGCGGGGAAAAGAACATGGAACTCCGCGCGCCCGTCGGAAAGATCGAGACCGGCGGCGACGGCCTGATCACGGACGCGGCCAGCCGGTATTGGATCACCAGCCATCTCGGCATCCAGATGTTCGATGCCAATGGGCGCATGGGCGGCATCGTGGCGCGTCCGCAGGAGAAGGGCACCGTGAGCGTCGCCTTCGCCGGCCCCGGTCGCGCGTGGCTCTACGCCTGCAGCACCGACAAAGTGTATCGCCGCAAGACGCTCACGGCGGCGGCGTCCATCCCGTGAGCGGGCCAGCGACCCACCTTTTCATTGGCCGGTTCCGGTCGCGCGGATACGGTCGTCGCCAAGCCAGGGCCAACAAATTTTGAATCTATTTCTGTCATGAAAAATGTCCTGAACCGCCGCAGTTTTCTCCGCAAGTCCGCCACGGCCGGGGCCGGGCTGCTTATTCTCCGCAACAGCAAGCTGGCCTTCGCGTATGAGGCGAACAGCAAGTTGAACATTGCGGGCATCGGTGTCGGCGGTCAGGGCCGGGGCAGCCTCGATGCGTTTCATCGCCTGGGAAATAATCTCGTCGCGTTCTGCGACGTGGATGCCAAACGGGCCGGGGACATTTATCAGAAGCATCCGGCGGCGAAGCGCTATCAGGATTTCCGCAAGATGTTCGATGAGATCGAAAAGGGGATTGATGCCGTGCTGGTCGCGACGCCCGATCACACACACGCCGTTTCCGCCGTGGCGGCGATGAAGTTGGGTAAACATGTTTACTGCGAGAAGCCGTTGACGCGCACCGTCCACGAGGCGCGCGTCATGCGGGAAACCGCCGCGCGGAACAGCAAGGTGGTGACGCAGATGGGCAATCAAGGTTCCGCCGAGCGAGGATTGCGCCGCGCCGTGGAACTGGTGTGGGGCGGGGTCATTGGCGAGGTGCGCGAGGCGCACGTGTGGTTTGATGGCGGCAACGGCCCGATGAAACGACCGACCGAGACGCCGCCGGTGCCGGATGGGTTGAGCTGGGATTTGTGGCTGGGTCCGGCGGAGCACCGTCCTTACAGTTCCGCGTACGTGCCTGCGACTTGGCGGGCGTGGCGTGCATTCGGCAGCGGCATCGTGGGAGACTTTGCCTGCCACACGGCGAACATCATGTTCCGCGCGCTGCATTTGGAACAGCTCTGGCAGAAGGAAAAGAATCCGGGCCGTCAGGTGGTGATCCGGCTGGAGGCGTGGCCGTCCGAGCGAGACGCGGAAGGCTATCCTGCTTCCTTAAAAGTGGTGATGGACTTGCCCGCGCGCGGGACGTTGCCGCCGGTGAAGTTGACCTGGTACGCGAAGGAGAAACCGCCCGAAGATCTGATGCTCGGCTACAAGCGGGGCGGCTGGGGAGATTTGCTGGTGGGGTCGAAGGGATCGATTTATTCCAACAATCCTTGGAACGGCAGCTACGTGCTGTTGCCGGAGAAACAGTTTGAAGATTTCAAGGGCGGCCCGCCGGAGATTTTGCCGCGCGTCCAGAGCCATCAGTGGGAATGGATCGAAGCGTGCAAAGGCAACGGGAAGACGTTCTCGAGTTTCGACATGGGCGGCCCGCTCACGGAACTGGCCCAGCTCTGCAACTTGGCGACATTGGTGGAAGGCCCGATTGAGTATGACACGCTCAGCGGCAAAATCCTGAACTCGAAGTCTGCAAGCCATCTGCTCCATCGCGAATACCGCAAAGGCTGGTCGCTCTGAGCGGTGTAAATCAGGGGCGATGACATGCGGCCGCGTCAGCCGTTCCGCAGGCTGGCTTCGTGAAGAAACATGGAAGCCCAGTCGCGCGCCTCGATGTGGTCGGACTTGCTGCCGCCGCGCAGGGCGAAGCGCCGATCCTTGGTTCGGACGAGCGCCGCCTGTCCAAAACGGGCGACGGTGACTTCCTTCAACTGGCCGGCGGCTTTTTGATTTTTCATGCGCGCAGTGTGCCGGGGCGGGTCGGACAAAGGCTGTCGGATCGGGGAGTGAAGCGGGAATTTCCCAAGACCGTCCGGACGCCAGAAATCGCGAATGGGACAGGGGGAAAACTGGAGCCAGTGGTCGGGATTGAACCGACGACCGACGGTTTACAAAACCGTTGCTCTACCACTGAGCTACACTGGCCCGAAGGCGGCCTGAATGTAGTCCGGCCCGATGCTGGCTCAAGCGATTTGTCAGAGCCGGGCCTGCGGGGCAGGGGGGAGCGCGGCGGATTTCATCTTCTCGTACGCGCCGGTGAGTTTCTGCAACTCCTGCTCCTCCTTGGAAATCTGCTTCGCGATTTTCTCAGCGGCGGACTTGTCGGCTTTGGTGCCGCTGGCCAGAAGTTTTTCCTGCGCGCGCTTCTTCGTGGTGATGGATTCCTTGGCGCGATAAACACCGGCGTAAGCCTGCGCGGCTTGCAGTTTGGTGAGGCGCGCTTTCAACGCGGCCATTTCCTCGGTGGGATCAATGGCGACATTTTCGCCCGCCTTCTTTTGCGCGGCGGTGAACTGGGCGGCCTTGGATGCGAGCGTCTGCGTGGCGTTGGTCATGACGAGGCGCGCGGCGTTTCGCACTTCGCGCGCGGTCTTCAATTTGCCTTCGAGTGCGGGCGTGGATTTCTGCACGGACTGCGCTTTGAGTGCGGCGGACTCGGCTTCTTTGGGCGCGAGATCGTCCTTCGATTTCGCGAGTGTGGCGGTCGCGGCATCCAGTTCCTTTTGCGCGGTGGCGAGCGCGGCCTGCGCGGCGAGAGCCTCGGGCGAAGGTTTGGTGCTGCCGCTCTGCAACTCCTTCAAGCGCGTTTGCGCCGCGCTGATTTGCTCCGCGAGCGCGGGCGGGTTCGCGGCCAGTTCGCCGATACGCTTGCCTGTCTTCGTGTCCCAGATGATGACCTGCCCCTGCCAGTCCGTGGCGACCACGCGCGCACCGTCGTGGGTGAAGGTGACGCGCACGGGCAGTTCGTTGGTGAACTCGAAGGACTTCAACTTGGTGCCGTCCGCACTCCACGCCGCGACTTGATTGTCGCGTCCGCAGGTCACAAGGCGACCGTCGTGCGTGTAACTGATGGAAAGCACGCCGCTCGGATGCGGGTTCCAAGTCTTGGCCTGTTTCCCTTCCTGCATTTCCCAAATTTTCGCCGCGCCGTCCTCGCTGACCGAAGCGAGTAGCTTGGAATCAGGCCGCCAGCTCAACGCGGTGACGGCGGACTTGTGCCCGGCGAGCGTGTGGATTTCCAAACCGTTGTCTGCGTCCCAAATCACGATGCCGCCGTTGCGATCCGCGCTGGCGAGCCACTCGCCGTTCGGGCTGAACGCGGCGGCAGTCACCCAGTCCGTGTGCTTTTTCATTTTGAAAAGCACGGAGCCGTCCTTGGTGGAAAACACTTTCACCATCCGGCTCGGCCCACCGATCACGATCTTGCTCTGGTCGGGGCTGATGTCCGCACCGAGCGCGGAATCAAACTCCTGTCCCGAACCAACGGTGATGATGCGTTCGCCGGTGGTCACATCGAAGACCATGACGCGCCCGGCCTTCGCGGCATGTCCGCCGCCGACCACGAGCAGTTTGCCGTTACGGCTGAACTTGAGGTCTTCGGGCTGGTAACTTTCCTCGTCCTTGAAAGGCAGCACGCCGAGCAGTTCGAGCGTGTCGGTGTGGTACAGCGTGACCTGCTTCTGCCCCGCGACGGCCAGGAGCGGCGCCCACGGACTGGCCGCGAGGCCGGTGATGGCCGTGGCGCGCTTCAGCGAAACCGCCGGCTCCATCAGCAAATCACCAGGCATGGGTGGCGGGCCGACCGGTTTGCCAATTGCGCCGCCGGCGATGGACAAATCCACGGTGGGTTTTCCCGCGACGACTTTGCTGTTCAAAGTTTCCAGCAGCCCGCCCGCGATCCATTTTTTGAAAACGGCAATTTCCTTGTCCGCCATTTTGCCGCGGTTCGGCGGCATGGTCGGCTCCTCGGCGTGCGTGATAACCTTGACCAGTTTGCTGGCGTCCGCATCGCCGGGCACGATGACTTTTCCGGACGCGCCGCCGGACAGCGCGCCGCTGTAGCTGGTGAGATCGAGGTCGCCTTTCTTCTTGTCGGCGTTGTGGCACTTGGCGCAATTCGCCTCGACGAGCGGCAGGACGTGATCCTGGAAAGTGATTTTTTCCTGGGCGGACGCAACCAAAGCCGCCAGCCCGACACCGCCGATGAAACAGAGCAAATGGGGTCGCATGTTAATTCGCAGGTTTGTCGTTGAGCAGGAAAGAGCGTGCGGAACGGCGGGCGGATTCTTCTTTTTCAATCTGGCGGTAAAGGTCGCCGAGTTTGCGTGGATCGTAATTACATTCGCGCGCAATCTCGTGCTTGATCTCACGCAACCACCCCAGCCCGTCGTCGGCCTTCTTTTGTTTCACTTTCATAGTTCAAGCATTTGCAGTGGCGTGACTAATTCAGGGTCTCCAGTCCAAGCCGCCGGTTCACGACGCGAATATGGCCGATCTTGTTGCCGTTGGCCAGATGCCGGCAGTTCCAGGTCAGCAGCCAACCACAGGCATAGAATGAAGCGAAGGCCAGATGGGCGGCGTCTTCAGAAGCCTCCTTCGGCATCAACTTGTTTGTGAGATAGAACGCGATGATTGCATCGATCTTCGGCTTTGCTTCCAATCGCCGGATTGGCTCCATGAATTCCAGCATTTGGTCGCGCTTGGGGCTGGGTGTGCGGCGCAATTCCGCGATGACAGGCGGTGCGTTCACCAACTCCTGCGCCGTGCCAATCGACTTCCACCATTCTCGCGTCCAGTTGCGGCGGGCTTGGATTGCCGCCGCGCGGCGCGTGTCGAAGTAGAAACTTGGAATGCTAGTCTCCACGTAAATCGTGGGCGGCATATCAGTGGTTGAAAATGAATTCCTTCGAGTTCAACAGCGCCCAGAAAATATCCGTGAGCACCTGCTCGTCGCTCTTGCCGTTGCCGAAGTAGCCTTTGAGCTTGGTCATTTCTTTCTCGGTGGGCACGCGCGCGAGGCAGCGTTGGTAAAGTTCCTTGATGACCTCGGTGTGGTCCTTGTTGCTCTTCGCGAGTTGCTTCTTGATCACGCCACCGCTGGTGATCTTGCCCTGCGTGGCGTCGCCGTTCAGCAGGTGCAACGCCTGCGAGAGATTCGGCTCGGTGCGGACTTCGCAGGAGCAGACCGTGCCGCGCGTCGCGCGGCCGAAGGTGGTGAGGAAATAATTGTTCACCGCGCCATCGGCGATTTCCACGGCGCGCGCGCCCTTCGGCAGACCTTGGAACTTATCCGCGTTCTCGGTCACCTGGTTGATGACGTCGAGCATCACCTCGGCGCGCATTCGGCGGATGCTGGCGTGCGAAAAATTCCGGTCGTCGAGCGCATTGCTATCGTTCGCGCGCGTCGAGAGCTGGTAGGTGCGCGAGTTGCAGATGTCGCGCACGAGCTTTTTGAAATCGTATTTGTAATCCATGAACTTCCCGCCGAGCGCCTCCAGCAGTTCAGGATTGATGGCCGGGTTGCTGATGCGCACGTCGTCCACGGGATCGATGATGCCTTTGCCCATGAAATGCGCCCAGACGATGTTCGCCAGATTCTTGGCGAAGAACGGATTGTTCGTGGAGGCCAGCCAGTTCGCCAGCACTTCGCGGCGGTCTTCGCCCTTCGCAATTTCCGGATGCTCACCACCAAGGAATTTCGGAGTCATCGCCTTCTTCGTCACGGGATGCTGCACTTCTCCATCGGACTTGGCGTAGATGATTGTCTCGCGCGGGTCGTCGCCCTGCTTGCGCGTCACTTGCGGGAAGAAGGCGGCGAAGCTGTAATAGTCATTCATCGTCCAGCGGTCGAACGGATGATTGTGGCACTGCGCGCACTGCACGCGCATGCCCATGAAGACCTGCGCCACGTTTTCGCTCGTCTTCAGCGTGTCGCGCTCAATCTGGAAATAGCTCGCTGCTGGATTTTTGAAGTTGCTGCCCTCCGCCGTGAGAATGCCCTTCACGATTTCATCAATGGGCTTGTTCTGGCTGAACTGCTCCTGGAGCCAGTTGTAATAGAGCAGGGCCGGCTTGTACTGAAACTCGTTCTGGTTGGAGCGAATCTGGAGCAACTCGGCAAACTTCATCACCCACAAGTCCGAGAATTCCTTCCGGTCGAGCAGCTTGTCGATCAGGTCGGCGCGCTTGCCCGCACTCATGGTATCCACGAACTCGCTGACCTCCTCGGACTTCGGCACCGTGCCGGTGATGTCAATGTACGCACGGCGGATGAACGTGGCGTCGTCGCAAACTTCGCTGGGCGTGATGCGCAGCTTCTTCAACTTCGCGTTCACGAGTCCGTCCACGTAATTGTTCTCCGGCACCTCGGGCCAGTTGAACTTGTAGCCCTTCGGCACGACCAGCATCTGCGCGCCCACGGTGTGGGTGTCAAACCGCGCGGTCACGAAGGCCTCGCCTCGTTGTCCGGCCTGGACCACGCCGTCCTCGGAAACTTTCGCCACCGGATCATTATTGCTGAAGAACGCCGCCAGCGTGGTTACGTCGCGATCCGTGCCGTCGGAATACGTGGCCCGCACCATCACGCGCTGCGTGGCGTTGCTGCCGTTGAGCACGGCCTGCTTGGGCATCATTTCCACGCTCACGACTTTCGGAAGATTCGTCGGATCCTTCGGCACGCCCGCTTCGAGCCAGCGCAGGAGCGTCTTGTTCAACTCGCTGTCCTTCTTGAAACGCTCGCCACCGCCGTGAGGCACTGCGCCGAGCGCCTTTTCAATCATCAGACTTTCCTCCGGGATCGCGAGGTTGATGCGGCGGCCAACCGTCTGCCGGGTGATGCGGAAATAATCGCCCTCGGGATCGTAGCCAAAGAGCGAGAGGGCAAAGCCGTCCTTGCCGCGCGCCGAGCCGTGGCAGCCGCCGGAGTTGCAGCCCGCCTTCATGAACACGGGCATGACATCGAGATTGAAGCTGATGGCGCGCTCCACTTTCGCCTGCTCGACCGACACCGGCAGTTTGATTTCCTTGCCGCCGTATTTGATCTGCAACTCCGTCTTGCCGTCAGCCAGAGGGGTGAGCAGTCCCTTCTCAATTTTCGCCAGCGTCTTGTTCGCGAGCGCGAAGCTCGCGTCCGCCGTCACGTCGCGCGTCAAGCCGTCGGCATACAACGCCTGCACGACCACGGACTGGCGGTCGTTCTTCGTGGTGAGATTGATGTTCGTGGGGAAGACGTGAATCTCACTGGGCGGCGGCCCGGTCAGCGCGGCGATGACGTTCAATCCGCCGCCGCCTTTGCTGCGCAGGAAAAGGAACGCGCCCGCCGCGACCGCAAGAATCACCAACACCGCCGCCAACGCGAGCACGGGCGCGCGACGCTTCGGAGCGCGGACCGCCGAGTCCGTGTGTTCATCCTTCTTCGTAGGAAGCGGCGTGAGGAGATTCTGATCTTTCGCCGCTGGAGTTGAAGTGAGACTCGTCCCCTCGTCACCTACCAGCGCGGGCGCGGGAATCGTGATGGTATTCGCACAAACTGGACACGAGATCGGCTGGCCGACCATGGACGGCTCGGCCGACAGGCGCTGGCTACAATGGGGGCAATCGAACTTCATGTTATTTGGCGCTGGCGACCTGCTTCTTCGGCGGCACCACGCGGATGACCGCGCCCGCCGCGAGATTGTGGGGAATGACCTGGCCGTTGTGCATCACATCCGCGCTGCACAGAAAGTTGCGATAGGAACCCAGGGCCATCTTCTCATCCACCTTGAGTTTGATCGTCACTTCCTTGTCCGCGCTGGTGATGAACGCTTCCGACGCGGTGATTTGTTCCGGCAATCCGAGAATGTGGACGCGCGCCTTGCCCTCGAAGGATTTCTTCTGATCGAGTTTGCACACGAGCTTCGCTTCTTGGCCCGGAGAAACAATGAGCGGCGCAACGCTACCGACGACGAACGGTTCCGCCGTCTCCAGCGTGGCAAGCTGCGACGAAACATAAACCGCCGAGCCGCTGACGCGATCTCCGCCGCCGTTGTTGCGCTCGAACGAACCGCTGGCCGCAATCATGGCAATCTTCCACTTGTGCGGCTCGACCTCGGCCTTGGCGTTGAGTTGGTAAATCGCCGAGTTCGATCCTTTGCCAATCGTGATGTCCGGCAGCGAGCCGACGCCCGGCGGGTTCCACATCATCCGCACGTTGATCGGACCGTCGTAGCCGCGACGCTCGGCCACCACTTTGATGTCCAGCGCGCCGAAGGAAACGAGCGGCGCCTTCGGTTCCTCGATGCGGATGGAAAACGGCGCGGCCTCGGTTACGGCCACGTAAAGCTGTTCTTCGCGCGTGGTGTAGTAGTAGGTGTTGTTCGGGCCGGCGACGAATTCCACGTCGTGGCGGAAATCTGAGCTCAAGATCTTCGCGGTGTCGGTCGGCTTGGCTTCGAGTTTAATAAACTTTCCGGTAACAGGCGCATCCGCCGCCGCCTCGAACACGATGGGTTCGAGTTCCTGTTTGCCCGGCAAGGTGTCGGCGATGAGCTTCACACCCGTCGGCAAATCGTTCGCCTGATAATTCAAATCGCCGGCGAAGTTGACGCGCTTGGCCGACATCATCGTGGCGAAGCGGCCACCGCGCGGCACCATGATGAACTGGCGCGACTGCGAATCATTGCGCGCCACCTGTGGGATGCTCATCACCACGCTCGGCTGCTGCGGGGCGATCTCGACGCGATAGGCGAACTCCTCGCCGCCGTTTTTGTATTGGTCGCGGATGCGGAGCAGATACTCGCCGTCGGCGGGTGGATTGAACTTCACGGCGCTATCCGGGCCGCCCGCGTCGTCGTTGCCTTCGAGGCGTGCGCCCTTGGCGTCGTAAATCTCCAGCGCGGAATCCAGCGGCGAACGCAAGCGGCGGGCGAACACGGCGATGTCCAGCGCCTGGCCTTTCTTCCCGGTGAACTTGAACCAGTCCACGTCGCCCTTCTTCGCGATGATGCCGTTCAACGCGATGGGCAGCTTGCCGTAGTAAGGCGTCGCGCTCTCCTTCGTATCATTCGGTTCGGACTCCAGTTCGTTGCCGAAGGCACTCACACGAATCCAGTTGGGCGACGGCGCGATGTCCTCGCCCTGCGAGGCGAACGCGCCGAACCGTTCGTCCGCCTTGGCAGGCAGTGGGATCTCCTTGGAAAAATCTCCGCCCGCGGCGCCGATGAACTTGAACGAGACTTTCTCTCCCGCCGGACCGCCGAGCGGAAACACGGACGCCGGACGCGGGAAGCTGCCGATGTGCAAACGGTAGGCCGACTCCGTGCCGCTGTAAGTCCCGTCGCGCATCTCAATGTAGTACGCACCCGTCTTCGGCGCGATGACGGAGACGAACGCATCCTGCATCAGCAGCGTGGTGTCGTCGGCGGAGGCGAGAATCTTGCCGTCGCTGTCGCGGATGGCGAGATACGCATCAAGCATCGCGCGCCCGAGGCGGATGGCCTCGACCTCGGCGGAGATGCGCTGGCCTTGTTTGGCTTCGACGCGGAACAAGTCCACGTCATCGCCGCCCGCCGTGCCGTTGATGGTCGTGGCGAGCGTGAGTTGATGCGATTTCACGCGCTCGTTGTTCGGCTCAATCTCGCTGACGTTCGGATACGCGCCGACCCAGAAGGTGCGCAATTCGGACACGCCGCCCGCCGTCCGCACGCGCAACTGATGCTCGCCGAGTTCGCAGTCCTTGCTGATCAGGAGCGTGGCTTTGATCGAGTTGGTCTTCACCGCGTCGTGCTTCACGACCTTGAGGCCGGGGTCGGAGAAAACGATTTCCGAGGAACCATCAAAGCGCGCGCCGGAGAACGTCACGCTCATCTCTTGACCGCGCTGCCCGCCGGGCGGAGTGGTGGAATTCAAACGCGGAGAGGCCGCGTGGAGCGAGACGGCGGCCAGCAGGGCGACGAGGCTCAAAGATTTCAACGCCAAGGCGCCAAAGCGCCAAGGCGCGGAGGGGAAAAGGTTTTGGGTGAATGTTTTCATGGCACGGGAAGAACGAGGGCGCCTTGGAGTGCGGTGACTTGTCACCGCCTTTTTGTTCGGCGACTTGTCGCCGAACCACCGCGACAAGTCGCGGTGGGAAAAGGCGGCGACAAGTCGCCGCACTCCAAATGATGCGCCGCAGTTATCGGACGACGGTTTCATGTTCGAGTTGCTGCATGAAGTGATGACTGGCAGGTCATGAAACAACGTCTCGAACGGAACCCGCGCGCCCTTGAGAACCGGTGTGCCGTCGAGGGTCTCGGGGGTAATGGTGACTAGGTCATACATGGCTGCAACTCACGCCTTCCGTTCCAAAATAGAAATAATTGCATCCAGCATCTTTACGGTTCGCAGAAGACGAGCTTCCTCACTTGCTTTGTCCTGCGGACGCGTAGCCTGGGTTTGCACTTCCAGCCGCGTCGCGCCGGATGGATCAGTAATGAAGCTGACCTCTCCCCTCAACGCACCCGGAAACGCTCCGGCACAATCCCACCATGTCAGCGTGAACTTTCCTGCCTGCTCAGTTGGCATCATAGCAGGCAAGGTGCTGAGGCCATGGTGATTGGTCTTGGCCTCGGTCCAATAAATCTGAAGGGCTGCTTTTACTTCGGTGAGCGAATGCTTCATCGAACGAGAGGCGGTGAATGTTGCCGGCCCCGCTGCGAGGCCGATGCTGGCACACAACAACAAGAAACATTGAATGATGGTTTTCATGGTTCGCGATGTTTGTGTTTGGCCGAGTTGACTTTCAGTTCCTTACGCCAACAGCTCTTTGACGACCGTGCCGTCTTTGACGATGGCAATCGGGCGCGGGCCGGGCGCGTAGAGGACCTTGTCCGGGTCAATGCCGAGTTGGTTGTACACCGTCGCGGCGAGATCGGGGACGGAGAGCGGATTGGCATCCGGCTCGCCACCTGTGGCGTCCGAGGAGCCGTGGATGTGGCCGCGTTTCACGCCGCCGCCGGCGAGCATGATGCTGAAAACTTTCGGATAGTGGTCGCGGCCCGCCGTGCCGTTGATCTTGGGCGTGCGACCGAATTCTGTCGTCACCATGACGAGCGTGCTTTCCAGCATCCCGCGACGGTCGAGGTCGCGGATGAGCGCGGCGTAAGCCTGATCGAAGCTCGGCATCTGGGCGGTCATCGCGGTCTTGATGTTGTCGTGATGATCCCAGCCGCCGTAGGTGAGCGAAACGAAGCGCACGCCCGCCTCCACGAGACGGCGCGCAAGAATCATCCGCTGGCCCGCCGTATTGCGGCCGTATTCGTCACGCAACGCGTCCTTCTCGTCGGTGATCGAAAATGCCGCGCGTGCCTTGTCCGAGGAGAGCAGCGAGTAAGCGCGTTGATAGAACGAATCCATGCCGTCGAGCGCATCGGACTTTTCCAGAGTACTGAAATGTTCATCCACGGCGGCGCGAATGTCTTTGCGTTCGGCGAAGCGTTTTTCGTCAACGCCGGTGGGCAGGCTCAGGTCGCGGACTTTAAAGCCCGCAGTCGCCGGGTCACTGCCGAGGCTGAACGGGCCATACGCCGAACCGAGATAGCCCGTGCCCGCAAAGGACGTGGGCATGTTCGGAATGCAAACGTACGGAGGAAGATCATTGCGCGGCCCGAGTTCGTGCGAAACGACGCTGCCGAAGCTCGGGAAATGGATCGCCGGGCTGGGACGGTAGCCGGTGAACATGTTGTGCGTGCCGCGGTCGTGGTCGGCCTCGCCGTGGGTCATCGAGCGGACGACGGTGATTTTGTCCGCGATGGCCGCCGTCTGCGGCAGCGTCTCGGAGAAATGCACGCCGGGAATCTTGGTCTTAATCGAAGCCATCGGGCCGCGATACTCAATGGGGGCGAACATCTTCGGGTCGAGCGTCTCCTGCGCGGCCATGCCGCCGGGGAGATAGATATTGATGATGGACTTGGCCTTGGCCGCGCCGCCCGCTGCCGCGCCTTTTCCAGTGCCGGCGAGGGCTTCGAGTTTGAGGAGATTGCCGAGGGTCAATCCCATCGCGCCGACCACGCCGACGTACAGGAATTGACGGCGGTTGGGCCGCCAGATGTGGTCTTCGCCGTTGCACCAAGTTGGTTTCCAATTGCTCATAGCTCGTGCCTTCAGTTGTTAAATTTTACGGGTTTGTTGCGCGCCAAAGTGCCTTTTCGACGCGGCAAAGTAAAATTGTTTCATTGTTTGTTGCCGTGTTGTCGCGGGCCGTGCGGGACAGGGATTTCATGGGTGAGTTAGCGGCAGGGCTCGGGGAAGGGTTCAGCCATCAATATTCAGTGACCATTCCCCTACAAAGCAGCGGACAGCCTTGTCGGCCGTTCGTTGTTCTTGGAAATGACGCGGTTCACGAAGGAGCGCGGTCTGCGGACGGCCGGTCCACGCCCCGGCTGATGGGGGAATGGGGCGCGCGCCTCAGGGTGCCTCGCGTACGGTCAGACGCCACCCGTCACGGCATCAGCCGCAGGCGGTAGTAACGCTGCGCGTCGCCCGCCGCCGGGTCGGTGAACTGCGCGGTGCCGGTCAGGTTCGTGACCGTACCGCGCTGTGTCCAATCCACGAGGTTCGTGGAAGTTTCGATGGCAAAAACTCCGCCCGCATCGCCGAGGAAATTCAGCGTGAACTGGCCGGGGCCGGTGAAGCCACTGGTCCCACCCACGAACTGAATCGGCGGCACCAGCACGGTGAGCGTGGCGTTGCTGCTCAACGCGGTGTCGTAAGGGTTGGTCACCAGCACGGAGTAGGTTCCCGCGTGGGAGCGCTGCACATTCGTGATCAGGAGCGAGGTGGTCGTCGTCGTCAGGTTCGTGCCGTTGCGCCGCCAGCGGTAGCTCATCGGAGCGGTGCCTGTGGCAGCGACGGTGAAGGTCACGTTCACGCCATTCGAGACGACGCGGCTGATGGGCTGCGTGGTGATGACGGGCGGGCGGTTGGAGACGGGCACGAGCGCGTCGAGTTGCATACCCCACACGATGTCCGAGCTGGTGGAGTTGACCTGATGCACCTCGGCGGCAATGAGGTTGCTGCCGCGCACGAGGTTCGTGGATGCCAGCCAGTAGAAGAGTTCCTGCGAGGCGTCGTTGCCCACCGGCGGTTGGGTGGTGGCGAAGCTGTTGCCGTCGTAGCTGCCGCTGGTCATGCGCACGCGCTGCACCTGTTTCCCGTTGATGAAGATGACCGCGCCGTCATCAATCATCGTGGTGCCGCGCAGCAGCGTGCCAGTAGGCATGTTGGTCGGAATGTTGATCCAGGTGCGGAAGTAGTAGGTGGGCCGTCCAAGCGTCAGCGACGTGCCGATCAAGGGGACGATGCCGGCGGCGGTCTCCACGGCGAGCAACGCGCGGCCCGGCCCGGACCAGGCGCTGTCGTTGTAATTCGACGCTGCCCAGGCGTTGTCGAAGAACGTCGCCGTCTGGTTATAGCGCCAGAAGGTGCTGGTCAGCCCGAGGAGCGACACGGTGTTGCTGGTGGATGCGCCGTAATTGATCGCCAGTGTGGCCACCGTGCTGGTCTCGGCACCGAAAGGGTTGCTGACCACGAAACTGTAGGCCCCCGCGTTTGTCGAACGGGCGTTCGTCACCAGCAGACTCGAGTTCGTTTTGCCGGCCAGCGGCACGCCGTTGAATCGCCATTGATAAGACAGCGGGACGGTGCCGCTGACCGAGCCATTGAACGTCGCATTGGAACCGGCCAGCGCCACGATATTGACGGGCTGCGTAAGAATCACCGGCGGGCAGTTGGTGCAGAATGAAACCCGGGCCGTGTAGTCGAGAAGGTTGGCCCGCAGGTTCGAGGCCTCCGGTTGAGGACTGTGGAAGTTGTCGGTCGTCATGCCGCCAAACAACACCAGTCCGGCCCCGTGCCGCTGCTGGCCGAGCACGATATGTCCGTCGGTGACATTGGTGATGAGCGCGGTAAGACCGGGCCCGGTCACAGTGCCATGGCCGAAGGATCCACCCGTCCACGACAAGCCCACGGGCGTGAGCGGTCCCAGGAAAATGGGGTGCAATGGATCCGCCGCCAGACCGTTATCGGTCGTATCCGGGTAGATGAGCGTCACGCCGAAGCCGCAGCTCATCCCGTTCCCTTCGTTGGGGCCGGAGTTGAGGAAAAGCCGTCCGCCGTCCGCCACCCAGTTCTCGATCAGGGTGAGGTTGGCGGTCAGGAACGTCTCCATTTCGTCGGCATAGACCTCCGATCCGTCCATGTAAATGAAGCGTGTCGCCGCCGTGAACAGTTGTGCCGGGTTCACTTCTTCAAAGCGCAAGTCCTGCCAGAAGTTGGTGCCGAAGGCACGATCCATGGCGGTCTCGTTGGCGGTTGAACCCCAGGGACTGCCGGTGTTGGAACGCAGGTAAACATACGGCGGGATTTCATCAGTGAGAATCGTGCCCACGGCCTGCGAGTCGCCCAGGTTGGCGTTGGTGGCTCCGGACAAATTCAGCCTGAAACTCTCATGGGGTTCCGACGTCGTGTCGCCCCTGACCAGGACGGTGATGGTCCGGTTGGTCTGGCCCGGGGCAAACACCAGGATCCCGTTGGTCGCCACATAGTCCGTGCCTGCCTCGGCGGTGTCATTCACGGTCGCGAAGTTCACGCTCACATTGGTCGGGCTGGCCGGGGACAAGTACACTGTGAACACAAGTGGCACCAAACCACTGGAGCCTTCGACCACGCTGGCGTCGCTGATGCTCACCGTCGGCATGAGCACGGGCGTCACCGATTCGGCGATGTTGTTGGCCGCATAAGAATCGGCCTCCCCTCGGCCGATGCCGACGCGGTTCGTCACCGAGCCGAGCACGCCGGGCACGGTCACGACGGTGACCGTGGCCGTGGAACCGGCGGTCAGGCTGCCGAGCGCACATTCCACGCGTCCCCCGATCAAAACACAGCCGCCTTGCGAAGCGCTCGCGGAGGCGAAGGAAACCGAGGCCGGGAGATAATTCGTGACGGTAATGGCCGTGGCCGGAGTCGGCCCGACGTTATACACCGTGATGACGTTGGTCAGGTAGCCGCCGACGGCCACCGGGTCCGGAACATCCGCGATCAGCACTCCTAGGTCATTGGCCGCGAGCGCGTTGAAGGGCGCGCTGGTGCCGCGCTGACCGATCGTCGCGAGAAACATTTCGATCGCGGGCTGGAGCACGGTGATGTCGCCCGTCCAGGCTCCGTTGTTAAACACGCCGGAGTTCGTCGGGGTGATTGCCACGGGCAGGTAACTGCCGACGCTATAGCGCAGATCCACGAACCAAGGGACCCCGCCGCCGGTAGTGACAGGAAAGGCATCTCCGGCGGCATAGAATCCCCCCTGGATCGTTCCATGCGGAAAAGTGATTGCATTATTGGTGCTGTTAAAAAAGTAAGCGCCCCCGCCGGTGTAGGCGGCCACGCGGTAGGACGTTCCCGCCGCCAAGGTAATCGGCGACGCCAGCGGAGTTTCGACCCAGGTGCCGGGCACGCTGGTCACCGGTTGGACCACCAGCAGCACGCCCGCGCCCGTCCAAATCGACACCTTCGTTCCAAAGTAATGCCGCACCGCCGTGACGGTGATGTCGGTGTTGGGAGTGAAGGAGTTGCCGAGCGTGTAGTCCTCAGAAAAGGTATTGTCGTGGACGGGCGAACTGAGAATGGAGGTGGAAGTGGTTCCGCCTCCGACCAGGCCGCCCAAGGCCACGGTGCCATGGAAGTTGCTGATGACGACGTTTGAGGCGTCCCGGGCCGTGATCGTGACGCTGAACGGGACGTTGACGATTTGCGGCGAAGGCACCGTGCTGAACTCGAAATGATCCACCTCCGGTAAAAATACCGTCGTAACCGATTCAGCAGTGTTGTTGGCGGAGTAAGAATCAGCTTCCGCGCGGCCGATGCCGACGCGGTTCGTCACCGAGCCGAGCACGCCGGGCACGGTCACGACGGTGGCCGTGGCCGTGGAACCGGCGGTCAGGCTGCCGAGCGCACATTCCACGCGCCCGCCCACCAGGATACAGCCGCCTTGCGAGGAGATGGCGGAGTTAAAGGAAACCGAGGGCGGCAGAAAATTCGTGACGGTGATGGCCGTGGCCGCACCCGGCCCGACGTTATACACCGTGATGACGTTGGTCAGGAAGCTGCCGACGGCCACCGGGTCCGGACGATCCGAGATCAGCACGCTCAGGTCATTGGTCGCGAACGCGTTGAAGGGCGCGCTCGTGCCATTCTGGCCGAGGGTCGTGAGGAACATGTTGAGCGCGGGCTGGAGCACAGTGATGTCGCCCGTCCAGGCTCCGTTGGTGAAGACCCCGGAATTCGTGGGACTGATCGCCACGGGCAGGTAACTCCCCACGATGTAGCGCAAATCCACGAACCACCATCGGGTCCCGTCTGGGTTGTTGGGGAAGGCGTCACTAGAGCCATTAAAACTTTGGACGATGGTTCCATTCGCGAAGGGGGCGAGACCATCGTTGCGGTAGTAATAGTTGCCACCGCCAGTGTAGCCGCCCACGCGATACGTGGTGCCAGCCGTCAAGGCCAGCGGGGTGTTGAGCGGCGTTTCCACCCAGGTGCCAGGCACACTGGTCACCGGCTGGGCCGCGAGCAGCACGCCCGCCTCCGTCCAGATGGATACTTTGGTTCCAAAATAATGCCGCACCGCCGTGATCGTCATGTTCACATCCGGGGTGAAGGAATAACCGAGCGTGAAGTCACCGGAAGAATTGTTCTGATGCACGGGCGAACTCAGAATCGACGTGGACGTGGTTCCGCCTCCGATCAGACCACCCAAGGCCACCGTCCCGTGGAAATTCGTGATCGCAACATTCGAAGCGTTGCGAGCCGTGATCGTCACGTTGAAGGGGACGTTGACGGTTTGCGGCGAGGCGATGGTGCTGAATTCAAAACGATCCACCGCTGGCTGCAAGAATGACAACGCCACCGGCGCGCTCGTCGTGGCGCCGAACGCATTCGTGATCACCACGGTGTAAATGCCCAGTTCATCCGATTGCAAATCGACGATGAACAGATTCGCGCCGATTGCTCCCGGCACATTCGTGCCGTTGAACTGCCACTGGTACGCCAGCGTCGGCGTGCCCACTGCGGTCACCGAGAAAACCACGTTCGACCCCTGCAACACCTGCGCGGACCGCGGGGCCAAAACCACCACCGGCGGCAGATTACTACCCGCACTCAACCCAAACTGCGCCGTCGCATAACCCACCGACTCATCCGACCCGCCGAACTGGCTCCCGCCCTCATGATGGAAATACCAGCGTCCGCGCGATACCGATACGGTGAATGACGCCATGTCGCTCAACGACGAAAACGTCGCCACATTCGTCGTCACCCCGCCCCGCACCTGTGTCCGCACGATCGTTTGCGAATCCCGCACATACACCAGCGCCACTCCGTTCGTGTCCAACTCCGCCACGCCCCAATAACCCCAGCTCTCCGAGAACGAATGCTGCGGGATCGTCACCGCCCCCAGATCCGTCACCACGCCCGAGGGCAGGGCGATGTGTTTCACCCTCACTCCGTCATGCACCACCACGCGGCCATAGCCCGAGAAGAAGCCGTAATTCCCCGAACTATTCTGCAACACGATCGGGACCGAGAGCGGAACCGCGTTCCCCGTCAACAACCCTGTGTTCCCATTCAACTGCAACAGATGCGTGAGCACGACATCCCCGTTCACCGCCGGCGTCACCGCACTCGTGCCGAACGCATACGCCGTCTCCGAACGCAGATCCCCCACCAACGCGTCATATCGCGTCCCCACCGTCGTGCCGCCGGAAAGATTCCCAATCGCAAACCGCCCCGTGGCGCTGTCGCCCGTCACGAATACCTGACCGCCCGACGTCGCGATGCCGCCCCGATCATCCCCCGTCGCCGCCGCGTGCTCCACCAGCGCCGCCCCGCTCGTCAGCAGCGCCGCAATCCGGAAATAATCGCTCCCGCCCGGCGCCACCACCGTCAACAACGCATTCGAACTCACCGCCCCGCCAAATGCATTCGTCACCGTCACCGAGTAGAGGCCCGCCTGGTTCGTGGACACGTTCACCAGCGACAACGTCGCATTTGTCTGTCCCCCTAAATTCGTTCCGTTCAACCGCCACTGATAAACAATCGGCGAACTCCCAAACGTGCCCACGGCAAACGCCACTGATCCGCCCGCCACCGTCGATTGCTCGACCGGCTGCGAACTGATCGACGCCGGCGTCGGCCCGATCAAAATCTGCACATCATCCAGCGCCCAATGATCGCAACACGCCCCGCTGTGGCTCAACTGCCGCCAGCGGAACAACGTGCTGGCCGACTGCGCCCCCGCCGGAATCGCCACCTGTTGTGCCGCCCAACCCTGCGTGTAAGGCGCCCCCGCCGTGTCAAACGTCGCAATGTTGTTCCACGCCCCGCCGCTGTTCACCGAGTATTCCAGCACCACGCCTTCGCCGGGCAGATCGGCGTTTTCCCAATCCGTGGCGCCGCCGTTGGACAAGCGCAGTTGAAAACCAATCGTCCCGCCCAAAGTCGTATCGACCGCTCGCGTCGTGGCCGAACGTGTATTGTCGCCGCCGAACCACATCGAGCGCGTGGGCGACACGCTGCCGCCGTTCCCGTTCGCCACCGTGAAGGCGGCGTCACCGAACGCCGACCACTGCGAGAGATCGATGCCCGGCTCAAAATCATCAAACACGCCGGGCTGGTTGACCACGATGTTGACGACCACAGAAGTGGAAGCCACGCCCCGATTGTCGAAGGCCACCGCGCGCAACGCGTAGGCTCCCGCCGCGAGTCCGCCGGCGGCGGCGTTGAAGGGCGCGCTGGTGCTCGTGCCGGCGAGGCTGGCGTTCGCGAAGAACAACACCTGCGTCACCACGCCGTCCGCGTCACTGGCAAAGGCGCTGATCGTGAACGCGCCGGGCGCGCTGAAGGTCGCGCCCGCCACCGGGCTGACGATGCTGACGCTGGGCCGCGCGTTGAGAACGATCACGACGGGCGCGGAGTCGGCCGTCGCGCCGAGATTGTCCGTGGCGCGCGCGGTCAGCGTGTTGCTGCCGGCGGGCGCGTTCGTCCAGACGAAATCAAACGGGGCCAGCGCGCTTTCGCCGAGCTTGTTCGTGGCGTCGGCGAAGAACTCCACCTTCGCGATGGAGCCGCCGGGATCGTTCGCGCTGACGGTGATGAGTACGTTCGTCGGCGTGAGCAGGAAGAGCTGCTGGTTCGTCGGCGTGAGGATGCTGATCGTGGGCGGCGGATTGTCGTCGTCGCGAATGACGACCGTGGCCTGCGCGGGCGAGCCGATGAGGTAATTCACGTTCGCCGTCAGCGTCACGATCACGGTCTCGTCGCCTTCCAGAGCCGGATCATCCAGCGGCGTGACGAGAACCTGGATGGAACTTTCGCCCACGCCAAACAAAGCCGTGCCGCTCAACGCCGTGTAATCCACGCCCGCGCCCGCCGTGCCGCTCACGGTGTAATTCACGGTGAGATTGCTCGCCGTGGAACTGGTGCGCGTGAAGGTGAACGTGCCGGTGTTTGCGCCCGGCTCGCTCGCGTTCGCGTCCGTGGCCGTGACCGTGACCGTGGGCGGCACGACGACGGTGAGCGTCGCGACCGCGCTGGTGATGGAACCCGCCGCGTTGGTGATCACGAGCGAGTATTGGCCCGCGTCCGCCGGCTGCGCGCTGGCAATGTTGAACGAGGCGGCGTTCGCGCCCACGAGATTCGTCCCGCTGCGCCGCCATTGAAAACTCAACGGCGCGGTTCCGCCCGCGACGACGGAGAAGTCCGCGCTGTTCCCGATGATGACCGAGAGGCTCTGCGGCTGGTTCGTGATGGACGGCGGCACGAGCACCGTGAGCGTGGCGACGAGGCTGGTGGTCGAGCCGAAGGAGTTGCTGACGACCACGCTGTAACCGCCCGCGTTCGCCGGCTGAACATTGGCGAGCGCGTAGGCCGAACTGTTGGCCCCGGCGAGGTTCGTCCCGTCGAAGCGCCATTGATACTGCAACGCGCCGCCGCTGGCCGTGACAATGAAGGTGGTGTTGCTGCCCGCGATCACGGTGCGGCTCTGCGGCTGTTGCGCAATGAGCGGCGGCGCTTGCACCGACAGACGCGCGGGACCGCCGAGCGCCACGCCCCACTGGTTCGCGACGAGCACGGAGTAAAGCCCCGCGTTCGTGGCCTGCGCGTTCAGAATAATCAGGACTGAGTTCGTCGCGCCCGAAATGGCCGCGCCGTTCCGCCGCCATTGATAACTGAGCGGGGCCGCGCCCGCCGCGCCCACACTGAAGATCACGTTGCTGCCGCCCGCCACGACCAGATCACCCGGCGCGCTGGTGATGGTCGGCACTTGTCCGCCGGAGAATCCTGTCTCGCCGCCCGGCGTCGGCACGCCGGCGATCCAGTTCACGGGATCGTTGCCGTAGTCTAATGCGATCATGCGCTGGAGCGAAAAGCCGGTGCCGTTCGTATTGCCGTCGGCGGCGGAAGGCCACGGCGCGCGGTCGGAATACTTCACGCGCTCAACAAGAATGTAGGGCACCAGACCCGCGTCCGGGCCGCTGGCGACGGGTGCGTCCGGGCGCTTGAGTTCCACCGCGTCACTGCTGTTGTCGAGCTTGCCGCTCCACGGGCCGAGGATGACGACGCTGTTGTCCAGCCCGTGCTTCGTGCGGAAAGCCGCCAGCGCGGGCGCGTTCGTCGCCGGATCAAAGCTCACGACGAGCGCGTAGTTGTATTCAGGAATGATCACGCCGGGCGGGAAGTTGAAATCCACCGCGTCGCGCAAGCGCCAGGTGTTGGTGGGATGCGCGAGATCGTAGGCCGCGACGGGCGACGCCGTGGGGTTATGAATCTCGATGAACTCATCGAGCGTGTTGTCGTTCGTGCCGGCGTCGGGCGGATGATAGTGAATCTCGTTGATGACCAGCGGGCCGACGAGCGGGTAGGCGTTGGTCGCGCCGGGCGTGCGCGCGCTCTGGGCCACGAAATCATCGCCGCTGCTTTTCTCGTGGCGTCCGAAGGACACGCCGTCCGCCGCCGGACCGAACTTCACGTTCGCGCGATAGCCGGTCAGCGCGCCGTTCGCGTCCGCGACACTGAGGAAGATTTCGTCGTCCTTGAAGCTGTTGAGCGCAAAGCTCGGGGCCACGTCGTCCGCCGTGGGATTGAACTGCGCCTCGTTGAAGACCACGTAGCCGCGCGCCGCCAGCACCGTGCCGGGCGGAATTTGAAAACGCTGCAAGTCCTTGCGGGCGTTGCTCAGAAACCAGCCGCCGATGGCAACATCCACGTCACTCGGATTCCGCAGTTCGATGGACTGCCCCAGCGGCGGCGTGGCGCGCGTCAGGGCTTCGCTGATGACGACGCTGTTCGCGAGCGGCAGCCAGTTCGCCTCCTCGGGCGAGACGCTGTCGGGGAAGGCGGTGAAGTTCGTCGCGCCGTCGGGCAGGCGTCCGTAGGACACGCCGGATTGCGCGTTCGTGTAAGTGACGACATCCACCGTCGAGAGCGCGTTGTTGAAAAAGCGGTAGAGGCCAATGCCTTCGGTGGCGGCGAGCTGGAAGTTGACGTGATCGCCTCCTGCTGCCGTGTTGTTGTCCGCGATGAATTGAACCCACGCCTCCGGCCCCGCGCCGATGAAGGAGAGCGGACGGATGAAATGTTTGAGCGGGTTCGACTGATCATCGGTGAGGAACAGTCCGGCGAAGGAGACGGGCCGGGGACCGGGGTTGTAAATCTCGAACCAGTCGTCCTCGCCGGCGGCGGAGTTTGGCAGCCACTCGTTGATCCGCAGCGCGGTGGGATCGCCCAGCGGCACGGTGACGTTCCCAGAACCGCGGGTCGGTGCCGTCAGCGTCCACGAATTGTTCTGTCCCGGCGTGGCGCGGCCCAGCGCGAGGTCGGCGACTTGCACGCCATAGACCACCGAGTCGAGCAGCGCGCCGCCCACGGACGGACGGTGAAAGAGATAGACCGCGCCACTGTCCGCACTGAGTTCGAAGCCGGCGTTGAAGGGCGAGTACGGTTCCGAGTCATCGAACTCCACGACGTAATGGCCGCCGGGCGCGATGGCCGCGCCCTGCGGGAAAACCCAGCGGCGCGGGCGGCTCAAGTCGTCCGTGAGGCTGAGGTTGGAAATGTCCACCGCGTTGGTCGAGGGATTGAACAATTCCACCCAGTCCACGCTCTGGCCGCTCGCGTTGGTGAACGACTCATTCTTCGTGAAGACCTCGCTCAGAATGACCGGCGTGTTGAGGAAGTTGGTCACGAAACGTTGCGAGTCGATTCCCAGCGCCATCGCCAAGTCGCTGCTCGTGGAACTTTGCTGGTGAACTTCAATGGCGAGGTAGTTCGTCCCCTGCACCAGGTTCGGCAGCGTGACGGGAATCCCGCTGATGATCTGGGCCGTGCCGCTGACCACCGACGGGCGCGTGGCATAGACCACGTTCACGCCGGCGGCGAAGTTGTAGCGGTAAATTTCCTGGTTGTTCAGGAAGAGCACGCAGCCGTCGTCAAGGACGTGCGAGAGCAGGAAGCTCACGCCGTTCGTCGGGCCGTTGAACACAAACGTGCTGCGGAAATACACCGTGGTCTGGCGCGGTGTGGTCAGCGGAATGGTCGTGCCGGTCGGGATGGGCGGCGTCGCGCCGTCGGTCGAGCCGAAGAACAGCGCGCTGCCGGCGGTCCAAGACGCGTCGTTGTAATTCGTCGCGCGCCAGGCCGTGCCGAGATCCAGGCCCGACGCCTCCATGCGCCACGAGTGCGTGAGTGGGAGGACGGTGGTGTTGATCGTCGTGATGGTGACAGTCTCGCCGGGATTGCCCGCGCCGGGCGTGGGCTGGGTGAACGAAACGTAAAACGCCGCGCCATCGGGACTGCGCCCCTGCGACACGTCGGGAATCTGCGTCTGATAAACAATCATGTCGATGAGCACGCCGTCGGCGCGCGCGAGGGAAATCCAGCCGCCTTCCGCCGAGAGTTTGAAGTTCGTGTGATCCGCACCCGCCGCAGAATCCTCATCCGCGATGAATGCGCGCCAGCCGCCGCCCGCGATGAAACTCAGCGGCGCAATCGGACTTTCCAGCGGCGTGCTTTGCGGCACATGCGAGAGCGCCAGCCCACCCAGCGCGACGGGCAGCGGGTCGGGATTGAACAGCTCGATGAAGTCCTGCTGGAAGAGGCTGCCTGAGGCGGAGAGCCATTCGTTAATTTTCAAACGCGACGTCTCGCCCACGGGCTGCGCGATGTTCTCCGCGCCGAAGGTCGGCACCGTCAGCGCCCACGTTCCATCCGCGAGACGGCCTACGGACCGGTCCGGCAGTTGCAGGCCGAAGACCACGGAGTCGCGCAAACCGCCGCCGCTGCTCGGCGCGTCGTAAAGATAAACACCCTCGCCGGAATCTTTGAGACTGAAGCCGAGGAAGGTTTCGCCGGGTGTTTCGCCGCTGGCCGCGATGAGGACGAGGAACGCGCCGGGCGCGAGCGTGGTGCCGGCCGGGAAAACATATTTGTGCGGCGCGAGCGGATCGTCCGAGAGGCTCATGCCGTCCAGCGCCACCGGCTTGGCGCCCGCGTTCTTCAATTCAATCAGATCAGGAAATCGTCCGGCCTCCGGTGCCGCCTCGACGTTGTTCGCCAGCACCTCGTTGATGATCAGCCGGTTGAGGTTCGTGTCCACGATCCAGGTGCGCGAGGCCGTGATGTTCGAGCCGAACGACGAGTTCGTCGGATACACAAACAGGTCGTCCTGGAAATAACCCACGTCGTTGCGGCCCACGGCGTAGATCGTGTGCGGGCCGTCGCTGAGATTGCTCAACGTGATCGTGGGGAGATTCGTGAACGGCGGAAAATTGGTGATGGGAAGGACCGCGCTCCACGGGCCGTCATCGAGTTTCCAGCGGAAGGCCGTCCAGCCAAACGGCTGGGCCGCGTTCGTGCCCCAGTTGAAAATGCCGCCGGGCCCGACGGTGAACGTCGCGCTCGTCGAAGTGTTCGTGCCGGTGGGTTCGCCGCCGATGGCAATGCCGGGCGGATTCAACCCGCCGATGTTGCGGTTGCCAAAGCCCGTGCCGAGCGCGGGCGAACCGGAGAGCAGGCGAAAGGCCTCCCGAACCTGCGCGGGCGTGACATTCGACACGGCCACGCCCGCGAGCGAACCGAGATTCAAACGCGGATCGAGATGGCGATTGCCTGCGCCCGGCCCGTTCCAGCCGTTCGTCGTGCCCTGCCATTCGGGCGGGAACAGGTTGTTCTCAAAAATCACGTTCAAGTTCGCCGGGTTGTAGAAGCGTTGCAGCGTGGTCGCGTCGTGAAAAATGTTGTGCGCCGCGTAGAGGCCCGCGCCTACGTCGGGATGCGGCAGCACGATGTTGTTGTCCGACCAGTTGAAGACGGAGATCTGGTTCGCAGGCGTGCCGCTGTTTTCGCGCGCGACGTGCGAGACGGTGTTGTAGAGAAAGGCCACGCGTCCGCCCGCGTTGCCCACGGTGGTCGAGTTGCCTTTGTTCAGGAGAACGTGGTCCACGTCGTAAAAAAGGTTGTTGATGATGGTCCAGTCGCAGTTCTGGCCCAGCGTATCGACGCCGCCGGAAATGGCGCTGGCGGTGTCGAGCGGATTGTCGGTGCGGTTCGGATCGCGATGCGCGTGGAGGAAGACGTTGCCCTCGATCCACGCGTCGGTGCTGTCGAGGTCGAGGTGATCATCGCTCGCGCCGTCGAAAATGTTGCCGATGATTTGCAGCACGGGGCCGGGCCGATGGCCGCCGGTGAAATCAATCGTGTCGTTGAAGCCCCAGGTGTGACCGAAGTAGTTGTCGCGGAAGATGCCGTAGCCGCCCGCGCGGATGCCGTTCACGCCATGCAACATTTCCGGCTGTCCCGCGCTGGCCGGAACGGGCGCGGGATAGGTCGGGAAGTTGCAGTGTTCGACGATGAACGACGACGCGTCGAACGAGATGTATTGCACCGCCGGCGTCGCCGACCAAGTGCAGTGACTGAAGAGGACGCGCGAGTTGTTGACGTGAATCTGTGCGTTGTGTCCGCCGATGGTGGTGCCGCCGCTGGAATCGAAATCCACGTAGGCGAAGCGGTTATCGCCCGGCGCGTTGATTAGATCCAGGCTGCCCCAATTGCCCGGGACCAGCGGATTGCGCCCGATCCGGATGTGCTGCAACTCCGTACCCAGCGCAATGATGCGGCCGGTGGCCTCGACGGTGAGGCTCGCGCCGGGCGCGACATAAACCGTGGTGCCCGGCTCGATGGTGAGCTGGTTTTCATCCGGCACGGTGAGCGCACTGGTAATTTGATACGGCCCGCCCGCCGCCGTCCACGTCACGAAGCCGCTGATCGAACCGCTCACGTCCGTGGTGGTGCCGGTGTCGTACCACACGTCGAGATAGGCGCGCTCGAATTCGCGACCGGTCGCGTCGAGCGACTGCACGAGCACGCGATTGATGCCGGGCAGGAGCGTGACGGTGCCGGACCAGCTCGCGCTCGACGCGGTCCACACGGCGGGCGAGGCGTTGACCAGCACCGAGCGGGTCTCGATGGCGTTGGCGACGCCGAAGAGCGTCGTCGAGGGGGCGGTGGTGCGCGGATAGCCGTTCTGCACCGGCAGCGAATGATTGATCGTGATGGCCAGCGGAATCTGCGCGCGCACGCCTGCGTTGCGGTTGGACGAAAAGTTTTTCATGTTCGCGAGCACGCCCGCGTTGACCCAGCTCCCGAGATGTTGATCCAGCGTCGCGCTCACCGTCGTGGGCGCGAACGCCGTCGCCATCAGGTTCGTGAGCGTGCGGAAGTAAAGCGGCGCGAAGGACGGATGCCGGAGGAAACGGTTGACCGACGCGACGGCCGTGGCGCGGTAGATGTCCGAGTTCACGTTGCCCGCGGTGTCGCCCTGGCCGAGCACGGTGTCGAAGTCGTGGCCGAGCAAAACGAAACGCGTATCGAAGATGCCGCGATACATGCCGTAGTCATCGCCCCGGCCGGTGCCGAGGCTGGTCTCGCGGCTCTCCAGCAGCGAAAAGGTCGCGAAGTAGGTGAGCCACTGCTGGACGTTCACGCGCGCCAGCACGGCGGCGACGTAATTCGAGTCGGGCGAATTGCTCAGCACGTCCGTGAGCGCGATCAAATCGGACCAGTCGTACTCCGCGCCGTTGGAAGTCTTGCGGTAGCCGGCGGCGATGTAGCTGTTCGGATCCGTGCCGAGGTAGGCGAGGGTGGCGCTGTGGTTGCCGGTCGAGCCGCGATAAATGTTGCCGTTCGAGTCGTCGGGAAAATGCCGGTCCGCGAAATCACCGTCCGGCACCTCCTGCTGCGCGTAGGAATTCGCGCCGAGCAAATTCACGTTGTTGACGCGCACCTGCACGGGCTTCTGATATTCCGCCTGGAGTCCGGCCAGCGCCGCGAGAGTCGCGCCCGCCACCTGCGCGTGCGGATATTGGGAATTCAAATTGATCGCCGTCACGCCCTTCCAGCGATCATCCGCGCTGAAGTTCACGCGGTAATTCGGAATGGCCGCGCCCCGGCTGCCTGCGCCACGCCGGCGGAAGCCCGTGCGATGATGCTGCTCCGTGCCGTTCGGATCGACGGAGACAAACGTGCCGTTCGCCTCCGCGTCGCTGTTCCGCAAGCTGCCCGCGATGCTCGCGAGAAACGCGCGCTCCGTCTCCGTAAGCACGATGCGGTAGTAAGGCTGCGTGCCGGAATACACCGAGTCATCCACCTGATACACCGCATTGGCGCCGCTGGTCGGTGGCAGCACGCCGCCGCCGAGATCAGGGGCGTCCTGCGCGGGCGCAGGCCACAGCCGCGTCCGCGCGCCGCTGTCCGTGGCGGAGATGTAATACTCGATGACCGTGTTGTTGGCCTGCGCGGGAATCGTCGCGCCGAACAAGCCGTCGCCCGCGAGATCGTCGCCGTGCGCGCCGTCATCGAACATGGTGAGGGACGAAAAGGACGGAGGGAAGGCGGAGGAAGCGTTGCGGTAGAAAAGCGTCACCGTCAGTCCCATCGTCAGTTCATCTTCAATGCGCGCCGTGATCGTCACGCTCTCCGTCGAGCGCGGCACGAGCGGGAAATTCACCACGCGCTGGATAAAAGGCGCGCTGTTCGTGGCGGCGACGGAGTTGGCCGTGCCCGGCGTGCCACTGGCGTTGGTGCTGGAGGACCAGTTCTGTCCGTACTCATTCGGCCCGGCGGCGTTGATCATTTCCAGCGTGGTGCCGCCGCCGTCGTGCGGCGCGAGCCAGTCCCAGCCGCGCAGGCCGACGGCATCCGCCGAGAGCCGCGCGCGCACCGCCCATTCGCCGCTGTCGGCGTAATTCACCGCATCCACTTCTTCGCCCGCCGCGTTCAGCAAGCTCAGTTCATCATCCGAATTGCTCAGGCGTCCGATCCAGTCGCCGACCACATTGGTCACACCGGGATACGTGGCGAGAAAGTTGGTCTGGTTCGCCGCCACGACGAGATAACCGCCCGCCGGCAGCGTCACGTTGGTGAAGGTGAAATCGACGCCCCGCGTGAGCCGCCACTGATGCAGGCTGACCGCGTTGGTGCCGCGATTGAACAGCTCGATCCACTCGCGCCCCGTGTCCTCCGCCTCGGCGGCGGTGTGCGGCGGGTGATACATGATCTCGTGGATGACCACGTCGGCGGCCGCCGCCGGGAGCGCAAAAAGACACGCGAGCAACAATGCTGAAAAGGACCGTTTGTTCATAGGTTCACACCGCTTGGGAGAATGCGTGCCTACGCTGCCTGAACAGCGTCCAGATTCAAGTGGCAAGATGTAAAAGGGCGTGATTTCGCGGCGCGCGCTCCCGTCACCCCGTCGGCGCGGCCTTCAAGTCACCCGCCGGTACGCCGCATGGTTCGTCTGGATGCCCTGGGCATTGAACCCGCGCTCGAAGTCCGTCAGCACCGCCGCCAGCCGTTCCGGGGTCGGCACCGGGGCAAACTGTTTGTTGGCCGCAAACACGCTGACCATCTGCCCGAAGTAATCCGCGTCGTCCGTGCGGAGATAGACGACGCCCTCCTGCTGGAGCGCGGCGCGCAGCACCTCCGTGAAGCGCTCGTTGATCAGCCGGTTCGCGCGGTGCTTCCGTTTGGGCCACGGGTCAGGGAAATAAATGTGAAAGGCGGCGATGGACGACGGCGGCAGCAGATACTCCGCGAAGTAACCGGCTTCCAGCCGCAGACCGCGCGCGTTCGCCAGTCCCGCGCGTTTGGATTTTTTTCCAACCTTTCTCAAGCGCCCCAGCAACCGCTCCACGCCGAGAAAATTCACGTCCGGATTCAGCGCGGCCCACTGCACGAAGAATGAGCCGTCGCCCGCGCCGAGTTCCACTTCAAGAGGCTGCGGTCGGGCGAACAAGGCGCGCACGTCCAGCCGTTCGATGTAAGACGGCGGGCGAATGATGATGGCCGGCTGGGCGGCGTCAGCGACGCGTTGCGTTTCCACCGCGCCATTTGAAGTCCCCGTCGAGAAATCGCAAAGGTGAAATCTCACTCGCATTTTCCGCGTCGGTCGGGAGCACCATGAACTATTGGGGGGAAAGTGGAGAATGGTCGGGGCGGAGAGATTTGAACTCTAATTTTCGTGTCTCTCGGAACCCCTTAAAACACATTAAAAGCCTGCAAATAAAGGCTGAAACGTGTTTTACTCGTTGTCGTTCGGGTGCAGCGAAATGCAGCAAACACCAGAAAAGATGAGAGAAAAAAGATAGAAGAATCTCTGCACTCTTTGCCCTCGTAGCGTATCCCAACAACTATTGCGCTTCACTTCCACCTCCCTCCGCTTTTCAGCGTCGAACTATGTGACAGTTCTGCAAAGCGCTGCTTTTTCCTGCTGCAACTTTCCAGAAACCTGCCAATCATCCATCCAAGCCATTTGTCATGCGAAGGGAACACGCACATTTTATGTCAGAAATTGGAACTCCAGAAAAACTACTGCCGCCGTTCCTGAAGCCACCACCGAGGTGTCGGCGATGAAGCCCAGAAACTATTTTGAGCCTACCCCCGTATTTGTCCGACCCCCATGTTAAACCTCTCCCCAGATGATGACCTTTGAACAGTTTTTCAAGACGGCCACCGGCTACGCGCCCTACGACTACCAGTGCCGCCTGGCGGGTGGCGAATCCGGTCAGCCGTGCGCATCGCAACTCATCAACGTGCCGACTGGCCTGGGTAAAACTGCCGCCGTTGTCCTGGTCTGGCTTTGGAACCGCCTCGGTCCCTCTCCCAACTCTCAACCCTCAGCCCACCAGAATGCCCGCGCCCAGCGCTTCCCTCAACACCAGGCGATTACGGCTCGCATATTGGAGGGCTGCTTCAGTAAGATCGCGCGGCATGAAAGATTCGAGTTCCTATGGCGGACACTCCGCGCTGGTGCGCATGCGGCTGCTCTTGAATGGAACAAGCTTCCGCATCGCGCAAATGGGACCGGATTTTCTTTTCGTCGAATCGCCCGGCGACCACCCGCCGGCCCGCGCCACCATCGAATTGCAAGTGGACGACGCCCACCGGACTTGGGAAGTGAACTTGCCCCAGGGAATGAAGGCGGGCGACGAACGGGTTGCCTTGTGCGCCATTGGATAACCGCTGGAGTCGTCTCCGGGTTTCCTTTCGTCGGTAATCGCTTCGACAGAACTCCGCCCAAGCGCTGCTTCGTGCTCAAGATCGGGCCTGTCGGCCCACGACAGGAAAGTTTCGTCGCACATCGCATTTCGATTTGGGGCGGCAAAAGGATGAATGTCAAATGAAGGCTCAACCCGGCAACCCCGTTGATAGGATCGACCATGCCAATCCCCTCAGTGGAACCACCACCGACTAACCGCCATGTCCGATACCAAAAAAACATCCGTATTCTTCGAGAGCAACTACGCTGCTCTTCGCGATAAACCGCCAATGCGATGGATGGTTCGGCTTTTCGAGGACGTCGTCACGGGCAAATACCCGCGTCTCGTCGATTTGCCGACAGGTGCTGGCAAGACTGAACTGGTCGTTATCTGGCTGCTGGCACTTGCCTGGCTCGGCGCGAATGAGCGCAAGAGTCCGCCCGTGCCGCGTCGGCTGGTATGGATCGTCAACCGTCGGGTGCTCGTTCGGCAGGTGTTCGAGATTGCGTCAACGCTTCGGGAAAAAATGGAACCCGAAGGAGCGCCGGAAATGAGAGACGTGCGCGCGGGTCTCCGAGCGATAACGGGGACTGAAGGCGATGTGTTTCAAGTCGTCGAATTGCGCGGGCAGATTGCCGCGGACCGCGATTGGGCGATTCGCCCCGCGATGCCCCAGCTTATCATAGGCACGGTGGATCAAATCGGCAGCCGTCTGCTATTCCAAGGCTACGGACTCGGCAAGTGGGGCCGACCTCAGCAGGCTGGCTTGCTCGGCGTGGATGCGTGGGTAACTGTGGATGAGGCGCACTTGGTTCCGGCGTTCGTTGTAACTTTGCGACAACTCCGCGACTGCTGCGGTTCACCTGCGGCAAATCTGCCAGCACCGTTCGATGCGCTGTTCGCGCGGCTTCCGTTTTGGCTCACCGAACTGTCAGCCACGCCGGGCTTGCCGCCTCCATCGCAAGAGAAGCCATTCCGCCTGACTGAAGATGATAAGGCTGATGAGGCTATCGCTGACCGGATTCTCGCGGCCAAGAAGCGTCGTGTTTTGGTGGAGTGGCTACCGAAGGCCGAGAAGCCAAAGGAGGTGCTTGCCCAAAAGCTCGTCGCAGCCTCCATCGCTTCCAAAGCCGCGCGTATCGCGGTCTTTGTGCGTGAGGTATGGGTCGCCAACGCCGTCGCGAAAGGAATCGCTGCTGAACTCAAGAAAGGAGGCATCAACGAAGCCCGCGTCTGCAAGATCACCGGGCGTATCCGTGGTTACGAGCGGGACCGTCTCTCGGAGGAACCTGCGTTCAAGGTGTTCCTTTCAGAAAGGCAGCAGCAACCGACAGCAGTAGCAAATGAACGCCACTTCCTCGTCGGCACCGCAGCGGCGGAAGTCGGCTTGGATGCCGACGCCGATGTTATCCTGTGCGACTTCGCATCGCTCCCGACACTGCTTCAGCGGCTCGGCAGGCTGGACCGGCGCGGCGTCATGAGTCGCCGCCATGACCAGGGAAACGGTGAACTTCCTACGATGCGGGTTTTCGCAAGCCGGGAAGAACCCACGCAAAAAATACTGGGCCAGCTTTCCAAGCTCGCTACTGCACTGAATGCCGACTCTGCGCCGTGGTCTGCTGAGCTGATGGCTGGCGCACATTGGCTTTCCGCAACCAAAACGAAAGAGGACAAGGCCGATGAGAAAGAAGAGAAGTCCGCGAAAGATCAGACCACGCCGCTGATTGATGCGGCGACTTGGAAAATTCTCAATCCCACCGAAGGCGTCTGCACACCGTCGAAGGACTGGCTCGCACACGACCATGCCCGCATCGCCGCCGGGCCGGTCGTCGTGCCGCCGTTGACCGATGCAGTGCTCGACTATTTCAGCGCCACGACCGAACCGCGCAGTCCACATCTTTCGCCGCATCCATTTCTCTACGGTCTGGCAGATGAGGATGAAGGCACGCCGCTCGTTGGCGTCGCCTTTCGGCTCGAAGTCGAGGCGTTGCGCGAAACCGCAGACGATGAAGACGACACCGAGACGCCGGACGCCGCCGCAGATGTGATCGAAATCTTCAAACGCTTCCCGCCGCTGCGCGCTGAACTGCATCAGGTGAAACTCTCCGTCGTGCGCGAATGGCTGGATTCGGCGGCGGCGGAAGAACACCCGCTCGTCTATCGCAAGCGCGACAAGTGGCACGCCAAGGTCGCGGGTGAATCCACCGCCGCAGCCGCAGCGGCGCTTGGCCCGGACGGCGTGCTCATCCTGCCCGCCAGCGTGCGGATGCACGAGCCATGCAAGAAGCTCTTGGAAGACTGCGAGCAACCCGGTGGCGCAGATGGAAAACACACTGTCATCAGCGATGTGTTGCTCGGTGTCTCGGACCCGCAGCGGGCGCGCTATCTTCGCTCCATTGAGCCGTCAGACGGACTCGTCGGCAGTAAGGGAGCTTTCCTTTGGAACACCGAAGCGGAGGATGAAAAACCATCCGCCACTGCCAAGCCTAAAGGCTTCAATCAGGCGCTGAGTAAGAAACTTTCCATCGGCGGCGTAGTGCGCGTTTCCCGCTACTACCGCCCGAATTGGAATAGCGGACAACTGCAATATCTCGACGCCCACGACGGCGCTCCCGGTCACATCGCCCGCGCTCAAGGCGAAGCCGTTGACGTCGCAAAAACAATCGCGCCCGGCGACACCTTCCTGTCCTCTCTGCTCTCAGCCGCCGCCCTCGGTCACGATGAAGGAAAGCGCTTTCCGAAATGGCAGCGAGCCTTTGGCTGGCGCACCGGGATGCCACCCATCGCCAAACTCGTTCCCGGCCTGGAAAAACCCGCATCGCTCAAGGGGTTCCGTCACGAGTGGGAATCACTCCGAGAACTCACGCGCAAAGGCGCAACATCCCCGGCGGGCCTGTCGCCGGAAGCGCAGGCGCTTTGGCGAGACTTGCTGCTTCACCTCGTCGGCGTGCATCACGGCCATCTCCGGCCTTCCATCACCGACAATGGCCTCACACCGAACGCGGAAACAGCAATGCACAATCCGCTCCGCCTCGAAGCCGCCGAGCGTTTCGCCCGCCTCCAAAATCAGCTTGGCCATTGGCGGCTCGCCTATCTCGAAGCCCTGTTGAAAACCGCCGACGCCGAAGGCAGCCGCGACATCCCCAAAGATTAAGACGATGGAAACTAACACCACACTCTTGCTCGACTTGGATGAGCGAAACCTCGCCCACTTTCTCTCCGCCCTCGCACTCGCCGCGCTCGCCCGCCGCGTGGATGGCAGCGCCATCGAATCTCGCCGCTGCTGGTGGCCGAAGCCGGGAAACTTCGCCATTCACACCGAGCTTCCTGCCGACCAATTCCGCCCGCTGCTTTTTGCCAAGGCTCACGACTTCCTCAAAGCGATGAAGTGGCATCCGGGCCTCGGCGGCGCATCATCCGGCCTGCTCGTCAGCGGCGGTGAGATTGGCCTGAATCCGTTCGTCGCGCTTTCTGGTGAAGCCGAAAATACGCCGCTCAAGGTATTCGCCGGACGCGTCCTTCCCAGCAAGACACTTCCTGATCAGCAAAGGAAGTTGCCCATGCCTAACAGTCGTCCGGACTGGCTGAACCAGTCCGACGTCGCGGCGGGAAGTTGGGGCTTTGATTACCGCGTGAATCAGCATGCCAGCGACGCTGGTAGTTCGTCTGACGCGGAAGGCACAGGCCACCTCGACCCATTTTACCCCGCCATTGAGCTCCTCAGTTTCGCCGCAGTAGCTTTCTTCGCCCCTGCCCACGCATGGCCACCACCAGCCGATCAGCACAGAAAAAAGCGGCAAGCGGAGAAAAACGCGCTGCAAGGGTTCGCCTGGAAACAGTCCATTCCGCTTTGGATGGCCTCACTGGCTGCTACTGGGCGCATCGTCGGCCTGCCCGCACGTCACTACAAATTCAGCTATCGCCCCGCCGGTCACGGCGATGCTGCCAAATACAAGTTCTTCCCGCCCGCTTCACTTCAACCATCAACACCATGAGCCAAGAAAACAAACCAACGCCTCAAGAGATTGAGGCCATCAACAAGCACCTCGACGCCCTGCTCGGCATGGACGTCCGCAAACCCGGCACAGCCGCGACGCTGCCCGCCGTCATCCGCATCACCGAAACGCTCGAAGCCGCCGGAGGCAAAGACTTCCCCGTTTTCCCGCCTTCCTACGCGGGTGAAGGCACGAACGCTCCGCCGGTCTATGACCTCAACGGCATCGAATGGGGCGAAGTGTTGCGCGAGAAACCAGCCAAGGACGGCACAAAACGCTTCACCCGTTACATCAAGCGCGCCCGGCACTGCACGATGGATTCGCCCCAGTCGCACGCCAATCGAACAGAGATTGCGTTCCGCGACGATGAGGCGCTCCGCGCCCTTGTGCCGCAGGCGGAAGCTAAGATTCCGCGGAAAGCAGAGTTCGCTGGCCAATCAAACACCAGTCTGCTTGCGCTGCCGCATCGTGTAGCTGATTTCCGCGTCCGCGCTTCCGACCAGAAAGAGGCAGCCGCAAAAGCCATCAAGGCGTTCGCCATTGGTGACGCCTTACCGCTGCTACGCTTCATGCCGACAAGCATCGTCTTTGGTTTCTGGGACAGCCGCGCGGAGGGCTATCAGCACAAACACTCACGTATCCTTCTTTCGCGCATTGATGCCTTTGGTGTGGTGCCGTGCGAAAAACGGTCACTCTACACCGGCCCTTACTCGAAGGACGAGTGCGCCTCTGTCGTCCTCGGAAACGAAAATCTAGCCCAAGAACTCTCCGAATACGATGCCAAGGCGTCGGATGACGACGAGAAGGCCAAAGCGGGCAAGGAAGCCAAGAAGTGGGCGGACAAAATGGCCGAGCGCGGCTTCAGTAACGCTCTCGGCAGCGGACTTGGCGGAGTCTTTGCCGAACGCATCGAAAGGCTCGCACTCATATCGTTGACGGACATCGCAAGCATCTTCTGCATGAAGCCGCAGGAAAGCTCAGGCGCGCAAGAGTCCGATGCAGGAAAGAAACCGGAACCGGACAAAGAACTGACTAACGCCGCGCGTCGCTACGTGCTCGCGCTTGCTTTGCTGGCAGAAACCCATCCGCGCTCCACTGGCAGCTACCGCCTCCGCTCCGGTTGTGAGTTGTTGCCACTGGAAAAGACAACCGTCCTTCTCGGTGCCTGCAATGACTCCAAGGACGCCGGTGCGCTCAAGGCGCTGTGTGACAATCGCGCATTGCTGATTGAGATCGCGAAAGCCGCCCACACTGTTTTGAAGATTCCCGCGATGCCTATTGCCGCCGTCTTTGAATCCACTCCCGCGAGCTTGAAGGGTGAACTGGAGCAGGGCAAAAAAGCCAAGAAGAGCAAAAGTGCTGATGGCAAATCGAAGAAAGGAGCCAGCGAAACTACCGCCACGCCTGAAGCCGCTTCACCTGATGAACCCCAACCGCCGACTTCCGAAGCATGAGCGAACTCATCATCCAGTGCCGATTCATCGCGCACAGCTACACCGGCGTTCGACAGAATCGCGACCGGCGGGATGAACTCGACTGGCCGCCCGCTCCGGCGCGGCTGCATCAGGCATACATCGCTTCGACGCTCGCGAATCTGCCCGACTCCCGACGCGATGAATTCGCAGGCAAGACACTCGACGCTCTTCGATGGCTTGAAAAGCTACCGCCGCCAGATGTCATAGCCAGCCGCCTTGCGGACGACAGTGGGCACCGCCGTGCATTGAACGTCGCGATGCCTCACAACAGCCCGGCCAAGGGCGACTTCGCCCGCTACCATCCAGACCTCGCGCCCGTGCGGCGTGCCACACCTGACCACGACGGCCAACTGTTTGCCGCGTATCGCTGGATGGACGATACGCCGGAGTTTTCCCGTGAGGCGGAACTTCACCTGCCTGCACTGCACGAAGCCGCCGCGAAGCTCCGCTACCTGGGCCGTGCCGAGGACCGCGTGGAGTGCGAAGTCCACTGGCGCATAGACGGAAATCAGGAACCAGTCAGCGAGTCGCACGAAATCTGGCGGCCCGCTGCTCAGGCGGAAGACGTCTGTCTTCTGACTGCGCGCCCTGAATCCACGAAAGAACTCATGGATGAGTTCCAGAAAGCCAATGAACGCCGCGCACGCGAAGCCAAACCGCCCGCCCGTCTTCTGCTCCGCGAACAAAGTTACGTCCGTGACGCTGCCGAGGGGCTGCTGCCCGTCCACATCGCCGTTTTCCAAATCTATGAAGACGACAATCCCGACGCGGTCGTCTGCGACGCCATCAACGCCCACCGTTGGCGCTCCCCGCTCCGCGCCGTCGCCTGCAAAATCGCCAAGCAATCCGACCGCTGGAACAACCGTGTGCTCGCCGACGAACTCATCTCCGGGCATGCCGCAGGCGGCGGGCACACACAGCAACCGCATCTCGCCTTTGTCCCGCTGCCATCCCTCAGCCTGAGCGGCAAAGCCGACGGACGAGTGCGGCGCTTCGCACTGCTCGGTTACGCTGCCAGCAACCTGGCGAATGATGCTGTCTCCATCTACCGCACCCTCGCCGCGAGTCTCGACGGCGAGGAAATTGAACCCAGCTACCGCCTCCAACTCGTGGACGATATGCGGCGCGACAAAGTCTGGCCGCTTTACACACGAGCCAGCCGCGTTTGGGTAACCGCCACGCCGCTCGCCATCGCGCGCAGCTACAAAGTCCCGACGCACGCACCCGACGGCACTACGCTATCCAGCAACGAGCGCCACCTCCGCCGCCACTCCGAATGGATAAAGCTCGTCCGCGCCAGCCTGCGCGACATCCGCATCCCGGATGACTTGGCGTATTCTTGCGAAATCCAACTCACGCCAAGTCCTATACTCGCTGCCGCCGAACGGGCAGAACGCTACCGGCCCAAAGAGGAACGCATCCCCTTCCTCCACGCGCGCTTTGAGTTTTCCCGCCCGGTCCGTGGCCCGCTCCTTGTTGGCGACCGCCGTTACTTCGGCCTTGGCCTTTTCGTCCCGTCATGATTTGCCTTCAACCGGGAAAACCAGCGGCTAAACTCCTCGCATGATACCCAACCTCGATAAGATCGATGACGCGGTGCTCGCGTTGTTGCAGCTCACCAGCTTCACCGAAGGGCGCGGCGAGTTCGCAATCACTCGCGCCTGGAAGGGACATGACTGGGACACACTCGGCCGGCTCCACCAGAAGGGATTGATCTCGGATCCGAAGAACAAAAACAAGTCGGTGGCGCTCACGGAGGAAGGCCGGCGCCGTTCCGCCGACTTGTTCGAAAAGCTCTTTTCATGATCCCGTTTCATAGTGTCTGTCCCGAGCTCGCCGGACGCGAGATCCGCTCGGTCAAGGTGGCGGCGTCGCCTCAGCACCCGGCGGGCGAGTTCGCCTTTGTCGAGTTCTACTGCGAAGACCTGAATTGCGATTGCCGTCGCGTGCTGTTCGAGGTACGGCCCCGGGCGGAGCCGGATCGGCCGGTGGCCTACATCACCTACGGATGGGAATCGCCGGCGTTTTATGAGCGCAACTCGAACGCGCCGCCCGACATCGCCCGCGAAATGACGATCGAAACAGTGAACGCCAGTCTCGATCCGATGAATCCGCAGTCGGCGCTGGCTCCGATGATTCTTCAGGTGTTTCGCGACATCGTCGCCACGGACCCCGAGTACGTGGCGCGACTGAAGCGGCATTACACGATCTTCCGGGATGAACTGCGGCGCGGTCCGGATTCGGCGGCGTCACCGGCCGCACCTTCCGCGAGCGAAGCCGGAGCCGGTTCGTCCCCGGCCAAGGCTGCGGAGCCCCGCGTTCCCGTGGCGCACCGCGAGCGGTTCGATGAAGTGGCGGCGCTGCTCGAACCGTTCGGGCGGAAGCATCTGGACCCCGAACTGACCGGTTTTGTGATGGAACTCTGGCGGCGGATTTGCCGGCGGAAGTCACCCGATTGCCTGCGGGGTAAACCATCCGTGTGGGCGGCGGCCATCACGCACGTCATCGCCCGCATGAATTTCCTCTCCGATCGCGAGCAACCGGTGCATCTGACCTTCGATACCGTGTGCGATTTTTTCCAGGCCAACAAGAACACCATTGGAGGTAAGGCGACGGAGATCGAGCGGACGTTGCGCCTCCGACAGCACTGTGAACCGGGGCTCTGTCGAAGGGAATTTCTGGAAACGTTCACGACGGTCCGACTGTCCAATGGGATGGTCCTCACGTGGGCGATGGCCAAAACGGCGGGTTACGTGCCTCCCGACGCGCGCGTGGAGGACTTGTTGTGACGGCGCCGATAATCCGGCTCCTCTCGTGCCGGTTACACTCAATGGCGGGAATTCCTCCCGCTGCGTTCCTGAATTATGAACGAGCAAGACCCGACGGCTCCATCGGAAAACCGTCTGACTGAACCCGAATCGTCTTCGCCACGGCGAGACGCCACATCCGGTCCGCATGGCATCAGGACGGGAGACAGGCGTGAGGCGGGTCCGACCGTCACCGGGTCGAGGCAAGTGAAGATTCTGGTGCGCGTGGAACCCGCGCGAACGCCGCGGGGCGAACCGACCGGAGCGGATGGCGACGGCACGGCACCGCTCAATCCGGTCGGCCGATTGCCGGCCGGCCCGGAAAAACCGCCCGTACCACCCAGCAGTGATGCCGGGCCATCGCCCGGCCTGACCCGTCAAGCGTTCACGGGGAGCGAGGTCATCCCCGCGCGCATGCTCAACGAGTTCGTCTATTGCCCGCGCCTGTTCTACTACGAATTCGTGGAGGGTGTGTTTGTGGAAAGCGCCGACACCATCCGGGGCAAGACGCTGCATCGTCGCGTCGATTCCGGCACCGGCGATCTGCCGCCCGCGAAAGTGAAGAAGCCCCGAGTTGTCGCCGCCGGCACGCTCGACCTCCCGCTGGGGGAAGCCCAAGGCGATCCCCCACCCTCAACTCTCAACCAACCACCCTCCACCACGCAGGACGTCATCCATTCTCGTTCCGTCCAAATGGGATCAGAACGGCTCGGCGTCACGGCCAAGATGGATCTGGTCGAAGTGCGGACAAGCCCGATGCCGGGTGGCGTGGGTGAGACGGAAGACTTGTTTGCCCAACGGGAGGCGCTGGAAGTTTGTCCCGTGGATTACAAAATCGGCGCACCGAAAGAGGGTGAAGGCGGCAATGAACTTTGGGACGCGGACCGGATGCAGCTCGGTGTCCAGGCGCTCATCCTGCGCGACAACGGTTACACCTGTCACGAGGGCGTCATCTATTACCGCGAGACCAAGCAGCGCGTGCGCCTGCCCATCACGCCCGGATTGGTGACCTGGGTGGAGGAGCGCATCGCGGCCGCCCGGCGGGCGGCGGCTGGAGCGATTCCGTCCCCCCTCGTCGCGTCGCCCAAGTGTCCGCGTTGTTCGTTGGCCCCCGTCTGTCTGCCAGATGAAACCCGGTTGCTCGCCGAAACTCCCCCTGCATCGTCCGCCGTCCGCCGTCTCATGGCCGCGCGCGACGATTCGCGGGCGCTCTATCTGAGCACGCCGGGGTTGCGCGTGGGGCGCAACGAGGAGGTGCTGCAAATCAAACAGGAAAAAGCCCTGCTCGACGAAGTGCGCATCAACGACGTTTCCCATGTCGCCCTTTTCGGTAACGTCCAGATCACCACCCAGGCCATCCAGACCCTCTGTGAGCTGGAGGTGCCGGTCACCTATTTCTCGATGGGCGGCTGGTTCTACGGCGTCACCCGTGGTCATGCGCTCAAGAATGTTTTCCTGCGCATCGAGCAATTCCGGCTGGCCCGCGATCCCGCCACCTGCCTGCGATTGGCGCGGCAATTCGTCCAGGGCAAGATCCGCAATCACCGCACCATGCTCATGCGCAATCATGTCGAGGCCCCGCCCGCGACGCTGCTCAAGCTCAAGCAATGCGCCGACTCCGCCCTGCGCGCGGAGTCCATCGAATCCCTGCTCGGCACCGAGGGTGCCGCAGCCGCCGCCTATTTCGAGCAGTTCGATGGCATGATCAAAATCGCGGACGACTCGGAGGACCACTTGCCGGGCGTCGAAATGCCGCTCCAGGAAACATTCCGTTTCGAGTTCAATGGCCGCAACCGCCGACCGCCCACCGACCCGGTCAACGCGCTCCTTTCCCTCGCCTACAGCCTCCTCTCCAAGGACTGCCTGCTCGCCGCGCTCGCCGTCGGCTTCGATCCCTACGTCGGCTTCTACCACCAGCCCCGCTTCGGTCGCCCCGCGCTCGCGCTGGATCTCATGGAGGAGTTTCGCCCGCTCGTCGCCGAGTCCGCCGTGCTCTCCGCCATCAACAACCGTGTCGTCAGCGAGGGAGACTTCATCCGTGCCGGCCAGGCCGTCAACCTCACGCCCGCCGGCCGCAAGCGCTTCTTCAACGCCTACGAACAACGCATGAACTCGCTGCTCACCCACCCCGTCTTTGACTACAAGGTCAGTTACCGCCGCGCCCTCGAGCTCCAGGCCCGCCTGCTGGCCAAAGCCCTCACCGCCGAAATTCCAGAATACGTTCCTCTCACCACCCGCTGATTCTCAGCTCGCAACCCGCCACCCCACCATGCGCACCACTTATCTCGTCTGCTACGACATAGCCGATGCCAAGCGGCTGCGCCGTGTCTTCAAGGTCTGCAAGAACTACGGCGACCACCTGCAATTCTCGGTCTTCGAGTGCGACCTGAGCTCGACCGAGAAAGCTGGCCTCGAGGCGGAATTGGTCGCCATCATCAAGGCCAGCGAGGATCAGGTGGTTTTCGTGGTCCTAGGACCGGCGGAAGGCCGGGGTGATCGAGCCATCACGGCTCTGGGCCTGCCTTATCTGAAGATGGATGCGCCGTGTTACGCTTACTGAAGCGTTCTTTGAAATATCAATTTGTCTCACGCGAGCACCTCGGTGGCGCGCAAAAGCCGCCAGGTGCTCGCGCTTCATAAGCTCCGTCGTGAAAGCATTGTCGGCCGACTTCGTCTCACGCTGACGGGCCGAAGGCACCGAGCAGAGCCGACCGCTCGCAGGATCTACTTGCGAGGCGCGTCCTGACTGCACAAGATTCATCCGCTCTCTCCGCGCTCAACCGAGCGCGGCCCCGTTGAAGCTTCGTGGAGGGCCTCCGTCTCGCAGTAGCCGCCAGTGCCCTCTCCGCGCTCAACCGAGCGCGGCCCCGTTGAAGCTTTGCGGAGCTTTGCGACTTTGACTTCATGGCCGCCCCTCTCCGCGCTCAACCGAGCGCGGCCCCGTTGAAGCTAACATCAGCGGATTCATCGCCAGCCTGCACTTGTCCAGCTCTCCGCGCTCAACCGAGCGCGGCCCCGTTGAAGCCCCCCTTCCACGCATCGCTTAAATCGGTGCCAAGAGCACTCTCCGCGCTCAACCGAGCGCGGCCCCGTTGAAGCATCCATGCCCTTGCTTTGCTCTGTGTCCCGTCCTGCTCTCCGCGCTCAACCGAGCGCGGCCCCGTTGAAGCAGGGGGTTGTAGCCAAGGCACCCCGGCAGACTTTTGGCACTCTCCGCGCTCAACCGAGCGCGGCCCCGTTGAAGCGGAGCAATCGGCGCGCGTCCGGGCGTCCGTCGCGCGTCTCTCCGCGCTCAACCGAGCGCGGCCCCGTTGAAGCTAAGAGACGACACGTGCGCGACTACCTCAGAAGGCCCGCTCTCCGCGCTCAACCGAGCGCGGCCCCGTTGAAGCTTGTCTCTCTGCACCTGGGCCAGCGCGGGAATGACGGGCTCTCCGCGCTCAACCGAGCGCGGCCCCGTTGAAGCTAGACTGCCGCGCCCGGAGCCTAGCGGGCGGCGCGCGCTCTCCGCGCTCAACCGAGCGCGGCCCCGTTGAAGCCATTCACATTAGACCCCACGCGCCGCGCGCGTGCCGGCCTCTCCGCGCTCAACCGAGCGCGGCCCCGTTGAAGCAACCTAGCCGGGCGCGTGGTGAGTGAACACCGGGACGCTCTCCGCGCTCAACCGAGCGCGGCCCCGTTGAAGCCAGCGGCGCAAGCTGGTACGTGCGGCGCGTCTGAAGCTCTCCGCGCTCAACCGAGCGCGGCCCCGTTGAAGCAAATCCATTGCGAGTTGGTGGTCGCGCTTTGAAAGCGGCCTCTCCGCGCTCAACCGAGCGCGGCCCCGTTGAAGCTGCCTCTTGCTCACGCTCCGCGACACGTTCCGCAATCTCTCCGCGCTCAACCGAGCGCGGCCCCGTTGAAGCTGCTCGCTGGAGATTGACCTTCTGAAACCAGAATGGGCTCTCCGCGCTCAACCGAGCGCGGCCCCGTTGAAGCAACCCATAGGTCGCCATCACACCGGACAAACTCCGCGTCTCTCCGCGCTCAACCGAGCGCGGCCCCGTTGAAGCACCACCATGACCATGCAAGACTTGTTTAGCTTCATCCGCTCTCCGCGCTCAACCGAGCGCGGCCCCGTTGAAGCACGCCGACAAAGAGCAGTGAGCGGTAGGCGCTGTTTCTCTCCGCGCTCAACCGAGCGCGGCCCCGTTGAAGCCCGTCTTCGCCGATGCAAAAGTGTTTATCGTTGTCGACTCTCCGCGCTCAACCGAGCGCGGCCCCGTTGAAGCAGAATGCAGAAGGTTGACCCGTTCGACGTGTTCGACTCTCCGCGCTCAACCGAGCGCGGCCCCGTTGAAGCGTCTGGCATGTGTTCGAGACGCCGACGCCGAAAGGCCTCTCCGCGCTCAACCGAGCGCGGCCCCGTTGAAGCAAGGCACGCTGACAGCTACGGTTGCCGGTGCGTGGCTCTCCGCGCTCAACCGAGCGCGGCCCCGTTGAAGCCTCGTTAGCCGGTTTCACGGAGTGTCGAGTTCCGCTACTCTCCGCGCTCAACCGAGCGCGGCCCCGTTGAAGCCTCCTTAAGCGCGGCGAGTGTTGCGGCAAACGCGTCTTCTCTCCGCGCTCAACCGAGCGCGGCCCCGTTGAAGCCCGTGGTTGAACCAGATGTTTATAAGCCACAAGTGATCTCTCCGCGCTCAACCGAGCGCGGCCCCGTTGAAGCGACGTGCTAGAGTTTATGGCCAGAGCCGATTCCGGGAACTCTCCGCGCTCAACCGAGCGCGGCCCCGTTGAACCCGAACTCCGAAGTGGAAAAAAGGGTCGCCTTGCGGACGGGGCTGTGGGCATAGGGGTTGATGCTTAAACAACCAGATCCCGCCCCGCACAAAACGACCCGCACGGAAATTACCTCCCTCTTCGGC
>Ga0163150_10000903_pt1 | contig 52705 bp, 40 predicted proteins | sample OliLakLV19P2IB_FD_148628 | JGI IMG/M metagenome (GOLD analysis project Ga0163150, IMG submission 148628) | Freshwater microbial mat bacterial communities from Lake Vanda, McMurdo Dry Valleys, Antarctica - Oligotrophic Lake LV.19.P2.IB | ecosystem: Environmental > Aquatic > Freshwater > Lake >...
ATCAAACACTGCAATGCCTGCTGTGCCATCCTGGAAATAAGCTGTATTGCGAAATATGCCTGCCGACGTAACGCGACCTGCGACTTTTACAACTGTTGTGCCGAACGCTTGTTGCTTGGCTTGCGAGATCGGAATCGGGGTCTGTGCGCTCATCATTACGGGTAGTACACACGTAACAAATTGCAAGGCGCATGTGATAGATAAAACGAGTCGAAATGATGTCATGGTAGTACCCATTGGGTGATTAGAATCAATTGAAAATGCCCATCGCAATGCTATCAACAGCAGGTGGTGCCGCATCGTATGAATAAATCATGTAAGACATGCCTGCAGCAAGACTGACGTTTGTAAGTCGTCCGAGCACAAGGCTTGTACCTTCTTCGCGAAGTACAAAACTATAGGTACCTGGCGCCAACTGAGTGTATCCTCGAGACGAGAATCCTGGCTGGAAGAGATCGTCAAAAACGAGCGAACCACTTTCATGCCATAACTCTACAAAGCCGGCTTTGTCGAAGTTCTCAACCATGTGTGTGAAGCGGACGAATGCCATTGAAGAACTGGTGACTATTGTATCCTGTATTGCCTGTCGTATTTCGACGAGATTTGTCTTCGTGCCCTTTGCAAAAAGTATTACACGTGCATCGCCACCAAACGTATATCGCAAAGTGTCTCGGCCAATCATTTTATTACTGTCCAGAAACACGAAGCTAACCTGACGACCTGCTGGAACCTCTATCACTGACGAAACGCTGCCACGAGCAATCAGCAATTTGGTTTCACCTTCAATTCCCACCCCTAACAACGTGACATCTTGTGTGACATTCACAACACGAACAGATGCGGGTGCGGGTTGAGGAAAATTCAGCACGCCATCATCGCAGGCGATGATGGCCATACTTATTCCTATCAATGCCAAGATGATTAGTGTTCGCATCGTGCAATCAGAAGCTATAGCGAATGCCAAGTTGCATACGCCAGCGTGAATAGAAATTGTCGGTAAAATAGATACCCGGACGTCCGTTGGTTACGGGTTCGGAATACGTCATGCGCAATCGACCCTGCTTGTCAAACGGTTTACGGGTTTCGGTGTCGTTCACGAGTCCGAATGCGTTGTAACTCTGAAAATTTACATATCGCTGCAGTCCCCAGTCGCTATTCAAAAGATTGAGAACGTTTTGAACATCAAGGCTGACGGTTATGTTGTGGTTGTCGACAAAGCTTGGTAGAAGCTGGCTGACTTTAAAGTCGAGCTGATTTACCCATGGCTCGCGCACAGCATTGCGCGGAAGAATTTTACCTTGGTACTGTTTAAGCACATCGTTGCCCTCAACAAATGCCATGACTTGTTCCCACACCTGCTCAGACGTACGAAGGTCGGTGCCTGTCGGGTCTACAATTACAATGCGGGTGTTGAAATCTTCGCGTTTTGGAACGTAGATAAGATCGTTGCCACCCACTGCGTTGTCGCCGTTGTAGTCCTGGATGTACGACATCGAAAACGGACGTCCCGACGATCCTGCGTAAAAGAGTCCAAGCGTTGTAGAAATACCCTTCGTCCATTGAATCGTGTAACTGCCGTTGACAGTTACTCTATGCGGCAAATCAAAATTCGAACGCGCTGAAGTAAGATTGTTTGGATCGATTGCGTCGGTGTTCTGCCATCCAGATAATGCAGTAGCGCTTTGTCCAGAACTCAAATCCTCGGCGCGAAGCATCGAGTACGAAAGTGCTAAAGCAATGCCCGGAAGATAATCGTTTGTTGCTTCGAGGTTCAACTGAGCTGATGCTGAGTACTGGTAGCCTTCAGATCTACTTTTTAGTACAAGCACTTGTGTGAACTCAGGTGCAACAAGTGAGTCGACCGATTCGCCAGCATACAACGGACGTCCGTCAAGAGGCGATACACTCATGCCTGAGCGTTTCAAGTTGATATTCGACGATGCAACCTGATTCAGAAATCTGCCATACATCCCTTCGAGTGTAAGCGTCAGACCCTTCGTAATAAGAATGTCTGTACCCAGCGTACTACGCCACACCTGAGGTATCCGAAAGTTTTCATCAGTAATATTAATGAGTGCCGTGTTTGTTCGCCTGCCTGGATAATCTGAGTCGCCAGGACGTGGTGCGCGTGGATCGGTAAGATCGAATTGGACAGGGAGACCGGTTAACGTATCAGAGATAACCGCTTGCGAATTATTCGCACCTAGTTGCGCTCGGAAAATATCCATGCCCGTATTCGAATACTGATTCGACAGCCACACGGCCGCAATGCGTCCAGTAAAAAGCCCCGTTCCGCCCCTTAACACCAACGTTCTGTCTCCACTGACATCCCAGTTGAAGCCGATGCGCGGTGCAACGAGTAGCGAAGAGCCTACGCTCGGCACCTTGCTCGTACTTAGGCCAGGGAAACGTGCGGCAAACACCGGATTTTCGTACGGTGTTGTTAGAAAAATTGGAGCATCGAGCCGCACGCCACCCGTTAAGCGCAACTCTGGTGTTACTTCCCATTCATCCATAGCATACACACCGAGTTGTAGCATGCTCCATGCAGCGCGCGGCGTAGGGTCGCTTCCGACTACAGCAGGGTTGGCGTAGCTAACGCGATAGAAGTTTGGCGTGCTGTCGGCAAATGCTTCGACGCTCGAAAACTGGTAGCTGCCGTAGTAGTCCTGAATAAACAGGTTGTTGAATCGAGAAAATTCGTTGTGTGTGCCAAACGTAAGTGTGTGGTCACCTGCGACGTGTGTGATGTCGTCAGTAAGCGCAATGAGGTATTGGTCGAGTCCGTTTGCTTGTGAACTACGTTCTGGTCCGAGACTAACATTCTGATTTGCACCAACGACAATCCGCACTTCTGGAAAGGGGTCTGTCGACAACAAACGTTCGTCGATTGTACTTGTAAACGATACCCGCAACTCATTGGCGAGCGATTCGCCTAGTATGCTGTTCAATTGCACGACGGTCTGATTATTAATGCTGCGGAACATGTTCGCCTGACTGCTCAGCGAAAACCGCGTAGCATCACGAAAAACGTTTCTGTCTTGAATGGCATGTGTGAAGTTGTGCCGTAGTTGCAGCTTAGAAGTTTCGCTGATGCTCCAATCGAGGCGCGCAATAACGTTGTACGAGTTGTTCTGCGCTACGTATGGCTCATACGTGCCTGCGTCGTACCCGTATCTGTCGTGTGCTACTTGAATTACTTTATCGAGCGTTGAGGGTGCGACAGGAAAGTTGTTCAGTGCAAACGGATCATTAAGGCCGACGTCGACAGGTGTTGAGCGCAGGCGCGCTTCTGCCGTAACGTGATAAAAGAGTTCGCTAGGAAGAATTGCGCCACCAATGCGACCACCGAATGAGATGTCGGAGAAGCGGTCGAATGGACGTCGATTTGCGTCCGGACTAAGTCCGACGAGGTCTTGATTACGTCCATAGAAAAACATCGACCCGTGCGTTGCATTCGTGCCGCCGCGCGTAATGACGTTGACAAGACCGCCAGTGAAACCACTTTGTCGAACATCGTATGGCGACACATTCACACGAAGCCGCTCGATAGCATCGAGCGAGAGCACATTTGCATTTGCCAGACTTCCAGCGGTGCCTGCGGCGCCCAAAGCAAACACATCGTTGGCAACAGCACCATCGATCTGGAAATTGTTGAAGCGCGAATTCATGCCCATGATGCTTACACCCTGCGTACCGTCGCTGCCGGCGGTCTGGGTCTGATTCGTGTACGGGTTTAACCGTGCCATGTCAGATAGCGACCTGTTAATTGTAGGCGCACTTGTAATTGTAGCATTATCGATTGTTGATCCGGAGCCTGTTCTCGTTTTGTCGAAGAGGGGGTTGCCTTCTGCCGTAACAACCACTTCCTTTGATAAGGTGCCTTCTTTGTCCTTGAGGATAAAGTTTAGTGTCCCTATTTCGCCTACCTCTACAACAACACCGGTCACCTTTTTCGACTCATACCCGATGAACGAAGCTGAAATGTCGTAGAGTCCCGGACGCATGCCGCGAATCGAATAACGTCCGTTCGGCTTCGTAATGGCCCCATACACCGCCCCAGTGCCTTGCTGTACGGCTCGAACGGTCGTAGAACCTAGCGTGTTGCCCGAACTCGAATTAGCCCGTACCGTGCCCGAAATCGAGCCCGTAGTCACACCTTGGGCATGTAAGGTGCTAAAAAAGGGGCTAACAACAACTAGACTTAAGAAAACGAACAACAATCTGGAGGGGATGGAACGGCAGTGCATAGGTCAAAACTAAAGCATTTCCTCGGGGCGCGTAGGGGTCCCGTATATTCGTAACAATGCCTTTACACGAGCCGATAGCGTACGTACACTCGACGTCGGCGCTGCACCTGACGTCCCTCCTGCACCTTAGCACTCAGATCTCTGAAGCCCATTCGGCCGAACAGCTGCTGAATGCCGCGGTACTGAGCATTATGGGAAAGCTGAGAATGCGCAGGGCCTGTATCCTGCATCCCGATGGCGAAACATTCATCGCCACACACTGCAAGGGCATCGTTCCTCCGACTGTAGAAATATTTAGTATCGACGAGTGCTCCTTTGCATTACCGGAGATTCCGGCAATGCAGCCCCTTGCCGAATGTGGAATTGAATGGCTCGTGCCTTTAAACGCGCACGGTGAGATGTTGTGCGTGATGTGCTTTGGTGGGTCGATTGATGGTACTGAACCCGGCAGCGACACTCGAGCGTACGTAGAGCTTGTGCGTGCAATAACAGCAAGTGCAGTGCATAGCATTCGTATGATACGTGCGCTTGTTGAGGCGAAGAAGGAGTTGGAGGGACAAACACTGTTGGTGACAACGCTTTATGAAAGTGCGCGCGATTTTACCGGAAAGCTCGAACCCAGCGAGATTACGCGGATACTTGCATACAGGCTCATGGGACAGTTGATGACAAGCAGTTTTGCTCTTGTGCTCGACCAGCCATTAGGTGAAAGCATCATCGCAGGACAACGTGGTACGATTTCAACAGTAGGTGTTCAAGAGCTGCTGTCGAGCTTGGAACTCGCGATTAATGTGCCAGACCTAGCCGAAGACGACGTACTTCGAGCGGAGCTCGAGTTACGCTTCATAACACTGGCAGTACCAGTTAGCGCACGAGGAATTCGTCGAGGTGTGTTACTTATCGGACCAAAACTGAACAGCCAACTCTACACACCCGAAGAAATAACGTTTGCCGAAGCCTTGGGTAATACTGCAATGATTGCGCTCGAGACATTCCGCCTTATTCAAATTGAGATAGAGCGCGGTGCGTTCATGAAGCAATTGGAGATTGCAGCACAAATTCAGCAGGGGTTACTTCCTGTCCAGTTGCCAGCGACTCCGGGCTTTGATGTCGCTGCGGCCACAACACCTAGTGCGCACATCGGTGGCGACTACTACGATGTTATTCCACTCGACGGCGAACGCACATTGTTTGCAATTGCCGATGTTTCAGGCAAGGGCATTCCTGCTGCATTGCTCATGGCAAACGTGCAAGCTGCACTTAACACACTTGCACCTCTCGATCTTGGTTTGTCCCAAATAGCACATCGTATCAACCGACTGGTATACGACAACACAGCATCGGACGTATTTGTAACAATGTTTATATGCATTGTGAATCACGTCTCACGCGAAGTGAGCTATGTCAATGCCGGACACAATCCGCCCGCCGTAATATTTGACGCAGATGTGCACTTCCTGCATACCGGGGGTGTTCTCTCTGGAGTATTACAAGATCCAGCACCATACGAATGTGGCACCATACTACTTGGCAACAAGGGTGTGCTTGTGCTATACACCGACGGCGTTACAGAAGCACGCAACGCCGATGGTGACGAATTCGGACCTGAGCGTCTCGTGACGTGTATACAAAGTCTTGCAGGTCTTACAGCCGACGAAATCCTTGCGGGCATCCATCGACATCTTGACGAGTTTTCAACTGCCGACATTCCGGATGACGATACCTCACTTATCGTTATCAAACGACATGACCTTTGACTCGTATATACGCTCTGTAATAGCGCCCAACATCTCCAAAACCACTGCTCTTCCTGCATACAGTGGTCCCGATATTCTAGCATCACTGTCTTACACAGAAGAACTCCGTGTTAAGCGCTCGGCATGGGGCCGCTTCGCTAAGGAGTTAAAGATTGGCGATGCTCGTATCGAGGAAATCGTAGAGGCGCCGATGCCTCGAGGCTACCGTGCAACCTCGCGTCGCAGACTCATTGTTCACCGAGGCATACCAACACTGGCCCACGGCGAAGGTTCGGTGCTCGATGCTGCGCAAGCGGCGCTGCTCGAGCCTTCATCACATGCTGCCATCTATGAAGTTGTAGAACGACTGGCGCGTCCGGGTAAATCTCCAGTCCTACTAAATCATGTCATGATCCGCGGTTCATACGACGAACATGTTGTGATCTTCGATGTCAAGGAGGTGGATGCCGATGTCGTTCGCACGCTGCGAAAATGGACGCAGACAATTTCCAAGGCAGCGCCTTCGGTAAAACATGCGTGGATTTATCACGACCCAGCTGCAACGAACTTTTTTATTGAGCAGGAGCGACCACCGCACGGATACGTGGGCAAAAAATTAGTAGGCTCCGCTGCCTGGATACAAACTGTGAACGACATTGCTTATCAGGTTGGTGTATTCTCGTTCAGTCAGATTAACCTCGCCATGGTGCCGCAGCTCATCGATGCAGTGAAGCGGGCACGTGGACCGGCTGGAGGAACGCTGTATGACTTGTATAGTGGATACGGTTTGTATGGTGCTGCCTTCGCTAAAGAGTATGAACGCATTGTTGCAATTGATGCCGACGAAGTAACAATTGATAACGCGCGATATAATATCAAGCGAGCAGGTGGTACTGTGCAGGCAACACCAGCAATGCTGAGCAGCAAGACAATAGACCGATTGCTCGAGGCAGAACATAAAATCGAATCATCAACCGAAACGCCAATTAGACGCACAATCATCATCGACCCGGCGCGAGGCGGCATGGCTCCTGGTGTCCGAGGTGGCATTGCAGAACTAGCGCCCGAGCGCATTGTAGAATTGTTTAACGAGCCGGACGAGATAAATCGTACAGTTCGTGAGTGGGCCGCAGCGGGTTACGCATGCGACATCGTGATACCGCTCGATCTTTATCCGGGAACTGCAGCAATAGAGGTTGTACTCGGCTTTAAGAAGCGTCAGGCAATACGCTCGCGGGCCCACGTAAAGACATCGAGGTAATGCTGCGCGGTGTCGGCGATCGTGTACTTGCTTGCCATCGCGTTTTTGCGTAACCGCGTCCAGTGCGGTTCACGTCGGTATACACGCAGCGCCTGGTCTATTGCTTCCGAGCATGCGTCTGCAGAAAACCTGTTAAACCTGAAACCATTGCCATGAAAGGTTATAGGGTCGTACTGCGTAATTGTGTCAGCAAGTCCGCCCACAGCGCGCACGATTGGAATCGATCCGTACGCAAGCGCGAACATTTGTGTTAGTCCGCACGGTTCAAAACGCGAAGGCATAAGGTAGTAATCACATGCAGCTTGAATTCTGTGCGACAACGGATTGTTGTAACCAGTGCCGACAAATGCATGTTCGGGATAACGGTGCTGCAACCCTAGAAAGAACTCTTCGAATCGTCTATCACCACTTCCTAGAATAACAAATCTCATTCTGCGAGATGCTAAAAAGCCCTCGAGACTGTGTAACAGAAGCGAGATGCCTTTTTGTTCAGTGAGACGAGTGACCATGCCCATCAGCGGCAGATAGTCTATTCCGTCACCACTATTTAATCCCATCTCGCGAAGCAACGCTTGTTTGCTTATTTCTTTTTTCTCTATCGTATCGGAATCGAATGGTACAGGAATGTGCGAATCTATCTGCGGATTCCATTCATGAGGGTCAATTCCGTTGAGCACTCCGATAAAGTCGGTACCACGAGCCTGCAATGCCGACTGAAGTCCCATGCCTTCAGGCGTCCAACGAATTTCACGTGCGTAGGTCGGACTCACCGTTGTGATTTTGTCCGCGAACATGATACCTGCCTTCAAGCAATTGAAGATGCCATCCTGTTCAAACCACGCTCCGACGTGGAACGACGCAGGATCGAAGCCACACAACTCCATTGCACGGATAGGGTCATACATACCCTGATACGCCATGTTGTGAATGGTGAATACACCAGCGGTACCAGCAAAGAACGGGTCACTCGCATAATGAATCTTGAGCATTGGCATACATGGCGCAGTGTGATAATCATGCGCATGTACGACGTCGGGCTTGAAGTTCAGTACTCGCGCAAGTTCGAACGCTGCGCGACTTAAGAAGATAAAACGACGATCGTTGTCCTTGAACCCATCGTGGTAGCCATAGATGCCCGGACGATCGTAGTAATCAGACGAGCTTAGGAAGTACAGGCGCGAGGATGAGCCAGGAATCGAAGCAGTCCATACTTCTGCAAACTCAGGCCACCTTCCTATAGGAACCTCGAGTACAATGTCAGTTTTTGAAATTCCGTATGCTTCCTTATCAATCGTACCATACAGCGGTAGCACAACCACAACGTCATGGCCAGCCTCCTCCCACGCACGGGGTAAAGCGCCAGTCATGTCTGCCAAGCCACCCACCTTCGCAAAGGGGGCGACTTCTGCTGCTGCTACAAGAATGTTCATGGTATTAGGAACGATGCGTCTACGGGACGACAAATATACGTGGGGAGTGACGCGAAGTAGGTTTGAGCCGCCTCGGCGTTTTCCACCGATGTGTACAACCCATACATTGTCGAACCACTTCCACTCATCGATGCGTACACTGCGCCTTGAGCGTAAAGCTCAGACTTAATACTGGCCAGTTGAGGGTATCGTTTAAACACAATCGGCTCAAAGTCATTTGTAAAATCATTAGGCATTGCTCTAGGATTTTCAACCGCTTGCATCAACGAGCTGATAAGATTTGCAATGGGTTGTTCACATGTTATCCCCAGTGTGGAATACATCTCTTGAGTTGAAAGATGCAGACCGGGAAACACAAGTAAGACGATCCACGGTAATTCAATTTCTAGTGACGTTATGATTTCACCACGTCCCTGTACTAATGCAACACCCGGATTCAGAAAGAATGTCACATCAGATCCAAGTAGCTTCGAGTAAGGGGCCAGTAAGGGTCCCAGCTCGGGATACAGAATTGATAAGCCAAGCAACGTTGTTGCTGCGTTGCTCGACCCGCCTCCTAAGCCCCCTCCTGAAGGGATGTGTTTCGTCACCCGTATCTTTGCAGCTTGCATCGAGTTGGACAATACCATGTGTGCTGCACGGAACACCAAATTGTCTTCGAGGATGTCCGTTACCGGTGGATTGCATTCAACAGAGAGTGCCTCTGAGCGCTCCATCGTGAGTTCGTCATGCAAATCGATAGCAATGAAGATTGAATTGAGGTCGTGATAACCGTCCGGTCGTTTGCGAACGATTTCGAGACCGAGATTAATCTTCGCGCACGAGCGCAGTTGTAATTGTTTCATAGCGTGTTGGTTGGTTCTGCGAAGATATGCCCTCAACAAAACAGATTCCATACGAGAGTGAGATTGCGCGAAAATCGATTCACTTAGCGTCGCTTCTCATTCCAATCGTCTATCTGCACGTAGACCACACGACAGGCCTCATCATTCTGGCCTGGATGACGGTTGTTTCGCTGAGCGTTGACCTTATGATGCGGTACCACGGACCTACACGTCGGGTGCTACTAGCGTTGGTCGGACCTATTATGCGGACGCACGAATTGCGTCGCGATAAGCTCCACCTCACGGGCGCATCATGGGTGCTTATCGCGGCCCTCGTAACGATGGCGGTATTCCCGACATCGGTTGCGATAACGGCGTTTACAGTTCTTATTGTGTCGGACACATTTGCAGCGCTTGTCGGAAGGCGTGTTGCTGGACCCGGTTTCCTAGACAAAAGTGTTATAGGTACCGCAACGTTTATTCTCACTGCGTGGCTTGTTGTAGGAGTGTATGGTAGTATTTATAGCCTACCATGGACCTATTACCTCGCTGGCATTATTGGGTGCATCGTAGGTGGTGTAGTAGAGGCAGCGTCGACACGACTTAAAGTAGACGATAACCTAAGCATACCATTCAGCATTGCAGTAACCATGTCAGTTCTCGGATGGATTTTCGTTATGATGGGTTATCAAGATTTCTTCAGAGCAATTCCATGACCAGACGTTTTATAAAACAGCTCGTGCTCTACATAGCGGTAGGATTCGCGGCTGGCCTTGGCGCGTATTTCATCTGGTTACGCGATATGCCCAACCCCGTCCTCGAATTTTCGAGCGTACGCGATACGTTTACTGATACTTCTGGTAACGAAACGGCAATCGTGTACTTCATTCGTGTCAAATCATACGACTCTGTACAAATTCGATCGTCAGCTAATTACTACGTCAATCAGTCTATAACGAAGCCAGAAATATCTGTTTCGAAACGACGCACCCTGCTCATGCACTTTTTCGTTGAAGGCGACACGGCAGCACTCAGCACTGACATGCAAGACGAACTTGCATACACACACCCCGAAGTATCCGACCCAAATAAAACGCTTTTACTTGTGCCCGGCGGATACGTCATGAAAGTAGTCTACGACAAAGACACGCATAAACCGTCGGTGTCTGAACTCAAGCGCACATCATTCTTCATGGCGCGTCCGGGCATACACGCTAAAGACCTGCGGTAAGGTTTTATGGGGCTAGTGCAAAGGGGCTAGATGGCCAGCCTACGCGCGGTATTGCACAGACTGGAACTCAGCGAACAGACTCTTTACCTTGTTGCGCTGATACTTGCCTGTTGATGTAACAGGTAAAACATCTGTGAATAACACCACCTTTGGTGCTTTGTGAAACGGCAGGTGTTCGCGGCAGTACGCAAGAATTGCATCTGCAGATGATTCGGTGTCGCGAGGAATAACAAGAGCACCAACTTCTTCGCCATATACATCGTTATCGAAGCCTACTGCAATGCCTGCACGAACACCAGGTGCTCGAGCAATTACTTCGTCTATCTCGAGAGGCGCCAGGTTCACGCCACCGCGTATGATGAGTTCTTTAATGCGTCCGGTAATGAAAAAATACTTGTTGCCGTTTTCATCCCGCATTGCAAATCCTTCGTCTCCAGTGCGAAACCATCCATGTAAGAATGCCTCGTGTGTGGCCGATGGGTTACCGTAATATTCTTTCATGACATTCGGACCTCGCGATACAATCTCACCACGTTCACCATCGGTTACTGCGATTCCTTCCGGTGTGTGAATCGCCATTTCATTGCACCCTAGAGGAACGCCAATCGAAGGATAACCGAACTCTTGCATCCATCGCTGGTGTTCAGTCCAAGACAGCGTCCGAGGTAAGAAACACGTATAACATGTTGTCTCAGACAATCCATAACCATGAACGATGGGTATACCGTAATGCTCTTCGAACCGCGAGGCTAGATCACACGTTAGGGGTCCTGCACCACAGATGATATGTCGGAAGCCCCCTTCGACAGCCCCTTGCCCGTTGGCATTTGCCTCAAGCAAGAATGCAAGAAGCGTTGGCACGACGCTTACGATGTGCACACCCTCGGCCCGGACGATGTCGAAAAAATGCGATGCGCTGAACTTTCGGTTTAGCACAACACTTGCACCTGCAAGGAACGGTGCAACATGTGTAACGATAGTACCATTCACGTGATGGACAGGTAACACACACATCATTCGTGTGGACTCGTCGATGCCGTGCCACGAGGCAATATCATAACCGTCAGCAAACAGATTCTGCTGAATAAGTACCACACCTTTGGGGTTGCCTGTAGTACCACTCGTGTATACAACAAGACATTCTTCGAAGCGCATGTCATCGTCTGCTTCGGGATAGGCATGAGGTGCAAGCTGTGCAACGTGTGCTTGATGTGCAGATGTCGCAGAGTCCGTATCAACATCGACGATGTTGGTCGCAGAAGGTGCGAGTCCGCTTACGCGACCGATGTATTCCGATCTGCAGAGTATGCAACATGCGTTGCTGTCGTTAAGAATGTATGTGAGACGTGCGTCGTCTTCAGACATATTCAGTGGTACTGCGCAGGCACCAAGTAACCAGCAGGCGAAGTAGGCGAGAATTGTATCCGGATGATTGTGGTCGGCAATTGCAACACGACTACCTCGGGCAACTCCATTGTTTGCGAGTAGAGTCGCGAGTTTGCGTGCGGAGACGATGAAGTCTGCATAGGTAAATGTTGTGCGATCAAATGTTTGGCGTCCAGACGGAGCTATATACGTCATCCAGGGTGCGTGTGCACTCGACGTTTCGCGCACACGCATTGCGTCGCCCCATGACAGGTGCGGATATACAATGTTCTCGGCATTGATGCCACGTAGACTTCGAGCTGGTTCGTTACGAGGATCATGGTGCATTTCCGAAAATTAAGGCTATACGAAGTAGATTCGCAGCATGATCGACTTACGAAGTGATACACTTACTGTACCAGACCAGGGTATGCGCGAAGCAATGGCGTCAGCGCAGGTAGGAGACGATGTCTACGGAGAAGACCCGACAGTGAATGCGCTGCAGGAACGTATTGCCGCAATGTTTGGCAAGGAGTCTGCGATTTTTGTCCCCTCGGGCCTCATGGGCAACCAGATTTGCCTCGCACTACACACGCAGACTGGCGACGAAGTAATTGCCGAAGCAGATGCTCATATCATGCATTTCGAGAACGCTGGTGCTTCGGTGATTGCGCGCGTACAGTTGAATACCATTAAGTCTAGTGACGGATGTATGAGTCTCGACGAGATTCGCGAAGCAATACGTCCTGCCATTTACTACTACGCCCGCACGTCCCTCATTGCCCTTGAGAACTCACATAACCGACACGGTGGCACGGTACTGCCTCTGAGGTACATGCAATCTGTGCGGGCTCTTGCCAACGCTGCGAGTATCAAGATGCATTGTGACGCCGCTCGACTTTGGAATGCACTGGTTGCATTGCAGTGTTCGCCTGCCGACGTCGCAGAGAATTTTGACACCCTTAGCATCTGCATGTCGAAAGGCGCTGGTGCGCCCATTGGTTCGTTGATTATTGGGTCGAACGAGGACATACTGCGCGCCCGCAAGTGGCGCAAGATGCTAGGCGGCGGAATGCGGCAGGCTGGCATCCTGGCTGCCGCATGTATGTACGCGCTCGACACCATCGTGCCGAACATTGGCCAAGATCATCGCAGGGCGTTGATGTTTGCCGACAAGCTCGCCCATATAGAAGGCATTTCAATTGAACGCTGGCGGGTGCAAACCAATATCGTATGCTTTTCTGTAGGGGGCTTTACAGACGCCGATTTCGTGCAAGCGTGCAGCGCCAAGGGGCTACGCCTGGCACCCATACGTAGAGGTGTCCTTCGTGCAGTATTCTACCACCAGATCACCGATTCCCAAGTCGCCGAGGCCGCAGTGATAGTTCGAAGTGTCCTCGCAGAACGCCACTGATCACGTATCTTTAACCTATGCCTACAGCAGAAAAAACCGAAGCTACAGTTGACCATGGTGCGATTACGATCGACGACCATGGCACATTCAATCATCGCTTGCATAGTCGCGTCAGATCGTACGATGTAGACCGACAGGGTATCGTGCACAATGCTGTGTATCTGTACTGGCTCGAAGCGGCACGAATCGAATACTTCCGCGATATCGGTGTGCCGATCGACAGGCAATCATTTGTTACGAAGCACCGCTTCGTGGTAGCGAAAACTGAAATTGAGTACAAGTCGGCGGCACAATTCGACGACGCCTATACGGTGTTCACACGCGTATCGTTTGTAAAAAATTCCTCTTTCGGATTCGAGCACGTTATACGTCACGAGAATGGCTCGATACTAGCAACTGCTCGCGGTGTGCTGGTACACCTTAATCCTGCTACAAATCTTTCAGAACGCATACCAGATTCCTATCGAAGTCTCATTCGAGACTTCGAAGGTGCCAAAGTAGAGTTTGCAGACTAACAGATTAACGAAGCGCACCGAGGTCAACGCTAAGTCCGTAAGAGAAACCTTTTTTGAACGAGAAGAACTGGTTGCTGTTGTCCCAGTACCATAGACCCGCCATGTCGTAACCAGCGCTCATGCGAACTGGACCAGCAGGTTGATACTGAAGACCAATCGTACCACGTGCAACCGGACCCTGCGAGAATGCATATGCACCAGTAACGCTGACGAACGGACGCAAGCCTTCGAGAAATGGTGCTTCCCATGGCGCTGCTTCGTACGTGCCACCAAGCCAGAAGAGTACTGGCGTCTGATCTACTTGGACTGATCTTCCGTTACGTGTCGACTGAAACACCTGATGGAATGCTTCGACACCAAACTCTACACCTGCACGCTGATTTGTAGCGACAGGAAATACTAATGCAAACGCAGAGTTTGCAACAAGTGCATCGTTTACAGAAGCAGGTATGCGAACGTCACCGTTAAGCGATGATGCCAGCGACCGAATTGTTATCGACACCGGCAGGTCTACTGACCCAGGTGTAAGTGGACTTGCTTCACCAAAACGCGAGTCGCTAACCAGCGATCCGAAACGTGTCGGACTCGATGCTAGCTGGCTCTGCTCTGGCACCTTGCTCACGAAAAGATTAGTCGAAGTCTCTGGGAGCCTCGCATTATCTAAACTATTATTCTCTGCAAACAGTGGCGATTGCGTAAGGGGTTGGGAAGGGGGCGTCTTTGCAGGCACACGAACGTATAGCGTCTCAACACGAACGGCAACAGCAGGTTGCTCTGGTACAGCGCCGGTTCTGACTTCGGCGACCTGACCCTTTGCAGACCCTTGCCCTGCAATTGCCTGTGTGTTTTGTGGTGTACCTGTTCCGGGCGTGAACAGGAAGTATGCAAGGAGCAGGCCGGCAAGAACACCGCCTCCGGTATACACCGCGCGTGATACGAATGATGGTGCTGTTGCTACAACTGCTGCGCCTACTGGAGGCACAAAACCTGCAGCAGCTAGGATACCCGTCTCTGCCGTTACGGGCGGAAACAGTACGTCGCGGTGCACAGCGTTGCGGATGGCAAGAACGTCTTTCATTTCCGTTCGTAATTCTGGATGAGAAGCAAGGGCATCGAACAACGGTTGTTCGTCTCCTAGTTCAAGCTCTCCATCCATAAACGCGTAAAGCGCTTCATCCGGGGTGATTGGGGTCATAATGATACCGTAGACATGTTATGAGTTGTTATTTAAATCCGAGAGGTAGGGTGCGAGAATGTCTCGCAGTTTTTTCTTTGCACGGAAGATTCTGACTTTGACAACGTCGAGTGATTCGCCAATGACATCTGATATTTCACTGTAGGTAAGCCCATTGTATTCTCGCAACACGAACGCTTCGCGGTAGTCTTCGGGTAACAGCTCTAGCGATGCGTGAATGAGGCTCAACAATTCCTTGTGTTCGTAGGGCACATCACGAGCTGTAAGGTGGAAGTCCTCAACCTGAACGTAAGCGCGCTTATTTCGGGCACGGTACGAAAGGCAGAGATTCCGCGCAATAGTCATCAAGTACGCTGGGAAGTTTTCAATAATCCGACCCTGTTTACCAGAGTCATAGAGTTTGATGAAGGTCTCCTGCAGCAGGTCTTCTGCAGTGTGGTTATCACCAATGATTTTGCGACAGTAGGTGTAAATCCGCTGCGAATAACGTCGGTAGAGGGCAGACAGGGCTTCTTGCGCAGGGGCATCCTCCAGCGTAAGCCGGGAGTATAGATCGACGTCGGACGCTTCATCAGAGTCCGTGACTCGTTGCCTATGCATTAACCCGGTGTGCATACTACTACCGGCCTTTTCTCGTGAATTCATGCGCACTGACCATATACCAGTAACCTAGTTACACCTTAACCGCCTCATGGTGCCGTAATTTACTCTATGGCAACTACTTATCCAGATCCAGCGGGACTTTTCATCATTCGGGCCGAAGCCGCTAACTGGGACGATGTCCTGTACCGGCAGTCAATTATGATGTTAATAGACGAGGGCATTGGTGGCGTGTGCGTGTTTCAAGGCGAACTTGAAAAGACCGCGACCATGATAAAGGACATGCAGGAGCGCAGCGGAGGTCGGCTCCTCATCTCCGCCGATTACGAACACGGACTGCCCATGCGACTCGAAGGAGGTATTGCCTTTCCGCGGGCAATGGCACTCGGACACACGCTTCCCGGAATTACCGAGCACGTTGCTTCATGTATTGCCGAAGAAGCCCAGGCTTTAGGCGTGCACTGGAATTTTGCACCTGTGTGTGACATCAACTCCGATCCTGCGAACCCAATCATCAACACGCGAAGTTTCGGCGAGAATGCCGAGCAGGTCGCCAAACATGTTGCGGCCTACGTAACAGGCACACAATCGCGCAACGTACTAGCGTGTGCCAAACACGCACCGGGCCACGGCGACACCCACGTCGACAGTCATGTAGATATGCCTACAGTGCACATAACTCGCGAAACAGCCGAGTTACGCGAATACGTTCCGTTCCGAGCAGCAATCGATGCCGGTGTACGTAGCCTTATGATGGGTCACATCATTATGCCTTTCCTCGATGCCGACTTACCGGCTTCGGTGTCGAACGCCATTGTTACCGGACTCGTCCGTGAGGTATGGGGCTATAAGGGGCTGATCGTCACAGATGCCATGGACATGCAAGCCATTACCCAACGATGGAATTCTGCAGAAGCAGCTGTGCTGTCTGTGAATGCTGGCATTGATGCAATTCTACTTCCCGAGGATGCCATGATGGCAATAGCGGGTTTGAGAAATGCAGTAGCAAACTCGATTGTGAGTTCCGAAGCCATCGCGACGAGTCTTGATCGTTGGCAAGAGGCGAGAGACTTTGTAAATAAAGCCACAAAAACAACCGAGCCCGTAGATCAGAATGCGCATGCAATGATTGCACTTCAGGCAGCGAATGCGGCGATTTCCACGATGGGCCGCGAAGACCTGTTGCCAATCCTTGGTAAACATGTGGCAGCATTCGCTGTGGTCTCTGAAAGTGATTCAGAAGCTGCAACTCTTTGGCTGCACTATCTTGCGGGTGCAACCGAGGAAAACTGTGATTATGCTTTTATTGATGGCTCGATTGCTGAGGAAGACCTCGAAGAAATGATTAAGGGCATCGCAGAATCTGATCTCATTGTGTTTGCGTTTTTTGGACGAGCGGTCGCTGGCCGTGGTACACTACCTGGGTGGGATCGACTGGCAGATGTTATGACACGGCTAGCCGCAGGACGTCCGATTGTTATAGTCTCGTGTGGAAGTCCATATGGCCTGGAAACCCTCCCTGCGGATTTTCGGCTTTACACGTATTCTGAAACCATGCCGTCGTTGGCCGCCAGCGTTATGCGTCTCGTGGGCAGGGCTGCAGCCCCATCGGTAGCCCCTTCAAATTAATTAGTTTTGTGAGCTTTTTTCCCTTTCGTTGGGTTTGTGACAACACTTCTCGTTACCGGCGGAGCCGGATTCATCGGATCAAATCTCGTCCGGCATATACTGAACGAAACTCCTCTTCAGGTTGTCATACTTGATGCCCTAACATATTCGGGCAACCTCGAGAATCTCGAGGGTGTTTTGGATAATCCAAAAGTGCAGTTTGTGCATGGCAGTATAACGGATGCTGATGTTGTTGCGCAAACGATGTCAGACCCTACGATAGGCGCCGTTTTAAATCTAGCAGCGGAGAGTCACGTCGATCGCTCAATCAACGATGCACGTCCGTTTGTAGAAACGAACATCACGGGTACGGTTGTTTTGATGGACGCATGCCGAACGCATGGTGTGAAGCGATTTGTTCAGGTGTCGACCGATGAAGTATATGGTTCGCTAGAACCAGACGAAGACCCATTCACCGAATCGTCACCACTCATTCCTTCGTCGCCATACGCTGCTTCGAAAGCAGCTGCCGACCACCTTGTTCATGCGTATGCACATACGCACGGGTTGAACGCAGTAATCACACGTTGTACAAACAACTACGGTCCGTACCAGTTCCCCGAAAAATTCATGCCGCTCATGATAATGTGCGCCTTGGAGAACACGAGCTTGCCCTTGTATGGTGACGGTATGCAGGTGCGCGACTGGATTCATGTCGATGATCATTGCCGTGGAATTATGGCAGCGCTCGAGCGCGGGCTAGCTGGTGAGACGTACAACCTTGGCGGCGGTAATGAATTCGCCAATATTGACATCGCTAAAAGAATCCTTACGAAAACTGGCCATGCTGAGTCATTACTAACACACGTCACCGACAGACATGGTCATGACAGACGTTATGCAGTCAACTCAAACAAAGCGCTTGAACACCTAGGTTGGAAACCACTGCAAGACTTTGACAGTGGGCTTGCAAACACAATCGAATGGTATGAACAGCACAAATCGTGGTGCGAACGCATTAGTAGTGGCGAATACAGAAATTTTCGAAACAGACAGTTCTAATCAGGATCGTATGAGCACCTCATTACGGCGCAGAGGCCGACCGCGTAAAAACCTCAGCAAGAACGAACAGACGTTGATGGCGAAGATTCAGGACGGATCCTGCACCATTGGTGTGGTAGGTCTTGGATACGTTGGTCTGCCCATCGCTATGGAATTTGCACGCAAGGGTATAAAGACCATTGGCATTGACGTGAGCAAGGAGAAGATTGCGTCGCTACAAGCTGGACGCAACTATATCCAGGACCTTGACGACGGTGTTATAAAAGACCTTATCAAAAAAACAAAAACGCTCAAAGCCACAACAGACTTCGACAGCGTTGCCCAATGTGATGTTATCTATGTGTGCGTGCCTACGCCATTCACACCCAACAAAGACCCCGACATATCGCACATCGTAAGTGCAACGAAAGAAATCGCCGCGCGGTTACGTCCGGGTCAGCTCATCATTTTAAAGAGCACAACCTTCCCCGGTACAACAGAAAAGTATGTACAACCCATACTCGATGCAACGAACTATGAATGCGGAATCGAGTATTTCCTTGCCTTTTCGCCGGAGCGCATTGACCCAGGGAATGCTGTGTGGACAACACAGAATACTCCTGTTGTTGTGGGTGGTGTTACAAAGGCGTGCCTCGACCTTGCCGTTGCAGTAAACAAGTTGATTATTGCTGAAGTTGTGCCAGTAAGTTCTCCCGCAGTTGCTGAGATGGAGAAACTCCTTGAGAACATCTTCAGAAGTGTAAACATTGCGCTCGTGAACGAACTCGCGCAGTTATGCGACCGTATTGGCGTGAACATCTGGGAAGTGGTGCAGGCTGCGTCTACAAAGCCATTTGGTTTTATGCCGTTCTACCCTGGACCCGGCATTGGCGGACACTGCATCCTTATCGACCCGTATTACCTAGCATGGATGGCACGTGAGTACGATTTTGTAACAAACTTTATTACACTTGCTGCTGAAGTCAACGAGTCGATGCCGTTCTACGTACGCAGCATGATCGAGCGTGAAATCGCAAAACAGGATGTACGCATGTCACGGGCTCGCGTGTTATTGCTAGGAATGGCATTCAAAAAGGATGTCGATGATTTGCGTCATTCACCAGCCCTCAAAGTAGCAGAGTTGCTTCTCGACGATGGCATTGAGAATATCTCGTATTTCGACCCATTCATACCGAGTGTGATTGTGCACGACAAGACCCTTCATTCTCGAAAGACCCTTACACCGTCATTTATAAGTCGGCATGATGTCGTTGTAATAACAACCGATCACTCGCAGTTCGACATCGACATGATTGTGAAGCATGCACGAGTAGTAATTGACACGCGCAATGCAACACGCAACGTAAAAGGCGCTCGCAAGAACATTGTGCTACTGGGCGAGGGACGATGAAGCGCATCTTATCTGTGGTTGGTGCGCGGCCAAACTTCATGAAGGTTGCCCCTATCCATCGGGCTTTCGCAGCGCATTCCGATTCGTGGCAACACGACATCGTTCATACTGGCCAGCACTACGATGCGTCGATGAGCGATGCTTTCTTTGCAGATCTCGACATGCCGCAACCCGCATACTTCCTTGGCGTTGGCAGTGGTTCGCATGCAACGCAAACTGCTAGGATTATGGAAGGGTTCGAAAGGGTCTGCCTAGAGGCTAATCCAGACTATGTGATTGTAGTGGGGGACGTGAACAGTACCATTGCATGCTCGTTAACGTCAGTGAAGCTAGGCATTCGCACAGCGCATGTAGAGGCAGGTCTGCGTTCATTCGATAGGTCGATGCCAGAGGAAATTAATCGAATGGCAACCGATGCCATTGTAGACGATCTATTCGTGACCGAAGAGAGTGGTCGTTTGCATCTTCTGCGTGAAGGTATCCCAGACGATAGAATTGCTTTTGTGGGAAATACGATGATCGATTCGATGATGTATGCGTTGCCAAAAGCCGCTGATTCGACAATCCTCACCAGAATTGGAGTTGAATCGTGTGGTTACGCACTTGTAACACTGCACAGACCTAGCAATGTCGATGACAAAGCCCAGCTCCAGATGCTTTTCGAAGTCTTGAACAACATAGCCCAGAACATCGACGTTGTTTTTCCTGTGCACCCCAGAACACGTAAGAACATGGTGTCGTGGACGATGGGGGACATCTCTGAACGCATTCATCTTATCGATCCCATGGGCTATATCGATTTTCTTCGGCTTATGAAGGATAGTGTCTTTGTACTTACAGACTCTGGTGGCATTCAGGAAGAAACGACGGCCTTGGGCATTCCATGCATAACAGCACGTACCACCACAGAACGCCCGGTTACGGTAGACATCGGCACAAATGTACTCGTGCCGCCAGAGCACGACGCACTAATTGCACAGAGCGCCCGTGTTCTGCGCGGTGAAAAACAGCCGTGGCGGGTACCCGAATTGTGGGACGGCCATGCAGCAGAACGAATCGCAGCCGTCATCACGTCGCAGTATTCGTAACTTTGAGGCGTTAGTTGACAGCGTTTATGCCATTTCCAGGTTTGTTGATGCCCAAAACACAGCGGGTGTGGTTAATCTTATGTGCCTGTCTCTTGGCAGCCCTTTTGCCCCTTGCTGCACATGCACAAACGTCAAATGGCCTAGACCTAGATAGGCTTAAGGCTTCTCAGGGTTCGTCGTCTGGACTTTCGGCGTTACTTACGGGCGAACCAACAGCCAACGGTGATGTTGTTAACCCACGAACATATATGGTAGGTCCGGGCGACGTCTTGTCGTACCAGACCACGGGCCTCGACTATCTAGAAAAGGTTACTATCATCACACCCGAGAACACTGTTGTTCTCGAACGTTTTGGTACACTTTCTTGTAACGGACTAACGCTGCAACAACTGCGCGACAGTCTGGCTCAATTCGTTCAAAAACGCTCCCCAAACGTCCAATTTTCGATGTCTCTACGGCGAGCAAGACTCGTGTTTGCAACGCTTTCGGGCAACGTGGCATATCCTGGTACCTACATGGTGCCAGCCTCTATGCGCGTGTCGACGTTCCTTGCTGTAACGCGCCAACCTGGGTTACTCGGTAAGAGTTCAGAGCCGGTAGACCAGGGCCGATCGAAGTCTAGGGTACGAACCATGCCAGAAGGAATGCGCGCCACCCCACCGCTTTCAGCGTTCGCAGTTCGTAACATCATAGTTCGACATCGCACAGGTATTTCAACTGCAGACCTGCCTAAGTCTCTGATCGTTGGTTTTGAACATTTAGATCCGCACTTACGCGAAGGCGATGAAGTAATCGTGCCGTACGACGAGGTCGATTATCCGATTGTATCTGTTGCTGGGGCTGTCGGCAATCCGGTGTCTATCGCTTATCGCGAGGGCGACCGTGCGTCTGTACTGCTTTCAGCAGGAGGAGGTCCGACCACTGAAGCCGATCTAAGTAGCATCACACTTGTCGATGGCAATGGTTCGTTGCGCACAACTCTGTCCGTCGATTCTTCATGGCAGTTAACCGGTGAAGACCCACTACTAAGTGCCGGCAGCACAATTGTAGTTGAGCGTAAGGTGCTCGCTGGACAATCTTCTCGGCAGGGCATTGTAGAATTACACGGCGAAATCGAGCGCATCGGCGTACAGGTGATTGTTCCTGGTGTTACTCGTTTGCGAGAAGTTATTGAGCGAGCTGGCGGAATTAAGAAGGAAGGCGCTCTCTCACTTGCATACGTCATGCGTCCGGCCGAGGGTGCAACCACGATCAATGCTGACCGACAGGCGTCGTTGCGACGCTTTCTGTATAGCAACCTCACACTTGAAGATACAGTTCGCTATTTCCTGGATCAGCAGTTCAGATTTCCATTCGTTTCGTGCGATTTCAATAAAGCATTTGCAGATAGCAACTCACTAGATAATATACGCCTTCAAAACGGTGACATCATTGCAGTACCGCGCATTCCAGATCGTATCTATGTTTATGGTCAAGTAACCCAGCCAGGTTTTGTTGGCTATATGTCGGGTCGTACATTGGAATGGTACGTCGATCGGGCAGGGGGCTATGCCTCTGGTGCGAAGCCCGGACGTGCTATGGTCATCCGTGGCAAGTCGAAGGTCTCGGTTGTAGACGAGGAAGCTATCGTAGAAGCAGGGGACGAGGTTTATGTGCCCCGAAAACCAGATGTACCGGCTGGAACCGAACTGCAGATGTATGCCATTATCGCAGGCATTCTGGCCACCATCGTAGCTGTGGCAGGTACTGTTATTTCCATTCTTCGCTGATTTTAACAGCGAAGTGACGCAGAAGACCACACCCGGACTGGGATCACGGATGCTCTCGGGCGGATTGGTGATTGCGTTGACGCAAGGATGTATCGTCCTTATTGGCTTCCTTGCACAGCGTGCAATTCTCTCCACGCTTGAAAAAGATGCAAACGGATTGCTAAATGTTGAACGCCGAATTGCCGAACTGATTCTTGTCATACTTGTCGATGTTGGGTTGAATGGTATCGCGATGCGCAGGCTTGTTCAGTTTCCTGAGCGCGCAAACGAGATCTTGTCGTCGCTTTTAGCCTTTCGCCTTACAATGCTCATTCCGGCGACCCTTGTCTGTTTGATTTGGTCGGGTCTTTCGGGCTATAACACCACAGATGTCGCATTGTACTGTTTGTTTCTTGGAATAAGCTCCCGGTCGGGTCTCGTTCGCTACGCTCTAGAGTTGCCATTTCGAGCAAACGTTCGCTTTACACTAATAAGTGCAACGTCGATAGTAGACGCTGTTGTCTTCGCTGGACTAGTGTATTTGTGGAAGGACGAACTTTCGCCATCGATTGTAATAAAGGCACAATTCCTATCGGCTATACCTGGCTTCATCATTCTGCTTTTTCTTGGAGAAACTCATCGATTGCGTCTGCGGTTTGTGTCGGTTTTAGAAATTCGCACGCTTCTCATTGAAACCATGCCTGTCTTGGTGACCGTAATACTAGTGAACATTCATGATAAGGTCGATTCACTCATGCTCGAAAGACTCACAGATGAAGAGCAGGTGGGAATCTTCAGCGCTGCATACGGTTCACTTGGTCCAATTCCGTCAACGATTGCCATGTCGCTCGCACTTGCAATGGCCCCAGGCATCGCTCGACTGGCAATTGACGATTTTGCCTCATGTAGGCGTTATGCATTCACAGGCCTACGGTTTTTGCTTGTAATTGCTGTTTGTATCTCGGCGTTTTTGTCGGTCTTAACTCCGTTTATCATCGAACTATTGTCCAAAGGACGATACAGCGACAATCACGCACACTTTTTTGCTTTTTTGTGGATGCCAGCACCGATTTTCCTTCTTGTTTTTATTCAAGAGCTTAACGTCGCATTGGGCAAGCAGTCGCGAAACATACCCGTGGCATGGACACTGTTTCTGGGTACCGTTATTCTGGGGTTCGCACTCATTCCTGCGTATGGAGCATTTGGGGCAATTGTAGCCAAACTGGGAACCCTTGCCGTTGCATCGAGTTTTGCTATTGTTTCGTTTACGCAAATACTCTCCCAACCCCTACCTTTGTCGCTTGTCCTTCGTTTGCTCCTACTTGTTGCCATTGGCGTTACTGCATCTCTACTCATACCCAACGTACTACCAATGACTCTCGCGGCATTCGCAGCACTCATCGCAGTACTCATTGCAACTCTTGTTCTTGGAGTTGTTGACAAGAGCGACGTGATGAAGGTAAAAAGTTTACTATTTGCATCGCGAGGTTAACGCATCATGCATTCGATGTTACGGCCACGCGCGATGCAATTCATCTTTGATGTGTTGGCGGTAACCTTCACGGTTTTCGTTTATCTGACAGTTCGCGAACTCATAATCCCGGGAGCATCGCGTTACCTGATTGAACAAAAAATTGTGCTAAGTGTAGCGCTGGTTTTGTATTGGACCACGCTTTTCTGGCTAGGTGGATTGTACAGAGACTACTACGTGCGGTCGCCCTTCGAAGAATTTTTTGCGGTATTGAAGCAATCATTTTTCGGCACAGCCACACTCTTCTTTCTAATTGTATTCGATTCAGCTGTCAAAAATCAACCAAGGCCACGCTTTTTTATTGTGGTGTTTCTGGTTGTTCTGTTTCTTGCTTTATGTATTGGAAGAATTCTCGCTAGGCGACTACAGCGCGAATTTCGTGAGAGGGGTATTGTGCAAGTAGAAGCCGTTCTGCTTGGTACTCCCAATCGGCTTGTTGAATTGATTACTTCGTTGCGAAAAGAGCCTGCATGGGGCTATGTGGTAAAGGGTTCAGTTACCGTCGGTACTGATGACACCACAGAGCTAGCACAATACACTTCGATTCTTGGTACGTCGGACAGACTTGTAGACATTCTGAGTACGCACAATCCGCGAGAGGTACTCATTTCTGTAGAAGGCAGTGATCACACGGCGTTGTTGCAATGGACTGCTGCATGTGCCGACAGCAACATTGCTGTAAAAATTGTACCCGACTTGTACGAGATATTCAGTGGTCAGGTTCGTACTCAACAGATCTACGGAAGTCCACTCATCGAGGTGAGTCCAGAACTCATGCAGCCGTGGGAAGAGTTTGCAAAACGTCTCCTCGATATCACGGTTAGTCTCGTTGTGCTACTAATCGGTCTTCCTTTATGGTTGCTTATAGCATTGCTTGTAAAGGTCTCATCGAAAGGACCCGTTTTCTTTGTTCAGGAACGCGTCGGAAGGTTGGGCCAACGATTTGAGATGGTAAAGTTTCGCTCGATGTTTTCCGATGATGAACGGACCCCTTCGTGGACCCTTACCAATGACCCGCGGGTTACCCCGGTGGGACGCTTTATTCGGAAGACCCATCTCGATGAAGTGCCGCAATTCTGGAATGTCCTGAGAGGAGAGATGAGTCTCGTCGGTCCGCGTCCAGAGCAATCATTTTTCGTCGAAAAATTCTCTACGCTTGTGCCTTACTACCGCAGGCGCTTAAAGGTACGTCCCGGGATCACAGGATGGTGGCAGGTGAAAGCGCGTTCTGGTACAGAGTCGATGGAAGAGATTGAAACACGGTTGCGGTACGATTTTTTCTACATCGAAAACATTTCGTTTAGACTCGATCTGGAGATACTCTTTCGCACAGTAATCGTTATGATAAAGGGGCACGGAAAGGCATGAAGTATATCGTTTGTATACCGACGTATAACGAGATGGAGAACATCGAACGGATAATCGATGCTGTACATGATGCTGTGTATGACATGCACATTCTTGTCATTGACGATGGATCACCCGACGGCACTGCAGCTCTCGTACGTGCGCGTATGAGCGCAGACCCGCGCTTACACCTGTTGGAACGTGCGGGTAAGCTCGGACTAGGGACTGCCTATTGCGCAGGCTTTCGATATGCTCTCTCGAACGGTTTTGAGTTAATACTTCAAATGGACGCTGATTTCTCGCATGACCCGAAAGAACTACCACGTTTTCTCGAGGCAGCTAAGAACCATGATCTCGTGATTGGTTCGAGGTATATATCGGGGGTGAACGTAATAAACTGGCCGATGAGCAGGTTGTTGCTGAGCTGGTTTGCAAATGCGTATACCCGTACTATTACCGGCATGCCCATAGCCGATGCGACAGGGGGCTTCAAGTGTTTTCGCTCTGAAATGCTCGAACGCATAGACATAGGTGCGATTCGATCGAACGGCTATGCCTTTCAGATAGAAATGAATTACCGAATGTGGAGACTGAAGAGTCGCATTGCCGAGTTGCCGATCATTTTCATGGATCGAGTAAGCGGTGTATCAAAGATGAGTAAGAACATCGTTTTCGAAGCTGCATTTTTGGTCTGGAAACTCAAACTGACGACCATCTTTACGTTGGGTAAACGATGACAGACCTTAGCGTCATCATCGTGAATTATAACGTGAAGGATTATCTCCTCAACTGCCTGCGATCTCTCGAGCAGCGCGACGACGGCGTTTCGGTGGAAGTGATCGTTGTAGACAATCATTCTGCAGATAATTCTGTTGAAGAACTAGAACCGCTCTTTCCTGCCGTACGATGGATTGCTCTTCAAGACAACCTTGGCTTCGGCAGAGGTAATAACGAGGCCATCCGGTACTGCAACGGTAGATATATCCTCTTTTTGAATCCCGATACAATTGTTGCACACGATACGCTGAATACGATGGTGCGCTTCATGGACGCAAATGCAGATGTTGGAATGGCTGGCTGTAAACTGTTAAATGCAGATGGCACGTTTCAGCTTGCATGTCGAAGGGGATTTCCTACCCCGTGGGCATCATTCTGCAAACTCTTTGGACTTCAAGCAGCGTTCCCCAAATCGCCACTTTTTGCAAAGTACAATCTCACGTACAAAAACGTTGATGAGACATATGCCGTAGACGCGTTAATTGGTGCGTTCATGATTGGACGTACGGATGTCGTGAGGAACCTCGGAGGTTTCGATCCGGCCTTCTTCATGTATGGCGAAGATCTTGATCTCTGCTATCGGGTGCAGCAGGCAGGCTGGAAGATTATGTATGTACACAGCACGAGCGTTGTGCATTTCAAGGGCGAGAGTACGAAGCGCAGCTCCATGAATGAAGTACGTGTTTTCTACGACGCCATGGAGATATTCGCCCGAAAGCATTTCCCGAATTCTAGATCGTTTCTTGTTCTGATGAGAGCTGGAATTGCACTTCGATCTTTTGTCGAACAGATTATTCGCAAGCGTGTAGAGATTGCAATTGCCCTTGCAGATATGGTGTTTGTTCTTGGATCGCTACTACTCGCTACGGCAATTCGCTTCGATAGTCCATTCGGTTTTCCAGACTACGCCTACCCTACAGTCCTAATTGTCGTGCCCCTTGTAGCCCTGTTGTCGCTTATTGTTATGGGGGAGTATGTCGAATACCGTCCAACGGTTCGCCGATCACTGGTCGGACTACTCGTAGCGTTTCTTGTATTGTCTTCTTTGATGCAGTTCTTCAAAGAATTTAATTTCAGTCGCGGTGTCCTTCTGATGACAATTGGCTCAGCAGCCATTTTCTATTCGCTCTTACGCGGTACGCTTGCCATCCGCGACATTCAGCGTCGTCGTCGTCGTCGTCGTCGAGTACTGTTGGTTGGTCTAACTGAGGGTACAGCGAGTCTTATTTCGGCAATGATGATGACAGAACCGGGGAATACGACGATCGTTGGGGTCGTTGCCACAGAACCCGCCGTCGGCGATGATTTTGCCGGATTCCCGATCCTGGGGTCAACGCAGTACATCGATAAAATCATCCTCGCTTCGAACGCACAGGAAATAATCGTCACGGACGCCAAGCTCTCCAAATCGGAAACCATCCGATTGATGAAGGCCGGCGCCACTGCTCGCGCCCGCGTACATATTGCCGAAGAGTATGACACACTTGTGACCTCTCGAATCATCGCAGACGTCGCTGGTACGGGCACCTCGGTGCAACTCACGCCTCTTTTACGTTTTCGGAACCGTTCGGCGAAGCGAATCACCGATGTTGTAATTTCATTATTGGTTTTGTTATCGAACCTGCCGCTCCTAACTTTGAGCACTAAAAAAACACTGGATCGCATGCGCTCGTGGGCAGCGGTCCTAAGGGGATCGAAAAGTCTGGTTGGTCTGTACCCTGACGGCAGGCGTCGTCAGGCTGGTAAAGAAGGCATCATCGGACTGGTGCACATTAATCATCCACACAAACTCACTGCGTCAGCTATCACCCAACTGAACGATTACTACGTAGACCGCTTCGCACTCGCACTCGATGTGGAGATTATTCTGAAACACTTCCTTCGAAAGCTACGTGGCCAGCAACGTCACCCTTGAATTCGAGAAACCGATCGTCGAGCTCGAGAAGAAGATTGCGGAAATGCGTGCTCTTGCAGACACGCTAGATATTCAGCCGCAGATCGAAGAACTCGAGGCGCAGGTTAACCAATTACGTAGCGATGTCTACCGAGACCTCACTCGGTGGCAACGTGTGCAGATTGCGCGACATCCCGATAGACCGTACTCACTAGATTACTTCACGCACATGTTTACCGACTTTGTCGAATTGCATGGCGATCGCTCGTTTCGTGACGACCCCGCAATCGTAGGCGGTCTCGCCAGCTTTGAGGGGTCGGGGGTGATGCTAATCGGACACCAGAAGGGTCGCGATACGAAATCGAACCTGTACCGCAACTTCGGCATGCCCAATCCAGAGGGATATCGTAAGGCCCATCGGTTGTTTAAGTTAGCAGAACGCTTTAACAAACCTGTGATATGCTTTCTCGACACCCCAGGGGCGTTCCCCGGACTTGAAGCAGAAGAGCGAGGCCAAGCTGAAGCCATCGCGCGAAACCTCTTCCTTATGGCGGAACTGCGTGTACCCATCATCATTGTGATTATTGGTGAGGGGGCTAGTGGAGGGGCTTTGGGTATCGGTGTTGGAGACCGCATTCTCATGATGGAGAATTCGTGGTACTCAGTAATTGCACCGGAGTCGTGCTCGTCGATTCTTTGGCGTAGTTGGGACTATAAAGAGCAAGCAGCAGAGGCACTGAAATTAACTGCTCCAGATCTAGTCGAAATCGGCATCGTCGATCGCATCATACCAGAGCCGCTGGGTGGCGCACATCAAGATCCTGAAGCGACGTTTGCAACCTTAACAGAAATTCTTGGCGAGGAGCTTGCTACACTGCAAGCACTCCCGGCGGTAGATCTTGTGCAGCGAAGACGCGAAAAATTTTATGCAATGGGCGTGTGGACGGAATGAGCGATCCTAACGAAAAACAACCGGACGATTCTTCGAATCGTCGCAAAGAACCCACAAAGCCTCCTACGCCTGCAACGTCGTGGGATGACTTAGAGGACGACTCAAGTCAGTTGGCTTTTTTTGGTCCAAACGCAAAGCGTCCGCCCAAGGGTGAGCCCCCTCCTCGCGAACCTTTTCCCGAAGACAAGCAGCCTACACAAAATATTTCGCGTTTCCAGGCCGAGCAGGCACAACGGTCGAGCGATAGACGCCGCTCCTACGAACAGGGTGGAGGTCAGCGTACGTTTAGGTCACGCGGCGACAGACCAGATTCGCAGCAGCCTCGCGATCCACAACGTCCGTACGATAACCGCGCGCCACGCGACGACCGTAGCCCACGCCCCGACAACCGTGCTCCACGCGACGACCGTGCTCCACGCGACGACCGTGGCCCACGCCCTGACGACCGTGGCCCACGCCCTGATAATCGAGGGCAACGCCCAGACAACCGTGGTCAACGACCAGATGGTGGAGGACCACGCCCGGATAATCGCGGACCACGTCCAGATAATCGCGGACCTCGTCCTGACGGTGCAGGTCCACGTCCTGATAATCGCGGACCACGTCCTGACGGCGCAGGTCCACGTCCTGATAATCGCGGACCACGTCCTGACGGCGCAGGACCACGTCCTGATAACCGTGGACCACGTCCGGATAACCGTGGACCACGTCCGGATAACCGTGGACCACGTCCGGATAACCGTGGACCACGACCCGACAACCGCGGACCACGCCCTGATTATGTGCGACCAGACCAAGGTGCGGATGAGCAAGGACGCGAGATCTTCGACCCGAACCGCAGACCACGATACGATCGGTCGAAGCCCAATCCAGATGCTAAACAAGTTGCACGTCTTGAACGGACGCAACGTGAGGGCAAACCGAAGCGAATTCCAGGTACTACCTTGCTAAAGGCACTTGTGTCGTATCAGTTTGCATCGAGGGGAATTTCTCTGCTTGCTATTCATGCACAACGCGTGACTGTTAATGATGAGGCCATTCTTCAGCCAAATCATTACATCAAACTCGACAAAGATGTAATTGCCGTAGATGGCCACGTGCTTCAGCGCAAGACCATCAAGCCTATCACACTTGTGTTTCATAAGCCGCACGGTCTAGCAGGCTCGAAGGAAGAGTACAGGCGTACGCTCTATAGCTTCCTAACAAACAAACGCAGCTGGTTTGTGCCAACGGGTGCGTTGCCGAAATCTGCAGCGGGAATTGTTGTTGTCTCGAACGACGATGCGCATAAGAATCATCTGACGTCTCCGTTTGCCGCGTTTACAAAAGATATTTGTGTAAAAGTTCATCGGCAAGTCAAGAAAACCGAACTCACGAAGACGAAGAAGATTCTCAAGAACATGTGGGGCGACGAAGACGACATCATCGACGTTACGCTGCATCAGAAAAATGCGCGCAACTGCTGGATTATGATTCGTATGCATAACGGCCGCCTGGCTGATATCGCCAAGGTCCTTAAGAGCCAGGGTATCGAAATGCTTAACGTAGAACGTCGCCGCATTGGTCCGTTTTCAACAGACAACCTCTCACCAGGCGCCTTCACACGTCTCACCGACGAAGAGGTACTGGCACTCGATGAGCTTGCAAAAACGAAGGGTAAAGACGACAACGTATCGCTACAGTCTATCTGGAAAGGTATTTCAGATCGACTGTTTAAGGCGTAGTTAGAGTCGTTGCAAGGGCCGAACCACCATCGCGTTTGAACTGCAGGCGATGGAGCTTTGCGTAAATACCGCCAAGTGCAAGCAACTCCGAATGTGTGCCGTGTTCTGCAACTTCACCATGGTGCAGCACTACGATTCTATCCGCACGCTGAATTGTCGACAACCTGTGCGCAATTACGATTGATGTTCGACCACTTAGTAGAGTCGATATCGATTGCTCGATAAGGCGCTCTGTCTCGGTGTCAATGCTGGCGGTGGCTTCGTCGAGAATGAGTATATCAGGGTCAGAAACAAGCGCGCGACAAAACGAGATTAATTGTTTTTGTCCGGTACTGAGCACCGCACCACGCTCGCGCACATTCGTCTCGAAACCCTGGGGCAGTCTGTTAATAAAGTCGAGCGCACCCAGCGATCGCGCCGCTTCGATTACCTGTTCGTCTGTAATCTCTGTGCGACCCAAACGAATGTTTTCTTTTACCGAACGTGAGAAGAGAAACACGTCTTGCAATACCACTGCAATGTGTTCGCGCAGAGAATCCTGCTGCCACCCACGTATCGATCGTCCGTCGATAATAATATCGCCGTCCTGAAATTCGTAGAATCTAGTAAGAATATTTATAATGCTGCTTTTGCCTGCACCCGTCGCACCCACCAAAGCAAGCGTCTCGCCCCTCTTTACTTCGAAACTCACACCCTTTAGAACCGGCGTCGTACCGTCGTACGAAAAATGCACGTCGTTGAATGTTATGCCTTGGTGCAATCCTGTAAAGGGGCGCGCCTCTGGCGCATCGGGCACGGTGTGTGTTGTATCGAGTAACTGAAATATCCGCTCCGATGCTACAACCGAGCTCTGGAGCGTGTTGTAGCGTTCTGAGAGGTCGCGGATCGGTCTAAAAAACTGCTCGGTGTATTGGAAGAACATGATGATTACACCGATTTGAATTCCACCAACTCCTACACCCATGTGGCCCGCAGCATAATACAAGACAGTACAAATTGCTATGGCACTCAGCAATTCAACAACTGGAAAAAAAGTAGCGTAGTAGAAGACCTGCTTGTCCTGCATTTCTCTATGTACGCGGTTCAACGATCCAAACTCGCGCGTCATGCGCGGTTCCTGCCTAAAGAGCTGCACAACACCAATGCCAGTGATGAACTCGTTCATAAAGGCGTTCATTTTTGCGACTTGTGTACGAATCAGACTGTAGACCCGACGCACCTTTGCACGAAAAATGAATGAAGCGATGAGCAGGAAGGGGAGGATGATAACCGTGAGGCCAGTGAGGGTCGGACTCACAATGAGCATGAAGACGAGAATCCACACGATGGTCATGATGTCTGCAATCATGCTGACAAGACCCTGCGAGAATAGTTCGTTCAACGCCTCGACGTCACTCGTAACACGCGTAACAATTCGTCCGATTGGTGTGGTGTCGTAATACCTAAGTGCAAGTGTTTGCACGTGACTATACAGGGTGTTACGGATGTCAAGCAGCACATGCTGTCCGATCCACGTCAGCGCAATGCCCAGAAACACCTGCGAGACCCACTGTAGTGCCAGTGCACCAATCATCAAGGCGATCAACCAAAGTAGACCCTGTGAGTCCCCGGTCATGATATGGTCGTCAATGGCGACCTTCGTCAGGTACGGACGTAACGGCACGAGCGCTGTCGACGTTAGCGTTAGCGCAACCGTACCGAAAATGTGCCACCGATAGGGCTTGAGAAAGGCCAGAAGTCGACGCAAAAGGCGATAGTCAACCTTCTTTGGTGCGTCGTCGCGTTCGTTTACCATACTGCGAAACTAAGGAAACCGTCACGCTTGGTAGATTCGCATATGAGAATAGAGCACGACTTCCTCGGAGAAAGAGAACTTCCCGACCATGCGTACTACGGTGTGCAGACACTACGCGGTCTAGAGAACTTCCCAATCACTGGTGTGGCTATCGGCCACACACCGGCCTTCATCGCCGGACTAGCCTATGTAAAGAAAGCCGCCGCGTTAGCAAATCAGCAGTGCGGCGTTCTTGATGCCACACTTGCTAATGCAATTGTGAAAGCTTGTGATGCAGTGATAGCAGGGGAGCTAACTGACCAGTTTGTTGTCGATGTTATTCAAGGAGGTGCTGGTACATCCACCAACATGAATGCAAACGAGGTCATCGCAAACAAGGCATTGGAAATTCTGGGGTATGAAAAGGGACGTTACGACATCGTACATCCAAACGATCACGTCAACCTTTCGCAGTCGACAAACGACGCATATCCGACGGCCTTCCGCATAACGTTATACCGAGAGATCGACGAACTCGCACGATGTATGTCTGAATTGCAAGGGGCTTTTGCAGCTAAGGGGCAAGAGTTTGCCGAGGTGTTGAAGATGGGACGTACGCAGTTGCAGGATGCAGTGCCCATGACACTCGGACAAGAGTTCGATGCGTTTGCAGTGAACGTCGGAGAGGACATTCGTCGATTGCAGGAAGCGCGCGATCTCATTACCGAAGTAAATCTTGGCGCTACTGCGATTGGAACGAGCATCAACGCGCCCCCTACCTATCCTCCGATTGCAGTTAGTATTCTGGCAGACATCACGGGTATTCCTGTGACGCTGTCGTTGAATCTCATCGAGGCAACCTGGGACACGGGCGCCTACGTGCAGATATCGGGCGTGCTCAAACGCGTTGCAGTAAAGCTCTCGAAGATTTGCAATGATTTACGTCTGCTCTCATCGGGTCCGCGTACAGGTCTGAACGAAATAAACCTCCCGCCTCTCCAACCCGGCTCTAGCATTATGCCTGGTAAGGTTAATCCAGTCATTCCAGAAGTTGTGAATCAGGTGTGCTTTCTTGTGATTGGCAATGACGTAACGATATCATTCGCAGCAGAGGCAGGACAGCTTCAGTTAAACGTCATGGAGCCAGTTATTGCGCACTGTCTATTCGAGTCTATTGGTACACTAACGCGCGCTTGCACCATCCTGCGCACAAAGTGCATTAACGGTATCACTGCAAATCCAGAACATACGCGTGCCATGGTGCTCAACTCCATTGGCATTGTTACTGCGCTCAATCCTATACTAGGTTATGAAGTCAGTGCAACAATTGCGAAAGAAGCATTCGAAACGGGCGGGAATATCATTGATATCGTTCGAAAACGAGGACTGCTCACCGAAGAGAAAATCAGCGAAGTCTTCTCACTGGAAAATCTTATGCATCCAAAATTCATACAGTAACAACGCAAATTGTTCTTGTCAATAATGGAGTAGATATGGCGCTTTTGTATGTAATGATTGGGGGAGCAATCGGTAGCGGATTGCGTTATGGAATGCAGATACTGATGCCTGTTACCAACGATGCATTTCCATTTGGAACATTTCTAATAAATGTTTCGGGAAGCTTTGTCATCGGCATTGTAGGAGGACTCTTGGCAATCAACAGTATTAGCCGCGAGGGTGTACTGTTCTTGGCTGTTGGCTTGTGCGGTGGCTTCACTACGTTCTCTACGTTTTCGATAGAGCTGATGAACCTAATTCAAGCGCATAGAATTTGGCTGGCAGTTCTCTATGCACTTGCGAGTACGGTATTAAGTGTTGTCGCTGCGTTTGCAGGATATCTAGCAATCAAGCACTGAGGCCACTTACTTGCTGTGGCGATATTGACAGCTTAGTTGTTGTCGCGATACTGACAACATTCTGGCAGCTTCGCATAGGAAGCGTCCGTGGCTTTGAGAGTGTCTACGTCGTGTCCGGTTTTGAGGATTGACGCCTTCACAACATCTGCCGATGTCTTTGTGTCATCGATGGTGACAGTAAACACTTTCGTTTTCATGTTCCAGGTTGCGTCCTTTACGCCATCGACCGAGGACGCTGCCTTTTCAACACGTTTCTTACACGATTTGCAATGGCCCTGTACGTTGAAGGTGAGTGCCTGATCGGCAGCAAAAAGCATTGTCGGAACAAGAAGAATCGCGAGAAGGAATTTTTTCATAGTAGTGCTGTCGTTTTGTTCAAGTATAGATCTGTCGTTTTGGGTTGTTTAAGTGTACGCACTGACGGTGTAATCCTGAGTCGAGTGTGACAAAGTACAGTGTACTCGTTAGCGAAACGTTCCTCTGCTCACACGACTGCTTCGTGACAGATCAACGATGTAGTACAAAGCAGGTGGATTTGGCAGAAGCGTTCCGATGTCGAAGTTCGTCCCCGACGAGGCTAGAAGACGTCCCATGACATCATAGATACGTCGCTCGAGAATTTCGCCAGCGTTTGCTGCTTCTAAAAATTCGTTGTTGGTATCATCTACTCCTGACGTAACGGCGCTTGTCTCGAATGCAATGTCTGTTGTTGTGCCACGCGAGGTTTGCCAAACGGCGAACGGACCGCTTTCTGTCCATACCGGGTTGACATTCGGATACGCATTCATGTTTGCTTGGAGCGTGTCTTTCTCAAATGTTACTCCGCCGTCGCGTGACGTTGCGATGTACACACCCATGGGGTTCTCCCACGTCACGGCGATACCCTGACCATCTTCCGATACGGCAACAACCGGATACTCTGCGTCTTCACTAAAACCTTTTGAGAGGTTGATATTCACGGGTGTCATCGTGCTTCCGGCAGGTAAGGCGGCATAGAAGCATGTGCCTGGCTCTGACTGGCTGCGGGCATCTCGCCATGATACGTGTAGCATGCCCGTACGGTCGTACTTGAGTGCCGGACCCGTTGCCGGGCAGCCCCCTATCATCCACATTGCCGATTGAATGTTTACTGGAGTTGAAAATGTATTGCCGCCATCGTTCGAACGCGCAACATGAATATCACGTCGGTTATTAAGATTCGAGCGAAATGCAATTGCTACCTCACCATTGGGTCCGACTTCGATGTTCTGTGTGCAACACTCGCAGCTTCCACCGACTGGAAAATTGTCTACGCGAACTTCGGGCAACCACGTCGTGCCGTTCGTCGTTGAACGGACTACGAAGTCATGTGTGTTCTGATCGGCTGTGTTCGTATTGTTCGAAATGTAGCTGATGTAAATCGTGCCTGACGAATCGACTGCTATGCTACCGAAGTCTTGATGACGCATATCTGATGCAGACTTTGCTTTGATCGGTGGAGTCCATGTAAGCCCACGATCCTCTGAGCGAGTATAAAATTGGTTCATCACGCCGCCAATGTTGCTCATTCCAAGGCCGTGTAGAACGCCCTTGTTATCCATGATGGCATAGGTCTGACGTTGCAGCGTTATAACACCGAACGGAGAGTCCATGAACCTGCGCTCTGCAGACCAAGTCGTACCACCGTCGGTCGATAACGTAACGTAGAAGAGCGCCATACTGTGGTCCTTGGTGGCATACGACAGCACAAGCGTTCCGTCAGGAGCGCGAGTAATCTTAGGGAAATGGCGACCCAAGGTATTCGTAACAGGGTACAGGTACGTAGGCATCGTCATTTGTGCGGTTGCGCAAACCGTGGCAATGCAAATCAGAATGAGAAGGGTAATGAGTTTCATGGCTCAATATAGACTTTTGGGTAGTTGGGTTACATGTAAGCAACGCAGATCGAAGGTCAGGGGCTCGGGGAAGGGGCTCGGAGAAGGGGCTCGGAAAAAGGGGCTATTCGACGATCAGCTTTCCATGAAGCATGTTCATGCCACATGCGAACTCATGTGTTCCTGCTTCGTCGGGAAAGATTTCAATAACAGTGTTCTCGAAAGCGGGCAGCATTCGTCGGATGCCGAAGTCGGGGAAGACAATTTCTTCGCTACACGATGTGGTTTCATCGCGGAAAAAAGTAAGTCGAGCAGGAATGCCTTTCTTAAGTCGTATTTCGGCCGGATTGTACCCACCCTTCACAGTGATGGTTTGCTCCTGAACTCCGTCTACCGTATGCGCATCGATTGCAACGTTCTCGGGCTTAACGAAAAAGTAAATGGCAATGGCTGTTACAAGCGCTATTCCGACAAAAAGCACCACCATTTGTATTGTGTCCATGAAGTCTCAGCCTTTGAATAGTATGTCAACTTCTACGCTCTGAATTTAAATGAGCGCAGCCGCAACGCATTGGCAACAACACTTACTGAGCTGAGACCCATCGCTGCCGCTGCAAATGCGGGGTCGAGAGCAATTCCAAAAGCGGGAATGAATACACCTGCCGCTAGTGGAATACCAAGTATGTTGTAAATGAAGGCGAAGAACAGGTTCTGCTTGATGTTGCTCATCGTTGCTCTCGAGAGCTGCAAGGCATGCGGTACGTTGCGTAGGTCGCTGTTCATGAGCGTAATGTCAGCAGCCTCCATTGCAACGTCGGTGCCCGAACCGATAGCGATGCCAACATCGGCGGTCGCAAGTGCAGGTGCATCGTTAATCCCGTCGCCGACCATTGCAACAATGTGTCCTTGTGCTTGCAGAGACATAATCACTTCTGATTTATCAGCCGGTAGCACTTCGGCACGTACGTCGTCTATGCCAACAGATTTTCCAATCGCTGCAGCAGTTGCTTTATTGTCACCAGAAAGCAGAATTACCTTTAAGCCCATGCTTTTTAGAGAGGCTATTGCTTGAGCAGAAGTCGGACGTACTGTGTCTGCAAGGGATATAACGGCCGCATGTGTACCGTTAATAGCAACATGTAAAACAGTCTGAGCCTGTTCGCGCCATTGTTCAATTTGTTTATTAAACCTGTCATTGATCGCTACCTCGCGCACTGTAAGTAGTGCTGAGGTCCCAATAACAACCTCGGCGCCATCTATGGTTGCACGGATGCCGTGTCCGGGTTCGACAACAATGTCGCTGACCCCTAGCGTAGCGGCCCCTTGCTCGTTAGCGTATCGAACAATTGCTTGTGCGAGAGGATGTTCACTGCGCGATTCGAGCGACAAAACATGTGATAAAAGAGTTTGTTTGTCAACGCCATCGCCTACAGCTACATCGGTGACAACAAGCTCGCCATTTGTAATGGTACCGGTTTTGTCTAGAACAATGGTCGTTACTTTGTGAGCGAGTTCCAGGGCTTCGGCGTTGCGAATTAGCAGTCCGAACTCTGTGCCTTTGCCTGTGCCCACCATTATTGCAGTAGGCGTTGCAAGTCCGAGCGCGCAAGGACAAGCAATGATTAAAACTGATACCAGATTTATGAGGGCTGTGGTGAGCCGTAGATCATACGGCATCACGCTAAACCACACAACAAACGTTATTACGGCAATGATGAGAACTATTGGTACAAACCACGAGCTTATAACATCGGCTAGTTTCTGAATTGGTGCCTTGCTTGTTTGTGCGCGTTCTACGAGGCGAACGATTTGGCTAAGCATGGTGTCTTTACCAACACTCTCGACCGTCGCCGTCACCGCACCACTTCGATTAATTGTTGCACCAATAAGGCGGTCACCAGTTTTCTTTTCGACTGGCAAGCTCTCGCCCGTAATCATCGATTCGTCTACAGATGTTCCGCCTTCGGTGATGCGAGCGTCAGTGGGTATGCGCTCGCCTGGACGAATGATAAGCACGTCACCTTGCACCAATGTGTTTATCGGAACATCAGCATCAACACCGTTGCGTCGAACGCGAGCAACGGTTGGTTGAAGTCCGAGTAGCCGCTTCATAGCATCCGATGTCTTCAGCTTCGCTTTGTCTTCGAGGACTTTACCAAGAGTGATAAGGGTAATAATCACAACCGTTGTGTCGAAGTACACATGCGGATGCTGTCCCATACTGCGGAATACATCGGGTATAACCGTCGCAACAATGCTATACACAAACGCCGTTCCTGTGCCAATCGCAACTAATGTATCCATGGTAGCCAGGCGATGTCTTGTAGCACTCCATGCCGCTACAAAAAAGTCTCTGCCCCCAATCCACATTACAGGAATGGTAAGGGCAAGCTGAATCCAATTAAGTGCTGATTCGCTAATGACATCGTATACACTAGGCACAAGCATCAGCATGCCCGATATCATCACAATAGCTGCAAATGGAACAATTGTCCAAAATCGTTTCAAGAGTCGACGATGCGCCTCGAGTTTGAAGGACTCATCGGAGGGAGCGTCTTGCTCGATTACAGAAGCCGAGTAGCCTACACCTGAAACTGCTTGGGTTAGGGTGCCCGATTCAAGGGGCTTCGACGAGGTGACAACGGCCTTATCTGTAACTGGACTTACCGTTGCGTTCGTAACTCCGTCGACTGTACGCAGCGCATTTTCTACTGTGCGCGCACATGATGTACATGTCATGCCTGCTATATTCAGTTCGGTGATGTGTTCGGTATTGTTGTTCTTCATAGTACGTGCAACCTACGGCTTCACTTTACGAGGCGCATTACAGGTCGCCGCAGATTAGTTATAAAATTTTCAGATCGACTCAAGCCCGCGGCGTGCTTGTGAAACTTGCTGACGAAACGCTGTGGGTGTGAGTGAAGTTTCGTGCTTGAACTGGTTCGACAAATAGGCAACGCTGCTATAGCCAAGTTCAAATGCTATGTCTGAAAGTGACATCTCATCGTACACCAACAGCTCTTTGACACGCTCAATTTTTTGCGCGATTAGAAACTTCTCTACCGTCATCCCCGCTGTTAACGAAAACACAGTGCTGATGTACCTATAATCCTTTTCACACACCTGCTCCAAATAATCACTAAGTTTAATATGGAGATCCTTCAGTGCACCACCATGAACTAACTCGATAATCGTGCGCTTCACTTGCTCTACCAACAGGCTTGTCTTGTCCTCCACTAGATCGAATCCACTCTGCTGCAGCGTTGCACGAATTATTTCAAGGGGCAAAGGGGTCTCATGCTCAAGTAGCGCTTCGCCAAGTCTTACGTCGACAATGTCGAGTCCGAGCTTGGCAAGGTCCTCCCGTACGACGCGTGTGCAGCGTGCACAAACCATGTTTTTAATGCGAAGAGTTGTTGTCATTTATGCAATCTACGAGCAAGACAAAAAGACATGGATTACTTCTCGTGCGGTTAAAGCTTAAGCGCTTCGACACGTGGACTCAATGCTTTCTTGCCATATCGGTGAAAGACCAGGGGAGTAATCACAATGTCGAGTATGGTAGAACTGATAAGACCGCCGAGGATGACGACGGCGACTGGGTGAAGAATTTCTTTCCCTGGTTGGCCAGAAGCCCACGCCAAAGGAATTAATGCCAGACCTGCTGTTGTAGCCGTCATTAGCACGGGAACGAGTCGTTCAAGAGAACCCTTGATGATCATTTCTTTATTAAAGGCGTGACCTTCTTCCTTCACGAGATGCAGATAGTGCGAAATCATCATGATGCCATTTCGTGAAGCGATACCAGTAAGGGTTATGAACCCGACAAGGCTAGCCACTGAAATTGTGCGATCGGTAATGGAGATTGCAATGATCGATCCAATCAAGGCCAACGGAATGTTTAGTAAGATCTGTAGAGCAAGTGCAGTCGATTTGAAGTGAGTGTAGAGTACCAGGAACATTGCACAGACAGAGAAAATGCTCAGGATGCCAATGAGTTTGCTTGCATCGCGCTGCGATTCGAACTGTCCGCCGAACGTGACGTAATAACCTTCTGGCAGCTTTACTTTTTCAGCGATAGACTTTTGCATCTCAGATACTACGTCGCCTAGTGATCGGTCGGCAACGTTTGCCTGAATGACAATTCTTCTTTGCGAGTTTTCGTGATTTATTGCGTTCGGACCTTGTCCGGTTTCGACAATTGCTATTTCGCGAAGCGGTACGCTCACACCACTGGGCGATTGAATAAAGAGATCGCGCATCAACTCAGGAGAGCCTCGAAGCGTTGTGTCGCCACGGAGTAAAACTGCATAGGTCTGCTGTCCGTCGAGCACTTGGTTTACTACTTTACCGTTCAGCAACACTTCAAGATATTCTGCTACGTACCCGGGGGTAAGTCCGTATTGCGCTGCGCGCAATCGATCGATACGAATAGGTATCTGCGGAATAAGCGTCTGCTTTTCAACAGAGACATCAACAGCCCCTTCTGCCCCTTGCATTACTCGACGAATTTCTTCGGCCTGTGTGCGTAGCACATTGATGTCGTTTCCGAATAGCTTTACGGCGATCTGCGCTCGAACACCACTTAACAGGTGATCGAGTCGGTGTGAGATGGGTTGACCGATGTTGATGCCCAAGCCAGGGAATAGATCGAGTCGTTCGCGGATTGCGCGCAAGACTTCTGTGCGGTCGCGGTCGGAATCTTTGAGGTCGACATCGATTTCGCTTGAGTGTGTACCTTCGGCATGTTCATCGAGTTCGGCACGTCCTGTGCGCCTAGAAACAGTGACAACTTCGGGTACTTGCAGCAATTGTTTCTCGATAAGTGTGCCAAGGCGATTCGACTCGTCGAGCGAGGTGCCCGGTTGCGCAAGGACGTTTATGGTCAGGCTACCTTCATTAAACGGCGGGAGAAACTCTGAGCCTAGAAAAGGCACGAGAGCAAGCGAAGCAGCAAGTAATACAGCGGCGCCCCAAAAAATTGGTTTGGGGTTGTTCAGATTTCTCTCAAGGAGCTTTCGGTTCTGACGCTTCAGCCATAAAACAAACCTGCTCTCTTTTTTCTCTTGTGTTACGCTCTTGCCCAACAAGTACGAAGCAAGCACTGGAGTAACGGTGAGCGAGACAACCAAACTTGCCAAGATACTTGTTATGTATGCAATTCCGAGCGGAGCGAAAATGCGTCCCTCAATGCCTTGCATTGCAAACAATGGCAGGAAAACAAGAACAACAAGAACAGTTGCGTAGACAATCGAATTCCGAACCTCTTTCGATGCTCGATAGACAACGGTTAACGTCGGCAACGGTGTGCCGCTTTGTGCGTTTTCGCGCAAACGACGGAAAACATTCTCAACGTCGACAATTGCGTCGTCGACCAACTCTCCGATTGCTACCGCAAGGCCACCTAACGTCATCGTGTTGATTGTAATACCAAAAAGGCTGAACACGATAGCCGTAACGACGATTGACAAGGGTATGGCCGTAAGTGTGATGACCGTTGTGCGAAAGTTCAAGAGGAAAAGAAATAACACGAGGGCAACGAGAATAGAGCCATCGCGCAGAGCCTCTTCGACATTCGTAATCGCAGCAGATATGAAATGTGCCTGCTGAAAGACCTCACGATTGACGGTCATGCCTTCAGGCAGCGACGGCTTTAATTCATCGAGAACCTGTTCGATCTTGGCTGTTAGATCAAGCGTGTTTGCACCCGGTTGTTTTTCTATTGACATGATAACAGCTGGTTCGCCGTTAAGGCTTGCATCACCTCGCTTGACTTGTGAACCAAACTGCACACGTGCGACGTCGCGAACGAGTACCGGACGTTGTCCAGGCAATGCTTTGACAACCGTATTTGCAATGTCTTCTAAGGATGCTGTAGCAGCAATATTTCGCACGAGATATTCTTCTCCGCGTGCCTCGACGTAGCCACCAGTAGTATTACGTGTCGACTGCTGCAGTGCCGTTTCAACATCCCCCGCACCAACACCGAAGGACATTAGCGCCGAGTTATTCAAGAATATCTGATACTGTTTTACACCACCACCGATCGCTATAACCTGGGCGACACCTGGAATAGCTAGCAGCCGCCTTCGAATGGTAAAATCAGCATACGTGCGCACATCCATCGGGGTTTGTTTATCCGACGTCACCCCAATCATCATAATCTGTCCCATGACAGAAGAGATCGGACCAAGCACGGGAGTAACTCCTTGGGGAAGTCTCGCTGACGTTGTCTGAAGCCGCTCAGTAATAAGTTGTCGGTTAAGGTATACGTCTGTCTTCCAACCAAACTCGACATAGACAATAGAAAGGCCGATTCCTGACACCGACCGCACGCGCTCCACTCCCGGTGCGCCGTTCATTGCAGTCTCGAGTGGAAGTGTGATCAACGCCTCGACTTCTTCAGGAGCTAGGCCCTCTGCTTCGGTCATGATCGTTACTGTCGGACGATTTAAATCGGGAAGTACATCAACAGGCAGATTTACAAGTACATACGTACCGTACACCAACAAGAGGCCTGCAGCGCATACCACAAGCAGTCTGTTGTTTAGCGAAAACGCTATGATGCGGTCAAACATTCTTGTGCACGTCTCGCTATAAATTGACTAGTCGGTGATGAGTAAGTGAATCGCGTGTGATTACTGTGGCAGAGCAGTTCTAAAGTGCGTCAGGCCCGTTATGACAACTTTGTCGCCAGTCTTTACGCCAGCAACCACCTGCACATGTGTACGATCCGATCCCGTGCCTTTTGTGATTCTAACTGGCTCGAACTCTTCTGGTGACCGATGAACAATCACAAAAGAATTCGAACCCGATTCAACAACGGCATCCTTAGGCACCGCTATGGCAGTGATGTCTTCGCCCAAGCCAATCTGTAGTTCCGCGCTTGAGTTAATTCTCAGGGTACCCTGAGGATTCTTTAACGCAAAGATCACGGCAGCAGTCCGGCTCGTTGGGTCGATTACGTCACTTACCGCAATTAGCGTGGCAGAATATGTTTCAGAAGACGACGGACTCGTGATTATTGCGACCGCACCCTTTGGAAGCAAGGCCAAGTCGCCTTCAAACAGTTGTGCCTCTATCCAAACAGTCGAGGTATTAACAATTTCAAGTAATTGTCTGCTTACCTCTACATACTCACCATTCGTAAGGTCTGAGTTTGCAATCGTACCTGTTATTGGCGCTGTAACGGGAATTGGCCTTGTACCTTGCGATAGGCCACGCTTCAAGGCTGTTTGACGTTGGTTCGCACTTTCCATTCGAACCTTCGCAGACTCAATCTCTTTCTTCGCAACCACACCTTCTAACGATACTTTGCGGTTATAGTCTCGAGTTGCATCATCGAGCTCGCGGTCGGCCTCGATCAACGCGCGCTCTAGATCTAGCCGTTCAGACCCTGTCAACGTCTGCTCAACTGCGAATAACATTTGTCCTTGCGTTACTCGGTCGCCGATTTTCCAAGCACGTTTCGAAACAATTCTTCCTGGCTGTGGGGCGAACACTTCAGCACGCGCATTGGGTGATGCAACGATCTTACCTGTTACGCGACGGGTCTGCGAAAGGGTCTTTTCGGCGATACGCTCAGTGAGCATGCCGAGAGCAAACTGCGATTCTTTCGATATGACTATGTGTCCGACAGATGTCGCATCGGCTGCTACCGTGCCCGAAGTGTTTGGAGCAGAATGATCTTCGCCTCCGTGTGCCAAAATTCCAACTACCGAGATGGTGGTAACCACAGCAAGCATTGCCACGTTTACATGCCGCTTACGCTTACGAATTAGCCAAAACGCAACAAGTGCGAGACTTACAAAGAGTGCCACGATAAACCACGTTGTTAATGAAATCGACTCTGTAGACTTGACGGGTTCTGTTGACGTACCGAGCAACTGTCGCTCGGCAGACGGACCAGCATAAAAAGGGGACAACGTTGTTAGGAGTTCGGTGCTATCGACCTTGACCTTTAATACCGCTGTGTAACTGGTATCACGAGAAAACAACACAGCAAATTCATACACACCATCGCTAAGCTTTATAGGTTGCTTCGCAATGCTTGCGCCTGCTAACTCAGGAAACGATAGTTCTATTACATCAGGATTAACAGGATGATTGCTTGCGTAATCCGCAAAAAAGATTCGCGCTGTTACAGATTCATTGAGCTTTGGTGCAGGATATTTAACGAGCACTTCAAGATTGCCGGGATACGAAACAACTTTAAGAACCGATCCACCAATCGAGGTTGTTGGTGTTGCTGAAGGTTTGCTGTGATCTTCGCCGCCATGGGCAACGACACGCACGCAAATCAGTAAGCCCGCTAGAACAAGAGTGATGTGCTTCATCTGGTTGTCAAGCTCCGTAGAAATATCTCTGCATCTCTAAACTCGCGGATTAGGTCGAGCTGTCCAGATTGCATATCGGCTAATTGCTGTCTACCTACAAGTAGTTCCGTCACACTAAGCTCGCCGCCTTCGTACCCTTTAGACAACAGTTCATCATTTTGCTCAATTAAGACGAGCGACTCTTGATAGACCCGAAGCGCCCGTTGAATGCGCGCGATCTGAGACGAGAGCCGTGCCATTTTGCCTGCAAGTTCAATTTTTAGCTGTATTTGGTTAGCCTGCAATTCAAGCAGCGTCGCCTCACGCTGGGCGATCGACGTCATGTTTGGTTGCCAAATACCCGGAATGGCAATTGGAAGTGCGATAGTAAGCTGCAGCCCTACGCTATTGCCAAACGATTCAATGTTACGTATCGACGGCCCTGCGGAACCAGAGTATTGAATTTCGCTTCCCTCAATTGAGAGCCGATCCTGCGAGTACGCAAGACCGATTGTAGGATTCGGCAAGACGCTAACTCTAGCTAGCTCGAGCTGTGCTTCTGCAATGCGTATATCATTGCCGAGACGTACCCAGTCCGGCGACAGCAGATAGTAATCAACAGTAGCATCTAGCGGTGACGACACAATCGACGTGGTATCCGCAGTAAGCGTAGAGTTCTGCAAATCCAGTCCAGTTAACGCCTCAAGTTCACCGATGGCCTGCGCATATTTTGAATTCACACGTTCGAGTTCTATGCGCTGTCTGTTTGCTGCCAGCACAATGATGTTTCGTTCGAGCAGCGACATGTCGCCAGCATCAAGTCGACGTCGTGATGCTTCTACTAGGTTCGTTGACGATAAAACAAGTTTATCGGCGAGTGCAACCTGCTGAGAGAGAGACCATGCCTTGTTGTACAAGAGTCGTGTTGTTAGATCGATGCGTGTTATCACAGAAGCCTGTGCTGCGTCCGCTGCTTTTGCAAAGCTCTCCGCAACAATGCGCGAACGCGACCTAGCGCCCCAAAGAGACAATTCCTGAGAGAGCCCAACCGAGAACTGATAATCGTTCGTACCGAACGGTCGTTCGGTATCGTAGTCGAGGCTAATCTGTGGACGCGACGGAAAGATTGCAGAGCTCGATTGTTGCCATCGCGAAGCTTGCATGGCCAACGCCTCGGCCCGCAGTTTATCTGGCGCTTTAGCGCGCGCCAATGCAATCACCTCGTCAACACCCACCATTCGCTGACTCTGTCCGTGAGCGCATATGGCCGATAGAATAAGAAGAATGCAAGCGACCGAACGATACATGAAAGAGCCTAGGTTGACATCAAAACTGACGCGTGTAAGGTTCAACCCACACTAACAACAAACTGAGTTCAGCCTACACTGATAACAAGCTGAGCTCAGCCTACACTGACAACAAACTGCGCGGTACGCACTTTGCCGTCAATATTGAACTGCGCCCAAACCTTGTATTTCCCAGATTTTGGGAACAACGTCATGAAGCTGACATTTGGTCCGTTGGCCTTGCCTTCGTGAGACATCGCCCCGTGCGATCCCGAGCCGCTGTGGGAATGCGAAGGGTCTTTCATCTCTGCTGTTGTATGTGCATGATCTTCAGGGTGAGCATGAAGAAAATCTTCACGGTCTTCGCTAATAATGACCATGTGTCCTAATGCACCAAGGTAGTTTTCGATGTTCGTGACCCCTTTGCGCCCCTTACTGATAACAATCGTAAGCGTCGCAGACTTACCTGCGGTTAACGCAGTCGGTTCACTTCGTAGTTCGTATTCGTAACCATCACCGCTAAAACGTACGTTTGGTGTGAGGTTCGGTTCAACAGATGAAGCCTGGCCAACCGTCTTCTCTAGCTTGAACACTTGGTTGTGCGAGGCATCCGCTGGTGTAATGTCTGCATACAAGTGGTACTTGTCTGCCTTTGGGAACCGAAAAGCAAGTTCGTACGAACCGTCGGGTTTTGCTTCTGGGTGTTCGTGCGCAAACCATGAAAGGTCATGTGACACCATAAGAAGGTGCATCGGCATCTCATGCACGATTTTCAGGTTCTTTAGTGAAGTGTTATCAGCTGCATTTTTAGGTGTAAATCTTAACACTACAGGTTGCGTTGGCGCTACCGTCGATGGCAGTGTTACGAAGTCCATCTTGAATTTCGTCGCATCATGCAGGCCATTGTGCACAGACTCATCTACTAGTTCCAAATCCATTTTGCACTTAGGGCAAATTCCCGGCTTATCACTTACGACTTCGGGATGCATTGGGCACGTATAATGAGCGTGACTCGCATCATGAGCATGGTCTTCGGATAATTCTCCGGAAACTTTAGCCGTTTCTGTTTCTGACTTCGCACAGCCGACGAGGCTAACAGCTAACACGCTAAAAATTATTAAGAGGAAACGATGCATGTGAGGATCTTCTCGATGGTGTGAAAACAACCTTTGCGTTTTAGGCGCCGCAACCTACGTCATCCTCGATGGAGGGCATTACAGTATAGAGCTAATCTCTTGTAAGATTATCAGATCCACCCGACGTCACGGTAACTCTTTGGTTCCACGTCAGTGGCACGGTGCCATCGCGATGCAAACGAACTAGCGTGCGAGGCTAATACATACGCTCTGGTAGGTAGCGCCATCCGTAGCAGTTGCGGCATACAATCCAGCAGGAAAGCCTGAGAGTGTAAATCTTGCAATGCCATTTTCAAGTACAGTGGTTGCGGCGGTGCGACCAAGCATATCTGTTAGAACAACGGGAGTGTTGTTAGGAAACGACGACTGAATCGTAACCAGATCGATGGAAGGATTTGGATATGCATGTATTAGTTCTTCCTTGCTTGGCACTTCAGACTGTATACCTGATGTCGCACCTGCGGTGAAGACAAGGGCACCGAAATTTTGCATCAACACTAGAGCTTCGCCCTCTCCGCTATGATTGATTGGTCCTTGAGAAATATCAATTCCTTGAAGCGCCTTTTTGTAATCCGCTTGGATGGTTATGACGAGCTCACTTTCTTGCACAACTGCCGGTGTGGTTATTTGAACTGGTTTGTATAATTCATCACCCAGTGCATGAATCTGAAAATTCGTTGTAAGCATGTTTGCAGAAGGGCCGGAAAAACCTTCAAGCGCGATAAATCTGTAACCAGCTGACCATCCCCAGTGCATGCTTGGGTTTTTTAAAGCAAGTGGGTGTGACGCCGGGTACGTTGCAGGATCGGCGTGATTACGCCCCGGGTCTACGCCGATACTAAATCGAATACCCTCGATTTGATTAACCATGTGCATACCCAGGTTAAACCGGTTGTTGGTCGACGGATGTACCAGCAGATAGAGATCGGATATCGACTTTATCTGACCACCATCGTGCACAATCTGAATGCCCGACACATAATATTCGAGACGTGTGAGTTTGAACATCTGGCCTGAAGTGCCTGACTCTTGCGGAGAATTCAGCGTAAAGGGACTTCCATTTATAGTTTGATTCATTACCAAGACGACATTGCGCTCTTGTGCAAACGTCGCCGTATGAATAACTAGCAAGAGAGTGGCAAGGATGAGAGACTTCATAAGTTATTCCGGAATTACTAGGTGAAAATGTTGATGGTTAGAAGAAACGATAGCCATGATTGCAGCACCTCTGCAGTCTGGTCGCGCACGTTTTTGTCCGAATGAGTCTATAATCACACCAATCTGCCGACCACTTAAATCGTAAGCCACTACGTCATCATTTCCCTGAATCGGCAGCCATCCGACAACATGCTTCGGAGTAGGGGGCTGAAAAGGGTCTTGAAGAACAGTAGACGTTAACAGGCCTGAAAAAGCAACGTCAAAGGAACCATCTCGGCCTGACATCCATGCAAGCACAACACGACCGTCGTCTAGTGATACGCCGTGAACACTTGAGTTCTGTTTGACGAGTTCATCTATGACGCTCGAAGTAAACGTGTTTCCGCCATCTACAGAAACCGCAGCACGTAGTCCATTTGTGCTTTCATGCGTAACCGTAATCTTCTGTCCGTCTGGGGAGACGGTTATGGCTGGGTAATCTGAGTCAGAAGCAGCAAGCGAGCTCAGATCGACATTCTGTGGTGTGGTTGTTCCGGTTGACAGTATAGATGCGTACCAGACAACGGCTTGCGTTGCACCATCGCGGAAATCGCGCCATGAAATGTGCGCTTTCGAGTTGCCGTCGAAGGCAATGGATGGACCAGTCGAAGGACACCCATCAACGGTCCAGGGCATATCCTGAATGCGTACCGGATCGGCAAACGTTAGTCCACCGTCCGTTGAGAACGCTGCATGTACATCACGAATGTTGCTGCGATTTGCTCGAAACGCAACGCCTACCGTACCATCCGGTGCAATGGCAACAGACGTCATGCAGCACTCACATGCTTTGCCAATCCAGCCTTTGCGATTTACTCTTATAGGTGACGACCAGTTTGCACCATGGTCTGTGGAACGCACAAGAAAAATATGCGTGCCAGACTCTGTAGCGTCACTCGAGACCGATACCACAACGAGGTTGCCATCTACGCCGGCTGCCATAGATGAGAAGTCCTGCATCGGCGCTTGAGGTCCAGAATAAACTGCAACTGCCGTCGACCACGTTGCGCCATTGTCTGTGCTTCGAGTCATGTATACCTTCGGCATTTCACCCGAGGTTTTCGAGTCTTCATATGTGCACACAAGTGTGCCATTGGATGTCTGAACCGTTGTCGGCCTCCGCTGCAACCCAAACATAGATGCGCGAAGCTTCGCTATGCTGTCGATGTGACGCCATGTTTGGCCTTCATCCTCTGAAATTGCGAGCCTAACCTTATGTCCGGACGGTGACAATCGACTCGAATATGTACACACGAGAGCCCCCTTTGCCCCTTTCACAAGCATCGGATACTCACGTCCATTGTGCACCGGTTCGAAAGGGAATGTGTGTTCGTTTGCGAATAACCACATTGGCGCTATAGCAGACATCAAGAAAACGGAGACAAGGAGAAGCTGTTTCATTATCTAATCAATTGAAATGATTTTGAATATCCGTTTATGGACAAGAAGTACGTACCCGACGTAAGCGCACCGACATCGATTGATACATCTGAAGAGTGCATTGTGGCCGACAACACTTCAGCCCCTTGGAGATTTCTTATCACAAGGGGTGCTCCAACATGTTCCTCGGTCTTCACCCTAACGACATTGTCTTCTTGAACGTATGCAACATGAAAACTCTCATCAGCTTCATCCAAAACACCGTTTGTGTTCGAAATAAGTACGTTCAGCATCATGCCTTCGTCTTCGTGCTCGAGATTGTGACAATGCAGAAGGAACATGCCTTCGTACTCTGTTGTGGTTATTAGGATTCGAACCGTTTCGCGGGGGTTGAGAAGGATTGTGTCTTTGTATGACGATTCATGTGGAGCGATCGGACCGCTGCTCCTCGACAACACGCGGAATTGCCGGCCATGGACGTGAATCGGATGAAGCATATCCTCTTCTTTATTCACAAACTCCCAAACTTCTGTTGTATTAGGAGGAATGGTGACGTCGGTACGCATCATCTCGAATACGCGGCCGTTGATCGTGTGCTTCATCATCGGACCCATTACCATGTCAAAGTCCCACTTACGAACAGGAAATCCTGTAACATCTGGCAGCGGCGGAATTGTTGCCAGCGCAGTGGGAACTTGGAAAGAGGTGTCAGGGGTGCCAACGATGTCAAATCGGATAATGTCGAGCGGAATTCCTTGCGGATACCGACTTGTGCCCATGTGTCCGGCCGGCACAGTAAACACGCCGCTCTGCAGTGTAACAGAAGTGCCGGGTAAAAACGCACTAAAATTAATTAGTACTTCAGCCCTTTCTGATGGAGCCAATCTCAGCAAGGAGACAGTTTGGGGTGTGCTTAGCAGACCGCCATCACCGCCTATAACAACAAAACCAGAACCATCAGAAAGTTTAAAATCATAGATACGAGCATTCGACGCATTTACAATGCGAACACGATGCCACGCAGGTTCGACTACGTGAAATGCATTTGGTGTACCGTTCACAAGGATGGTATTACCTAACCAACCTTCGGCGCGATCTATAGGAGAGAGTCCGTAAAGAATCGCATGCTGATCATCAACGCGTACATCTTGAATCATGAGCGGGAAGTCCCGGTTTCCCGATGGTAGTTGCAGTGCCTTTTCTTCGGCATCGCTGACAATGAATAGGCCAGCGAGCCCCTTGTTTACTTCTCTGCCGGTACGCTCGTGACTATGTGAATGATAGAAGTATGTCGCAGCCCTGTTCTTCACTTCGAATCTGTATTCTCGCATAGCACCTGGCGTAATGGCATCCATGGGGTGTCCGTCCATACTACTCGGAACGTCCAACCCATGCCAATGCACGGCTAGCGGTGTCGTTAGCATGTTGTTCACCATCAGCGAATGTATATCGCCGGTGTCCTTGCGTATGGTAACGCCTGGGTAGCCACCAAAGCGGTACGTCTCTGAAGTTGCTTCAGGCCAAATACTGCTTTGTGCAAGTACTACTGCTATCGTAGCACCATCGTAATCAGCTGGGAAACGCAGCATCATTGGCGTTTCATGACTGGTAACAGCCCAAAGCCTATGAACGCCGAACGATGACGTAAGGCTGAGGGCAGCTGTTGCTGCTATGCCTTGAACGAAGGATCGTCTTTTCATGATCGTTGAGCCTCTACCATGGTGAACTCTGCGGGCGTTTAACTAGACCCATAGACCTTACATATTCGGCATTTGATACGAAATAAACGAGCGGCCGGAAAATCTTACAACGAAATGGATGAATACTACAACAACACGGTGTAGTCCGGCGCAAGACCAAGATTGTGCTATGGAACCTAACAGTCTACCTGCCGTCGAGGGGTCAGAATTTTAGAGTTTTCGTGCGATTCACGATCAATCCACTGGAGAAGCGATGATAAAGCAACTAGCGATCTGCGTCCTGCTTTCTGTAGCTGTAATAGGCTGTTCGAAAACAGAGAAGTCCGAAATGTCCGACATGAAGGGCATGAATAACGACATGTCGATGAAGAATGACGCCACGATGAATCATGATGCGTGCATGAAACACGACCCGGCAATGTGTGAAAAATGCATGAATGGCGGAATGCAGGAGATGAACAAGATGAACAAGATGATGACCGATCGTCTTGGTCAGGCTGACGCCGAATACGATCATCGCTTTATTGATATGATGATACCACATCACGAAGCTGCCTTAATCATGGCAAAGGATGCCCAGCAAAAAGCGCAACATCCTGAGATGAAAAAGCTAGCCGACGACATCATCGCAGCGCAACAACGCGAAATCGACCTCATGAAGAAATGGCGCGATGAGTGGTACAAGCACTAGGATTGAACAGTAGTTACAGCTTTTAGCTGTGAACTGATATCATCTTCTTACCTCAACGCCCTCACTGAGCCTAGACTCTGCGCCGGATGCTGTCAAAACCTTGATGGCATATTTCGTTCCGGGAGCGAACGATTGTTTGTCGAAGAACTCACGCAGGTTTTGGTCTTTCACAAGCGTGTAGGACTGAAGTGGTCCGCCAGTTGACTTATAAATAACAAAAGTTAGTATCTCATCGAGTGGTTGATAGGTCCATTGCAAGCGTACCGACTTCGAAGAAGAATCGTAGGCGGCACTGACGTTGGTGACGACCGGACGTATGCCGTTGTCAACGCGCGATAGTGTAACGATGTTCGAAAGAGGAGACCGAAGGCCAGAGCTGTCGATAGCGATGAGTGCGTACTCGTACTTCTTTGAGAGAGGGGGACTTTGGTCTTCGAGGACACTCTCGCGAATACCTGGACGCCCTATCGAGTCCCACGGAATAATTGCGCTGCTATCGACAGCAACACCGTCGCTGACATCCGCACCTTTCTCGGTGAATAGCCTGCGAAGTATCACATGATTGCGTACATCAC